>Ga0074045_10000294_pt1 | contig 48577 bp, 43 predicted proteins | sample BogForMeECP23OM2_FD_94442 | JGI IMG/M metagenome (GOLD analysis project Ga0074045, IMG submission 94442) | Bog forest soil microbial communities from Calvert Island, British Columbia, Canada - Bog Forest MetaG ECP23OM2 | ecosystem: Environmental > Terrestrial > Soil > Wetlands ... | reverse complement strand
TCAGATCCTCGTCGTGCTCTTCCAGTTCCATAAAATCGGAAACATAGAGGAAGGCATCGCGCTCCAGGCCGATATCGACAAAGGCCGACTGCATGCCGGGCAGCACACGGGTTACACGGCCTTTATAGATGGACCCTGCAAGGGTGTATTCATTTTCGCGCTCGAGGTAGATTTCCGCGAGCAGATCGTCTTCCACCAGCCCCACCTTGGTCTCGTGAGGGGTGGAAGAGACAAACAACTCTTTGTTCATGGACACTCCGCTTCCGCCGCGACTTTTAAGAAAGCCGGGCGGGCTTCACCGGTGCGGAGCGAAGAAGGAAACGGGAGGATCGAGCGTCGCGAGGCTGGCCCCGAATTGGGGACGGCTGGGGCCCGGGAGGTTTCTCCCCGACCGAATCCGCTGCACAAGCTTGGGAATCTTTTGCACTGTTCGCTTTTTATCTGCCGGGATTTGTGACCGCACTCTCAGACTGTTTCCAGTCGGGGGGCCGTTTCCCTGCCCAGCAGTATGATTGCTTCAATCCTGCCCGGCCTTCGACTGCTCGACTGGCCGGTGAAATGCCCCCTTTACGCGAGGGCGATCGATATTTTCAGGGCTGCGCCTACCCGGTGCAGCGATTATTCTCTGCCGTCTTCCCAGTTCCAGCACATGAGCCTGGCATCCACGCCTATGTTCTCAGCCAGTTGGCTAGTTCACAAAGCGGCGCATACGAACATTCATGACCATCCCCAGCGCCAGGAACATGAACAACACGGAAGACCCTCCGTAACTCATCAGCGGCAGAGGTATTCCGGTGACCGGCATAAACCCGACCACCATGCCCACGTTGACCAGGATATGGAAGCTAAGCACAGCCACCACACCCATCACCACGAATGCGCCAGCGCGGTCAGGCGCTGTCTGCGCATTCTGCGTCAAACGCATCAGCACTACGAAGTATAACAGCAGAACCCCCAACGCGCCCACGAATCCATGTTCTTCGGCAAACGCCGCAAAAATAAAATCCGTTTGCGGTACAGGCAGGAAAGCACCGTGTGTTTGCGAGCCTTTTCCTCCCCAAAGGCCCCCCGAACCGACGGCGATCTTGGATTGCTCAACTTGGTACCCCGAGCCCTGCGGATCGTTTTCCGGATCGACAAAGCTGGTGAGCCGCTGCTTTTGGTAGGACTTTAAAACGTGCACCCGTGGCGTAAAGAAAACCGCCCCCACCGCTACGGCCGCCAGCAACACCACCACCATCCCCTGCTTCCACTGCATCCCGCCTAGAAAGACCCCCATCACGGCGATGGGCACGTAGGTAAGAGCCGTGCCCAGATCCGGTTGCTTCAACACCAGCAGCATTGGTATGACGACAATCGCTCCAGCTTTCATGAAGTCAGGCCAGGAAAGTTCGCGATGACGCAGGTCGGCAAAGTACTTGGCCATCGCCAGGATCAGGATCAGCTTCACCCATTCCGAGGGCTGGAAGTGGTTTCCGCCGGGCATTTTGATCCAGCGCTTCGCCCCCAGGTATCTCTGTCCAAATATCAGCACGGCCACCAGCGAAGCTACCGCGGCAATGTAAAACCAATGCACCCGGTCGAGCAGCGCCTGGTAGTTCACCGCGCTGATCACGAACATCGCCCCTACACCCCCTGCAATCCAGTAAATCTGCCGGATATGTGATCCGGCGAACTTGGTGTGCATGGTGGCGCTGTGGATTTCCATCACGCCGAGCCCGCAGATCATGAGCACAAAGATCAGCAGCCCCCAGTCGAAGTCGCGAAATGAAACGTAACGTGCCATTGGAAAACAGTTCTCAGTTCTCGGTTCTCAGTCGTCGCGCCGGTGTTTCGACGGCTGTCGCTTTAGTTCGCAGGCACTATCCCGGGCGCCCCAGCGGCCAGAGCCAAATGCTTCTTCGGTAACTCGATGGAGAATCGCCCGCCTTCTAGCTTGTCTCCTTCAGGTGCGGTCCAGAGCGCGCCAATATCAACCTTGCCATCACCTCTCTGCTTCTCTTGCTCTACCATCTTGTTGGGTGAACGCCGCTGCTTGTCGACGTAGGCCTTGAGCACCTGCGTGGCCAATCGCGCCGCCAACCTTCCGTGCTCTCCGCCTTCGAACAGAACGCACACAATAATGTCGGGATTGCGCCGCGGTGTGAATCCCACGAACCATCCATTCTGCGCCAAATCTTCAGCGTTCTTAAACCTCGCGCGCGTGGCCAGTGAAACAATTTGTGCAGATCCCGTTTTACCCGCGATATCAATCCCCGGTACATGCGCCGAGGGAGCGGTGCCTTCCGGCAGCAGAACTCGCGACATCGCATCAGTAATAAACGTCCATCCGTTCGGATCGAGCGGAATGTTTTTCGTTTCTGTCAGGTGGCTGGTCTCCACGTATCCATTGGGAAGCTCCTGCGGATCGACGACGTGCGGGACCACCATTTTGCCGCCCATCGAGATTGCCGCGACGGCTCGCATTAGTTGCACCGGCGTAATTGCGACCGCGCCTTGCCCAATGCCCACCGAAATTGTCTCTCCGGCAAACCACTTCTGTTTGAAGTTCTTGATCTTCCATTCTTCGGAAGGCATTACACCAGTCACTTCGTTGGGCAGGTCAATGCCGGTCTTTTGTCCAAGGCCGAGAGCGGTTGCGTACTTGGCAATGCGGTCGATGCCTAATTTCTCAGCCAGCGTGTAGAAAAACACATCGCAAGACTGATAGATCGCCTTTTCCAGTGTCACGCCGCCGTGCCCGGTCTTCACCCAGCAGCCGAACCTGCGTCCATAAAACTCAGCGCCGCCCGTGCAGTTTACGTGCAGAGTCTGCGCGATTCCCTCTTGCCAGCCTGCGACTGACATGATGATCTTGAATGTCGAGCCCGGCGCAAGCTGCGCCTGGATTGCCTTGTTCAGCAGCGGCTTGTCGGGATCGTTCACCAGCTTGTTCCATTCGTCACGCGAAACCCGCACAGCAAAATCGTTGGGATCAAAAGTCGGGCGGCTCACCATCGCCAAAATTTCTCCGGTCCGCGGATCCATCGCCACAATTGCGCCGTTCTTGCCTTCTAGCGCTTCCTCGGCGGCAATCTGCAGGTCGATATCCACGGTGAGCTTGAGTTGCTTTCCCGGGACCGCCTCGGTTTCTCCGAGTAGCCCAACTTCGCGTCCGTGACTGTTCACCACCGCGCGGCGCGCGCCATTCTGGCCCATCAACGTAGTGTTGTATTGCCTCTCTACGCCTGAAACCCCCACCACATCCCCCGGGCTATAAAGCTCGAACTGGGGCTGGTTCAGCATGTCCTCCGTCACCTCGCCGACATAGCCGATCAGGTGCGCCATGAAGCCGTTGCGGGGATACAGGCGCCGGTGGGCCGTGATGGTATCGAGTTCCGGCAGTTCGTTCCGATGTGAGTCGATGAAAGCCAGCTCATCGGGCGTGATGTCTTCTTTCAGGAAAATCGGCTGATACTGCGGCATGGAGGTGAAGTGGCGAATGCGCGTCCGCACTTCGTTCGCATCCAGATGCAGGCCCTGCGCGATCAGGTCGGCATCGGCATTGAGGTCACGGGAGGAATCGCGCAACAGGAGCGCCGAGAACGACGGATAATTGTCGACGATGATGCGGCCTTCGCGGTCCAGAATCTTGCCCCTCGGCGCCAGGATGGGCACATTGCGGATACGATTCTTCTCGGCCGCTGACGCGTAGTAGCCGCTCTGCATCACCTGCAGGCGCCACAATCCGTAAGCCAGCACCAGAAAAATGGCGAGAATAATGTACTGCGCCGCGGTCAGGCGGATTTCCGATACTTTTTCGTCGCGACCGAACATCGTCTCAGTTCTCGGTTCTTAGTTCTTAGTTCTCAGCTGTTGTGCGTGCGAAGGATGTCTCAATTCTAGCGCGTAGAAGCACCCTGGTGAGTGGGAGAAGAGTAACGTAAGTCACGGTTCTGCTCGGGCCAACTGAGAACTGAGATCTGCTCCTCACGTTCTCTGCTTGAATTTGTCCAGCACAAAATACAGGCCTACACCGACAAACCCGTTCGCCAGTCCAGCCAGGATTCCCCGGCTCCAGCTCCAATCCAAGGTAAGACTCACCATGCCGCGCGCCACCGTGAAATAGACCGCAGCGTGAACCAGATAAAACCCCAGCGTGACCAGCAGGCGGGCGCCGGCATTTTCGACGTCCAGCTTTGCGCCCAGAGACGAGGCCAGGTAGCCGACCACAGTCTTGGCGATGCCGTAAATTCCGATGGGATAAGCGCCCAGCATATCCTGCGCCAGGCCGATCGCCGCCCCGGTGAAGAGTCCTGAGATAGGATTCCGCCGCGCCATGGCAAAAAAAATGGTCACCAGCAAGGGCAGATCAAGATACGAAAAGTAGGGAAAACGTCTGGGAACGAACGATTGCAGAAATAGAGCGAGCACCGGCACACCCACGGTCACCGGGATGCTGAACCGGTAAACCTCAATTTGCTCTCCGGATGTGTAAGTGATGGGCACGCTAATGAGGGCTGTCTTCCGCGGCGGGTGGTTGAGGAACAGGCTCGGAGCTTGCAGGCTTGCTCTGCTTGACTGGCGGCTTCACTGCTGAAGTCGCGGAGTTCGAAGGCGCGGAGTTCGAAGGCGGGCTCAAACTCGTCGCCGCCGAACCGTCCTGCGATCGGACTGCGCTTTCCGAATCTGCGTTCACGCCCGGCTCGCCGGACGATTTCTGCACCACTTTTTTCAAAGCCCCAGCGGCCGGCGGCGCGGGGGCGTTCGGAGCGCTCACCGCAGAGGAGCTGGCGGAATTGTTGCCCGCCAGAGGACTGCCCGACGGCTTTGTGACAGTCGCGCTCTGAGTCGTGCCCGTGGTGGCCTGCACCGGCTTTGCGCCCGGGGTTGAAATCTGCTGAGTGGTGGCGCTCGCGCTGCCACTCGAAGGCGCGCTCGCAGCCACTGCGGGTTTGTCTGGTACCGAAGGCAGGCGTTGGGCCAGAATGTCGGCCGCCCTCACCCTGCCCGCGCCTTCGGCTATCGCCAACCGCTCCTGCTTCTGCGTAACGACGAGAACTTCTTCGAGCCGGCTCAGATCTGCCGCCGGTTTCACCTGGATCCTCAGAAACATTTCCTTCCCCGCACCCACCTTGGTCACCGTGCCCACCGGAAGTCCCTTGGGAAAAATCTGGTCGCCCCCGCTGCTCAGCACGGCGTCTCCGACAGCGACCTGCTCGTCATTCATCACCCGTTGCAAAACCACTTCCCCGTTGGCGGTTCCCTGCAGCACGCCCTGCAAGCGTGACTTCTCCAGCATCGCGCCCACGCCGCTGGTCTGATCGTTGATCAGCAACACCAGCGAGGTTGAAGGATAGGCGCGCAGGACTTTGCCCACGATGCCTCCGGCCGTAATCACAGCCATGTCCGGGGCAATGCCATCATTCGATCCTTTGTCGATATAGATAGACCGGGAAAGATCGCTTCCACTCGAGCCGATCACCTGGGCGGGCACGGTCTGGGCGATAAACTGCTCCTTAAAGGCCAGCAGTTGTTGCAGCCGATGGGCCTGCGCAGCATCCTCACTCAACCGGACCTGCTCCAACCGCATCTGCTCAATCTGCGCCTTGAGCTCGCGGTTTTCCGCCCGCACTCCACGCAGGAAAAAATAGTTGTGCCAGACGTTGTGGCTGCTGTTCTGCACCCAGATCAGCCCGCGCTCGAAAGGAGTGATAACCCCGACCGCCCAAATGCGGATCAGCCGCGTATTCTCCGCGTCCGCACTGCGCTTCACCTGCACCGCGAGCCCCAGCACCTGCAGAAACAAAACTCCCACCAGAATGGTCAGGTTGCGGTAACGGCCGAGTACGGATTCCATAAAACAGTTGCCGGTTGCCAGTGGTCAGTTGCCGGTTAGTGATTGTTTCTCAGCGACCCCGCCGTCAGCGATAGCACAACGGAAATTTCCACGGTTTCTAACTGGCAGCTGGCAACTGGCTACTCTATTCAATCGAGATCTTGCGCAGCAGCTTGAAGTCGCTGAGCATTTTGCCTGTGCCCAGCACCACGCTGCACAACGGATCGTCGGCGATGGAAACCGGCAGCCCGGTTTCTTCGCGAATGCGTTTATCCAGATTCTTCAGCAGCGCCCCGCCGCCAGTCAGCACGATGCCGCGGTCGCTGATGTCCGCTGAAAGCTCCGGCGGGGTCCGCTCCAGGGCCACGCGAATCGCATTCATGATGGTCGAAACGCATTCGCTCAGAGACTCACGGACCTCGCCATCATCCACCGTAATTGTCTTTGGGACGCCTTCTATAAGGTTACGCCCTTTAATTTCCATCGTCATCGGCTTGTCGAGCTGGTGGGCCGAGCCGATTTCCATTTTGATCTGCTCGGCGGTGCGCTCGCCGATGAGCAGATTATATTTCCGCTTCAGGTAATTCATGATGGCTTCGTCCATCTGATTTCCCGCCATCCGCACCGAACGCGAGTAGACGATGCCGCTCAGCGAGATCACCGCAATGTCGGTCGTGCCTCCGCCGATATCCACCACCATATTTCCGCTCGGCTCGGTGATGGGCAATCCGGCGCCGATCGCAGCGACCATCGCCTGTTCTACGAGGTGCACTTCGCTCGCCTTGGCGCGATACGCCGAATCCATGACGGCGCGCTTTTCCACCTGCGTAATCTCCGAGGGCACACCAATCACAATTCGCGGATGCACCAGCATCTTCCGGTTGTGCGCCTTCTGGATGAAATAATTCAACATCTTTTCGGTGACCTTGAAGTCGGCGATCACGCCGTCTTTCATGGGCTTGATGGCGACGATGTTGCCCGGCGTCCGGCCCAGCATTTCTTTCGCCTCTTTGCCCACGGCCTCCACTTCGCCGGTGTTTTTGTTGATGGCAACGATCGAAGGCTCGTTCACCACGATGCCCTTGCCGCGGGCGTACACCAGCGTGTTGGCCGTTCCCAGATCTATTGCCAGGTCGCTTGAGAACAGGCTGAACAGCGACCTGAGGTTGTGTGAACGCGATGAATGAAATCCGTTGCTTGACATGACGAAGTCTTCTCGCTATCTACCTGCTATCTACTTGCTCGTCCCGCAGTGTTTCCGGGTTAACCGGGGTTGCGCCATCCGGCGCGGCCGTTTGCTATCTCCAGTTTATGAGAAGCTTGCAGCCATGCCGGGACCGAAGGTTCCTTGTACTACCGATCAAAGTACTGCCGATCAAAGCACGGCCCATCCACTCACTGAATCACGATCTTCTTTTGCTGGGTGTTGACCCCGCCCTGAGCCGTCTGGGCCGTCACTGTGATCACAGCCTCTCCCGTCGACAGCGGCGGCGTGAAGTAATGGAACGAGCCGTCGGTGCCGATCATCGGCACTTCCCGTCCATTTACCATCACCCGCGCCCCGACCTGCGTCTTCCCCGTGACTTCAATCACGTGCCCATGCTGAATGAAAGGATCGAGTTCCAGATCGATGGCTTCCGTCTGCTTCCCTTTGGGAATAATGGTGAAGCGGTTCTTCTCGCTCTCCACCGATTCCTTGCCTGACGCTTCATATGACTGTACCACCCAGTAGTACGCGCCTTCACCGAGGCTGGTAACGGTTACGTCGGCCGTGGTCACTTTCTTGTCCACCAGGGTTGAGGAAAAATACGGGTTTCTCGAAATTCGCAGGCGATAGGCCACGGCATTCGCCATCGCGGTCCAGGAAAATTCCACGTCTTTCGTGTTTTCGCCGGAGGTAAAGATCGGCGCCATGTTGGCCGGGGAAATCGGCGTTGGCGGCCCCGTCCCTTTCGCCTTTTCCATGTGCGATTCTTCGGCTCGGAAGCTGACTTTTTCCCAGTTGGCCAGCTGCACGGTTTCTCCGTTACGCGTGACTTCGCCAGCGCCCTTCTTCATCAAAATCTCGTGCTGATCGAGCTTGGGGTCGTTGTGGACCTGCGCTGTCGATTCCGGAGCCAGCGATGCCGTCGCCCCGGCCACAATTACCTGCGATTTCGATCCCTGCGAATATGTCGCGGTCGACAGGTCCACCGTTCCCGTGCTCACCGCCACTGCCACGTTGGTCTGCTGTTGATCGTTGGCCGAGTTCTCTTCAATCACGATCAGCGAATCCTGTTTCACGGTGTAGCTGGTGCCGTCGTTGAACACCACCTTCGCCATGCCCTCCGACGCGGTCTGTACCACGTCGCCCTTTTCGAGGGGGACGTTGTAATCCGCCGCCACCCAGACTTCGCCATTGCCCTTCTTCACGCGCACGGTGCCGTCGAGCGCGGTGAAATGAGCCTGCTGCGCCGTGGTCATGCCGCCGCTCACGGGCGGAGCCATGCCTGCGACGCGCTCCAAGACTCGATTGGCTACGCCGTCGGCTGCCTTGATGCTGTTCTGGGTGAATTGCGGGAAGGCCAGTCGCATCCCCCCAAAAAACAGGGCTGCCCCAGCCAATATCAGCAGCGCCACACTGCGATACGTGACCGTTGTCCACGCAATGTGGATGCCCGGTTTGCGAGTCGTCGAAGACACGGGGACCAAGAGACCTTATTCAAGCCTTCTGAATATGCGGTAATTCCAACGTTACCACAAGCCTATCGCCGCGAAATACAGGTAATCAACAGGGAACGTTACCTTCGTTTGCGAGCCTTCGAAGAGTCAAATGTGGAAGCGCATTCAAGGGTAGAACAGCACAAAGTGGGGACAGCCGCCCTCGGCTGTCCGCCGGGCGAAGCCCGGTACCGACTCCGCAGCGATTAAAACGTCGGCACCAGATCACCACATTACACAACATCGCATCGCAGTCTTGTTGAATCGCACGATTTTTGCTGGGTTGCGCTTGACATCGCCAGACGTGGTCATCAACAATCAAATCGCACTTTCAGCCAGTTCTGAATCGCTACACCATCTAGAAATCTTTCGTTCACGGGGTTCTTTCATGTTGTTCGCCGCGCGCCTGGCCATTTTCCTTTGTCTCCCGTTACTCCTCTGCGCCGTTCTTTTCGCCCAGAAGATCACCGTGTCCCAACCTACACTTTGGGCCTCTAAACCGGACATCGCCGCCTTTGAAAAAATCGAGAGTGACCGTCTGGCCGCTGCCCAGCGTTCGATCGACACGATGCTCGCCGTCAAAGGAGGGCGCACCATTGAAAATACCCTTGCGCCCCTCGATGAGGCCTTCCGTCAGATCAATACCGCCGGCTACTTTGCGGGACTCATGGAACAGGTCCATCCCGACTCCGGGTTTCGCGACCACGCCACCGCCATGCACACCAAGGCGAATGCCGCGCAAACCGCAATCGCTCTCAATCATGATGTGTACAACGCTCTGGCTGCGGTTGATCTTTCGCACGCCGACGCCGCGACCCGCCACTACGTCGAGCGCCAACTGCTTCAGTTCCGTCTGGCCGGCGTCGACAAAGACGATGCCACCCGCGCCCGCCTCAAGCAACTCAGCGATCAATCCACGCAAGAGCAGTCCATGTTCGATCGAAATATCGCTGACGGCCAAAACTTTGTAGAAGCCGACCCCTCCGAACTCGACGGCCTGCCCCAGGATTACATCGACCGCCACCAGCCCGGAGCCGACGGAAAAATTCGCATCACCACGAATTACCCAGACGTTTTTCCTGTCCTCACTTTTGCCAAGAGTGATTCCCTGCGCCGCCGCGTCTCCATTGCCTTCGGCACTCGCGCCTACCCCAAGAATCAGGAAGTTCTAACCAGCCTGCTGAAGACCCGTTACGAGATCGCCTCGCGGCTTGGTTATCCCTCGTGGGCCGACTACAACGCCGCCGACAAGATGATTGGCAAAGGCCACAACATCGCCGACTTCATCCAGCAAGTCCGCGATGCTTCGCGGCCTCTGGCGCAGCGCGAATTCGAAATGCTGCTGGCCGAAAAGCAGAAGACAACTCCGGAAGCCAAGGAAATCTGGAGCTACGAAACCGGGTATCTCTCGGAATTGGTTCGGCGCTCGCGTTACGATTTCGATTCGCAATCGGTGCGGCCTTATTTTCCCTTCATCCAGGTAAAGCAAGGCATCCTCGACGCCGCCGCGGAACTCTTCCACGTCAGCTTTCAGCAGGAGCTCAACGTCCCCGCCTGGGATCCTGCCGTCGAGACTTGGATCGTCATCGACAGCGGCAAACCCATCGGCCGCTTCTATCTCGATATGCATCCCCGCCCCGGCAAGTACAGCCACGCCGAAATGGCCCCGGTACTCGATGGCATACGCGCCAAGCAACTGCCCGAGGCAATTCTGGTCTGCAACTTCCCCGCGCCCACTGCCACCGATCCCGGACTTATGGATTACGGCGACGTGCAAACTTTCTTCCACGAATTCGGCCACCTCATGCACCACATCCTCGGCGGCCAGCAACAGTGGGCTGGCATCAGCGGCATCAGCATGGAATCTGATTTCGTTGAAGCTCCTTCGCAGATGCTCGAAGAGTGGATTCGCAGCCCGCAGGTCCTCGCCAAGTTCGCCCACCACTACAAAACCGGTGAACCCATCCCCGCTGACCTAGTCGCCCGCATGAATCGCGCCTCCGCCTTCGGACGCGGCACCTGGGTCGACCGGCAGAATTCCTTAACCGCAATTTCCTACGACATTTACAAGACCAGACCAGAAGGCGTGAACTTCGACGCGGTCACCCTCGACGACACTCGTCAGTACACGCTGTTCGTTCCGTTGCCCGAAACCCATTTCTGGGCTGCCTTCGGCCACCTCGGCGGCTACTCCTCGGCCTACTACACCTACCTCTGGGACAAAGTGATTGCCGAAGATTTCTTCCTGCAATTCGATCAGCAGAACCTGCTCGCCGGCGACGCACCTATGCGCTACCGCCGCGTAGTGCTCGAACCCGGCGGCTCCTTGCCGGCCAACGATCTGGTGAAGAACTTCCTGGGACGCCCGCAAGACATCACTGCCCTCCGCCACTGGATGGCCGAAGAATTCGATGGGAGCGCAGGCAGCTCGAAGTCAGCGGGACAATAATCCAGAGACCACGAGGTCGCAGGTAGTCACACTGCATGTGTGGGGAGAGCCGCCCTCGGCGGCCCGGGCGCGTCGGGCCGCTGCTGCATCGACTGCGTGTTGGTTGGGCAAGACAACGAAAAAGTATCTAGTATTAATTTTCCATGAATTGCGCTGCCCGAGGTTGACCCCGATGTCTCGCAGGATTACGCTGCAACGCTATGGACAAAGCCGATCTTGATCAATTGCGTCTGGCCTACACGAAGGCGACCGACGAATGGATCGAAGCCATTCGCGCCGAGGAGGGCTTAGCCACTGCCGACCATTCCATGATCGCCATGGAGAAATGGGACGACGCCCATTTCAAAGAGCACGACGCTCACACCCGAGCCACCGAAGCCCGCGAAGCCTACAAAGACGGCCTGCGCAGCGTGAATTACGGCATCTAGCCTGCTCGTGTGGAGCGGGCACTCCCGCCCGCTGTCTTTGACGATCCGCCCCGCCTGTGAGGACGAATGAAATCCCGCAGGGCGCGTGGTACCATTTTTTCGTGCCCCTCGACACATCCCCCGCAGCCCAAGCCGTGCAGCTCGAAGTTCATCGCTCTATGAGCGGAGAGCAGAAGATTCGTATCGCCTACGAGATGAGCATGTTCGGCCGTGAGCTGAACCGGGCTCGGCTACGGCAGGAGCACCCGGAGTGGGTAGAGGCGCAAATTGCCCGAGAACTGCTTAGGCTCGCCTTCTTTCCCCAGCCGTTACCAGCCGGCCTGAAATGATCGTCCCTGAAGCCTTGCAACGGATCGCCGGCGAACTCAATCGCGCGGGAGTTGCATATATGCTGACGGGATCGTTTGCCAGTGTGTTTTACGGCTCCCCGCGCTCGACCCAGGACATCGACCTCGTCATCGAGTTAACGCCTCCGCAGCTACGAGCCCTGCTCGAAGGTCTGCCCGGCAGGGAATACTACGTGGATCCGGACGCGGCCTTGGAAGCTCTCGGGCGCGAGTCTCTGTTCAATATCATCGATCTGAAGACCTCCTGGAAGATCGACATGATCATTCGCAAGTCGCGCGCGTTCAGTCGTGAAGAATTCAGCCGCCGCCGACGAGTGGATCTGGAAGGACTTTTGCTATTCGTCGCCAGCGCTGAGGACATGATCGTCGCCAAGCTCGAATGGGCTAAACTCGGCCAATCGCAACGCCAGATTGACGACGCGGCAGGAATTCTTAAGATTCGACGCGATTCCCTGGACCAGTCATACCTCGATCGGTGGGTTCACGAACTGGGATTAGCGCATGAGTGGAGAAATGCTAAACACATCGCCGAATCGTGAGACTGATCGTTGGGACTCGAAGCTCGAGGCTCACAACTCCCTCCCTTGCCGCATCTCTCCCGCCCGCTGTAGCATCTATATCGCGCATTCATAAGGAGCAATCATGGCCACCGACACCCTGGCTTCCCCCGCGAGTCTTAGCCACACTCCAACCAAGATTTTCAAGAACTTCATCGACGGCGAGTGGGTCGAATCCTCGACCGGAGAAACCTTCGAAAACCGCAATCCCGCCGACACGCGCGACCTGGTCGGCATCTTCCAGAAATCCGCCAAAGGTGATGTCAACGCCGCCGTCGACGCGGCCAAGCGGGCTTTTGCCAAGTGGCGCCTTGTGCCCGCACCGCGCCGCGCCGAGATCGTCTTCCGCGCCGCTGAAATCCTAATAGGCCGCAAAGAGGAGTACGCCCGCGAAATGACCCGCGAAATGGGCAAGGTTCTCGCCGAAACCCGCGGCGATGTGCAGGAGGCCATCGACGCCGCCTACTACAACGCGGGCGAGGGTCGCAGACTATTCGGCCCCACCGTCCCGTCGGAAATGCCCAACAAGTTCGCCATGGCCGTGCGCCAGCCCATCGGAGTTTGCGGCATGATCACGCCGTGGAATTTTCCCATGGCGATTTCTTCGTGGAAGCTGCTGCCCGCCATCGTGTGCGGCAACACCTGCGTCATTAAGCCCGCGCAGGACACTCCGCTCTCCACCTTCAACCTGGTCCGCGCCCTCACCGACGCCGGCCTGCCTAAAGGCGTAATCAATATCGTCGCCGGATTCGGCCCCGAGGTCGGCACGCCGCTGGCCGATCACGACGACGTACGCGCCATCTCCCTCACCGGATCCTCCGCCGTCGGGCGCATCATCGGAGGCATCGCTGCCAAGACTTTCAAACATTGCTCGCTCGAACTCGGCGGCAAGAATCCTATGATCGTCCTCGACGACGCCAATCTTGACTTAGCCATCGAAGGCGGCCTCTGGGGCGGATTCGGCACCACCGGCCAGCGTTGCACCGCGACCAGCCGCATCATCGTGCAGAAGGGTGTCTACAGCGAGTTCGTCGAGCGCTACGTGGCCCGCGCAAAAAAACTGAAAGTCGGCAACGGCCTCGATGAAACTACTGAGATGGGTCCAGCCATCAACGAGAAGCAATTGCAGACCGACTTAAGCTATGTCGAGATCGGCCGCAACGAAGGCGCAAGGCTGGTCTGCGGCGGCAACCGCCTTGACAAAGGCGAGTATCAACATGGCTGGTTCATGGAGCCGACTGTCTTCACCGACGTTGACCCGAAGATGCGCATCGCGCAGGAAGAAATCTTCGGTCCCGTCGTTTCGATCATCCCGTGCGACGACCTCGAAGATGCCATTGAGATCGCCAACGGCATCGAGTACGGACTCTCCTCCGCGCTCTACACCAAGGATGTGAACAAGGCCTTCGCCGCCATTCGCGACCTCTACGCCGGCATCACATACATCAACGCGCCCACCATCGGAGCGGAGGTGCATCTCCCCTTCGGCGGCACCAAAGCTACCGGCAACGGCCACCGCGAGGGCGGCATCGGCGCCATCGATTTCTATACCGAGTGGAAGTCGGTCTATGTCGATTACTCGGACAAGCTGCAGAAAGCGCAGATCGACAGAGCAGACTGAGCCTTAACAGGAAAACGCACAATCTCCATGAGACTTTCATCTCCTGTTCGGAGAGGTCCGTGAAGTTGTAACTTATCCAGACGAGTTGGGAGCCTACCCAGTGAAGAAGACGTCAGGAACTACTTCGCAGCAGCTGGTCGCAGTCTTTTTCGTGTCGGCATTCTTCTTCGTGATCGCGGCCGCCCAAGCCGAGCAGCGTCCGACGATGACGTCCCATGTTCCTGAAGCCGTCTCCGGCGGCGTCGCGCCCTTGGTCGGCCATCTTCCCGGCGCGGAGCGTCTGAGTCTGGCAATCTCTCTGCCCCTGCGGAATGAAGCCGAACTCGACGACGTGCTGCAGCGGCTCTACGATCCCCAGAGCCCAGACTTCCACCACTACCTCAGCGTGCAGGAGTTCGCCGACAGATTCAGTGCCACCGAATCCGACTACACAGCGCTACTTCACTTCGCGCAGGTCAACGGCCTCGATGTGATAGACACTGCCGCGAATCGCATGGTCCTCGATGTGGAAGGCCCGGCTGCGAACATTGAAAAGGCCTTCCACGTGACCCTCAACCTCTATCAGCATCCCACCGAGCACCGCACGTTCTACGCGCCAGATCGCGAGCCCTCACCGGATCTCGACATTCCGCTGCTGCACATCTCCGGCGTGGACAACTTCGCGCTTCCGCACGCCAAAAACACTATGTCGCGGCAAGCGGAGCAGCAATCGCGTTCCAGCAAGACCACCGGGTCCGGGCCGGGCGGCCAATTTATCGGCAGCGACCTGCGGGCGGCCTATTACGGCAACGGCTTGCTCGACGGCGCCGGACAATCAGTCGGACTCTTCGAGTACGCCGGATACGAAGTCAGCGACGTCAAAACCTACTTCAAGAAACTGAAGCAGCCGCTCAACGTCCCGGTTCGAGGAGTGTCCCTGAACGGAGTGCCACTGGCTTGCCCGGCGCAATCGTGTGACGACAGCGAGCAGGCGCTGGATATCGAGATGGCGATTGCCATGGCGCCGGCCCTCAAGGAAGTTATCGTCTACGTGGGGAACAAAGATGTCTCCATCTTCAATCGCATGGCTGCCGACAACACTGCCAAACAAGTCAGCTGCTCCTGGGGATGGAAGGACGATGAGAGCAGCCTGGACCCCATCCTGAAGGAAATGGCGACCCAGGGGCAAAGCGTATTCGTGGCCACCGGCGATTACGGTTCAGCGAGTCCCGCGAGCTACGTCTGGCCGGCCGACGATCCCTACGTGACGGCGGTAGGGGGCACGGACTTGACCACCAAGACCGCAGGCGGAAAATGGAAATCGGAGACTGGTTGGAGCGGCAGCGCCGGCATGCCATCGAAAAACAAAGTTCCCATCCCCGACTATCAACTGCTGCCCGGAGTCATCACCGCATTGAATCAGGGGTCGACCACCCTACGCGATATACCGGACGTTGCCGCTGAGGCCAACACCGACCAGTACAGCTGCTTCGACGGATTCTGCGGCGGGGGAAATGGCGGCACCAGCTACGCGGCTCCGCAATGGGCCGGTTTTATCGCGATGGCGAATCAAAGGGCCGTCGCCCACGGCGGTTCGACGCTCGGGTTCCTGAATCCAGCACTCTATGCGATTGGCTTGGGATCCAGTTATGGCATTGATTTTCACGACATTACCAGCGGTAACAATGGCAAGTATTCGGACGTCGCCGGCTTCGACCTGGTCACGGGTTGGGGCAGCCCCCATGGCGCGGCCCTTATCAAGGCTCTTACCGAACCTCAGTAGTTGCCTCGACCTAGTTGGGCCGGGTTCTCAGGCATCATTCGGTTATGCGTTCGCCTTTAGCGGTTCGAACGCTTTCTTACTTCCAGCCACCGCGAGATCCCAGCATCCCCTCTTTTCGCTGAAACACCTTGGTAATCTTGCGGCTAAACCTTCGGGACCTTACCGTAAAGATCTTGAGTTCAATTCTCTTGAGTGGTCACGGGTGTTACGTTGCCCCACTTTCTGTTTTGCACGCGGCTCCGAAAGGACATCACGTTGAGACGCGCATCTACGACTTTGGCGCTGCTGCTCGCCATGACGGCCGGCTTCACTCCTTCGATGTGCGCGCAGAAGGCCGATAAGCCGACACGCAAAGTCATTTCCACCGTGAAGCCCAGCTATCCCCAAACCTTAAAGAGCCTGCACATTGAGGGGCTGGTTCGCCTCAAGGCGACCGTGCTTCCCAACGGATCGGTCGCTGATATCCAGGTGATCGGAGGCAACCCCATCCTGGTGGAGAATGCGGTGAAGGCGGTTAAGAACTGGAAATATGCCGCAGCGCCCTCCCAGACAGAAGAGGAAGTAGTCCTCAACTTCTTCGACCGGTAGACCCCCAACATCTCCGGTGGTTTCCAGCCGCCCGCGATTCGCGGCCACCCCTCTTGTACAATCGGATCGGAAAGCAGGCCCATGCCCACGACTCAGGTTCAGGCAATCGCCGCCGCCAAGCGCCTCGACAACGTCCGCTACGCCATTCGCGACCTCGCCTGCGTGGCCGATGAAGTCATTCAGCAGGGTCACAAGGTTCTGCCGCTGAACGTTGGCGATCCGCTCAACTTCGATTTCCAGACTCCGCCTCACATCATCGAAGCCGCTTACAAAGCCATGCGCGACGGCAAGAACGGCTACGCGCCGTCCCCTGGTATTCCTGAGGCGCTGGAAGCGATTCGCGGCGAGGCTGCGCGCAAGGGCATCACGACGGTGCGCGATGTTTTCGTCACCTCCGGCGTAAGCGAGACCGTCGACCTCTGCATCAGCGCGCTGGTGAATCCTGGAGAGGACATCCTTACGCCGAGGCCCGATTATCCGCTTTACTCGGCCGTTCTGTGCAAGCTGGGCATCACGCTCAACGCCTACGATCTCAATGAAGAAGACGCCTGGCAGCCCGAACTCGCCGACATCGAACGCAAGCTCACGCCCCGCACCCGCGCCGTCGTATTAATTAACCCCAACAACCCTACGGGATCTTTATGCTCGCGGCAGATGCTCGAGCAAATCGCCGAGATCGCGCGCCGCCACAACTTGGTCGTCTTCTCCGACGAAATTTACGACAAGCTGATTCTCGATTGCGATTCTCAGGGAGACGCCACGCCGCACATTGCCTTCGCCGCGGTCGCGCCCGACGTGCCCTGCATCACCTTCGGAGGAATGTCGAAGAACTATCTCGTCCCCGGCTGGCGCATCGGATGGGGCATCGTCTCCGGCGATGCCGCCGCGGTGAAGCCCTACACGGAAGGCATCCATCGCCTGCTGCGCGCGCGCCTGTGCGCCAACCATCCCGAGCAATATGCGATCAAGCCAGCGCTTGAAGGCCCGCAGGATCACCTGATCGAAGTGCGGCGCAAACTGCGCTCCCGCCGCGACCTCACGCAGAAGTGGTGCGAGTCCACGCCGCGCGTGAGCTGCGTCGCCCCCCGCGGGGCTTTTTATGCTTTCCCCAAAATCGATATCCCCAAGAGCGACGAAGTCTTCGTCAAAGAACTCATCCGCCAGAAACACGTTATGGTAGTCCACGGCTCCGGCTTCGGGCAGAAGCCTGGCACGCAGCACTTCCGCATAGTGTTTTTGCCGGATGAGAAGACGCTGACCAGCGCGTATGCGGGGATTGCGGAGTTCATTCGGGAGAGGTACGGGAACTCTTGACCTACAGTGATATTCTCGACGTATGACTGGTGGCAGACGGAGAAGCCGATGACGCAGTTTGAGCGCATAACTCAGGACCCTGGGGTAATGGGCGGGAAAGCCTGCGTTCGCGGTCTGCGCGTTACGGTAGCGACAATAGTCGGGCAGATCGGGGCTGGGCACACCATCGAAGAAATCCTGGCCGATTACCCGTACCTCGAACGGGAGGACATCTTGCAATCCCTTCGCTACGCCGCCTGGCTCACAGAAGATCGGGAAGTCGCTATTCCCGGCGCATGAGCGGACCCAATGGACAATATCGACCCAAGCATTCTGGAGATGGCTAAAAGAGACTTCGGGCCGGAGTGCGAGTTAGTGAAGGAAACTGAGTGGTCATACTCCTTCAAGTGTGGACCCAAGAAATACTGTCGGATTTCAAGATTCCTCGCTGAAAAGAACTACGCGGTGAGTGCCTCCGAAATTCGGCAGCGTTGGCCGGCAATGGGCGAAAGCGAGCGACTTGATCTTGTCTCACACTTCTACGTGAAAGATACTTGGAACGACAACGATACAGAAATCCTCGAAATAATCATGGGCGATGGCGACGACCGTCTTTGGGAAAACTGCGCGCTGGCGTTCCTTAAGCATCCTGACCGCGACCGAGCGGTATGTTTTCTGATCGGGCGCTTGCAAGAAAATCACGCTGGACACCAGCCCCTGAACTATTTTCAGGCACTTGGCTTGCTCAAGGATTCCCGCGCTGAAGCAGCGATAAGGCCGTACCTCGAGAAATACAAAAAAGCCATGGAAGCAGAAACCGATATCGGTGTTCCCGATGATGTGTTTCGAGGACCCATTCCTTACCTCCCGTACCTCACGGCTGCGGGGGCTCTCTTTAAGACTACTGGGTCACCATCGTACGCAGAGGCGATTCGCAAGTTCTTTGAACACCCGAACGAACAAGTTCGATATTGGGCGGAGCATGCGCTGGAAATTGAAGGACCGACGACGGCGAAGCGGAATACCGAATATGAGAGAAAGCGCGCAAGCCAGTAGTTTGCCAAGCCAACTTTGCCTCCCCTTATGACCATGGTATAATGACCATGATCGAAAGGAGTTTTGCCGCCAATGAAAAAAATGGCCGCCGGCGCCTTCAAAGTCCATTGTCTCAAAGTCATGGACGAAGTCCAATCGAAGCGCGTATCCGTACTCATCACCAAGCGCGGCAAGCCGGTGGCGAAGCTCGTCCCGGTCGAGAAACAAGACGATGACATCTTTGGTTTTTTTCGCGGCAAGATCACGATCAAGGGCGACATCGTAGCCCCCGCATTTACTCCCGAGGAATGGGGCGACTTGTATTGATTCTGCTGGACACGCATGTGGTAGTCTGGCTGGCCGATGATCAACCTCGAATTTCGGCGACGGCGAAAGCTGCGATCCTCAAGGCACGCGAAGGAAAAAGCGGCCTGGCCGTCTCCGACATGACGCTGCTGGAAATCGCGAGGCTATCCAGCGAGGGAAGACTCCACTTCGAACCCAGTCTGGAGGCTTTCCTGTCCGATGTCGAGCGGCGGTTCGCCGTGTTGCCAATGACGGGCCGCATCTGCGTACAAGCGTTTTCTCTTCCTGCCAGCTATCCGAAAGATCCCGCGGATCGCATCATCGGAGCCACCGCCCTCGTGGAAGGACTCACCCTTGTCACAGCGGACGCACAAATCCGCAATTCGCGCGCCCTTCCGACAATCTGGTAAGTGGTATCTCGGCCGCGATTCGCTTGACCCGCCGTCACGCATCGCGGCACCGCGAGACAAAGACTGTGGACAAAGACTGAGATAAGCCCCACCACGGGTTGGTCATGGCGTGGGATTATAGCGAGAGTTACATCACGGAGGAAAAAAACGCAGGCGACTCGTGAGAGTTTCGCGTGCGTTCGAGTATCTAAGCTGAAAGCTAGCAGCCAGAAGGCGCTGCTGCTGATCCGTTCTCGAGTTCGGTGTCGCTTGTCAATCAGTAGAGATTAAAGCTCACGTCGGTGTTCATCTCTATTGCGACCGGTTCGCCATCTTTCGTTCCCGGCCGGAACGTCCACTTCGAGACCGCCTCGACTGCCTTCTCATCAAGGCCCATGCCCAGCGGAGACCTGATGCGGATGTCGCGGACGCCGCCACTTTCGTCGACCACGAAAGCCAGGTCGACGACACCTCCATACTTCGCCAGGCGCGCCTCTTCGGAAAACTCTGGTGAGGCATTGTTGATTACTTTCGCATAGGTCACGCCGTTTCCTCTGACCACATGAAAGACTTCTCTGCCCGCTTTCGATCCGGCTGCCAGTCCGGGATCAAGGCCGGAGGTCGACACCGAGGCAACGCCCGGAATCGCGAGGAACTCAGCGGACAAGCGGCAACGGTAATGCGTGGAATCATTGCCGGTTAACGCCGCGATGAGGCATGGCTTCCAATAGTCGGGGACGAGATTGGCGAAGTGGTCTTGGGGGGTGAGAAATATCCTGGCCAGCAGGGCATCGGCTTCATCAGCGGTCGCTGCTCTTACATCCGCTTCGATTTGAAGTGTTCTTGTTACCTCTTTGCTTTTCTTTTCCTTGGCGTCTTCTATCGGCAAAATGCCGCCTTTGCCGGGCCAGCCCATGCGCAGACGCTTTGCGCGGAGGGTCAGGCGGTGGTTTGAGACACGTAGGTCTTCGATCTGTACAACGCCGTCAATGGTCCAGTCTCCGGAGTTAGCGAATCCGGAAAGCTGACCCGCCGAGTCATACACCAGCTTCTGGCCAGAGTAGAAATTGCGCAGGATGAGCGTCTTGCCGGCGTATTGATCGCGAAGGTGTTTTTCGACGCTATCGCCGGCTAGTGAGCGAGTCGGAGCCACCGCGAAGGCGAGGCATAAAATCGCCGTGGCGCGAATACAAATATCCAAATAAGCCCGCAACCGGTTGCTCATGGCCGGGAATTGTAGCCGAGTTACATCAAGGGGAAAAGCAAAAACGCACGCGACTCGTAAGGTTTCGCGTGCGTTTGAGGGTAATCTAAAGCCAGAAGTCAGATTCGCTTATCCAACGTGCCGGTCAAGAGCCTGTGCTATGGCTTCTTTGGGCTTGTAGCCGACGATTTGTTCGACGACCTGGCCGCCCTTAAAGACCAGCAGGGTGGGGATGCCAGTGACTTTGTAGCGCATGGGGGTAGAGCTGTTGGCGTCGACATCCATTTTGCCGATTTTGATCTTGCCCTGATAATCCTTGGCGAGTTCCTCGACGATGGGAGCGATGGCGCGGCAGGGGCCGCACCAGGTTGCCCAGAAGTCCACGAGCACGGGCTGATCTGATTTCAAAACATCCTGATCGAAGTTTGCATCTGTAACTTCGACAATTCCGTTGCCTGCCATGTTATTTCTCCTCGTTGTAACGTCGCGCTGTCGGCGGACGCTCCATCGAAGCAGTCGCAGCCGGATCCGGCGATCTTATGAGTTCGTACTTAAGCGTTCCCCGGAACTGCGGGAACTCTTAATCGTACCACTTGCCATTCGATGCCGGAGACGTCTCGAAGGTCGCAAGTACGACCCAAGGTCACGGTGCGGTTTTTTGGGCAGGAGTCAGCGATTTCAAGTAGCTCACAAGTTGCCAGCGTTGCGGTTCCGGCAGCTTGGACCACACGGGCATGCCGCGGCGGACCACTCCGTTGGTAAGAATCCAGAAGAGCGTGCCGGGAGTGGCCTGCTGCACCGGGTCGGCGCGCAGGCTGGGGCCCTTGCGGGCGCCTTCCGCCATTTCGCCGTGGCACTCGGCACAGTGCTGATCGAAGAGGTTAGCCCCGGCGGCGACGGCATCGGGATCACTCTCCATTGGGTTGTGGCGGTTGACGGCCTTCTTCGGGGCCTTTTCCAGCTCGGCATAGACGTTGGGGCCTTTTTTCCAGGCTGGGACACCGTCTTTCTGGGCGCTGGAAAGCGAAACGGCCAGTGCTAGAAAAGTGGCGGTTACGACGGTGAGGATTGCGACTGATCTCTTCAATTCTTACCGCCCCCCAACCAGCGACTGATCCGGTCTCCGAAACCTGAGAACTCGCGCGAGACGCCCCAGCGCAACAGGAAACGGTGGCTGTTGTCGTTCAAGCCGAAGCCGGCGGAGAGGCGCAGGGTCCAGTCAGAGGGCATGTTCCAGGCGGCGACCGGCGCGAGGTAATGGGATGTGTCGTGAAGGCCGAAGCGGTAGCGGTCGCCCAGGCCGCCATACATTTCAACGCCGGCGATGAAATTCTCGCGGCAGAAAGTGCAACGGTGGGCGGAGGCTTTCAAGGCCAGCGGCCGGCTGGCGCCGATGGCATAGCCGAACTCCCAGGGATTGCCGCCGGTGAGGTTCTTGGTGGCGATGGTGTTTTCAGCGATGTTCCAGCCCTGGAAAGTTTTCGAAAGCAGCAGCTTCGATTCGAGTTCGTGATCGTGCTCCTGGCGCGCGAGAGCGTTGGGGATGGCATAGTCGGATTCAACGTCGTGGCCTTCGACTTCCTTAAGTATCTTGTCGGCGCCGCTGGTTTGCTCGTATTCGATGTAGAGGACGGGATTGATGAAGTGCTCCTGGCGGAGCAGACGGAAGCGATTCTCCCAGCGGAAGCCGGTGAGGATGGTGCTGTCGTTGAAGGTGGTCTGGCCGTCGAAGTAGAGTTCGGTGGTCCACCAGGCGGTGGCGCCGTACTCGAACTCGGTCCAGAAGGCGTGAAAGTCATTGCCGTGGCGCTGGGTACCGAAGGTGGAAAAGTACTCGACTTCGAGGCTGCCGGGCTCTTCGAGATAGTGATCGTAGGTGACAATGTAGGGGCTCTCCTGCGCCTGGGCGGGGCCGGCACATGCAGCCAGCACGGCAAAGAACAGAAGCAGGAGAAAGAGCAGCAGCAACCGGCTCCGGCCCCGCGGCACGGAGACGCAAGATGCAATTGCGTCGCAAGTAGTAGCGGACGGGTCTGTCTGCGCCGTCGTTATGGAGGAAGTTGGTTTCATTTAGTTGCAACCCAGTCGCATCTAAAGTAATCTTCATAATCATGACGAAGGCAGGGCTGCGCTGTCCAGTCCTGGCGGAAAATTCCGTTGCAACGTGGTTGCGACCAGTTGCGACAATCGAGGAACGCGCTAATGCCACTTCCCCAAACCGAAATGCCGGGCCGGCTGCAGGCCCATTTTGAAGACCGCGGAATCCGCATGACCCAGCAGCGGCGCGCGATTCTGCGGGTGATGGAAACCGCCAACAAACACCTCGACGCGGCCCAGCTTTTGCGCAAGGCGCAGAAGTTGGATGCAAGCGTGGACCGCAGCACGGTTTACCGGACTCTGCAATTGTTGAAACGGCAGGGATTGATTGACGAACTTGACCTGATGCACATCCACGGCGAGGGCCATTATTACGAGCGCAAGTTGAACCGGGACCACATTCATATGGCCTGCCTGCGCTGCGGCAAGATCATGGAGTTCGTCAGCGATATTTTCGAAAAGCTGAAGGGGCAAGTGGAGAAGGATTGCAGATTTCGGATTGTGGTGTCACGGTTGGAAATTGGTGGATACTGTTCGGGGTGTTCGAAGTAAAGGCCACGACACAAATAAAAAGGCGTCCCGACTGTTCAGTCAAGGACGCCTCGGCAGCCCTCCCCCAGAACTGCCAAACCACGTAATCGATATTAGAAGTGGGATGAATTGGTGTAAACATCACTTTGGTAATTCTCTTTCGGCGGCTTGAAGCTCAACGTGCAATCGGAACGTGATTATGCGCGCTTCTGGATAACGCGGCTGGGTGGATTACGGGAGCTTCTGCCAGATCTGGCCGCCGTCGGCGGTGCTCCAGATTTCAGGAGTAGAGGTTATGACCGTGCCGTGTTGCGGGTCAGAAAACTGCACATCGGTGATGTCCCCGGTTAACACCGCCCCAGCTGATGAGGGCAATACGCGCGTCCAATGAGCTCCGGCGTCGAGCGAGTGGTAAAGCATTGCGGCCGAGCCCCCGGCCCAGACTTCGGGACCGTTCGCAGCCAGGGATCGAAATACGGGGACGGAGTTGGACAGCGACTTCTTCACTCGCCTCTGTTCGAGCTGCTGTTTTGGTTGTAGCTTTTTCTCCGACTGATCCGTTTCTATGCTCCCTGCATTCCCCCCTTGATACATCTCCGGAATAGTGGTGACTGATGCAGAGTCCATATTTACAACTTCCCAGGTGCGCCCGGCATCGAGGGAACGCCGCAAAGCGCCCGTAGAAGTGATGGTCCAGAGTGGGGCAGGCACGGGATCTTTGGCTTTGTCAACGACGACGAGCTGGGTAAAGTTTCTGCCTTGCAAGGGCAGATCCCGGTGGTTCCGGGTTGGCTGACCGGAAGTCTGGGCCTCTTGCGTTTCAATCGCCGGCGCAGCAGCAGTCACCTCAACCGTAGTAGAGGCTGCGGGTGAAGACTGCGCTGCAGCCATCTGCGATGCGGCAGGCCTCTGGGGCTGCTCGATCGTCGTTGGCGCCGCGCCTACCGCGCGGTTCGCGCTGGCGGTTGGACCGGGCGTGGGAGCAGAGAAGCGCATTGGGGCAGCTCCTTTGACAACGCCGGTCTGGGGCGCGGGTTCCGCCGAGAAGTTGGCGATGGCTTGCGTTCTGCTTCTCTCTTTCCTGGCCGGGGGCGTTTGCATCTGCGAGCGGGGAAGAGTTGCGGGCGGAGTCGATGTTTGCGCAGCTGGCGCCGGAATTCGCTGCGAGTTGGCCATGTGATCGCGCGGAATTAGCGCTGTGGCCAGTTTTTCTTTTTCCAGCTGTCGTTGCTGATATTCCAGAACACCGACAGAGGCAATGGCGAGGACGCCAAGGACCACTACTCCCCAGCGAAGAACGGGCGCGCTAAACCAGCCGGTGCGGACTGGGCGGCGGGTAGCTCTAGCAACATTGACGGCTTCTGCGGCCGGAAGAGCGAGTGCGACGACTTCGCGGCAGTCGCCGCAGCGGGAGATATGGTCGAGCACGACGGCGCGCTCGGATGCAGGCAGCGAGCGCTCGACGAAGGCAGTAAGAAGATCGGCGTCGGGATGCGATTCAACCGGTGTCGATTGCAACCGCTGCAGCACGATTTTGGGGACGTTTGACATTTGCAGCTTTCAGCTTCTGGCTCTACCTTTCGGCCCTTCGTTTCAGGGGCTCGATTTTACTCCCGGGCCTTCCCGGCCTTCACTTTCACTCTGTCTCCTGCTTCCTCTGTAGAGAACGCTGGCGGCGGCGATTCTTGCGCAAGGCTGCGGCGAATATCGACCCGCAAATCGCGCACGTCCACCTCCAGGGCTTCTTCGGCCTGGCGGCGATCCATGCCTTGCTGGGTCATGCCCACCAAAATCTTCTTGCGCAAGAACTTGGCCAGCTTGTCCACTTTTCGGCTGATCGTGGACTCATGGACGCCCAGCATGCGCGCGACGTCGGCGAGGGTGCGGCCGTCGAGATAATAAGACGCGAGCACCATGCGGTCTTCAGCGGAGAGAGCCCCCAAAGCAGCCGTGGTGGCCGATTCCAGGCGAGCGTCGGCGGAGGGCAGGGGCTCCGGATCGGGCGCGGCGAACTGCGAGCCATCCTCACTTTCTTCGTCTAGACTCACCAGACGCCTGGTGCGGCGGTAGCGATTTACGAATTCCTGGGCCAGAACGGTGCGGAGCCAGCCTTCGAGCGATCCGCGACCGGTGAACGAAGCCAGCTTTGAAACGCGTTCCCCATCTCGCGTGGTGGTGCCGTAGAGCTCGGCGTAAAGAGTGTCGGCAAGGTCGCGGGCCGCGGAATCCTCGCGCGCGACGCGCAGCGCGGATTGGTAGAGCTTTTCGCGGTAGCGGGTGAGAAAGAGTTCCCAGGCGTAGTTGTGGCCGCTGGCACAGGCGCGGGCGAGTGCGAGTTCTTCTACTCGCAAGGTCAGTAGAAAAGTGCGAGCCTCGGCAGGACTTGCGCTCGAAGATAAATACTTCGCGGCCACGTTGCAGAGTATGCCGGCGAAGCTATCACGGGTGAGACCGAGCTTTTCGCATCCGCTGGCCGCGTGCAGCTCCGCCGATAGATCGGAGACAGCCGATTGCACGGCAGCGGAGATCGGTTTCGTGGCGCACATACGAAAAGAAACTAAAGACAAATACTAAGGGGGAGAAGTTACGGCGACATCGTCGTCTTGATGCTGCTAGTTCCGATGCTACTAGTTACTTAGACGCGCGGAATATGAATTTTGGCCGCAAGCCTGGAATTCTTTTTCGTTCTCCCGGCGAGTCGAGGTGGACGGCGCGCCCCGGATAGTCCTCCTGGGTGGGGCGCGCCAGCCTGCCTGGACGGGAGGAACCCGATGAAGGCGAAAATGTTGCTGGCGGTGACGGTATTGCTGGCGGTAGCAGCAGCGGTCTTAGTAAATGTTTGGCCGATGCAGGCAGGAGAGACTCCTTTTGTCTCTGGCTACAAAGTGCTGGAGCCGATGCGGCACGGAAGTCTCACAGTGTTTCCCGTGGTCGCTCCCAAGTCTTATGCAACCAGCGAGTTTCTCACGCTGGATGAGGGATTGCGATCGGGCGAGGTGGTGGTCACCGAGTATGGAAATATTCAAGGGCTTAGACGGCGCCATACAATGCCGGCGGTGCAACATGACGGCGCCGAAGTAAACCGGCTGGTGCTGATCAATAATTCGAAGCGGCCGCTGCTGCTGCTGGCTGGCGAGATTGTTGCGGGAGGCAAGCAGGACCGTGTGATCGGAAAAGATCGCATTGTTCCGCCGGAGAGCGATCCCGTCGATCTCAGTGTGTTCTGCGTGGAGCCGGGGCGCTGGGTTGGGAGCAGCGAGCAGTTTGGAGCGTCGGGAGCGATCTACGGAGCCACGCCGGGACTGCCGCTTAACGGCAGGAACACTGCAACGCTGATGGCGCAGCCTTCGGTTCGCGCTAAGGCTATGGGGGATAAAGATCAGAACCAGGTTTGGGCGGAAGTGGGAAAGCAAAAGGCGGCGATGGAAACGGTGGAGGTAACGGCGGCGGCGCCGCAGGTGGTCACCGATGAAATCCGCTCCACCAGTTCCTACGCGCGGGTTATGGAGAACAAAGATGTAAAAGAAAAAGTGGACGAGATCGCGAAGCCAATCGAGCAGAGCTATCAGAGCCTGATCAAGCAACTGCACGATCGCAATGCGGTCGGAGTGGTGGTTGCGGTGAACGGGCGCATCATCTGGGCCGATGTCTTTGCCAGCACCGAGCTGCTGCAAAAATACTGGCCGAAGCTGGTGCGCTCGTATGCGTCGGAGGCAGTAGTAACGCGCGCCAAGGGTGCGGAGGTGAGCACAAAGGAAGCGGAAGCGTTTCTCAGCGACATGACTGGGCGGAAGGAGACGATCGAGAGCGAACCAGGAATCTACCGTCACACGGAAGTGAACGGCGATGGATTCAAAGCCTTCGAGCTTACGTCGCTGTTGCCGAAGACTGGCTTTGATGTGCACGTGGCCAAGATGGCGGAGTGAGAGAAGCAGTTCTCAGTCCTCGGTTCTCGGAACATCTCCAATGAGAATCTGTGAATTCTTGTTTGGCCATGCGCATGCTTGGGAACTGAGAACTGAGAATCACTGACCACTGACCACTGTTTTTTCGTACCACTCGCGCCAGGCTGCGGAATCGTTGGGCAGGTGTTGCCTGGTGATGTCGGTAAGTGCCTGGTAGGCCCACGAGTGGGTCTGAGCGTCAAGTGCTGGATCGTCGGAGTCGTTGATGAGTTGAGGCACTGCGATGAGCCGCTGCTCGTGGCTCAACATGCCGGATTCAGCGAGGCTGCAGGCGGCGCGTTCGCGCACGGTCGGCGAAGGATCGTTGTGCAGGGCTTCGAGCAGAGGCGCGATTGTGGGAGTGGTTCCCGCCAGCGCAAGGCCCTCGACAGCCCAGCGGCGCGTGTCTTGATCGTTATCATTTCTGTTCTTATCCTGATCGGCATTTCGATCGGAATTCCTGACCGAACTTTTCAGGTGAGCACTCAGCACCTGCACAACGCGATCGGCCTCAACCCCGCGATTACCCAGCAGACCCAAAGCCCATAGCGCCCAAATCTTTTGCGCATGATCGGAGGAGTCAGCCTGCTGCACGAGGGCGTCAACACTGGACTCGGTCTCGGGGAGTCCGTAGGCGGCAAGCTGCACTTCAACGGCGGAAGCGCGCACGCTTCGACTATTGGAGTTGAGCGCAGCTGTGGTGAGCTGGCCGAGCCGCTCATCCCATTGGAGCTTTCCGCGCCAATTCTCCAGGCGAGCCCGGATCTGGGCCTGGGGTTCGCTCAGGGTTTCGCTCTGGGGTTCGCCCCGGTCCTCGCTCTGGGATTCGATCTGATCTGGAGTTCCGGCGGATTGGGCTACAGCACGTTCTAGAAGGATTTCGGCTTGCCGTTGCGGCTTCTGGCGATCCAGATCGCGGTCAGAGAGCGTTGCGGAGGAAGCATGAGAACTCTGTCGCGGCGGGTTTGGGCCAGCGACTTTTCCCCGAAGCCCGGCAGGACCCCGCGCGTTGGAGACAAGGAAAGCGCAACCGAATCCGATCATGACGGCGATGAGATGAGGCAGGCGCAGGTTGCCGGCAGGCCGCTTGCTAGAGTCGGAAGGGGCGGCAGTGGCGGAGGATGGAGAAATCGCGTCTGCCGGGATCGACTCTTCGGAGAGCTGTGTCGGCCGGGACGGGGCATCAGAGTTCGCCACATCCGAACCCGGACCAAGCGTCCCATGGTCCGACGATCTCGCTTGAAATCCATCCATATAGCGAGTTTAGGGGCCGGCTGGGAATAGGGTAAAGTTACTTCGGGACCGGCCCGACCAAGATTCGAGAAAAAAAACAAACTCGGCCCAGATATGGGCATCGAAATGAGGCGCGGTTCGGAAAGGCCAGGAAAGTGACTATGAAGACGAATACGAAATTCGTGTGCCGGTGGTTATCGGCCACGCTGGTTCTGCTGATGGCCGCCAGCGCCGCGCCTGCGACTGGTCAGGTATACAAACTGGTAAACACCTACAAAATCGGTGGAGAGGGTGGTTGGGACTACTTGACCGCGGATGCGGCGGCGCGCCGTCTTTATATCTCCCGAGCCACACACGTGATCGTGCTCGATCTGGATTCCGGCAAGACGGTTGGGGACATCGCAGATACGGCAGGGGTTCATGGGATCGCGCTCGCTCCCGAACTGGGACGCGGTTTCACCAGCAATGGACGCGAAGGCACAGTGAGCATTTTTGACCTGAAAACGCTCGCCCTTATCAGTAAAGTCAAGGTGGGCCAGAATCCAGACGCGATTCTTTACGACCCGGCGACGAAACGGGTGTTCACCTTTAACGGGCGCAGCCAGGACTCGACCGCTCTCGACGCCGGGAAGGGCACCGTGTTGGGCACGATCAAGCTGGATGGGAAGCCCGAGTTCGCAGCGAGCGATGGCAAGGGCGGGATTTTCGTGAACATCGAAGACAAGAGCGAGCTGACGGTGATCGACGCCAACAGGCTTGAGGTCACAACCAAGTGGCCGCTCGCGCCCTGCGAATCCCCGTCAGGTTTGGCCATGGATCGCAAGAATCGCCGGCTGTTCGTGGGCTGCGATAACAAGATGATGGCGGTAGTGAACCCGGATACGGGCAAGATCCTGGCCACGCCGGCAATCGGCGACGGGGTGGACGCGACCGCGTTCGACGACGAAACCGGGTTGGCGTTCGCCTCGTGCGGTGAAGGCGTGCTGACGGTGGTTCGGGAGGAGTCGGCCGACAAGTTCAGCGTTGCGGAAAATGTTCCGACTCAGGCCGGGGCGCGCACCATGACGCTCGACTCCAAAACGCATAAGGCGTTTACGGTGACAGCGAAGTTCGGACCGCCTCCCGCCCCCACGGCGGATAACCCGAATCCCCGACGGAGCATTGTGCCTGACACTTTTGTAGTGCTGGTTTTCGACAAATGAGGTCTCTTCGTTATTTTTGGCGGCCTGTCTCCTGCCTGGGGCTGGCCTTAATTCTATTTCTGGCGCAAGGCTCTGTGCGCACTTGCGCCGCCTACTCCGTTCTGACGCACGAGGAAATTGTTGACCTGGAGTGGAAAGACAATCTGCTGCCCCTGCTGAAGAAGCGTTTTCCCGCCGCGACTGACGACGATCTGAAGAAGGCGCACGCTTTTGCTTATGGCGGGTCGCTGGTGCAGGACATGGGCTATTACCCGTTCGGCAACAAATACTTTAGCGACCTCACGCACTATGTGCGCAGCGGCGACTTCGTCGTCAACCTGGTCAATGAGGCTTCCGACATCAACGAGTACGCTTTTGCGTTGGGAGCGCTGGCTCATTACTCCGCCGACAACTGCGGACATCCCACCATCAACCAGGCGGTCGGCCTCGAGTTTCCCAAGCTGCGAAAGAAGTATGGGGATGTGGTGACCTACGAAGATAATCCCAAGGCGCACATCCGTACCGAATTCGGCTTCGACGTAACCCAGGTGGCAAAGAATCGCTACACCTCTGACCGCTACCACGACTTCATTGGCTTTGAGATTTCGAAATCGGCGCTCGAGCGTGCGTTTCAGGACACCTACGACATGCCACTCAGCGACGTCATCTCGAACGAGGACTTGGCCATCGGAACGTTTCGGCGCGCGATCAGCAATGTGCTCCCTGAGATGACGCGCGTGGCGCTGATTGCGCGGCGCAAGGAAATCGTGGCCGAGACTCCGAACTTCCGGGCGCGCCAGTTCCGTTACTATCTGTCGCGCACCACTTATCAGAAAGAATGGGGGAAGGGTTACCGGCGTCCGGGCTTCGGAACGCGCGTGCTCGCGTTTTTTCTCAGGTTTGTCCCCAAGGTGGGTCCGTTCAAGGCGCTGGACTTCAAGATTCCGACCCAGAAAACTGAGGATCTATACATCGCCAGCGTAGACCGCACGGTTGAGGACTATACCAAACTTGTTCAGGAGGCGAGCGCAGGAAAACTGCAGCTTGCCAATACCGACTTTGACACGGGTCACGACACGCATGCCGGTGAGTACGCTTTGACCGATAAGACCTATGCGCGACTGCTCGATCAGTTAGCCGGACACAATTTCGAGAAGATGACCCCCGACTTGCGGAACAATATTCTGGCGTTCTACGCGGACCCGAACGCGCCCGTCGCGACCAAGAAAAAGCCAGACGAATGGAAGAAGACTGAGGGCGAATTGGATAAACTTCGCGCCCTGCCGGACGGGCCGCTGGATGCGAGCAAGCCAGCGGCATGGCTCGTGCAACCCAAGGGCACTCAGCCGTCTGAGCATCTCGCTGAAGGCTCCATCGAAATTACCCAGCCCTAAGCTCTGCCGGGGCCACGAATACTCGAACGACCGTTCGGTTGTCAGACTGCCAACCTGCCGTGTATCATCGCAAAATTCTAACCACCAGCAAAGTTGGTTTTCTCTCGGGCTTTCGGTTGCTTTTTGCTTCCCAGGATCAACCATGACGGGTGTGGATGACAAATTTTATCGGGCCACGGTCACAAAACGCGAAGAATTTGCGGCTGACTTGTGGATGATTCGCATCCGGCCCGGCGGCGAGTTTCACTTCCTCCCCGGGCAGTATGCAACGCTCGGGGTTGAGCACGACGGCAAGCGGACAGAGCGTCCGTACTCGATTGTTTCAGCGCCTTTTGAAACTGAAATCGAATTTTTCTTTGAGCTGGTCCCCGAGGGAGCGCTCACACCACGGCTCTACAAGCTGCAGTCCGGCGATGAACTGGTGATGCGAAAAATTCCCAAGGGGAAATTCACGCTCGACACGGAGAGTGGGCGGAAGAATCATTTGCTGGTCTCGACCGTCACCGGAGTGGCTCCGTTCGTCAGTTTTGTGCGCGCCCTTTCAAAGGATTGGAAGGAAGGCCGCTTCGACGGCACTCACGAGTTGTATCTGCTGAACGGAGCCAGCCGGCCCTGGGAGTTCGGCTACAAAGAGGAGCTGACACGCTTCGATGCGGACCTGCCCTGGTTCAAGTATGTGCCCACGGTGAGCCGGCCGTGGGATCACGCGGACTGGCCGGGAGAAATTGGGCGCGCCGATGATGTGCTGCGCAAGTACGCCGACCACTGGGAGCTCGACGCGACGAACACGACGGCGTATTTGTGCGGCCATCCCGATATGATCGCGAACAGCAAGGCGATCCTGAAGCGGCGCGGCTTCGTCGACAAGAGCGCGATTAAGGAAGAAATCTACTGGATCCCGGCAAAATAGTTGCCGGTACTTGGTACCCAGTACCTCGCATCGAGTTATGCTCGATCAGCTTTCGGCGGGAGCGAAGACTACCAGCACCTGCAGTTCCTCGCTGATGTCGTAGAAGCGGTGCACCACCTCGGCGGCGACGAAGAGCACGCGGCCCGCGGACACTTCCCGGTCTTCATTGTCCGCCTGGAATCTGGCTCGACCGCGGACCACGTAATAGATTTCGTCTTCGTGATGCGGGCGCTGCAGGTCCGTCCCTCCGGCGGGCAAGACGTAGAGGCCGGCGCTCATCGCCGGCGCGCGGAGAAACTCGCGATAGAGTTTGCCGCTCTGGGCGCGCTGCTGGTCGATCTCAGAGAGGCTGGCGAAGAGCGTATTCACGCGAAGATGCCTCCGAAGATGAGGTCGGTAAACTGTGGAATCAGGCTCTGCGCCTGCAGTTCGCCCTCCGGCTTGTACCACTGGTAAATCCAGTTGATCATGCCGAGCAGGGCGAAGGCGGCGGCACGCGGGCTGACATGGCCGCCGGAAGGGCGGGCTTTCTTTTGCACTTCCATCATCAGGTTTTCCAGGAAGTGTATGTAATCCTTTTTGCGGGCGTTGATGCGTTTGCGCAGGGCGGGCGGTAGCGGATGGTTTTCGTGCAGCATCACGGTGATTTCGCGATCGCGCGGGCTCAGCACAACTTCAATGTGCAGCCGGATCAGGGCGCGCAACCGCTCTTCCGGATCGGCGATGCTGCGCACTGGGTCGAGCACCCGCTCCTGGGTGATTTCCATGGCGTGGTTCATGATCTCGTAGAGGATTTCGTCCTTGCTCTGGAAGTGGTGGTAGAGGCCGCCTTTGCTCAGCTTGAGCGCGGCCGCCACATCGTTCATCGAGGTCGCGTCGTAGCCCCGCTGCTGGAACAGGCGGGCGGCGGTGCGCAGAATTTCCTGCCGGGAGTCGACCACGGTCTCGCGGGTCATCGGGTGACATGGTAACGGGATCGGGGGCCAAATGCCAACGCCGCTGCGGCAAAGTTTTCACGTCGATGCTTGCAGGCGATCCACGATTTGTTTTTGGCTGGGAAGCAGGCGCGGGCGGATTTCAGTGAGCGGAAGCCAGCGGGGCGAGCCCTCCCAGGAATCGACTAGTTCGCCGGCGGCGTCTGCCTCGAAGACGGTAAGGATGCAGGGAATGTCCGAGGCGCCGGCTGCGGTTTGATACTCACAAAGCAGCCTGGAATTCTCGATGCGCAGTCCGGTTTCCTCGAGCACTTCCCGCACCATGGCCTGCTCGGCGGTCTCCCAGGGCATGGTCAGGCCGCCCGGGAAGGATAAGCCTCTGCCGTCGCTGCGTTCGATTACTAGGACTTGCACTCCTTTTCGGATGACGCAAACCGAGGCGCGCAGCGGGCCGAAGATCGGAATGCGGGAATAGATTGCCACTCCGGTGCGGGACAGGATGAAGAAAAGAGCGCGCTTGATACGTTCGAAGGCAGTCTGCGCGGGCGGCATGGAAGGGATTAGAACAGGTGGGGGCGGGAATGCCAATGTGCGAAGCTGGCTTCTTAGCGTTCAGGCTATGAATTTCTTGTTCCGCCTGGCGAGCGGTGGCTACGGAAGCAGCAACTCAAGAGCATAAATTTCCTCGGTGCTTTCGTCGCGCAACAGCAACGGGGAATCGTCCGGTGCCAGGCCATTCCACCAGAACCACCACTCTGGCAGAACACGGCGGAAATCGATACCAGCCAGCCGCTCTCGCTTACGATCTGAAATTCGCAAACGAAAAAATGCCGGCTCTTTCACGTCGAAGCTCTGAAAGTAGAGATACTTCCCATCTCGCGACCATGTCGGACAGCCCTCCTGCAAATCTTCGGGGTCTCTCCACTTTCGATGGGTGGTATCAAATAGCATCAGTTTCTGTCCATTGGCCGTGGTGGCCGAGATATAACGACCGTCCGGCGACCAGCGCGGACAATACAATCCTTCGGAGCCCGGCAGAGTCGAGGTCTGATGAGTTTTCAGATCCAATAGGTAGAGGCTGGTGGCGCCAGCGTCACCCGATATTTCCTCCGGGAATCCGCCGAACACCAAGGTGGCGCCGTCTGGCGACCAGTCGGGAGCCGCTTGATCGTCATCTGTCGCCAGTAATTCTTGCACGCTGCTGCCTCCTTCCGAAGTTACAAGATAGAGCTTCCAACCCATTCCCGGTTTCCGTCCCATGAAGGCGATCTGCTTCCCGTCTGGGGACCAGCGCGGGGCAAGAACTTCCAACGGAACGAACGTTAACTGCAGGCGCTGGCTACCATCCGTGCGACTGCGCCATAGAGTGCCTTCCGGATAAGTGACATAAGCAACCCAGTCGCCCGCGCGGGAAAAGGCCAATCCGGCTGCTGAGATTGCGTCCATATACGGAACGAACTGACCCGCCTTGGCGTCATAGCGCACTAATTCACCGCGCAGTTGTGTGCCCAGGGCAAACAATTTTCTGCCGTCTTTGCTGGGAAGTGGCCGCGATAGACTCATCGGACCAGCGGTCAGCTGCATGGGTTTGAGGTTGGCCTTCCGACCCGAGCTTTGCTTCTCACGCACCGCCCAAAGGTCCGTTCTGCCGTCGCGCGTGGATTGAAAAACGAAGTAATTTCCATCCGCTGTCCAGTCTCCGCAACACTCTGCGGCATGGTTGGTCCAATCCCGCCATAAGAGGTGTAGCTGGGTGCCGTCCGCCGACACCTCCCAGAGCGAACTGGAGTCTTTCTTCGGGTCGTACTCGGTGAAGCGCAGCACTTTCCCGTCGGGGGACCTCCTCGGCCACACGGGCAGGCCCGCCACAGTGACCAGCTTATGAGCTTCGCTTCCGTCGCTCTTCACCACGTAAAGGTCGTGGTCATGGGCGTAAACGATCCGTCCGTCGGCCGACCAAGTTGCGTCCCCGGTGACCTCACCCACCCTCCGCGGCGACCCACCCAAAACCGGCACGACCCAGAGAGGGGTCTGGATTTCATTCGCCAGCCACGTGTAGACCAGCAGGTCTGACCCGCTGGGCGAGATGCCGACTGCCCCCGCGTTAGCAAACGGAGTAGAAATGAACACCGTCTCTCCGCCCGTCACCGATACCTGAGCAATGGCGTTGCTGCCATCGCGCTGCTGTTCTGTAAAGTATAAGCGGGAACCATCGGTGACGATGGGCGGTGGGATTGATCCGATTGAAGCCACCTCGATCTTGTCCCCACCATCCTTCGTGATCTGGGTATAGTTCAACACACGAGGCGGGGGCAGCGGCCACACCCACCACGTCACAAGACTCCCGGCGGCGAATAGCCCGGCAATCAATCCCGAAATTATCGCCCATCGCGAAAGTACCCGGGAGGCCGGCTGCTCTCCCATGGTCGTGCTCGCCTCGTCTGACTCGGTTTCTCCCCGGGCCGTTCCGATCTCTTGGGTGTTGGTTTGGCCCTCGACCGGCGCAATAAACCGGTAACCGCGGCGGTGAAGCGTCTCGATGAATCGTGGATTTTCGGGTTGATCTCCGAGCGCTTCGCGCAGTTTCTTGACCGCGCTGTTCAGGCTGTGATCGAAGTCTACAAAGGTGTCGGCCGGCCACAGTCTTTGCTGCAGTTCTTCCCGGGTGACTATTCCTCCCGGACGCTCCAGCAACACCGCCAGCACTTGGAAGGGCTGGTCCTGCAGCTTGATTCTCAGGCCGCCTTTTCGCAGTTCGCCTTCCTGAACGTCGGCTTCGAATACTCCAAAGCGGAGCAGGCGGGGAGTTTGTGGCGAGAGCGGCATGGTCTCATACGGACTCGTCGAGAAGTTTACCACTGTCGCGTTTTCCCAGGCGCAGAATCCAAAGGTGATTTTCAAAGACAAGCCTTCTGCGTTCAATCAGTTGCCTGGTGACAACTGCATCACTTCTTAGTAATTTCTAGAGCATTGCGCTGCGCCTCGAGTCATGCGAAGTTCGCTCCCGTCAGCGGGCCGGAACCGCTCGACCAGGAGGACAATATGAAAAAGCAACTGTGGCAAATTGTGGGACTCGTGGCAGCATTGGTCGCGACTTCGCCGGCCATCGGCCAGAGCAACCGAGGGGATACCATCACGAACATCCCCTTCGCATTCAAGGTCGCACACCAGGCGCTCCCGCCGGGTCGCTACACGATCACAAGAATCGGCGAGATAACCCGCATTTTCGACTCTCGAAATCACAGCGAGTTCGTGTATACCTTCAAGGTCGACGGTCGAGCGGCTGAGGGCTTGGGAAAGCTAGTTTTTCACCGTTACGGCAACGTCTATTTTCTTTCTGAGGTATGGCTCGCCGACGATGCCTCGGGCCGCAAAGTTTTTCCGACTCTAGCGGAAAAAGAGTTCGCCGGAAAGGGGATGCCGGCACAGATCGCAGTTCTGCGAATAGCCCCATAGCGTCGTCGATGGGTCTCTCTTATATTGAAGCCGGTGTCTAGGTCCCAAACTTCCCGCTTGACACCGAAATGCCCCTCCGCTACCATTACTAAACCGACCGACCGGTCGGTTTTTTGTCTGAGAGGAGCACACCGGTGGCTACGATCTTCTACGAGCACGACGCGAATCCCGAGGCGCTGAAGGGCAAGACTATCGCCATCCTGGGCTACGGCAGCCAGGGACATGCGCAGGCGCAGAATTTGCGCGACAGCGGTTACAAGGTGATTGTGGGGCTGGAGCCCACGCGGCCCAGCGCGCAGCAGGCTCGCGCCGATGGCATGGTGGTGGTGGCTCCAGATGAGGCCGCCAAGCGGGCCGACTGGATTCACGTGCTCACGCCCGATGAGACCCAGGCGGCGGTGTATGAGCAGTACATCAAGCCTTATCTGCATCCGGGAAAGATTCTGGGCTTCTCGCATGGCTTCAGCATTCATTTCAAGACGATCGTCCCGCCCGCCGATGTGGATGTGGTGATGATCGCGCCCAAGTCTCCCGGGCATTTGTTGCGGCGGGTTTATGCCGAAGGGCGCGGGGTGCCGTCGCTGATTGCGATTCAGCAGGATTCGAGCAACCGGGCTCACGAATATGCTTTGGCCTATGCGCATGGCATTGGCTCGACCCGCGCGGGCGTGCTGCAGACTACGTTCAAGGAAGAAACCGAGAGCGATCTTTTTGGCGAGCAGGCGGTACTGTGCGGCGGGTTGACGTCGCTGATCAAGAAGGGGTTCGAGACGCTGGTGGAAGCTGGCTACGCTCCCGAGATCGCCTATTTCGAGTGTCTGCATGAGATGAAGCTGATCGTTGACCTGATCTACGAAGGCGGGCTTGGGCGGATGCGGTATTCGATCTCGAACACCGCCGAATATGGCGACCTGACCCGCGGCGAGAAGGTTGTGGGCGACGCCACGCGGGCGGCGATGAAGAAGACGCTGGCCGATATTCAGGATGGGACCTTCGCACGCGAATGGATCAAAGAGAACAAAGACGGCGGGCATCATTTTGCGGAGCTGAGGAAGAAGGAGTTGCAGCATCCCATCGAAATCGTGGGGGCGCAGCTGCGTGGCATGATGAGCTGGCTGCCCGGCAAAGACGGCAAGAAACCGGCTGAGGCGCCCAAGGCTGAGCCGAAACAGGTTGTGAATGCATAAAGGGGCCGAAATCGTACTGCAGTGCGTGCGCGCCGAAGGGGTCGACCTGGTGTTTGGGTATCCTGGCGGCGCGATCATGCCGTTGTACGACGCGCTCGAGGGAAGCGGCATCCGGCACGTGTTGACGCGGCATGAGCAGGGCGCGGTGTTTGCCGCCGAAGGCGTGGCGCGGGTTACGGGCAACGTTGGCGTCGCCATCGCGACCAGCGGTCCGGGCGCGACCAACCTGGTAACCGGCATCGCCGACGCCAAAATGGATTCAGTTCCTCTAGTCTGCATCACGGGCCAGGTTCGCAGCGCGATGATCGGCAGCGATGCGTTTCAGGAGACTGACGTCTTTGGCGTGACGCTTTCGCTCACCAAGTGGAGCCGGCTGGTGCGCACGATTGACGAAATCCCGGAGGTGATCGCCGAGGGATTCCACTGGGCGCGCAGCGGACGGCCGGGGCCAGTGCTCATTGATATTCCGACCGACATTTTGAAAGCGAGTAAAGAATTCTCCGGGCCGGTGAAGTTTACTCCGCATGCGCGGCCCGCCGATGCGAAGGCGGAAGGCGCCTTCAGCGATACGATTGTGGCTTTGATGCAGCGGGCAACGCGGCCGGTGGCGCTGGTGGGCGCGGGAGCCAAGCTTTCCGGAGCGATTCCGGAGCTGCGGCGGCTGCTCGACCATTTGAATATTCCCACATTCGCTACCGTGCACGGGTTGGGCGCGGTGCCTCCGCAATCGCCGTATTACCTGGGCATGGTTGGCATGCACGGGACGCGCGCCGCCAACCACGCTCTGCATGAGACCGATCTGCTGCTGGTTTTCGGAGCGCGCCTGGATGACCGGGTGACTGGCGATCCAACGCGCTTTGCGCCCAATGCAAAGATCGTTCACTTTGAAATTGATCCGGCGCAGCTTGATCGCGTGCGGGCTTGTGAGCTGCCGGTGATCGGAAATCTGGCGGATACGATTCCCGCGTTTGATGCCGAGTTAGGCCACGCTAACCTGCCGGACTGGAGCGCCTGGCGCGCGATTGCCTGCGGGCCGGAGCGCGCGGAGGCTGATCCGCGAGGTCTGGCGCAGCCAACGATCCGTTTTCTCGACGAGCTTTTCAGCCGCCTGCCCGAGGACAACGTGGTGATCGCCGATGTAGGCCAGCACCAGATGTGGGCGGCGCAGCGCTACCGTTCTTCGTCGCCGCGCGGCTTTATTACTTCGGGCGGTCTGGGGGCGATGGGTTTCGCTCTGCCGGCCGCAGTCGGCGTGCAGATGGCCAAGCCGGAGACCTGCGTGCTGTGCGTTTCCGGTGACGGCGGCTTCCAGATGAATATTCAGGAACTGGCCACGGTGCACCGTCTCGGCCTGCCCGTAAAAATGGTGATCGTCGACAACAAATATCTGGGCATGGTGCGGCAGTGGCAGCAGCTCTTTTATGCGCGCAACTACGCCGAGACCGATTTGAGCGATAATCCGGATTTTGTCGAGATTGCCAAGGCGTACAAGATTCACGGAGGGCGGCTGAATGAGGCTGCCATGGCGGAGTTTCCGGTGTCGGAGGAGACGGGGGATCTGATCGACAACTTCCTGCGCTCGCCGGAGCCGGAGTTGCTGGTATTCGATTGTCATCCCGAAGCCAACGTTTATCCCATGGTTCCGGCGGGAGCAGCGCTTTCGGAGATGGTGTTCGAAGACAAGTAGCATTCAGTAATGCAGGGATTCGGTACCACTGTAATCGAAAACCGCAGGGCGCAAGATGTTTCAATTACTAAATGCCCAATAACACTTAGCGAATTTTGAGGTGCGAGGGAACGATCATGCAAGTCTTTCACATCCGCTATCGCAACCAGCAAGGCGCATTGATGCGCATCCTTAACGCGGTTTCACGCCGGGGAATCGAACTTCCGTCGGTGCATGCTGAGGCCGCCGCGCAGGATCATGCCGTTACGCTGCAGCTGGAAGTTTCGCAGAAGCAGATCGGCCAGCTTTGCCGCGAGTGGTATGCGATCGTGGATGTAATCGACGTCCGTTCCAGCTCATCGTTGCGTGAGCACGAGGATCACGGCGCGCAGTGGGGACCGCATCCTCCCGCCTCGACCGGCGTGGGCGAGCAGTCGCCGCGCACAGCCTTGGCTTAATTTTTCTTCCGCTCCCGTTTTTCTTTTTCTTCGGCCTACATTTTGTTCGACGCTGGCGGTAGGAATGGGTGATGCTTTCGGGCATTAGGCGTCATGCGAATTGGGGAACCTGCAGCTGGAATGCGGCCTCCTGACATCAAGTTCGCCGCAGGTCCCCCGTTTTTTACCTACTGCTTGTCACCAATATGGTCAAACCAGCTTCCTCTCTGTTGTAATCTTCTCCCATGGACCTAAAACATCAAAGCCGCGGAATTACCGACGGGCGCGACCGCGCAGGCGCGCGCGCCATGTTCAAAGCCATTGGCTTCACCGACGCCGACCTGCGCAAGCCGCTCATCGGCGTGGCCAACACCTGGATCGAAACCATGCCCTGCAACTTCCACCTGCGGCGGCTTTCCGCCAAAGTGAAGGAAGGCATTCGCGCCGCCGGTGGCACGCCCATGGAGTTCAACACCATCGCCATTTCCGATGGCGAAACCATGGGCACGGAAGGCATGCGCGCCTCGCTCGTAAGCCGCGAACTAATTGCGGATTCGATTGAACTGGTCTGCCGCGGCCAGCTGTTCGACGCCGTGGTGTGCGTGGTGGGCTGCGACAAGACGATCCCCGCCGCCGCCATGGCGCTGGCGCGTATGGATCTTCCGGGGCTTGTACTTTACGGCGGCACCATCGCGCCGGGCAGTTTCCAAGGCAAGGACGTCACCATTCAGGACGTGTACGAAGCCATCGGAGCAAACGCCGCCGGAAAAATCACCGATCAGGAACTGCACGATCTGGAGAACGTAGCTTGCCCCGGCGCCGGCGCCTGCGGCGGTCAATACACCGCGAACACCATGTCCACCGTCATGGAGATGATCGGGCTCTCTCCCATGGGCTTTAACAGCGTGCCCGCGATGGATGCGACGAAAGATCAGGTGTGCTTCGATTGCGGCAAAATAGTTCTCAATCTGTTGCATCAGGGAATTCTTCCGCGCAGCATCCTGACACGCGATGCTTTTGAAAATGCCATCTCATCGGTGGCTGCAACCGGAGGATCGACCAACGCCGTTTTGCATCTGCTGGCCATCGCCCGGGAAGCTGGAGTCGATCTACAGATTGACGATTTTCAGAGGGTGAGCGAGCGCACGCCTCTGCTGGCTGACTTGAAACCCTCCGGACGTTTTGTGGCCGCAGATATGCATCGGGCCGGCGGCGTGCGCTTGCTGGCGCAGCGGCTGCTGCGCGGCAAACATCTTCATCCTGCGGCGAAGACCGTGACCGGCCTATCGCTCGGCGCCGAAAGCGAGAGCGCGGTTGAGACTCCGGGGCAGGAAGTGATCGCGCCCTTGGAAAAGCCGCTCAAGACAACTGGGGGATTAGTCATCCTGAAGGGGAATCTTGCGCCGGAAGGCTGCGTGGCCAAGATCACTGGGCATGAGCGGCTGGAGCATCGTGGCCCCGCGCGCGTCTTCGAATCGGAAGAGGATGCCATGACTGCGGTCACCAGCAAGAAAATTCAATCCGGCGACGTTGTAGTCATTCGGAATGAGGGTCCCAGGGGCGGCCCGGGCATGCGCGAGATGCTGGGCGTTACCGCCGCGATTGTGGGTGAGGGATTAGGATCCTCAGTTGCGTTATTAACCGACGGCCGCTTCAGCGGAGCAACCCGTGGTCTCATGGCCGGTCACGTTTCGCCGGAAGCCGCGCTGGGCGGCCCGATTGCGGCAGTGCACGATGGAGATATGATCCGCTTCGACGTGAACAAGCGCGTTTTGGAAGTAGAAATCGGCGACGACGTTTTGCGCCACCGAATGAAGGCATGGCGAGCGCCGCAGCCGCGCTATGCTACCGGAGTGTTTGCCAAGTATGCCGCGCTAGTCTCTTCGGCATCGCAGGGGGCGATCACGCGGCCGCCGAGTTGAAGCCCAACTGAACAAACAGGGTCTCTATGATCCGCGCAACCGAATTTGACTCGACGCTCTATTCCGTGCACCCGGGGCTGATTCCCTTAAGCTTGTTGTTGGCCGCCGAGAGAGCACAGTCAGAGCCGGCGCCGGTCGAGTCGAAGTAATTGTATTGCTGCGCGGCGGACTGCCCGGTGTTGCCCACGATGTTGAACGACGAGTCGAGTTCGAGGGTGTCTGCGTGCTGCCCCGCATTGGTCAGCGAGCTGGTGTAAGTCAGTTGGCCAGCCTGGCTGGTGCTGGTGTCGAGCTGATAGGTTTGTTCCACAATGGTTGTCACGTTGACGCCGCCGTTGGATTCGAACGCCTCCGTGAGTTCTAGCAACAGCGGGAAGCTGAAGTTCTGGTTGTTGACGACAGCAGGCATACCGGGCTGGCTCACTTTTGTGTACGCGGCAACGGTAGTAGCTTGCGATACGTTTTCGATGTACTCGGTGCCGGTGATCTTGTATTTCTGGTGATTCAGGAAGTGCATGTTCTGCCCCACCTTCGTGGTGACTTTGCCGCGCGACGTGTTGATGTAACCCGAAATCACAAAGTTGCGATTTGAACTCACGTTCACTGTTCCCGCGATAAACGTCGGTTGCACATTCAGATTTTCCGTGACCACCGGAGATGGCGCCGCCAGGGTATTCTGCGTGATGGCGCCTGTGATCAGCGGCGTGTCCGGATCGCGATATACCAGCAGCGATGCAGTCGCGGAAAAATAACTGTCGGCATTCAGCACGCTCAGCGCAATCGTGTGCGGTAGTCCATCGCTAAGAAGCCCGGCGAAGGGAGTAAGGTTCACGCGATAAGGCGTGAAGTTTAGCGTCTGCACGCCAGGAAGCGGGAACCACAAAAAAGGATCGATGCCGCCGGTAAAAATCCACGGAAAAACGGGCGCTACGCCGGCCAGCTGGCCGTCGATGGTGATCTCGGTTTCGCGGAAGCCGGTGCTGCCGCAGTTCTGCAGTTCACTCGCTACGTCATTGGGCGCGCAGGTATACCAGAACTCGTCGTTCGATTGGCCTTGGGCATACACATCCAGGTAGGCGGCCTGCACATTCAAGGGAAATGTGAACGTCCCGGAGAGCATGTCTGAAGGCGTATTCAACGCAACTGTGCCGCCCGAGTCCCCGGCCGAGAGCCCCAGCACTTGGTCCGCTGTAACCGGCGGCGATTGTCCCTCGGCCAGGGGATAGAACTCCAGCGAGGCCGAAGCAAAAATCGTGGAAGTCAGCCCGCAGCACAGGGTATTGCCAATGCTCGCCTGTCCGGTCTTCGGGATGTAGAAGATCGCACTGTAATCGGTGAGGTCGTTCTCGATATGCCAGGATGGCCCCAGCTTCGTCGAGGGCTCGGCGGTCGTGCCGAAATAAATGTTCACCGGACCCAGCCAGAAATTCGCGGTGCGGTCGAATTGAATTCCGGCATTGAGGCTGATGTCCGCTTCGAGCACGACCTTGGCCCAGGGACCGGGGCAGTCGGCGGGCGGAGCGTAATTAAAGTTCTCCACATTGAAATCGAAGAACTGCGCGTCGCTGAAGAGTTGCACCACGCAGGGAGTGGTGGCGGGACGGGTCACGTTGGGATCGGCGGTTACCGTATTCTTGGAATGACGCTGATAGGGACCGGACGCGGAAGCGAACGAAACCAAGACTGCACTAACGAATAAAAGTAGAAGAATATTCCGCGCCAAGCGGGGAGTGCAGGACATGCGAATCCTCCTGGGGAGATGTGGCAAAGGCCGCGCCCATCTTGGCATTGCGCAGCGCACGGATCGCGACCGTAGTGCGGAAGTATTCTCCTTTTCGCCGAAGACTGTCAAGCGAAGAGGAGGGTAGTGGTGCAGTTTGGCTTACGCGCCGCGCCGGTTAAGCGGGAGATCCCTTCGGCTACGCTCAGGGCAGGCTCTTCGCTGCGCCTGAAAAACAGCTACGCTCGGGATGACGCCGCTGTGCAAGAAGGCAAACTGCGCCACTACCCGAAGAAGCCCTCAGTACGCGCTCGATTCGGGGCAGGCGCAGCAAAGACGGCCGAACAATGACCGTACGTAACCCGTCTCTGGCACCGACGAGCCATTCCGAGCCCCGCCTCATCCGCATAGCATCGCATCATGGCTTGGCAAGACATCAAGAATGGGCTGCTGGTCACGCTGGCCCTCGATTACGAGAAAAACCCGCAGCAGTTCGTTACCTTGTCCCGGCAGACGGTCGACTCCTCCTGGGCCCGCGTGGCCGTCGCGGAACTGAGGAACGAAGGATTGGTGGATGAAGAGATCCGCGGCGTCATTCGACTCACCGCCCGCGGCTACAAGAAGTACCAGTCCACGCTCCTGTACGCGTGCGCGGGCTGATTCGCCGCGCGAGGGGAATTCACACAGCGCCCGGCCTGTTCGATCAAACTCTGCTCACCACGAAACTGCTCACAACGATCTCAAGAAGTCGAGGATCTCCTGCTGCTCCGTACTCGAAAGATTGTGAAACTTCCTTATCACCCGATTTGCCTCCGATCCCGAAGACGCATGCTGGTTGATTGCGTCCAATAGGTCCGACGATCTTCCATCGTGCAGAAAAAACATCCTCTGACCAACACCCCACAGTGGGGCGGTTCGAAACTCGTCGCCAGTGGCCATTCCTTGATTGATTCCGTCCGCCAGGTTGCTGCCCATGTGATGCAAGGCAAAATCGGAGAACGGATGATACTGCACATTACTCATTCCCGTGAAAATGGATTGGGCAGAAGTTAGTGTTTGCGAGTGACATAGTCCGCATCCAACCTTGTCAAAGGCTCTGGCGCCGGCAGCAGTCTCGCCAGTAGGTGGCACCGGAGTCGATGGCGCTGACAGCCGGATCGCATCTACAAAGGCATCTACGTCGGAACCGCCAGCCTGGGCGTGGGAATCCTCCGGCGTGGCATTGAACACGCATCCTTCTACCGCATTTCTTTCGTTCGACATCACATCGTTGGTGATGCCCATTTCCACGTTATAGGCTTCACCGGCAAAGATGGTGAGGGATTTGTTCTGAGCCTTCCAGCCGAACTTCATGATGGTTCCATCATTGCCGCTATGATTAAACCGGCCTCCAATTTCCAGCTCTCGCCTTTTGTCGGCGGTACTCTCCAGGTTTACCTTCAACACGGAGTCAGGCGTGTTCTCCACCAGACCCAGCCCAAATAGTGGAGTCGGAATCCGGAAAATCACATTGTTGGCAGCCAGCTCCGCAGCGAAGTCAGGCTGTTTCAGCTTACAACCCGGCGCGTCAGTTCGACCTGCAATGGAAAACAGATTGTGTACTCCGCCATCGGGTTGCCCATCCGGCTTCCGAATGAATCTGGCTTCTCTCACCGGACCGCTGGACGTAATAAACGACGGGATCGTGTTCGTGGCTCCCATTTCCGCCGCCGCCGCGATTTGCGGATTCGGCTGTGGAACCTGCGGGCTCAAGGGACTCGGGCTCGTACCCAGCGTGCTGGGCTGGGAATGGCACGAGCCGCAACTTGTGCTGTTGAATCCCGGCCCAAGTCCTCCATTGCCCTCAGGAACGTCAGGCACCGGCTCATCTTCAATGAACTGGGAAATACCGTTGGCAAATGTCGCCTGCTCGGCCGCGTTCAGAGTTGGATAGAATCCTCCAGCTGCGGCGGGTCCAGACCTTGGCCCTGCATCCTTTGGCGCCTGGTCGGCAAAACCAACTGTAAGCAACACAAACCCGAGCGGTAAAGATTTCCTCCATTGCATAGGCCTGACTCCTTTGAAACAGATTTTGACGAAGTGGGCTATTCCGCTTTACTGCCGTACTACGCCGCAGCAGGAGGGTATAGACACACTTCCGGCGTCAAAGGGGGAGTGGCTTTTTGTTGCGGTTGCCGAATTCATGATCTCAGCGTGCGTTTCGGCCCTGAGACCATGACGAAGGTTGCGCGTCCGCTCAGCCGGACAAATTGCCGAGATCGACGCCGATTGTCCACCTGCAGCTTTGGAAGACTGGCAATTTCTTTACAGAGACCTTAGTTCCGGCACCTCACTCCGTCAAGAGCCGGAAGTGCACCCTCGTACTTTCGTAAGGACACTGAAAGCGGCGACTGGCGGCCCATTTGGAGGAGTCCGATAGTACATAGGGAGAACACGATGCAATGCGACCGGCAGCCCCTACGGAGCGAAGCCCGCAGAAAATCGGGTCAATGACATCGCCACCAACGACTTCGATGTAAAATGCTGGCGTAATTTAAGAAGGAAATCCAAAGATGAAATCGGCCCTGCGTCTAGCCATTAGCATTGGTCTGCTAGTTCCCACCTTTTCCGCCGCCCAGCATGCCCTGCCAAAAACCCCAGTGCGTGAAGTCACCGAGGAGTACTTCGGGGTAAAGGTGTCAGATCCGTATCGCTGGCTGGAGAACACCTCAGACCCGCAAGTGGTCGAGTGGATGAAGGCTGAGAATGATTACACGCGCGCAACCCTGGCGCGAATTCCCGGACGAGACCAACTAGTAGAGCGCATCAAGTCGCTGGACAACGCCGGCGCGGTCGTCTCCGCATTGCAGGTGTGGGGCGGACGGTATTTCTATTACAAAACTGAACCTGGTTCGGATAATCGCAAGCTTTATGTAAAAGACAATTTGCAGAGCACCGAACGCTTGCTGGTCGATCCCGAGAAACTGACCACGCCGGAGGGCAAGCATTACTCCATCGATTATTTCCAGCCTTCGCTCGACGGCGCCTACCTGGCCTACGGAATCTCTCCCGGCGGTTCGGAGGAGAGCGTGCTGCACATTCTGGAGAGCGCCAGCGGCAAAGTATTACCCGACACCATTGATCGCGCCCAGTTCGGCTCCCCCAGTTGGCTGCCTGACGGTCGCTCTTTTTTCTTTACGCGTACGCAGAAGCTGCCAGCCGACGCGCCGCCGACCGCGCAATATCAAAAGCTGCGGGTCTACCGCCACAGCCTGGGCGCCGATCCGGAGAGTGATCCACTGGTCTTCGGATACGGCGTATCTCCCAACGTGAAAGTGACCGAAGATGACTTTTCTGTGCTGGCCTATTCTCCCGGCGCTCCCAAATATCTTTTAGGTCTTGTAATCCACGGCGTAAAGCGGGAGCTCGACATCTACACGGTTCCCTTTGACAACGCCAACCATCCAGGGGCGAGCACCGCGTGGAAGAAAGCAGTCGACCAATCGGATGACATCACAGGTTTTGACGTGCACGCCGATCAAATGTTCTTGCTGTCGCACAAAGGCGCCTCACGCTTCAAAGTGTTAGCCACCAGCCTTGCGAATCCTGATCTGGCACATGCCACGGAGATTGTTCCTGCCAGCGAAATGGTGATTACGAGTATCACGACCGCCAGCGACGCTCTCTACCTTCAGAATCTGGATGGAGGCATCGGGACTTTACGCCGCCTGCCTTACGGCGAGACCAAGGTTCAATCGGTGAAGCTGCCAATGCAGGGCGCGATCCAGGCACTCTTCACCAATCCGGTCGAACCGGGGGCGTGGCTGGAGTTGACGTCGTGGACAAAATCTCCATTGTGGTATGAGCTGGATGCAAAGTCTGGAAAGCTGACCGACACGGCGCTGGTTCCATCCTCTCCGGTGGACTACTCCCAGGTGGAATCGGAAGAGGTGAAGGCGAAGAGCGCCGATGGAACGATGGTCCCACTGTCGATTCTGCACAAGAGAGGAATCGCGCTCGATGGCACGAATCCTGCCTGGCTGCAAGGCTACGGAGCCTACGGCATCACCATTGATCCCACCTTCCGCCCGACACTGCTGGCGTTCTTCGAACGCGGCGGCGTATTCGCGGTTGCGCACGCTCGCGGCGGCGGCGAGTACGGCGAAGACTGGCACCTGGGCGGTCAGAAGCTAACCAAGCAGCATACGATCGATGACTTTCTGGCGGGGGCCGAATACTTGATCGAGCACAAATACACTTCGCCCGCGCACCTCGCGGGCGAGGGTACCAGCGCCGGCGGAATCACAATCGGAGGGGCCATCACCCAACGTCCTGACCTGTTCGGAGCCGCGCTCATCCGGGTAGGCGACTCGGATTCGATGCGCTCCGAACTCATGGCCAGCGGCCCGGCGAATATTCCTGAGTTCGGCACGGTAAAGGAAGCGGACGGTTTCAAAGCGCTTTACGCGATGGACGCCTATCAACATGTAAAGCCCGGAACCGCATACCCGGCCGTGCTCTTGACCACGGGAGTAAACGACCCGCGGGTAGCGCCCTGGCAGGCGGCAAAGATGTCCGCGCGGCTGCAGGCTTCCACAAACAGCGGCAAGCCCGTCCTCTTAAGAGTGGATTACGACGCCGGACATGGAATGGGCTCGACGAAGTCGCAGCGCGATGTCGAACTGGCCGACGAACTGGCTTTTTTGTTCTGGCAGTTTGGGGTCAAGGAATTCCAGCCGGATGCAGGAGGAAAGTAGAAAGCGGAATCGAAGTTGTTGCCGGCGGCAGAGGTTACTTCAGTCAGTCCGCCTGCCGCTAATGAAAACGCATCCTGCACAACGATCATTCTTGACGTAACGATAGAAGCGAGCTTGTCCTCGACTGGTCCAATACGGGGCTTCGTAATCATCAATCCCTGGCCCTGCACGCATGAAGCTGAAGAAGACGTGCCGCGACGGTCTGATTACAATTCCCACGTGCCCCCGCCACACCACCAGATCGCCGGGCTGAGGCCGCATGATTCGTCGAAACCCTTCGATTCCGTCGTAGAGATCGGAGGAACTCGCGTAGGCGTAGGGAAAGCCGGCTCGTTCGTAAATGGCGTGAACCAGGTGAGAACAGTCGCGCTCAGAATATCGACTCACTCTGGAATCGAGCGCCGCTGCGATCACGGACAAGCCATCGTCTGAAGTCAGAGTCCGATAGGTTTTTCCCCTCTGATTCCCATTCGCGCCTTGCCCTCTGCTGCTTGAAGCTCCGGTTGGTCGAGGCTCCTCTTGGGCCCACGAGCCACACAGAGCAACTCCACAAAGGACAGCCACAATCGTGCATTTCAGCTGAATCGGCATCGCACCTATTCTGATGCGGATTTCTCATGCTAAGGAGGTTACCGTCGTGCTACGACTCGACGAATGGGTTGGTCTTGGTGCCGGGAGGGGGAATCGAACCCCCAAGGGCCGAAGCCCGGCGGATTTTGAGTCCGCTGCGT
>Ga0074045_10000293_pt1 | contig 48585 bp, 47 predicted proteins | sample BogForMeECP23OM2_FD_94442 | JGI IMG/M metagenome (GOLD analysis project Ga0074045, IMG submission 94442) | Bog forest soil microbial communities from Calvert Island, British Columbia, Canada - Bog Forest MetaG ECP23OM2 | ecosystem: Environmental > Terrestrial > Soil > Wetlands ... | reverse complement strand
GGATGGAACTGCTACTATAAACCCCCTGGTCCCATCACCATGCGACGTGGCATGGAACAGTTCGACGCGATCCATCGCGGTCGCCAACTCGGTCAATCCGGGACGATGCTGCAATGAGAAGTGGAATCCCCTAGTTCGGGGCTGGGGTGGACTACGCCCAGCTCGTGAAGTTGTACGGCGACGTGCCGGAAAGTGCGAAAGGTCGCTACAGCCCCGCGGAATGCACGGGTGCGAAGAAGTACCGCCTCGAAGGTCGCCCAGATCCAAAGCACGTCTCCACGTCCTACGTGGAGCGCCAGAACCTGACCATGCGGATGCAGATGCGCCGGTTCACGCGCCTGACCAACGCCTTCTCAAAGCGCGGCCTGCCGCACTACCACATGGTTGCGCTCTACACCGTCTGGTACAACTTCGTCCGTATCCATAAGACGCTGAAGTGCTCGCCAGCGATGGCCGCCGGACTGAGCAAGACAGTGTGGAGCATGGAAGATGTGGTGGCGCTTATTGACGTGCGTGGCGCGCCGCCCAAGCCGCGCGGCCCTTACATGAGCAAGACGCGCCGCGCTGGATTAGAAGCCTAAATTCAAACCGAGACACTACCCGGAGATCGGCCTCATTGACATGAATCAACACCGGACCTCCGCCAGCATGGCGCGGAGTTTCGCCTTCGACACTTTCTCCAGCGTCGCGCGCGGGAACTCCTCGACCACGCGCACCTCTCGTGGCGCCTTGAAATTCGCCAGCGACTTCGCGCACGCGTTCAGGATTCGCGCCGTCAGGTCCAGATCCGCAGAATCCTGCGCAACGACGAACGCGACGGGCACCTCGTCGAGCAGGGGATCGGAGCGGCCGACCACCGCCACTTCGCGCACACCCGCGACACCGATGATGACGCGCTCGATCTCTGCGGCCGAGACGTTCTCGCCGCCGACCTTCAGCACGTCCTTCGCGCGGTCCGCGAAATAGACGAATCCATCCGGGTCGCGCAGCGCGCGATCGCCGGTCAGCAGGAAGCCGTCCTGATCGAACGCCGCCGCCGTCGCCGCCGGGTCGTCGAGATACTCGGCGAACAGCGACAGGCCGCGCACGCCGCGTATGGCGAGGTCGCCCGTCTCGCCCGGCTCGGCCGGCGCGCCCGCATCATTCAGTAGCCGGACCTGGTATTCCGGCGCAGGCTGGCCCATCGACAGCGGCGCGTTCGGAAACCCGCACAGGCCGACGATGCCGTGCGTCACCGTCTCCGTCATGCCCCACCAGCCGATGGTGCGCACGCGGAAGTGCTGATCCTCCGGGGGTGCGCAGTAGGCATTGCCCCAATGTCGGAACGAATGCGCCGGGGGCACCTCGTGCGCCAGCAGCGCCTTGGCGCAGAACGGCACGATGGACGTCCAGGTGCAGCCGTGCGCCAGCGCCGCCGGCCAGAAGCGCGAGGCCGAGAAGCGCGGCTGCAGGACGATCGTGCCGCCGGCCCACAAGGTCGCCAGCACGGAGTAGCACTGCGCGTTGGTGTGATAGAGCGGCATCGTGACGAGGTGCACGTCGTCCTCGCGCAGCTCCTCGTGCGCGGCGCTGACGCGCGCGCCCCACAGAGCGTTGGCGTGAGTCCAGAGCACCGCCTTCGGACGGGATGTGGTGCCGGAGGTGTATTGCACGCCGAAGGGCGCGGCCGGATCGGCGGCACGCGGCGGCAGCTCGGCCGGGTCGCCGTCCAATGCCGCGAAGCGCTCGCCGGCAGCGGGCGCCGCGGCCGGCGCGTCCCCACAATCGGTGTCCGTGATCGCGACAAAGCGCAGGTCCGGCGCCGCGTCGGACAGCAGCGGCCGGAATTTCGGCTGCGTGACGGCTCCCACGGCCCGCGAGTGCGCTGCGAAATACCCCAGCTCGTCGACGCTGGAGCGGGCGTTCGTGGTCACGGCGACGGCACCGAGGATGCCGCAGCCGAACCAGGCGAGCAGGCCCTCGGGACAGTTCTCGAGGTGGATCAGCACGCGATCGCCCGGCCGCACACCGCGCCGATGCAAGCCTGCCGCAACGCGCTTTGCGCGCGCGACGAACGCGCCGTAGGTCCAGCGTTGCTCGTCGCCCTCGAACGGCGCCCAGATCAGGAAGGTCTTGTTACGCTTCGCGAGGGCCTGCGCGGCCAGCAGCGTGCGGATGTCCTGGCCGGCGAAGGGCGAGGTACGAAGATCGAGCATCGTTCACGCCGCGCGCACGAGCGTCTGCTGCTCGCCGAGATCGAGCCGCCCGTCGCTGCTTCTGATCGTGAGCGTCATGCGGTCGCCCGGCTTGAGGTAGGCGGGGCGCTTCTTCTGCGTCTTGATGAAGGCCCGCCACAGCACGCGTTCCGGCAGAAGCTGCATGAGGCGGCGCACCGGCGGCGGCGGCACGCGCAGCGCGCACCCGGCCGGCGTGCCGGTGAGGATCAGGTCGCCGGGCGAGAGGTCCGAGAAGGTCGTCAGCTCGGCGAGCGTCTCGGCCGGCTTGAACACCAGATTGCGTGTGCTGTCGTTCTGGCGCACCTGTCCGTTCACGGCGAGCGTCAGCAACAGTTCGTTGAGCAACGGGAATTCGTCCCGCTCGAGGACCGTCAGATATGGCCCGACCGGACAGAAGCCGCGATAGCTCTTGCCCTTGAAGAACTGCGTCTGCGGCAACTGCACGTCGCGGGCGCTGATGTCGTTGGCGATCACCAGGCCGAAGACCAGGTCGGGCAGGTCCTCCGGCGTCACCGTGCGGGCGCCGGCGACCGCCTGACGCACAACCAGCCCCAGCTCGATCTCGTAGTCGAGCAGCCGCACATGCGACGGCCGCAGCACCTCGCCGACCGGCGGTGCGACCGACGCATCCGACTTCTCGAAGAACATGTTGAACGTCTTCGCGTCGGGATCGAGGCCAGACTCGATCATGTGCTGCCGGTAGTTCGCACCCTGGCAGATCACGCGGCAGGGCGCCGTGACCGGCGAGAGGAGCGTGACGTCGGCGAGCCGCAAGTCCGGAGCACGCGACGCGGCGGCTCGCCACTCCGCTTCCCCGCCGGCGATCAGCGCCGCCGTCGTGGGAAAGCGCGTCGGCAGCACCGCGATGCCATCCGGTACCACGACGCCCCAGAAACGGTCGCCGCGTTGTTCCGCGTGGACGATGTTGATCGCCATGTCAGTCCCTCCCCGATTGATCCGTGCCGCTAAGCGGCGATGTGTCGCGCGAATTTGCCGGCATTGCGCGCCGCCTGGTCGGCGCGCGCTGCGGCGTCCGCGGGCGCGCTGCCGACCGCGCGCAGGATCGTGCGCACGATGTCCGGGATCGCCGTGGCGTCCGTGCGCCCCGCGCCGATATCCGTCGCGGCCAGCACGACGAGCGTCGAGACGATGCGCGCAGCAAGATCGGTCGAGGGCAGCGCGAGGCGCCCCGCGTCCTGCGCGGCCGCAAGGTCTTCACGCAACCGGACGCGCACCGCTTGGCCGACATTAGGGATGTGCGCGGCCGCACGCGACACGAGGCGGGCGCGCGCCGGAACCTCTGCCAGGTAACGCAGCAGGACCGTCGCGGCAGTCGCGAGGCGGGTCAGCGGATCGCTCACCGCGAGCCGCGTGGGCTGCAGCTTTTCGTCGATCTCCTCGATCAGCGCCGCGCCGACTTCCGCCTCGAGCTCCGCGAGGTCGTGGAAGTGCACATAGAACGTGCCTTTCGCCAGTCCCGCCGCCTGCATCACCGCATCCACCGTCACCGGGTCGGCCTGCGCGGCCGCGTAGCAGACGCGGGCTGCCTGCAGGATCGCGGCGCGCGTGCGCGCGCGCTTGGCTGAGCCGATCTCCGCGCGTCTGGCCAGGTTCACTCGTGCCATCGTCTTGCCGAACCGTATTTCAAACCAACTATAAGGTCAAAATGACCTATCGGTCAAGACAGGAGGCCGAATGAGGCTGCCAGTGCCTCGTCCGTCGGCGACGGACCCGCGACGTTGAAGACGTCGAACATCCGCTTCGATGCCGCTTGCGCATCGGCGGCGGCGATGAGCGCGCGGGCAAAATCCGCGCGCGAGACACGGCACGTCAGCGACAGGCGGCCAACCGGCGGCGTCACGCGGATCGCCGCCTTTCCGGCTGGGTCGTCCGTCAGCATCGCGCCCCGCCCGATGGTCCAGTCGAGACCGCTGCTGCGGAGGTAATCGTTCCGGTCACGCTGATTGCGCTGCAGGTTTCCCTTGATCGTGTTCAGCAGACGGCCGGTGAAGGAGGGGAACTCCGAGCCCATGCCGGAGAGCAGCACGAACCGGCCCGCAAACCCGGCTTCCTTCGCGGCGTCCACGGTGTTGACGAGGCCCTGATAGGTGACCTCGCGGATCACGCTTTCCGGCTTGAAGAAGCCGCGTCCGCCCACACCGCCGGTGATGTCGACCGCAAAGAATATCGCGCGGCAGTCGCCCAGCCCGATCCGCCGGAGCGATGCGGGGTCGGTGACGTCGCCCGCGCGCACGTCGACCCCGGCCGGCAGCAGGGTGCGCGCCTTCGCCGGATCACGCGCGACGCCGCGGACCGGCGCCCCTCGCGCGGCGAGCTGTCGCACGATCTGCAAGCCCGTCCCGCGCGTGCACCCGATCACGCAATAGCATCCGGTCATCGACGATCTCCCTGTCCCGGCGAAAGGCTACACCCGAGCGGCGGGCTTCACAGAGTCTGCCGACCGCTCTTTCATGTTGACTATATGGTCATACTGACTCATTTGTCCAGTCCAGAAAGCGAAACCAGGGAGGATGGGGGCCATGCCGCTGCCGAAGGACTGCGATATCGCCATTATCGGTGCGGGACCGGTCGGCCTGTTCATGGCCAACCTCATGGGCATCGCGGGGTACCGCGTGGTGCTGCTGGAACGCAACGAGGGCCTTTGTCCGTTGCCCAGGGCGATTGCGTTCGACGACGAGGCGCTGCGGAGCCTCGTGCAGGTCGGGCTGCTGGACACCGTTGCACAAGGCATGATCGCCAGCCCCGAGGTGTTCTTCCGCAATGCGCGCGGCCGGGTGCTGATGCACATGAAAGATTCGCCGAGCATCACCGGACAGCCGAGGCTCGCGACCTTTCATCAGCCGACGTTCGAGGCGCAGCTGCTGGACGGCGCGCGACGCTTTCCGAACGTCACGCTGGTCTTCCGCGCGGAAGTCACCGACACGAAGCAGGATGCGGCCGGTGTCACGCTTTCCGTCGACACCGCGTCCGGCCCCCGCACGCTGCGTGCCGCCTACCTGGTTGCGTGCGAGGGCGGCGGCAGCGCCACGCGCGAGCGCATCGGCGCCGTGCTGGAGGGCGCCACCTATGCGCAGAAATGGCTCGTGATCGACGCCATCGTGCCGGGGCACACCGTGCGCGCGATCACCTTCGGCTGCGACCCGCGTCGTCCGTCCGTGCAGGTCCCGGCGAAGGGCGATCGTCTGCGCTGGGAGTTCCTGCAATTGCCCGGCGAGAACGAAGCCGATTTAGCTAGCGACGCGACAATCGCCCGCCTGCTGCGCCCCTTCGGCATCGGGAGCTTGCCGGTGATCGACCGGAAGACAGTGTACGCCTTCCATACGCGGATCGCGTCACGCTGGCGGCAGGGTCGCATCTTCCTCGCCGGCGATGCGGCCCATCTCATGCCGCCTTTCGCGGGGCAAGGCATGAACAGCGGCTTCCGCGATGCCATGAATCTCGGCTGGAAGCTCGACCACGCGTTGCGCGGCGCTGCGGATGACGCGCTGCTCGATACGTACGAAGCGGAACGCAAGTCGCAGGTCGCCGGCATCATCAAGCTCTCGGCGAGACTAGGCTCGGTGATCATGCCGCTCTCGCCGGCACGCGCTGCCTTGCGCGACGTGGCGTTCTTCTTCATCAACCGAGTCGGACCGGCGCGCAGGTTCCTCGAGCGCGGCGGCATCCGGCCGCCGACGCGCCTTTCACCGAGCCTTCTCGTGGATCGCAGCCACCGCAACCTCTCCGGTACCATCCTGCCGCACGCGGAGCCCAGCCCGGGGACCGTTGCGCTCGATACGATCTGGGGCTGCCATCAGTGGCTGGTGCTTGGCCTTGGTCATGATCCGCAAGCCCTGCTCCCGGTGGCCGAACGGGCCCGACTGGTAGCGCTTGGCGCGGTGTTCGCCGCCTGGAACGCGGCGGACGTCCGCCCCGGCACCAACGCGCATACAACGACGGATCCGGCCTTTCTGGCCTGGATGCAGCGGTCGCGCGCGAGCGGGGTGCTGGTGCGTCCCGACCGCTTCATCGCGGCGAGGCTCGTGCCGAGTCTCGCGCCTGCCTGCCTCTCGCTGTTCCGAACTCCGTCTGTCGCGCCCACACCGATCGTTCTGGGAGAAGCCGCATGAAGAACGGCACCACGCCCCGTCCCCCCGGCAGCATTCCGTTGGAACGGCCCAAGGCGATCGTGGCCCGCGCCGACGCGCTGCTCTATCTGCATGTCGCGCGTCCCGACCTCGACAAGGCAACGAAGTTCCTGACGGATTTCGGCCTGCGTCCTGTGACACGGCAGGACGATACCGTGCATTTCCGCGGCGTGGGCGAGAACCCGGTGATCTACAGCGTCACCCGCGCCGACCGGCCGGCCTTGCTCAGCGTCGGCCTGTCGGTCCCCGACCGCGCATCGTTGCTGGCGCTTGCCGAGAGGGGCGGCGCGACGATCGAGCCCTTCGCAGGCCCGGGCGGCGGCGAGATGGTGCGTCTGCGCGACCCCGACGGCGTATGCGTCGACGTGCTGCACGGTCAGACGAAGGTTGCGCCACTGCCGAGCCGCCCCGCCATACCGCACAACGCGCCCGCGCAGACGGTCCGCGTCAACGACACGCAGCGCCCGCCGCTCGCGCCTCCCGAGGTGACCAAGCTCGGCCACCTCGTGCTCACCAGCCCGAATTTTCCGCGCAAGGTGCAGTGGTACATGCGCATGTTCGGGTTCATCCCGTCCGACGTGCTCTGCGTGCCGGATGCCACGCCAGCCGGCGCGTTCATGCGCCTCGACCGCGGCGCGACGCCATCGGACCACCACACACTGTTTGTTTGTTTGGGTCCCGGTGCCGATATCGATCATGCCGCATTCGAAGTCATCGACCTCGATGCGGTCGAAGTGGGACAGCAGGTGCTGAAAGCGGGCGGATACCGGCACGCATGGGGCGTCGGCCGCCATCTGCTTGGGAGCCAGATCTTCGACTACTGGCGCGACCCGTGGGGGCTGAAGCACGAACACTACGCGGACGGCGACCTGTTCGACGCCCACCAACCCACGGGATACCACAAGCTCGATCGGGAGGGACTGTATCAGTGGGGCCCGGATCTGCCGGACGATTTCGTCGCCGCGCGTCCCACTCTTGCCCAGGTTGCCTCGCTCCTGCGCGGCGCGATGCGGGGCGACGTCGCGCTGCGTCCATTGATCGCCGCCGCCCGCAGCATGCGCGCCCCCGGCCGGCCTTGGCAGCGTTGAACTGATCGAGGTCACAGCCGGGCGTCCGAGGACCGAACTCCCGGCTCGATATCGGGGGTCGGCTCGGATGGATCGGGTATGGCATGAACCGATTCGGGCCGGTTCGAGCCCATAAAGCGGGCGCTTCCCGGGCTGCTCCGGCTGGGCAGATCCGGACGGCGACGAACGGTCGGAAAAGGGGCGCTGGCTCCCGGAGTAGGACTCGAACCTACGACCCAGCGGTTAACAGCCGCTTGCTCTACCAACTGAGCTATCCGGGAAGGCGCGGGGGCCGATATAGCGGAGGCCTGCGGGGCAGGCAAACTCGGGGAACAAAGGGTGGATGGACCGCCGCGAACGTCCGTGATGTAACGCAGACGCCGGCCGTCCAACACGGCCGCTGGGGCACGGCCAACGGCGCACGGCCGCTGGGCGAGAGTGGCGGAACGGTAGACGCAGACGGCTCAAAATCGTCCGGCGCAAGCCATGGGGGTTCGAGTCCCCCCTCTCGCACCAACCCCGCTTACAGGTCCTTGGCCCGCTCACGGAAATACGCCCGCGAGGCCGCCACCAGCGCGCGCACGTTCGCCGTGCCCTGACGGTTGGCGTGATACACCAGGTTCACCGGCACGGGCGGCGGATCGAGGTCCGGCAGCACGCGGACGAGGCGGCCGGCCCGGACGTGGTGCACCACCTGGTACGATAGCGCGCGGGTAATACCGAGCCCGTCGACCGCCGCGTCGATCGCCGCCTCGACGCTGTTGGTCAGCAGGCGCGGCGCAACCCGGATCGCCGGACGCCCGGAGGGGCCGAAGCGCCACTCGCCGTTCTGCGTGAAGCTGTCGAACGCGATCAGTGCGTGCTCGCGCAGCTGCGCGGCCTCGGCGGGCGTGCCGTGCGCGGCGAGATAGGCGGGGCTTGCGACCAGCACGCGGCGAACCTCGGCGACGCGCAAGGCGAGCAGCGCGCTGTCGGACAGCTCGGCGATCCGCACCGCGACGTCGATGCCCTCGTCGACCAGCCGGATCACCCGGTCCGTCAGCGTCAGCCGCACATCGAGCCGCGGGTGCGCGCGGAGCAGGCCGCTGACGATCGGCAGGATGTGCATCCGACCGAACACGACAGGTGCCGTGATGATCAGCGTCCCGCGCGGCTCTGCGTCCTCGCCGCGTATGGCGCGAGCGGCGTCGTCCAGCTCCTCCAGCGCGCGGCGGCAGCGGTCGAGATAGGCGGCACCCTCGGTGGTCAGGCTGACCGCGCGCGTCGTGCGGCGCAGCAGTGCGGCGCCGAGCTGGTCCTCCAGCCCGGCGATCGCGCGGCTCGCGGCGGTCGGCGAGATGCCGAGCCGGCGCGCGGCCTCGGCGAAGCTCAGATGCTCGGCGACCGCGACGAACGTCCGCAGCATGTCGAGCTGGTCCATCGTTGTGCCGCCCCGCGCGATAATGAAGTGCCGTTCCGCTCCATTAAGCCGGAGCGGCACGGGCGCATATCCCGTCGCGAACGACACCCCGTTCGCATCAGGAGAGCATCGATGTCCCGCATCGCCATTCCGACCCGCGACGAAGCGCCCGCTGCCTCGCAGCCGTTGCTCGACGCGACCGCCAAGCAGCTCGGTACGATCCCCAACCTGCATCGCGTGATCGGCCTCAGCCCGAAGGCGCTGGAAGCCTATGTCGGGTTCGAGCACGCGCTGGGCCGGACGCTCGACGTCAAGACCCGTGAGCGCATCGCGCTGGCGACCGCCCAGGTCAACGGCTGCGATTACTGCCTGTCGGCGCACACCTTCCTCGGGGCCAATTTCACCAAGCTCGATGCGGCCGAGATGGCGCAGAACCGGCTCGGCCACTCGAACGACGCACGTGCCGACGCGGCGCTGGTGTTCGCGCGCAAGGTGGTGGAGGCGAGGGGGCAGGTGAGCGACGCCGACCTCGACACGGTGCGCCGCGCAGGCTTCACCGACGCACAGGTGATCGAGATCGTCGCCAACGTGGCGCTCAACGTGCTGACGAACTTCGTCAACAATGCCGCCGAGACCGACATCGACTTCCCCGTCGTGCGCGCCGCCGCCTGACGCCGCGGCGCCCTCCCAGCATTCATCAAGGACATCCGGTCATGAACGTTCGCTACCGGACCGTCGACGTCGATGGCGTCGACATCTTCTATCGCGAAGCGGGCGCGGCCGACGCGCCTGTCCTGCTTCTGCTGCACGGCTTCCCGTCATCCAGCCACATGTTCCGCGACCTCATGCCGCTGCTCGCCGACCGCTTCCGGCTGCTCGCACCCGACCTGCCCGGCTTCGGCCAGTCGGCGCAGCCGGCGCGAGAGACCTTCGCGTACACGTTCGAGCACCTGACCGATGTGATCGAGCGTTTCACTGAGGTGATCGGGCTGACGCGGTACGCGATCTATGTGTTCGACTACGGCTCGCCGGTCGGCTTCCGGCTCGCCGTGCGCCATCCCGAGCGCATCACCGCGATCGTCAGCCAGAACGGCAACGCCTACGAGGAAGGGCTGAGCCAGGGCTGGAACCCGATCCAGGCCTACTGGCGCGAGCCGACCGAGGCCAACCGTGCAACGCTGCGCGGCTTCCTGACGCCCGAGGCGACGCTGATGCAGTACACGCACGGTGTGGCGGACGCGACGCTGGTCTCGCCCGACGGTCGCAGCCTCGACGACCACTACCTCGCGCGCCCAGGCAACGCCGAGATCCAGCTCGACCTGTTCCTCGACTACCGGTCCAACGTCGCGGCGTATCCCGGCTTCCACGCCTATTTCCGCGCGCACCGGCCGAAGCTGCTCGCGATCTGGGGCCGCAACGACCCGTTCTTCATCCCGCCGGGAGCGGAGGCGTTCCGGCGCGACATCCCGGACGCGAACGTGCGCTTCCTGGATACCGGACATTTCGCGCTGGAGACGCACGCGGCCGAAATCGCGGAGGCGATCCGTGGCTTTCTCGCCGCCGGCGCCGGCTGACCGATCGACACCCACGTCGAGCGACGGAGCACGCCGCTCCGTCGCCGCGGCGCCGCTCGTCCGGTGACGTCGCCTAACCGGAAATGCGCTCCATCGCGCTGCGTGCCCGCGCGGTGATCGCGTCCCAGTTGCCTGCCTCGATGTCCGCGAGGGGCGCGAGCCACGAGCCGCCCACGGCCACGACGTTCGGCAGCGCGAGATAGTCCGCCATGTTGTGCTCGCTGACGCCGCCGGTCGGATTGAAGCGCACGTCCGGGAACGGTCCGCCGAACGCCTTCAGCGCGCCGATGCCGCCGACCTGCTCGGCCGGAAACAGCTTCACGGTGGTAAAGCCGCGCGCCATCGCGGCGATGATCTCGGACGCGGTGCCGACACCCGGCACGAACGGCACACCCAGATCGGCGGCGGCGTCGAGCAGCTCCGGCGTCGCCCCTGGGCTGAAGGCGAACGGCAGATCGAGGCGCTTGGCCAGCTTCAGGTCGCGACGGGTGACGACCGTGCCCAGCCCGACGATCGCGTCGGCGACCTCCGCCTTGATCGCCGCCGCCGCGTCCGCGCCCGCCGCCGTGCGCAAGGTGATCTCCAGCGTGCGCACGCCGCCGGCGACCAGCGCCCTGGCCAGCGGCACCGCGCGGTCCACGCGCTCGATCGTCAGCACGGGGATCAGCCGTGCCGCGCGCAGCAACTCGGGGACGCTCAGCTTCGCCGTGGTCATCCGTGCCTATCCCTCCGGACTTCGTCCGGCGGATATACGCCGTTCAGTTGCGCGCCGCGACACGCCTCGCCGGGCGGGCAGGGGACGCCGGAATCGGCGCCGGCGGGTAGTCCTCCAGGAACGTGCGGAGTTCGGCCGAGCCGGTGATCGCGTTTTCCCCGGCCTGTATCAGCAGATCGACGCTCTCGCGCGGGATGGTCAGGCCGGTCGGGATCGCGAGCAGCTTGTCCTTCTCCGGTCCAGCCGGGATCTGCGCCAGCGAGATGTGGATCAGCTCCGCCTTCACGTCATTGCACGGCGTGTCGTCGATGACGGGCGCCTCCGCGCAGCGCGCCGCGGCGATCTTTTTCGCGAACTCGTTCATCTGATCGGTGACGGCGATGAACGTCTCGAAGTTGTAGCGGTCGATCTGCGCGCCGCTCGCCTGCAGGATCATCTGCAGCAGGCCGATGACGATCTTCTGTTGCGCGAGCGCGGTGTCCTGCGCCCCCTGGCCGTCGATGCTGAGGATCAGGACGCGGCGGACATGGGTGAAGCCGCGCGCTTCGACCGCACTGCGCGTCGACGCTTCCAGCATCGATGCCCCCGCACGCAGCGCCAGGTTGTCGGCAACGCCGCCGTCGACGAGATGCACGTAACGGGTCTTGTTCGGATCGAGGTAATTGTCCGCAATCCGTGCCTGCTGCGCCCGGCGCGACAGCGGATCGTTCATCTCCGCCGGCGTGATCGCCGTCAGCCATTGCGGCTTGCGGCCGCCGCAATCGGGCGTGCGGCTGGTCAGCGTGACCGGCGAGAACAGTCCGGGAAACCCGTTGGACGCGGCGACCGCGCGCGAGACCGGGAATGCGTTCAGGTCGGAGCAGATGAGGTCGAACCACGGCTGCGTGAACAGGAACGGGGTTCCATACGACAGGTCGGTCGCGCCGATTGCGATCAGCGGCAGTCCGCGCTGCTGAAGGTCGTTGAACGTCGCACCATGGAACATGGTCTGGTCGTAGACCTTGTCCATGAAATCGTTGGTGCCGACGTTCGGATCGACGAGCCAGGTCCAGTTCCACGGCAGCAGGTAGATGCCGACGATGTTGCTGTCGGTGTCCTTGTAGAGGAAATCCTGCTCGAACTTGCCGAACATCGCGTCGCGATACAGCCCGTAATAGGCGGCCGGGAAACTGCCGCCGGACACCCCGGACATGCCCGTCAGTAGCGACAGCAGCGGCCGCGGCCCGCTCGGTGTGGGAACGGTCACGTCGCGCATGCCCTTGATGGCGCCGTAGCCGAACGACGACGAGCGCTTGCCGCCGCCCGAAAAGGCGACGAGCACGACCAGGTCGGGCGCGTCCTCGTGCACCGTGGCCAGATCCACACGATAACCGCCGTGCGAAATGCCGACCGAACCGGGCGGGTTCAGCCGATCGGCCGGCAGCGGCTTGGTGTCGGTGACCGTCAGGCTCGCGCAACCGGCGAGAAGCAGCACGGCAAGTGAAAGCAGACGCGCGAGCGGCGGGCAGGGCATGCGGCGGCCTTCCATGATGACGGCCCCTGCATCGCGTGCCGCAGGAGGCGGGCGAGTTGTTCCCTCCGCCTCGTGAAATGTCCAGCCTGGACCAAGTATCGGCCTGAGTGTGGATAAGGTGACGCCGTCATTGCGACCGCGAGCCGAAGGCGCGGCGAGAAGCAACCCAGAGCCGCGCGGAAGCGTCTGTCACGCGGCCCTGGGTTGCTTCGTCGCTGCGCTCCTCGCAATGACCCGGTGAGCGGGACCACACTCAGACACACACTGGTCTAGCCGCGTCCGGCGGGCGGTCGTTACATTCCGCCGGAGTTACGCGCCCCCGGCTGCTTCCGTCCGTTTCAGCAACGACGCGTCCTCCGTCTCCAATTCCGCAACACGCGCCGTGAGCCGGTCGATCTCGGCCGCGACGTCGTCGGCGTCCAGCTTCATCGGGATGTGCTGGCGGCAGTTCGGGTCCCAGGCGTCGATCTCGATGACGATCGCGCGCTCGATCCGCACAGGGTAGGCGGGATCGGACAGCCGGGCGAGCAGCGCGGGATCCTCCTCGACCACGCGCGCACGGCCCCAGATCTTGATGCGGGTCCGGTGCGCGTAGTCCATCAGGAACAGATGCACCGCCGGGTTCTCGGACAGGTTGCCGAGCGTGATGTACTGCCGGTTGCCGGAGAAGTCGGCGAAGCCGAGCGTCGTCGGTCCGAGCGGACGCAGGAACCCCTTCGGGCCGCCGCGATGCTGGATGTAGGGGCGGCCGTCGCGCGTGGCAGTCGCGAGGTAGAACGAGTTCAGCCCGGCGAGGAACGCGGCGAGGTCGGGCGTGACCTCTTGCCGGAAGCCCGTGGCGTCGCGCCTGGCGTACGCGGCGCCGGAGCCGAACCGCTCGTGCATGGCGCGGGCGGAAGCGGGGAAGACGATCTGCGCGGACTCGGTCGGCATGGTCGCACCTCGGGCCGGCGCGCCCAACGGGGGCGCGCGGTGGGGCGAACATGGGCCGATCAACCCGCCGCGATAATCACGCGCGCCCGCACGACATCGTTGCCGTGCGGGACACAGTGACGAGAGGCGCGGTCGTGCGGCGCTACGCCATCAGCGCCGCCGGACCGCCCGCGTAGAGCTGCAGTGCGAGCATCGCATCGCCCGACAGACTGCCCGCGAGCTGGCCGAGCTGGTCGCCGAAATCCGACCCGCTGGTCTGCGCATTCGCCTGCGTTCCGGTGACCGTCGACGGAGTCCCGTTCGCCGCCTGGCCGCCGCTCGTGCTGCCGCTCTGCGTGCCCGCCTCGAACTGCTGCAGCTCGGCGGCCAGCGATTGCAGGGTGCTGGCGAAGCCGCTCGTCGCGCCGCCGCTCGCCTGCGTCGTGCCCTGGGATGTGCCGGACGTGGTCGCCTGTGTGGCTGGCGTGCTGGTCGACCAGATCGGGTTCGTGCTCCAGACCTGACTGAAGACGGTGCCGATATCCATCTCTGCCCTCTCTCCGCGTAGTGCGACGCAGACAGAGGCACGCGCCGGGCCAGCGCGCAGGCTCGCAGTTTCAAGCGGTTGGAGTCAGCGCGCGGGGGAGGGGCGGCAGAAACTGCCGGCCGAACCTGCCGGGTGGGTCAGCCTGCGGTCTCGGGCACCAGCAGGTCGGCGTCGTCCAGCGCCCCGGCGTCCATGTCGGCGTCGGTCAGCATGCGCCACGTGCCGGCGACCAGGATCTCGCTTGGCCGGAAGCGCGCCTTGTACGCCATCTTCCGGCTCTCCGGCACCCAGTAGCCGAGATACACGTAAGGCAGCTTCAGCTGCCGCGCGCGCTCGATCAGCCAGAGGATCGTGTAGGTGCCCAGCGACCGGCGCCCCAGCCCGGGAGCGAAGAAGCTGTAGACCGCCGACAGGCCGTCGCCGAGGCGGTCCGTCAGGCAGGCGCCGACCAGCCGGTCGTCGGGATCGCGGAACTCGACGATGAACGTGTCGATCGGCGTGTCCTCGACCATTGCGCGATAGTCGTAGAAGCTCATCGTCGCCATGTCGCCTTCGCCGTGGCGCATGTGCTGGTAGCGCTGGAACAGCTGGAACTGCTCGGCCGTCGCGCGGCACGGCACCTCGTAGCCGTCCACCGTCGCGTTCGCTTGCGCGATCCGGCGCAGCGTGCGGCTCGGCTGGAACGTGGCGACGGGGATGCGGATCGGCACGCAGGCCTGGCAACTCGGGCAGACCGGCGCATAGGCGATGTTGTGGCTGCGGCGGAATCCCGCGCGCGAGAGCCGGTCGTGCAGCGCGTCGGCGTCGGGGCCGGTGACCTCGGTGACGACCTTGCGTTCGGTCCGGCCGGCCACGTACGGGCACGGCAGCGGTGCGGTCGTGTAGAAGAACTGGGGCCGCCGAGGCGGCTTGTAGGTCAACGAGGCCATGCGTTGCGTTGCATGTTCCAGGGGGAACCGCGCCCGGTCAATGCCGGCGTTTCCAGCCGGTCGGCGCGCACCACCATCAGGCCGCTGGCGAAGTCGTGCAGCGTGCGCTTGCCGCGGGTCACCAGCGCTACCAGCAGCAGCAGCCCGCCGCTGGCCAACGTGATGTAATAGCCGACGGTGGAGATCACCGCCTGCAGCATGCTCGGCGGCCCGAAATCCTCCGCCCGGCGCACCGCCAGACCGAGCATCGCCTGTCCAGGCGTCGCTCCGATGCCGGCGACGCTGAGCACGTGGTAGGCGAAGGGGATCGCCGGGAGGACCACGAACAGGGTCCAGCCCAGGCCGAGCGTCAGCAGGCCGAAGATCAGGCAGAACACCCAGCCGGCCGCCACCAGGACGGCGATCATGAAGGCGTCGATCAGGGCGGCGAACAGGCGGCGACTGAGCACGCCCTCGGTCAGCCAGGCATCGATCATCTGGTCGGCGTCGTCTTCGGTCATGGCAGCAGCCTCGCAGTTTCCTTGCCGCGGCCGGGCATGGGGCCCAACCGTATCACGGCGCCGTCGCGCCAGCTTGTCAGCATGTCCCTTGCATGGGCGCGGAACACGTTCCCCGATTGTCCGGGTGCGACGGTGAACAAGCTGGCGTCGAGATCGGCCAAATCATAGACCCCCCGGAAGGACGCGCCGTGGATCGAGGTGCCGTCCGGGCCCGGCGTGCCGCGATCGAGCGTGCTGTCGTCGCCGGGGCTGGCGATCCGCACGGTGCCGAGCACGCCGACCAGCGGGATGTGGGACAGCAGCGGATGGGCGAAGGTGGCCAGGTGCGCCGGCCCCCAGCGCCAGGCCGACGGATCGTCGCCCCAGCGCTGGGCGAGGGAAGCCGCGGCGCGATCGAAGGCGGCGGCGAGCGCCGGCCCGCAATCGCCGCCGCACCAGCCGGCGCCCGCCGGCGAGAGGACGAAGGCGGTGAAGTCGAGCAGCGGAATGGGGGCGCCCGCCGGCAGCGCGCCGCTCTGCACGAGGCCGCGCAGGAACGCGTCGAGCACCGCGTTGAAGAGCAGCGGCTGCGGCTGACCCATGGTCATGCGGCCGCCCCAGCCTTCCAGCAGGCCCTGCGCGGCCCGGCCCAGCGGCGTGGCCGGCTTCGCTGCCAGCAGCACCGGCAGCAGCTGGTCGGCGTACGTGCTGCCCACGTCGGTCTGCATGGCGGCGAAGTCGGACGCGGCGAGCCGGGCTTTCGTCTCCAGCAACGCGCGGATGCGCCGCGCTCGCCAGTCGCCGAACGCGTCGCGGCCCAGGAAGGCGGTCCCGCCGCCGGGTCCGAGGGGCTCGTTGGCGTTCACCAGCCGTCCCGACGGCGGATCGTAGAAATGCGGCAGCGCGTCGCCGTCGGCCCAGCCGGTCCAGTCGTGGCTGCCGTCCGCGCCCGGCGCAGGGAAACTGCCGTCGCCGCTCTTGCGGACCGGCACGCGGCCGGTGACCGCCAGCCCGATATGCGCGCGGTCGGCGATCAGCAGGTTCTGCACCGGCGAGGTGATGCGCGGCGCCGCCGCCATCGCTTCGGTCGCCGTCTGCGCGCGGTTGAGCGCGTACAGGCCGATGGCGGCCGTGTCGTCGGGCGCAAGCTCGGCGGCGGCGAGTGCGAGGATCGGGCCACCCTCGACGGGGCGCAGGTCGCTGATGACCGGCCCGTGCCTTGTCTCGCGCACGGTGATCGTCTGGTCGTGGCCGCCGCGGACGCCGATCCGCTCCTGCCGCACCACGAACGGAAGCGGGCCGTCGGGCGTCTGATACTCGTTCGGTCCCGCCGGCGTTTCGATGAACAGGTCCTGCGTATCGGCGCCCGTCGTGGTGAACGTCCACGCGATGCGGCTGTTGTGGCCGACCACCATGAACGGCACCCCGGGCGCGGTCGCACCCGCCAGCACGCCCTCCGGCGTCTCGATGCGCGCGAGGTACCAGACGCTCGGCAGTGCGAAGCCGAGATGCGGATCGCCCGCCAGCAGCGGCGCGCCGGAGACGCTGTGCGCGCCGTCGACCGCCCACTCGTTCGACGCATGATCCGGCTGCGTGAACGCGGCGGGGAAGGCGGGGACGACGTCCAGCAGCGCGCGCGCGGCGTCCGCGTAGCGCACGTCGGCTGCCGCCGCGTCGGCCGGCTTGGCATCCACCGGCGGCCAGAGCTGTGCGATCTTGTCCGGCGGCAGGCGGCCCTGCAGCGAGAGGCGCGCGAGTTCCGTGCGCCAGTTGCCCGCGAGATAGAGCGACATCGTCTTGCCCCATAGCAGGCAATCGAGCGCGGTCCACGGCTCGGGCGCGCCGAAGACGACGAACTCGGGGGCGATCAGCCGTCCCTCCTGCGCGATGCGCGCGTTCACGCCGGCCGCGTACGCGTCCAGCATTGCGCGCACGTCCGGCGGCAGTCCGGCGAGGTCGGCCTCGGCACGCCGCCGCAGGCCGAGCGTGCGCATCTCGCGGTCGATCGGCACGGTCGCCGCGCCGAACAGCTCCGACAGCCGGCCCGACGCGGCGCGGCGCATCAGTTCCATCTGGAACATCCGGTCGCGCGCATGCACCCAGCCGAGTGCCGCCGCGCCGTCGCGCTCGTTCGCCGCGCGGATGTGCGGCACGCCGTAGCGGTCGAACGCGACGTCGACCGGTGCCGACAGGCCGGGGATGCGCGCCGTGTCGTCCTCGCTCGGCAGCGTGAACCAGATGACGCCGGCCACGAGGCCGCAGCACAGCAGCACGACGAAGCCGGCGATGCCGAGTGCGGCCGACGCGATGCGCAGCGCCCGCGGCAGCCTGCGGCGCGGAAGATCGCGCCGTCGCTGCCGGCGCCGATCACGCGCTCGTGCCAAGCTTTGCATCCGTCCTCCCGCCCGGCTGCTTGCCGCGTCGTACGACCCTGTCTAGCGTCAACGCCGCTGGGGGGAGAAGCCTATGAGCGATCGGCCTGAATATCAGAGCGAGCTGTTCCGCAAGGGGCTCGCGGTGCGCCGCGAGGTGCTGGGCGCCGACCATGTCGACTCGTCGCTGGCGAACGCGGACGACTTCATGGCCGCGTTCCAGCAGCTGACGACCGAGGTCGCCTGGGGCACGATCTGGACGCGGCCGGGTCTGCCGCGCAAGACGCGCTCGCTGCTCAACCTCGCCATGCTGGCCGCGCTCAATCGCCCGCACGAGTTGCGCCTGCACCTCAAGGCGGCGCTCGGCAACGGCGTGACGCGCGACGAGATCAAGGAGGTGTTGCTGCAGGTCGGCGTCTATAGCGGCATCCCCGCGAGCCTCGACGCCTTCAAGCAGGCGGCCGAGGTGTTCAAGGAGGTCGACGCCAAGTGACCGTCGCCGCGCAGGCGCGCTGGGACGTCGGGTTCGTCGGCATCGGCAGCATGGGCTGGCCGATGGCGGCGCGGCTGGTCGGCGCCGGGCACGGCGTGCGCGTCCACGATGCGCAGGAGGGGCTCGCGGCATCGTTCGCGCGCGAGGTCGGCGGCGAGCCGGCGGCCAGTCTGCGCGCGCTCGCTCAGGCGAGCGACGCCATCGTGACCATGCTGCCGACCAGCGCGATCGTCGCCAAGGTGCTGCAGGACGGCGACGACAATCTGCTGGCGGGGATGCGCCCCGGCTCGGTCGTGCTCGAGATGAGCAGCGGCGTGCCGAGCATCACGCAGGTGCTGGCCGAGCGGGTGGCCGCGCTCGGCGGGCACTTGGTCGATGCGCCGGTCTCGGGCGGGGTCGCGCGCGCGAAGACGGGCGAGTTGGCGATCATGGCCGGCGGCGACGCGGCGGCGATCGACGCGGTCGAGCCGGTGCTGCGCGCGATGGGCAGCCTCGTGCTGCGCACGGGGCGCGTGGGCTCGGCGCACGCGATGAAGGCGCTGAACAACCTCGTCTCCGCGGGCGGGTTTCTGATCGGCGTCGAGGCCTTGCTGATCGGGCAGAAATTTGGCCTCGATCCCGGCGTGATGACGGACGTGCTGAACGCCTCGACCGGGATGAACAACGCGACGCAAAAGAAGTTCAGGCAGTTCGTGATCTCGCGCGCGTTCAACTCCGGCTTCGGTCTGGACCTGATGGTCAAGGACCTGTCGATCGCGCTCGACCTCGCAAAGGAAACGGCCACGCCGGCGCCGTTCGCGGCGCTGTGCCGCGAGCTGTGGGCGAGCGCGGCCGCCATGCTCGGCGCCGGGCATGACCACACGGAGATGGCGCGCCTGTCCGAACGTCTGGCCGCGGCCGAGCTGGCTGACGGGGGGGCCTGACCGGCCCGTCGTCGCGTGACGGCTGGCGGCGCAAGAACGTTGCGGGCATTCCACAATCAGGTTACGGTTCTGTGACAGCCTGAATGATGTGGAGCGCTCCATGGACGGCATCGCCGAGCTTGACTTCCGGGATTTCGCGCGAACGGCCGGGGCCGTCGTTCGCTACAAGGCCGGCGCGGTGATCTTCGAACACGGCGACGAGGCCGAGGACATGTGGATCGTGCTGTCCGGCCTGGTGGACATCGAAGCCCACGACAAGCTGATCGAGACCGTCGGCGAGAACTATGCGCTGGGCATCCTGTCGCTGATCGACAACCTGCCCCGCAGCTCCACCGCGCGGGCCCGCGAAGCCTCGGAGCTGGTGCAAATCAACTCGCGAAAGTTCCGTTTCATGGTCGAGCAGATGCCGCTCTTCGGCTGGTACGTGATGCGCCAGCTCGCCGACCGGCTGCGCGCCACCAACGCGGCGCTGTAGCCGCGCCCGGGCGCCCGTGTCGGGGCGCCCCGGCTTGGTTCAGTCGGCCACGTGCACCAGCTGCTTGCCCTGGTTGCTGCCGTCGAACAGCCGGCGCAGCGCGGCCGGCGCGTTCTCCAGGCCCTCCATCACGTCCGTCTGGTCCTTCAGCCGTCCCTCACGCATCCAGCCGGCGAGCGCCGTCACCGCTTCGTGCGCGCGGGGCATGTAGTCGAGCACGATGAACCCCTCCATCCGCCCACGCTGGACGATCAGGTTGCCGTAGTGGCGCGGGCCCGGCTGCGGCGTGGCCGAGTCGTAGCCGGCGATCGCGCCGCACAGCACCACGCGCCCGCGCAACGCCAGCCGCGCCAGCGCCGCGTCCAGGATCTCGCCGCCGACATTGTCGAAGTAGATGTCGATCCCTTTCGGACATAGCTCGCGCAGCCGTGCCGCGACCTTTTCGGATTTGTAGTCGATCACCTCGTCGAACCCGGCGACCTCGGTGACCCAGCGGCACTTGTCCGCCCCGCCGGCGATGCCGATCACGCGGCAGTCCTTGATCTTGGCGATCTGCCCGGCGATCGAGCCGGTGGCGCCTGCCGCGCCCGAGACCACCACGGTCTCGCCCTCCTTGATCCGACCGACATCGAGCAGGCCGAAATAGGCGGTGATGCCGTTCATCCCGAGCGCGCCGAGCGCGCGGTCCAGCGGCGTGCCGGGCGGCAGCTTGGATGCGCCCGCGACACCGCGCGGCTCGATCACCGCGTAGTCCTGCCAGCCGACCAAGCCGTGGACGAGGTCGCCTTCGGCGAACCCGGGATGGCGGGACTTCACGACGCGGCCGGCGCCGCCGGAACGCACCACCTCGCCGATCTTCACCGCCGGCAGGTAGGTGTCGCCGGCGATCCACATGCGCTGCGTCGGGTCGCAGGACAGCATCATTACGCGCACCAAAATTTGCCCATCTTCGAGTTCCGGTACGTTTTCCCGCACGAATTCGAAGTCGGTGTCGGCGAGCGCCCCGGCAGGGCGCGACTTCAGCAGCCAGCGCCGGTTGATCTCGGTCAATGCTTCCTCCCCTGGATTGCCCGACATCCTAGCCTGCGGACGTCCGGGCCTTGAACCCGTCGCATGGCAGGTTATGCTGCACTGCGAAATGTGCAGGCCCACAATCGGAACGGACCGCCCCGGAAACGCCCGATTCAGGACGTATCGCCTCGGTGCAGCCGTAATAGCGGATGCGGGAGGTCGTTCCATGCTCGATATGGCGTCGATCGCTCACCTCTCTGTCCGCGCTCGCGGGCGATGACGGTGGACAGAGGCGGGCCGAGCCCGGTTGGCGCGGCGCCCCGCTAGAACTCCACGTCCAGCTCGTCGATCGCCATCGGCTCGTCCATCGCCTCCCGCTTCCACTCCTGCATGTCCGGCCAGGCGAGCAGCCGGTCGCGGTAGGCGGCACAGATTGCGTCCAGCGATACGTCGTAGGTGACGTAGCGCGTGGCGACCGGGGCGTAGAACGCGTCCGCCATCGTGCGCTTCTCGCCGAACAGCCACGGCCCGCCGTATTCCTGCAGGCAATGCGTCCAGATCCAGGTAATCCGGTCGATATCGGCCTGTGCCGCGGCCCAGATGCGAAAACCGGTGCGCTGCGAGCGCAGGTTCATTGGCAGCGACGAGCGCAGCGCGCCGAAGCCGGAGTGCATCTCGCCGCAGATCGAGCGGCAGCGCGCCCGCTGCGCGCGGTCCTTCGGCAGAAGTCCGGCATCCGGGCAGGTCTCGGCGAGGTACTCGGCGATCGCCATGGTGTCCCAGATCGACAGGTCGTCATGCATCAGGCAGGGCACGAGGATCGAAGAGGAGCGCAGCAAAAGCTCCGCCCGCCGCGCCGGCTCGTCCATGTCGACCGTCTCGACGGCGAAGGCCAGCCCCGACATCCGGGTGAGCAGCCATCCCCGCAGCGACCAGGAGGAATAGTTGCGGCTCGATATTAGTAGCCTCGCTTCGGCCATGACCGACTCCCCATCACCGGGCGTTCATGCTCTCGTCTCTAGCATGACCACCCCCCCAGTGCGCGCCAAGGGTGCGAAATCCGTGCCCGTCCCGGCGGCGACCCCCAGCCTCGACTACGCCATGCACTTCTGGCGCACCGAAGCGACGAGTCCGTTGCGCCTTGCGGCGACGAGTCTCGGCAACATGCTACTGCAGTTCGACAGCGACAGCCTGCCGAACCCGTTTCTGCGCATGTTCGCGGGCATGTGCGACGTCGCCGGCCTTGCCGGCACCACGCACGCCCGGCCGGACTACGGAATCCGGAGCGTACTGGTCGGTAATCGCGAGTTCGCGGTGGTCGAGGAGGTGGAAGACCGGCGGCCGTTCGGCGACCTGCTGCACTTCACCAAGCCCGGCGCGCCCGTCCAGCCGAAGGTGCTGGTGGTCGCACCCATGTCGGGGCACTTCGCCACGCTGCTGCGCGCCACCGTGCGGACGATGCTGAGCGACCACGACGTCTACATCACCGACTGGGCGAACGCGCGCAACGTGCCGCTGGCCGCCGGCCGGTTCGGCTTCGCCGAGTATGTCGCCTACTGCATCCGCTGGCTGGAGAAGATGGGCGGGCGCAACCACGTGCTCGCCGTCTGCCAGCCCGCGGTCGCGGTGCTGGCCGCGGTCGCGCTGATGAGCGAGGACATGAACCCCGCGTTGCCGCGCAGCATGACGCTGATGGCCGGGCCGATCGACTCGCGCATCTCGCCCACCAGGGTCAACGACCTGGCGAAGTCGCGGACGATCGAGTGGTTCGAGCGCAAGCTGATCGAGACCGTGCCCTGGCCGCTGGCCGGCCACGGGCGACGCGTCTATCCGGGGGTGACGCAGGTCGCCGCGTTCATGTCGATGAACCTGCAGCGCCACATCGCTGCGCAGTTCACCCAGGTGCGCAATCACATCCGCGGCGAGCGCGCGGCGGCGGCCGCGCACCGGACCTTCTACGACGAGTATCTGGCGGTGATGGACCTGCCGGCCGAGTTCTACCTCGAGACGGTCGAGCAGGTGTTCCAGCGGCACGACCTGCCGCGCGGGCAGATGATGTGCCATGGCCGCCCGGTCGACCTCAACGCCATCCGCCACACGTTCCTGTTCACCGTGGAAGGCGAGCAGGACGACATCTGCGCGATCGGTCAGACTCAGGTTGCATTGGATCTGTGCAGCAGATTGCGGCAGTCGATGAAGCGCCAGCACCTGCAGACCGGCGTGGGCCACTACGGCGTGTTCAGCGGCCGGCGCTGGAACCAGGAGGTCTATCCGCTGGTGCGCGAGGTGATCGACGCGACGACGCCCTCCGGCCGCAACACCGTGATCGGCAAAACGTCGTCGTTCTTCTGATCCCCCTCTCGGCCGGACCGGCGCGCGCGCGGATTGACAGGTTGTTCTCTCTCCATTGTCATTCCGCGCGATGGTTTCGATCGGGGGAATACGACAATGACTGTTCCGTATCTGGCGCGTGCGGCGATGTTGGCCGTCGCTGTCGGCGCAGTAGGCGCGAGCGGGCTGCATGCCCAGCCGAGCAGCAGCACCGCCGCCGTACTCGCGGTCAATGACGCGTTCTACAAGGCGCTCAGCGCGCGCGATCCGGTGGCCATGGCGAAGGTCTGGGCGCACGAGAGCTTCGTTGCCAACGGAAGCCCCCGCAGCACCGACGTCGCGATCGGCTGGCCAGCGGTGGACAAGACCTTCCAGGGGCTGCCGGCGCACTTCCAGAAACTCGAGGTGACGCCGTCGGATGCCTATGCGTACGTCAACGGCAAGACCGCCTGGGTGTTCGACAAGGAGCACGCCGTCGGCACGCTGAACAACGAGCCGATCGACTGGACGATGTCGTCCGTCAACGTCTTCCAGAAGTTCGGCGCGCAATGGCTGATGGTCGCCCATCATGTCGGCGCGCCGGTCAAATAGGAGCCGCGATCGGGGCTACTGCGCGTAGTTCACCATGATCGTCTTCTTGTGCATGAAGTGCTCGAGCATAGATTCCAGGCTCGCCTCCTTGCCCAGGCCGGAGCTCTTCACGCCGCCGTAGGAGATGTTGGCCTGCACGACGAGGTTCTGGTTGATCTGCACCAGACCCGCCTCCAGCGCGTGCGCGAGGCGTAGCCCGACCTTCAGGTTGTTCGTCCACACCGACGCGGCCAGGCCGTATTCGCTGTCGTTCGCGGCGGCCAGCACCGCGTCGGGATCGTCGAACGGGAACACCGTCGTCACCGGGCCGAAGATCTCCTCCTGCACGAGCCGGCTCGAATTCGGCAGGCCGGTGAAGATGTAGGGCTGGATGAACAGGCCCTTCTTCAGCGCCGGGTCCGTCGGCATCGCGCTGCACGCGCGGCCCGTGGCGCCCTTCGTCGCCAGCCCTTCCTCGATGAAGCCGCGCACCTTGTCGAACTGGCCCTGGCTGATGATGGTGCCGATGTCGGTCTTCTCGTCCAGCGGATCGCCCATCACCATCGCGTCGACCTTCGCCGCGAGCGCCTCGACGAAGCGGTCGTAGATCGGCCGCTCGACATAGATGCGGCTCGCCGCCGTGCAGCTCTGGCCCTGGCGCGTGAACCGCATCGAGGTGATCGCGCCCATCACGGTACGCTCGAAATCGCAGTCGGCGAACACGATCATCGGCGACTTGCCGCCCAGCTCCAGCGTGACCGGAACCAGTTTCTCGGCCGCCTCCTTGCTGACGATGCGGCCCACCTCGACGCTGCCGGTGAACGTCACCTTGCGCACCTTCCTGTGCGCGACCAGCGGCGCGCCGCATTCCGGCCCGAACCCGGACAGGATGTTGAAGCAGCCCGCCGGCAGCACGCGGTTGAGCAGCTCGCACACCCGCAGCACGGCGAGCGGCGCCTCCTCGGCGCTTTTGACCACCACGGCGTTGCCGGCGACCAGCGCGGGGGCGACCTTCAGCGCCATCAGCAGCAGCGGCACGTTCCACGGGATGATGGCGCCGACCACGCCGAGCGGCTCGCGCACCGTGACCGACAGCACGTCGGGCGCGAACGGCACGCTCTCGCCCTTCAGCTCGCTGCCGAGGCCGCCATAGAAGGCGAAGATGTCGGCGACGACGCCGGCCTCGACGCGGCTTTCGGTGCGCAGCGCCTTGCCGGTTTCCAGCGTGATCAGCCGGGCGAGTTCCTCGCTGTGCGCGTTCAGCACCGCGGCGCACTGCGCGACCAGCGCGCCGCGCTTGCGCGCCGGTATCCGCGCCCAGTCCTTCTGCGCCGCGGCCGCCGCCTGCACGGCGGCGTCGACGTCGGCCGCGTCGCCCTCGGCCGCCTCGCCGATCTGCTCGCCGGTCGCCGGATTGATGACGGGGAAGGTCCCGCCGGAACGCGCGGGCGCGAAGGCGCTGCCGATCAGGTGCTTGCCCGACAAGGCGCGGGCCAGCGCGCGCTCGTCCAGCGTGGGCTCCGGCGGGGTGGCGTGCGGGCGGTCGAGCATGGGTCCTCCTGCGGTCGTGTGCCTGTCCGGCGCGGTGTCACCACGGCCGTGCATCGGCCGGCGGCGGTTCGCGCCGTTTGCCGCATTCCTGCGCTGATCGACGGGCGACGGCAATTCCACGCCGCGCCTAGCCGGAGGCTCCGGCCATCGTGTAAGCGAAGCGGGCCATGCCCTGCCGCCGCATTGGGGGAACGTCTGATGGAAGAGGGTGATGTCCCTTACCTGCTGAACGGCGTCTTCCGCCGGATGAACTACGTGGCCTGGGGCGATCCGGGGAACGACCCGGTGATCTGCCTGCACGGGCTGACCCGCACCGGCCGCGATTTCGACGCGCTGGCGCAGGCGCTCAGCGGCAGCTTCTTCGTCATCTGCCCCGACCTGCCGGGACGCGGCACCTCGGAATGGCTGCCGACGCCGGCGCTGTACCAGCCGGCAACCTACATCGTCGCGATCGGCCACCTGCTCGCCGCCATCCAGCGGCCGGTGATGTGGATCGGCACGTCGCTCGGCGGCATCGTCGGCATGGCGATCGCCGCCGCCGAGCGCTCGCCGGTGACCAGGCTGGTGCTCAACGATGTCGGCCCGATGGTGCCGCAGGCCGGCCTGCGCCGGATCCGCGAGCAGGTGGCCGAGGACATGCCCGAGTTCGACGACATGGCGGAGCTGGAGGCGCATCTGCGCCGCATTCACGCCGCCTTCGCGCCGATGACCGACGCCGACTGGGCGCATCTGGCGCGGATCTCGGCCCGCGTGCTGCCGGACGGGCGGCTGACGCTGCACTACGATCCCAAGATCGCCGACCCGATCAAGGCGAACAATCCGAGCGACACCGACCTCTGGCAGCTCTGGGCGGCGATCAAGATCCCGGTGCTCGCCATCCGCGGCGCGCAGAGCGACGTGCTGCTGCCCGAGACGCTGGCGCGCATGGCACAGGGCGGCGCGCAGACGATGGAAGTCGCCGGCGCCGGCCATGCGCCCTCGCTGATGGACGCGCCCACGATCGAGCGCATCCGCGCTTTCCTGACCGGCTAGTGTCCCGATTCCGAAGTTCGTCGAACTTCGGAATCTGAGTGGGACACGAGACATCAAAGTCTTGGTGGCCTGCTTATCCCGGAAGTTCGCATGCGAACTTCCGGGGCAGGACACCAGCGTGCGAGGGCGGGTGGCATCACCTGCGTCGATCGCCGGGCGGGAGACGCGGCGGCGGGATCATCCAGCGGGCGGCGCCGGTTTTGACTCCGGTGTGCCGTATCTCGGGCGGAATCGCGGGCGAGATCCGTGCGGGTGCCGCGTGTTCGGTGGCCGGCGCGGGCGCGTCGGACGGCGCGGGATCGGCGAGCGGTTGCGATGGTTCGGTCGCGTCGGACGGCATGGGTTCGGCCGGTGCCAGTGCGATGGCCGGCGCCTCGGGGGGCGCGACTTCTGCTGGCGGCTCCGAGAGGCCGGTCCAGTCCCCAGCGTCATCGCGAGCCGCCTCTCGGCGGCGTGGCGATCCAGGGACGCGTTGCAGATGTTTGTCGCGCGGTCCTGGATTGCCACGGCCCCCGGCTGCGCCGGGGTCCTCGCAATGACGGGGCTCGGATGGTGGCGCTGAAACGGCGTCGTCGACGTGAGGATGGCGCGATGCGGGATTCGCGCTGTCGCACCCGGCGGTACGTCCGGCTTCGAGGTCGCGCAGGCGTTCGCGGCGGCGCTGGGTCTGTCGGCGCAGGTGACGGGCGTGGGCGCGCAGGAGGCCGCGCTCGACCTCGCGCCGGTCGCGATGGTGCCAGGATTCGAGCGAGCCGCGATGGGCGATCATCGGCCATAGCTCGGGCTCGAACTGCGGCGGCATCGGCTCCGGGCCGTTCCGGGCGACGTTCTCGCGATGACGCGCCCAGAACTGCCGGCGCTGCTCGCGCCACTGCCGGCGCTCGGCGTCCAGGCGCACGGCCCCCCGGCGGGCGCGCTTGTAGAGCGCGACCTCGGCCTTCCAGTCGCCGGTGTCGCGGGCGGCGATGTAGTGGGCGCGGGCGGTCTCGCAGTGGTGGCAGCGCGGTTTGCGGCGCCCGGTCCAGGAGTTGGGCTTGTCGCACCACGAGGTGAGGTCGCGGCGGGCGGGGTTGTGGCGGAACAGCTGCTTCGGCGGCGGGCGGTGCTCGCAAAACGCGTCGTAGGCGATCTCCAGCCGGTAGTGCCGGTCGCGGCCGCAGGCAGGCCGCTCGTCGTCCGGCGGCACTGGGCGGGGGCGCGTTCCGCGTGCGTAGGGCCGGGCTTCGATGAGGCGGCGGTAGAGGGTCTTCAGGAGAGGCGTCAGGTAGTTGAACATCGGCCCCTCCTTTCTGGTTGGGCGTTGAAACGGTCTGTTGGGACCATAATCCTGCAGACGGGGAGGGTTGGCAAGGTTTTTTTTCTGGCTGTCTCCGGGGGGCTCGTCGTGCCGGCCGGGGCAGACTGGCCGCCGGGCGTTCGTGTCGGAGCCAAAGGCGTGGATGGTCCACCTGCGCGGACCATGACGTTGGCGGAACGGGCCGGTCCAGGTGGGCGGACGATGGCGGGGTCCGGCGATCTTCAGATCGGCCTTGCGCCGCGATACTGTCGCGGCGTAGGCCGTCCGGTGCCGGTGGGAGCAGGTCTCGTGACGTTTGAAACCAAGCGGGTTGGCAGCCGGCCGGATGCGATAGCGCCGGACGGCTCCGAGGTGCGGGTGTTGTGCCGCGTCCGGGGCGGCAGCATGGCGCAGTTTTCGATCGCGCCGCGCGCCGCGTCCCGGGCCGTCGCACATCGAACGGTCGAAGAAGTGTGGTACTTCGTCGCGGGGCACGGGCGAGTGTGGCGGCGCGCCGGCGAATTCGAGCAGATCGTCGACGTCGGCCCGGGCACGTCGATCAGCATCCCCGTCGGAACGCAGTTCCAGTTTCGATCCGATAGCGATGAGCCGCTCGTGGCCGTCGGTGTGACCATGCCGCCGTGGCCGGGCGAAGACGAAGCGTACGGCGTCGATGGTCCCTGGGCGGCGACCGTGTGATGGTGAATTTCGAACAGTACGACTTACGCCGTCATCGCGAGGCACGAAGCGATGTGGCCCGTCATTGCGAGGACCGCGAGCCGAAGGCGTGGCGGGACGTGGCAATCCAGGGCCGCGCGGCAGGCGTTTGTCACGCGGCCCTGGGTCGCCACGCCGCCAAGAGGCGGCTCGCGATGACGGTGTGAGCGGGTTCCGGCGCCGCGTCAGTCGGCGCCGACCTCCACGATTCCCGCCCGCGAGGGGCTGGCCCAGATCTCGCGCTGGCGCAGGAACGACACCCAGCCGAGAGCCGCGCCGAGATGGCGCAGGATCTGGAACGTGAACGGCTCGATGAGCGCGGCGAGCAGCGCCATCGTCAGGCTGGTGCTGCGCGCGTCGCCGGTCCAGCGCCGGTACATCACGACCATCCACGCGTAGAAGCCGAGGTCGAGCGCGATCTTGGCAGCCACCACGCCGAACGCGGGCCATGCGACGTTGCCGTTGCCGCTGACCAGCGAGGCGCCCAGGATCGCCACCGCCGTCAGGCCGTAGATCGGCTGCAGCGTGTCGAACGCCTTCACCGGCAGCATCAGCAGGCCGACCGCGCCGTAACGGCGGTTGCCGACCATGTCGCGGTTCCACAACTGCGTCTGCAGGAAGCCGCCGAACCACCGGCGGCGCTGGCGCAGGAAGGCGGGGATCGAGCCGGGCGCATCGGTGCGCGCGCGCGCGTCCCCGACCACGCGCACCCGCCAGTCGAGGCCGCGGTCGGCGGCGTGGCGGCGCAGGCGGTGGATCAGCTCGTAGTCCTCGGTGAAGCACATCGGGTCGAAGCCGCCGACCTCCATCAGCGCAGGCCGGCGGAAGCCCGCGAACGCGCCGGAGATCAGCAGCAGGCAGTCGGCGCGCATCCAGGCGAAGCGCGTCATGAAGTTGCGGACGTATTCATAGGTCTGGAACCATGCGAACAGCCGGTTGCCGAGGCCGCGTCCGCAGGTCGGCGTCAGCACGCCGGTGGCGGCGACGAGTTCGGGCTCGCGCGCGAACGCGCCGCGCATCGCGGCGATCGCGTCCTGCGCCAGCAGCGTGTCGGCGTCGATGGTCAGCACGATGTCGGCATCCGCGAGCGGCAGCGCGGCATTCAGCGCCCGCGCCTTGCCGCCATGCGTCAGCCGCAGCCAGCGCAGCGTCGTGTTGGCGAGTCTGGTCTCCACGCTGCGCCCGAGCGGCGGGCAGCTTAGGCCGAAGTGCTGCGCCATCGCGGCTTGCGTGCCGTCGGTGGAGCCGTCGTCGGCGACGACGATCAGGTCGGGCGGATCGCTCTGCTCCAGCAGCCGGCGGATGGTCAGCGGCAGCACCGAAGCCTCGTTGCGCGCCGCGATCACCGCCGCGAGTTGTGGCCGTTCGGTGACAGGCGCGCACGCCGGCCGCGCGCGCGGACGCAGCAGGGCGAGGCTTTGCCGGAAGACGAACAGGATCAGCAACGTATCGTAGCAGACATAGACGATGCCGGCGGACCACGCGAGCAGGCCATCGAAGGTGAAGGCGGGCGCGAACAGCACGATCCACAGCGCGAACGCGCCGAGATGGATCAGCAGGCTGGCCAGCTTCGTGCCCCGCGCGGACAGGCGCGGCGAGGCGGCCGAGAAGGCGGCGTCCAGCGCGGTCATCGATTACCTTTTCGATCGATTACCTTTTCGCAAAGCCAGGCGGATGTCACGTCTCCGCCTCTTATCGACTGCCGAGGTCGTCGTTTATTCCCCGTTGTCCAGATCATTGGCCGGGGCGATAAGGCGCACATGGTCGCGAGCGGCGGGAAATACACCCGGTTGGCCATGGCGCTCCACTGGATCGTGGCGGCGCTGATCGTGGCCAATGTCGCCCTGGCCTGGACCTGGAAGTATGTGCCCGACGACGCGGTGCGGCCGCTGATCGACACCCACAAGTCGATCGGCATCACCGTGCTGGGGCTGGCGATCCTGCGGGTGCTGTGGCGCGCGGCCCATCCGCCGCCGCCCTTGCCGCGCTCCTACTCAAGCTTCGAGCGTGCCGGCGCGCACGCGGCGCATGCCGCGCTGTATGTCCTGATCTTCGCGCTGCCGATCACCGGCTGGCTGCACGATTCCGCATGGCGGGCGGCGCCGACGCATCCGATGTACTGGTTCGGCCTGTTCTACTGGCCCCGCTTCGGGTTCCTGCAGGGGTATCCGGCGGCGGAGCAGGACCACCTGCACGACGTGCTCGGCCTCGTGCACATCTATTTCGGCTACGTGCTGTATGCGCTGTTCACGCTGCACGTCGCCGCCGCGCTGAAGCACCAGTTCGTCGACCGCGACGCCGAGCTGCAACGCATGCTGCCCTGGGGCAGGGTGTAGGCTTTCGGGGTCTTGGTCGACCGCCCGGTCTGCGGCACAGTCTGCGCCCCATGAACCCGATTCAGCCGGCGCTGCTCGGCGCTGTCAGCGGCGCGCTGGCCGCTGCCGGAATCGACCTGATCCCGCTCGGCGATTCGCCGCCCCGAGAGTTCTTCCTGTACCCCGGACTGATCTTCGGACTGCTCTTCGGGGCGCTGCTGGTCGTGCGGCGCCGGTTGCGGATGGCGGCTGCGGCGGCGTTCGCCACGCTCTCCATCATCGCCAACGCCGCCGCGGTCGATGTGGCGGTGCGGGTCCTCGACCCGGTCGGACGCTGGTTCGGAGACGAATCGTTCATCCCGGTCTTCGCGCTGAGCGGCGCGATCGCCGGCGCGTTCGGCGGCGGGCTGCTCGGCTTCGGCGCCCTTCGGCTGCTCGGCGCGACCGGCTGGTGGCGTGCGACCGCTTCCGGCGCCGGGCTCGGACTGCTGCTGCCGCTGCTGCTGATCCGCCACGCTGGCCTATTCGCCTTCTACATGCTGTGGCAGTCCGGATACGCCGCGGCTTTGCTGGGCCGCTTGCCGTCGCGGCAGGCGGCGTACCCCGCCGGGCGTCAGATCGCCGGCCTCGCGTCGGGCTCGACCAGCGCGCGGAAGCGGTCGAGATCGAGGATCGTCAGCTGCGCCGACTTGCCGTCGAACGTGGCGAGCTGCTCGGTGCGCCACTTGTTCAGGATCGTGATGATGCTGCGGCTGGTGGCGCCCAGCAGGTCGGCCAGATCCTCCTGGTGCATGCGCGAGTGGATGCGCACGCGCTGCCCGCCCGTGGCCCCGAGCCCCATCAGGTAGAGCACCTGCTTGGCCAGCCGCAGCTCGAGGTTCAGCAGGCTCGCGTCCTCCAGCAGCGAATAGGTGCGCCGCAGCCGCTTCGTGACCATGCGCAGGATGTGCTTGCCGAACGCGGCCGAGTTGTCGAGCAGCAGGTTGAACGCGGTGTTCGGGATCACCAGCAGCTCCGCCGGGCCGTAGGCGATGGCGTCGGCGGTGCGCGCGGCGTTGTCGATCACGCCCAATTCGCCGAACAGCTCGTGCTCGCGGAAGATCTCCACGACGATGCGCTTGCCGCTTTCGCCGAGCGTGCTGATGCGCACCATGCCGTTCAGGATCAGATACGCCTTCGACCCGTCCTCGCCGCGGTGGAAGGCGAATTCCTCGTCGTTGAGGTGGCGCGGCGACGTCATCGCCAGCGCGCGGTCCAGCAGGTCGGGGTCCACGCCCTCGAACGAAGGTGCGGCGCGGATGCGCGTGCGGACGGAGTCGCTGATCGTCATGTCTGCCTCATGCCGCCTCGCCGTGCCATGCGGTGTCGCGCAGGATCGCGCGCACCTCGAACGGGCGCAGCCCCGGATAGGCGCCGAGCAGGCGCGCGACCAGCGCGCTCACCGTGGGCGTGGCGAAGCTGGTGCCCGTCATGTTCGTGTAGCCGTGCGCGAGCCCGGTGGTGGGCACGTTCTCGCCCAGCGCCACCAGCTCGATTCGGCTGCGGTCGTTGAAGCGATAGCGGAACGGCGAATCGAGCTCCTCGGTATCGACGCCGATGCAGGAGCTGAACTCGGCGGGGAAGCCGTCGTCGGTGATCGGCACGTTGCGCTTGGCCGCGACGATGATCTGGCCCTGGTACCAGGCGCGCTCGCACAGCGGCACCAGCTCGCTTGCATACTTCGCCGGGCAGGCGAGGCTCATGTTGATCACCGGGAAACGTTCGCGCACGGCGATCTTCAGGCCCTTCACCAGATCCTGCCCGCTGCCGGTGTTGCCGCTGCTCAGCACGCGGATGTCGGCGATGCGCGCGTTGGGCGCGATGCGGGCGATGATGCCGGCCACACCCGTCCCGTGGCCGAACTTGTCGTTCTCCGTGCCCGTCGGCAGCTCGACTTCCTGCGAGCCGCCGCGCTCGTCGGGATCGAAGCGCCAGGCGCGGAAGATGCGTGTGGTCAGGTCGGGATGGGTGGCATCGATGCCGCTGTCGATGACGGCGACGTCCACCGGCGCCAGGGGCCGCGCCTCCAGCGCCTCGATCGAGCTGCCGAGCGCCTCCGTCAGAAACGTCATGCGGCCCGCGGCGGCACCGGGGCGAGGGCGAGGCGCTCGATGCGTTCCAGCACCGCGACGGCGTCGTTCAGCGCGTCGGGCCGTGCCTGGCCGAGGTGGGCGGCGATCTCCACGATCCGCTGCTCGCGCGGATCGGCCGGTGCGGCCATCGCTCCGGTCTCCAGCCGCGCCAGCCGGCGCTCCTGGTCGATCACCACGCCGGCGATGACCGCGAAGCCGCCGTACAGCCGGCCCTGGTCGGTGCCGAACCGCTTGCCGGGCTCGAAGCTGACGCAGGTCAGCACGCCGAGCAGTTCGTCGCCCGCCAGAATCGGCGCGGCGATCACCGCCTCGGGATCGTGGCCGACCTTCTGCGACTGCTTCACGTCGCGATAGGTGGGCGCGCCGATCTGCACCTCGCGCGACGCCGCGGCGAGGCCGGAGATGCCCTTGCCGAGCGGCACCGGCTGATCGAGCAGCGTGGCCTCGCTCTGCTCGTTGCCGACCGTCATCGCGAAACGCAGTTCGTCCCTGCCGGCGTCCAGCACCAGCAGCGAGCCTTCCTGCGCGCCGGTCAGTTGCAGCCCGGTCCAGATCAGCATGCGCAGCGTCGCCTCGGTGGCCGAGGTCGGCCGTATGCCGAGGTGGCGTTCCAGCAGTTCGGCGCTCAGCGGCATGGTTCAGGACTCCGGCTTCGCCAGCTTTTCCATCGTCGGCATGGGCATCGGGATGGGCGGCGCGCCGAGCTTGGGCAGCGCCACCGTCTCGATCGTCATTCCCTCGGTTGTCGCAAGGCCGCGGCGGATGCGCAACAACTGGGCGAACAGCGTGTCGCCCGCGGCCATCTCGGCGGTCGGGCCGGTGGCGGTCAAGCGCCCGGCCTCCAGGCAGCACACCTCGTCGGCCATGCGTTCGATGAAGTCGAGGTTGTGCTCCACCATGATCACCGTCATGCCGCGGCAGGCCGCGCGCAGGCAGCGCTCGAGCATGTCGATGCCCATCGCGTCGATGCCCGTCGTCGGCTCGTCGAGCAGCAGCACGCGGGGGCGGCGGAGCAGCGCGCGGGTGACCGCGAAGATGCGCCGCTCGCCGCCCGACAGGCCCTGGCCGGTCGGTCCCATCGGCGCGTCCAGCGGCGCGCGCGGGGCGTTGCGTTCCAGGATCGGCCACAGATCGGTCGTCCGCGCGGCCGCCTCGATCTCGGCGTCCGTCGCGTCGTCGCGCGCGAGGAGGAAGTTGGCGCGTACCGTGTCGGTGATGAACAGCGGGAACTGCGACACCGTCACCACGCTCGCGCGCAGGCTGGCGGGATCGGCGCGCTCGACCGGCATGCCGCACACCGAGACGACGCCCGCGTCGGCGTGGCGCAGGCCGACGATCAGCCGCAGGATCGACGACTTGCCGCTGCCGGAGCGGCCGACCAGGGCGGTGATCGTGGCGGGCCGGAACGTGTAGCTGATGCCGTTGACGACCGGCGGCAGATCGGGCGCGTAGCTGAAGCGCACGTTGTCGAACACCACGTTGGACTCGGCGTCGGCCGGCAGCGTCTCGCCGCCCTCGACCTCGTCGGGCGTGGCGTCGAGCAGCTCGCCCACCTCGGCGATCAGCGGCCAGTTGGCGCTCAGCCCGGTGAGGAACGCGATCACCTCCTGCACCGGTCCGACGACCTGCGGCACCAGCAGCAGGATCGTCACGATCGCGCCCACCTCGGCGCTGCCCGTCGCCAGCACGATGAACACCGCGTAGATGACGAACACCGTCTGCAGCACCGTGGGCACCGCGTCCTGGAACTGCCGCGCGATCTGCAACGCGAGGTTGGCGCTGCGCTGGGTGCGCGCCGCGTGCTGCAGGCTGGCGGCGAAGGCGCGGCTGCGCTGCGGCGCGGCGCCCATCACGCGCACTTCCGTCGGCATCTGCGCGGAATTGAGGAACTCGGTGTTCAGCGCCTGCCGGGCGCGGATGTTGTCGGCCGAGGCCAGGCCCACGCGATGCGCCAGCCGCCACCCGGCGACCGGCAGCAGAAGCAGCACGGCGCCGAGCAGCGCGTCGACCGACCACGGCATGCCGGCCAGCGAATTGAGCTGTCCGAACAGCAGCACCAGTGCGCCGATCAGGCTGATGCCGTCGACGAACGGGAAGCTGACGAACTCCTTCAGCGCGGGCTGCGCGCCGGCGGCGAACTGCATGACCGTCATGCTGGTCCGCCCGACATCGTGCTTGTCGTGGTAGTCGGACCCGAGCGCCAGCAGCTTGTCGTGCAGCCGCTGCTGCAGGCGGCTGACCATCGTGGTGTCCGACCACACGCCGACGTACTGGCTGACGAACTGCAGCACGATCAGCAGGATCGCGAGGCCGGCGAACAGCATCGCGTCCCAGCTCAGGTGGCCGGTGACCGTCGGGCCGCCCTTCAACGCCGAGATCACGCCGCCGAGCAGCTTGGCGTTGTACTGCGTCAGCAGCTTGCGGCCGGTCTCCAGCACGGTCGCGAGCACGAACAGGCCGATGGCGCCGCCCACCACGATCAGCGCCCAGTGCAGCAGGCGGCGATAGGACATCGGCGGCGGGGGCGGGCCGCCCGTGCCGGGCATGATCCCGGCCTTCACGCCCATCGGGGGTGCGCCCATCGGAGGGACGCCCGCGGGACCGCCGGGGGCGCCGGTCGGCGGAGGTTTCGCCGCACCGGGCGGCAGTTTCAGGCCGACCGGAGGGGCTGATGGCGGTCCGCCGTCCGGCCCGGCCGGCGGCGCCTGGGGCGGCATCCGCTTGGGTGACAGGGTCGCGCCCTCGGGCGCGGCGCTGGTCGTGGACATCGATTAGCGGCCGTACGGGAGCGTCATCGAAACACTGTTGCACGGATCGCCGCCGTGGGCGACCGGCTTGTTACCCCGCGAAGAACGGCCGCCCGCAGGCGCCGCAGATCACCAGCGTCCTGCGCCCCTCGTCGGGACTCGCGAGATCGACGTTGGTGAACCAGCGCGGGCTGCCGCAGAAGGGGCACACGACCCACCCGTTGCCCGCGGATTGCGGTTCGACGTCATCGGACGAAGGGCCGGCGAGGCCGAAGGCCACGCGACGTGACGCGATGGCGGCCTGCGCCTGTGCGATCGTCGCTTTCGTGCCGACTGTGATTTCGATCGGTCCCGGCATCGTCGAGCACTCCTGCAGGGGTGGTCGCGGCCGGCACAAGGCATGGGTGCAACGCACCGGCGGCCGGCTTGGGGCCGGCCGCCGAACGTCATAGCATCTGCCGTATCTGCCGGGGAGCGATCAGGCCCGGAAGGCGCGGCCGCAGGCGCCGCAGATGACGGTCTCGTAGAAGTTGCTGTCCAGGCCGGCGGTCCAGCCGATGTGGCCGCACCACGGGCACTGCGTCCAGCCGCTGTAGCGATACTGGCCCTCGACCTCCTCGGACGGGGGCTTGGCGAGAAGCATGGCGAACTTGCCGGACTTGATCGCGGCCTGCGCCTCGTCCGCTTCCAGCTTGGTGCCGCGCTTCACTTCCATCTTGTCGGACATCGTACTCTCCTAAGTGTTGCCCCTGCGGCCCCCGCGCCGGACGCCGCGGCCGATCGATCGGCCGAACCGCCCAACGGTGAAATGGCCTTCGAGAGCGGTTTCTCCCTGATCGGCATCCACGGCGGGGTGCCGCGAACGAGTGAAGGATGGACGCCTTGCAACCGGACCGCCCTGAAGTGTTTCGTAGGCCGTCGGTCGCTCAGCCGGTTAAGCCCGTGCGTTAGCCGGCGCGACCGTATCGCGACCGCACCGAGGGGATCATCATGCCTGAAGGCCACCAGTGCAAGTGCGAAACCGACGAGTGCGAGCACACCGCACACGACCATGGGGCGCACGACCACGATCAGCCCGCGATGCCTCCGGCTGCCCTGCAACTTGAGGACGAGATCGCCGCCGAGCGGTCGCGGCGCGCGTCCGGGGAGCCGGGCGATCCCGGCACGCTCGCCGGGCTGCTGCACCGCCAGGGCGCCATCGCGCTGAAACACGGTGCGCCGCAGCACGCGAGCGCCTGCTGGCGGGAAGCCCGCGCCGCCTGCGGCGAGGCGGCTTCGCCCCGCCAGCGCGCCGCGATCAGCGCCGATCTCGGCCGCCTGCTGCTGACGATGCATGACCGTTCCGCAATCGTGCTGCTCGACGAGGCGATCGCGTTGTTGCGCGGCGATGCCGGGCAGGGCGGGGAACTGGCGCATGTGCTGGCCGCCCGCGCCGGCGCTGCCCGCCACGACGGCGACCTCGAGGCCGCCATCGCCGACCTGACCGAGGCGGCCGCGCTGCTGGAGGAGCGGCTGGCGACGACGCGCAGCCCGCGCGACGCGACGGCGCTCGCGCACGCGCTGCTCGATCTCGGCCGCGCGCAGATGGCGGCCGGCGGCGTGGCGCAGGCGCGCGAGAGGTTCGCGACCGGCGTGGAGCTGACCGAGGCGCTGCAGGAGGCCGATCCGTCGCAGACCGCGCGCAACCTGGTGAATGCCGCGCTCAATCATCTCGGCCGCGCCGAGGAAGCGGTCGGCCGCCCCGAGCAGGCGCTGCCGCTGTATGAGCGCAGTGCCGCCGACATGCGGGCCCTGGTGGACGAGGGCCGCAGCGACCTGGCCGACGATCTTGCGCAGGCCGAGACGGATCTGGCGCGCGCCCGCGCCGCGGTGACGACGCACTGACACCAAGTCTCGAACGGTAATGCTCAATCGTCATCGCGAGGCGCGCAGCGCCGTGGCGATCCAGGGCCGCGCGACGGACGTTTGTCACGTTGCCCTGGATCGCCACGCTTCGCTCGCGATGACGGAGTAAACGGGTTCCGCCGACCAAGACTTGCCGATTAAGCCAGCATCTCCGAGATCCGCTCCGAACCGGCGATTGCGTCGCCAAGCTCGATGAAATCGACCGGGTTCGCCGGCGGCTCCGCCAGTCCGGCCGTGTCGCTCGTGCCCGTCCGCGGTGCCCAGACCTCGCGCGTGTCCAGTCGATACACGCCATATACGGTGCGCAACGCGTGCGTGTCCTGGCCCCGCAGTTCCTGCTGCACGGTGTACGCCGTCAACGCCGCATTGGCGGCGACCGAACACTCGATCAGCGCCTCCCGATACCGCGCATGCTCCGTTACGCGCTCGCCGAACATGCGGGCCAGTTTCCGCGACACCTGCTCCACCACCATGAACTGACGATCCAGGATCGTGCGCAGCGCGTGGTTGGTCGTCAGCGGCACGTAGCCGGCGGGCTCGAGAAACGCATCGACCGCGGCCGACACCGCGCCGCAGCCGCTATGCCCCAGCACCACGATCAGCCGCAGGCTTTCGCGCAAGTGCTCGATCGCAAAGCGCAGGCTGCCGAGCGCGTCGTTGCCCAGGCCGTTGCCGGCAATGCGCACCACGAACAGGTCGTTCGGCCCTTCGTTGAAGATCAGCTCGATCGGCACCCGCGCGTCGGAGCAGCCGAGCACCGCCGCGAACGGATGCTGTTTCGGCACCTCATGACCGTGCAGCTCCAGGCCGAGATCGCGCGGATCGACCTCGATGATGCAGCTTGCGGTGCCGCCCTCGCCGTCCGCGGCGTGCATCAGCCCGGCGAACGCCCGATTGCCGTCGCTCAACCGCGTGCGCGCCGCGTCGGCATCGGCCGGACGTGTGGGCAGGGCCGCGCTGGGCGCGCCATAGCGATACGTGATCTCCACAGTTTTCATGGCGATGTCCGCGGAACGGGTTGGGTCGGATCAGGCTGACGGCGACGCCGCCTTATACCGCACCCGCCATCACGGCGTCGCTGCGTGCCTGCTCGGCAGGCGAACCGGCCAGCCGCTCGGCCGGCACGCCCGGCAGGCGGTCGTTGCGCCCGCGGCCGCCCGCGCGCACCAGATACAGCGGCAGGATGCCGTAGTCCTTCGCCGTGCGCGTCAGCCCCGCGTAGTCGCAGGTCACGGCGGGGAACGGCTCCAGCGCCATCTCGCAAGCGAAGGCCTCGGTCGCGTAGATGCGGCCCGGCGGCGTCACCGGCTCGATGCGCGCGGCGCGGGTCATCACCGTGCCGGCGAATTTGTGCGCCGCCTGCACCGGGTCGTACACCGGCAGCAACGCGCCGTGGTCCAGCGCCAGGCGCGGCGTCAGGCTGGTGGGCAGCCCGGATGCCGCCAGCGCTTCGGGACTGAGCGCCACCTGCACCGCCAGCGCCGCGCGGGCGGCCGCGTTGGGGTGGGCGAACACGCATTGCACTGCATCGCCCCAGGAGTTGCGGTATTCCGGCCGCTCGCCTTCCAGCGCGGCGGCGATGGCGCGCATCGGCTCGCCGTAGAACGTCGCCAGCCCCGCCTCGTCGAGTGCCCCGAAACTCGGCAGGTCGCCGAACAGCACGGCGCGAGGTTCGCGCGGCGGGCGCGGCGCCATGCGGCCGGGCTTGGCGCGCGGCCACGGGCCGGGGACGATGTCGGTCTCCAGCCCCGCCGCCTGCCACGCCGCGACATCGACCGAGGTGCCGCGCGCCGCCCGCGCCGGCGTGCCGTCCCAGATCGCGAGCTGGCGCACGTTGGCGTCCATCTGCCGCGCGCGCAGCCGGGCCAGCCCCATCGCGCGGCGCGCGGCGGACGAATACGACCAGTCGTCGTGCGGCGCGGGTTCGACGATGCTGACGCGCGCGCGGGCGAGGCAGGCGCGGAAGCGCGGCACCCAGGCTTCGCCGGCCGGGCGGACGGCCACCGCCTCGAACGCGTCGGCCGGGAAGGGCAGGAAGACGTGCAACTGCGCGCCGCGCGCCAGCAGCGCCTCGGCGACGATGATGTCGCCGCCTGCCGCGAGGCTGCCGTAGCCGGCGCCGACAGTCTCGATCAGGCCGGCGATGTGGGCGGCGAACGCCGACTCGTCGGCCGGGCCGGTCGGCGGCTGGCCGCAATAGTGGAGCACGTCGGGGATGCGCAGCGCCTCGACCAGCACGGGATCGACGCCGAGCAGGTTGGCCTCCCAGCGCATCTGCCGGCGGATCTTGACCCGACGGTCCAGGTCGCCGTTCGCCCTTGTTTCGGCGACCGCGAGCCAGTGGGCGGCGGTATCGGGATCGCCGCGCAACAGCGCGAGCTCGGCGGCGGTGGCGGCCGACCAGTAGTCGCCCTTGTCGGGCGGCGTGCCGATCGCGGCGGCGGCGGCGCGGGCGTCCTTGGGCCGGCCGGACAGCAGCGTCATCGCCGCCGCGTTGGCGGCGAGCCACGCCTTGCCGGTGCGCAGCCACAGTGCGGTGTAGGCTTCGCGGGCCGCGTCCGCGACGTCCGGATCGTGGCGCTCCAGCGCGAAGTCCTTCAGCAGCCGTGGATACAGGCCGCCGATTTCCTCGTCGGCGCTGCCGGCCAGCTGCCAGCGGTTGAACAGGTCCAGCGCGACCGAGGTCGCGCCTGCGCGCGTCAGCGTATCGAGCGCACGGTGGCGCAATCGCGCGTCATCCGCCCCCTCGTCCAGCGCCGCGCGCGCGAGGTCGTGGGCCGCAAGATACAGGCCATCCGCCTGCAAGGCGCAGACCTGCTCGTAGACGGCGGCGCTCAACCCTGTCTCCTGCCTTGGTGACGCGGACCGGCCGGCACGCCGGCGCGCTCCTTTCGTGTCAGACATGATGCGGCGATGGGAAGTGAAAAACGATGAAAGTTTCCCGGACCGGCCGCGCGCCGGCCCCGCCGCCGGCGCGACGCAGCGTTCGCACAACCCGGGATTGCATCACGCGCGCGACAGGCTGAAGATATGTGCTTCACTATGAAGGCCTTCACAGGCGGAACGCCGATCGTGAATTAGTCTTCGCAGCAACCCGGCGCTCGCGGCGGCCGACGATAATCTAACGTAAAAGTAACGATGCGCTCACGCGGCTGCGGCCACACGCTACGATCATTCCGGCATTTCGGACATTGTCTTGACCGCCCGGCCAAGCCGGCGTCAGGATCGCGACCGGCATCGAAACGGGTGAGGCATGCAGATGCTTGCCGATGAAGTCGCCGCGGCGATGCAAACCCTCGACCCGCCGACCGAGGTCTATCGCAGCGGCGACGTGGCGCAGACGCTGCACGCCATGCTGCCGCGACTCGCCGTCGAGCGGCTGCCGCCGCTCGACGCGCCGCCGCTCGGCTATGATCCGGCGTTGTCCGCACGCAGCACCGGCGAGCGGATCGCGCGCGAATATGCGCGGTACGTCGAGGCGGACCGTCCCAGCATCGCGGCGATCCTGGCGGCCTGCATGGACCGGCTGGGCTGCGGGCCGGACGATCCGGTACGACGGGCGGCGATGGCGGGCGCGGTGCTCGCCTCGGTGCCTTGCACCAACACGTATCACAACGCCAATCACACCCGGGAAGTGGTCTGCTGCGCGGTGTGGCTGTCGGAGGCGAACGCGGCGCTGGCAGACGCCGCCGCACCCGGCGCCGTGCCGCTCGCGTCCGAGGATGTCGCGCTGCTGCTGCTGCTGGCGGTGATGCACGACATCGGCCACGACGGCGGCACCAACACGCGCGCGGACGGCGGTGCGCGCTGCCGGGTGCCGTACCGGCTGGAGGATCGCAGCTTCGCGCTGATGCATCCCGTGCTGCGGCGCGCGGGCTTCCACCACGCCGTGCTGGCGGAGATACGGGCGGTGATCCGCAGCACCGACGCCGCCGTGCGCCCCGCGGTGCGGACCCTGACCGAACACCTGCTGTACGACGGCGTCGCGGCCAACGGCCTGCCGCGCGAGCTGGACCTGATCGGCCGCAGCAAGCGGCTGGCGCTCATCACGGCGCTGCTGGCGGATGCCGACATCCTGTCGTCGGCCGCGCTGACGCCCGAATACCAGCGCGTGCAGAACGGCAGGCTCGAAGGCGAGCTGTCGGCCGTGCTGGGCTGCGACGACGTGCTGGCGTTCCTCGACAAGGTGGTCGGCGGCGAGCTGGCGACGGCGGCCGGACGGCTGCTCGACGACAACCTGCAACGCATCCGCGCACTGGTCGCCTCGCACTGCATCGACGTGACCGCGCCGCTTCGCTGATCCGCAACTTGACCCGCACGCCGCGCCCGTCCTAGCGGTGGCGTATGCCGAGCCGTTATCTCGTCACGGGCGGCGCCGGCTTCGTCGGCAGCCATCTCGTCCTCGCGCTGGCCGACCGCGGCGATCACGTCGTCGTCATCGACAACCTGCGCACCGGCCACCGCGCGGCCGTGCCGCAGGGCGTGCGCCTGATCGAAGGCGGCATCGGCGACGCGGCACTGCTCGACCGCGTGCTGGCGGAGAACGGCGGGTTCGTCGCCGTGTTCCACTTCGCCGCGTGGTCGCAGGTCGGCGAGAGCATGCAGATGCCGATGGCGTATCTGCTCGCCAACGTGGCCGACGGGTTCCGCCTGATCGACGCCTGCGTGCGCCACGGCGTGCGCCGCTTCGTGCTGTCGTCCACCGCCGCGCTGTTCGGCATGCCCGACCGTCTGCCGATCGAGGAGGACGACCGCATCGATCCCGTCTCGCCCTACGGCGACAGCAAGCACATGCTGGAGCGCGCGCTGCGCTGGGCGGACCGCGTGCACGGCATGCGCAGCGCCTGCCTGCGCTACTTCAACGCCGCCGGCAGCGATCCGGCCGGGCGCGCGGGCGAGGATCACGACCCCGAGACGCACCTGATCCCGCTGGCGATCGACGCGGCCCTCGGCCGCCGGCCAGAGCTGACGGTGTTCGGCGACGACTGGCCCACGCCGGACGGCACCGGCGTGCGCGACTACATCCACGTCACCGACCTCGCCGACGCGCATCTGTGCGCGCTCGACGTGCTCGCCGACCGCAGCGTCACCTACAACCTCGGCAACGGCGCCGGGCATTCGGTGCTTGAGGTGCTGCGCGCGACCGAGCGCGTGGTCGGCCGCCCGGTGCCGCACACGATCGGGCCGCGCCGCGCCGGCGACACGGCGGTGCTGGTGGCGTCGTCGGCGCGCATCGCGCGCGAGACCGGCTGGACGCCACGCTACGCAGCACTCGACGACATGGTAGTGACCGCGTACGCGTGGCGGCGCGACCATCCGGACGGCTACGGGCGGTGACCGCGCGGCGGCCGCCGTCGCCGCCGCGCGGCGTGTGGCTGGCGATCGCGGCGCTCGCGCTTCTGCCGTCCTGCGGCGCGTTCTTCCCGTCCGCGCAAACGCTGCAGCAGCGCCTCGCGCGCATGCCGCAGACCGGCCTGCCGCTCGATGCGCCGGTCAGCGTGCGCTGGAACAGCTACGGCGTGCCGTGGGTCGAGGCGAGCAGCGACCACGACCTCGCCTTCACTCTCGGACTCGTGCAGGCGCATCTGCGCGAGGGGCAGCTCGCGATCGCCAAGCGCATCGCCTACGGGCGGCTGTCGGAGATGGCCGGGCCGTTCGTGTGGGACTTCGACCGCACGCTGCGCGCGTTCGACTTCCCGCACGCCGCCGGCGCGATCGAGGCGCGCATGCCGCCGGCGACGCACGCCTACATGCAGGCCTTCGTCGACGGGCTGAACTGGTACCAGGACCATGTCCGGCAGACGCCGCCGGAATACGGGCTGCTCGGCATCTCGCGCGAACGCTGGACGATGCGCGACCTGCTGGCGATCGGGCGCGTGGCGGGCACCGACATCAACTGGCTGACCTTCTTCGGCCTGATGCGCGACCGCGCCACGCCCGAGTGGCGCACGATCTGGGACCGCGTGCTCGCCGCCGGCAGCTCGACCGCGTACAGCTTCGGTCCGGGCGAGCAGGCGGCACTCGGCGGATTGCTCGCGGGTGCGAGCCGTTCGGGCAGCAACTGCGTCGTCGTGTCGCCCGCGCACAGCGCCACGGGGCACGCGCTGCTCGCCACCGATCCGCATCTGGCGCTGATCCTGCCGAATTTGTGGATCCTGGCCGGCGCGCGGTCGCCGTCGTTCAACGTGGTCGGCCTGATGCCGGTCGGGCTGCCGATCTTCGGCCTCGGCCGCACGCCGGCGATGGCGTGGGGCGGCACCAACATGCGCGCCGCCGCATCCGATCTGTACGACGTGACGGGCGAGACGCTGACCACCGAGACGCAGACGCTGCGCACCCGCCTGTGGTTCGGCGACAGGTACGACCGGCGCCGTTCCGAGCTCGGCCCGATCATTTCCGACAGTCCGCTGTTCCACGGCCCCGAAGGCCGCGACATCGCGCTGCGCTGGATGGGCCACGAGGCGAGCGACGAGATCACCGCCTTCCTCGACGCCAGCCGTGCCACCACGCCCGAGCAGTTCCGCGCCGCGTTCAAGACCTACGCCGCCGGCGGGCAGAACATGCAGTTCGCCGATGCAAGGGGGAATATCGGGCAGATCATGGCGGTGTGGCTGCCGAGGCGTCAGCGCCGCGTGCCGCCGGACGTCATCCTCGATCCGCACGATCCGCTTTCGCTGTGGCAGGGGCACGAGGACGCGACGACGCTGCCCTGGGCGCTGAATCCGCCCGAAGGGTTCCTCGCGTCGGCCAACAACGTACCGACCACGGCCGACGTGCCGGTCGGCTACTTCTACATCACCGGCGAGCGCGTCCGCCGCCTGCAGCAGCTGCTCGCGTCCAAGCCGAAGATCGGGCTGGAGGATCTGCGCGCGCTCCAGGTGGACGTGACGTCGCTGAACGCCATCGCGCTGCGCGACGGGCTGGTGCAGGCGATCGAGCGCGAAGGGCTGGCGGAAGAGAAGCCCGATTTCCTCGCCGGGCTGCGAGCCTGGAACGGCAGCTACGACGCCGGGGCGAACGGACCGGTGCTGTTCGAGACGCTGCTGTATCATATCGCCATGCCGCTTTCGCGAACGCCTGCGAACCGCCGCTTCGCCACCGACTGGACCTGGACCGCCACCTACCTGCTGCCGACGGTCCAGGCGCTGCCGGACGCCGACCGGCGCACGCTGCTGCGCGACGCGCTGGACGCGGCGGCCAAGGACGCGGCGGACTTCCCCACCTGGGGCGACATGCACCACATGCGCGTGCGTTCGGTGTTCGGGTTGATCCCGGTGATCGGTTCGCGTTTCGTCATCGAGGACTGCGCCACATCGGGCTCGCGCGAGACGGTGATGAAGGCGGCGCATGGGCTGGTGCGCGAACGCCACTACGCGACCTACGGCTCGCAGTCGCGCTTCCTCGCCGACATGGGCGATGACGATGCCAACTGGTTCGTGCTGTTCGGCGGCGAGGACGGCTGGATGGGCAGCGCCAACTTCGCCGACCAGATGCCGCTCTGGCGCGAGAACCGCACCATCCGCATGCCGCTGCGCCCCGCGACGATCGCCGCCGAGTTCCCCCACCAGCAGACGCTGACGCCGGGCCGGTCCGGCAGCTGATGCACCGGCTGCCCGACGCGACGCCGATCCTGCGCGCGTACGCCTCGCTGCGCCTCCGCCGCCTCGCCGCCGAGGACCCGGTCGAACGCCAGCGCACGCAGCTGCTGCGGATGCTGCGCCACGCGGCGGAGACTCGCGTTGGCCGCGCGCACGGGTTCGAGCGGGTGCGCGACGTCGCCGACTACCAGCGCGCGGTTCCGCTGCGCGGCTACGAGACGATGTGGCGCGACTTCTGGCAGCCCGCGTTTCCCGACCTGTCGGATGTCGGCTGGCCGGGGCGCGTGCCGTTCCTCGCGGCGTCGTCCGGGACCAGCACGGGCAGCACGAAATACCTGCCGATCACGCCGGCCATGGTGCGCAGCAACCGGCACGCGGCGCTCGACGTGCTGACGCACCACCTTGCCAACCACGCCGGCTCGCACGTGCTCGGCGGCCGGAATTTCGTGCTCGGCGGCACCACCGACCTGAAGCAGGAAGCGCCGGGCGTGCGGAGCGGCGACCTGTCCGGCATCGCCGCCGTGCGCGTGCCCGCCTACGCGCGCGCGTGGTATTTCCCGCCGCCGCGCCTGGCGCTGATCCCGGACTGGGAGACCAAGATCGATCGCCTCGCCCCCGCGTCGCTGGGCGCCGACATCCGCACGATCACCGGCACGCCGAGCTGGCTGCTGCTGTTCTTCGAGCGCCTCGCCGCACTCCGCCCGGACCTGCCGCGCCGCCTGGCCGCGTTCTACCCGCGGCTCGAGCTGCTGGTGCACGGCGGGGTGTCGTTCGCGCCGTATCGCGATGCCTTCGCCGCATGGCTGGGGGATGCTCGCGTCGACCTGCGCGAGGTCTATCCCGCCAGCGAAGGCTTCTGCGCCGTCGCGGACGGCGCACCCGACGCCGGCCTGCGGCTGATCCTGGACCACGGCATCTTCTACGAGTTCGTGCCGACCGAGACGCTCGACGCCGCCGCGCCCGTCCGCCACTGGATCGCCGATGCCGAGACGGGGACGGAGTACGCGCTGATCGTCAGCACCTGCGCGGGCCTGTGGTCGTATGTCGTCGGCGATACCGTGCGTCTGGTATCGCGCACGCCGCCCCGCCTGCGGGTCACCGGCCGGACGTCGTACTGGCTGTCCGCGTACGGCGAGCACCTGACCGGGGAGGAGATCGAGCAGGGCGTGCTGGCGGCCGCGGACTCGCTCGGCGCGGCCGTCGCCGACTACGCCGTCGGCCCGGAGCCGGCCGAGGGCGGGCGCGGCCGCCACGTTTTCGTGATCGAGCTGCGCGCGCCCGCGCCGCCCGATGCGCCGGCCCGGATGGCGGCTGTCACGGATCGCACGCTCGCTGGTCTGAACGACGACTATCGCGCGCACCGCGACGGCGGGCAGATGGACGTGCCCCGGATCGTGCTCGCGCCCCCCGGCAGCTTCGCCGCCTGGATGCGCGCGCGCGGGCGGCTCGGGGGCCAGAACAAGGTGCCCCGCGTGATCGCCGATCCCGGCCTGCTCCGCTCGCTGCTGGAGAGTGCGCAGGCCTGACCCATATCCGGCTCGAGGAGGACCCGACATGACTTCAGGGACCACAAAGGAAATTGCGACGTTGGGCGGCGGCTGCTTCTGGTGCACCGAGGCGGTGTTCAAGGAGCTGCGCGGCGTGATCAGCGTGATGCCCGGCTACGCCGGCGGGCTAATTCCCAACCCGACCTACAAGCAGGTCTGCTCCGGCCGGACCGGCCACGCCGAGGTGGTGCAGGTGACGTTCGATCCGGCGATGGTGTCGTACGCCGACCTCCTGCGCGTCTTCTTCACCACGCATGACCCGACCACCAAGGACCGCCAGGGCAACGACGTCGGCCCGCAGTACCGCTCGATCATCCTGACGAGCAGCGAGGAGCAGGCGGCGACCGCGCGCGCGGTGATGGACGAGATCGCGAAGACGGGGATGTGGGACCGCAAGCTGACCACGGAGATCGTGCCGCTCGGCGTGTTCTTCGAAGCCGAGCCCGAGCACCACGACTACTTTGCCGAAAATCCGTGGTCCGGCTACTGCCAGGCGATCATCGCCCCGAAGGTCGCCAAGTTCCGCAAGCAGTATGCGGACCGCCTGAAGGCCGCCTGAGACGCCGGCCGCGGTGCCAGCCCCGGCCTAATTGCCGGGGCCGTAGCTGCAGTCCGCGCCGCCGCCGCTGCCGATGTCGGCGGGCTTGATCGTGCAGGCCAGCGCCGTCAGCGCCTCGTAGATCTTCCCCGCAGCGCCGTCCGAGGGAACGCCCGCCTCGACGAGCGTCGCGTAAAGTTCATGCGCGCGGCGCCCCTGCAGCGTCACCGTTCGCGCACCAAAGGTGAGCGTGCATTCGTGCACGGTGATGTCCACGTTGCCGGCGAGGCAGACGATCTTGTCGGCCTTGACGGTGATGTTGGCCGCGTGCGCTGGGACCGTGCCGTCGAACAGGGTCGCCAATTCGTTCTTGGCCGGCGCGGACATCATGGGCGAATAGCCGCCCACGATGGCCGCCAGCGCCAAGGCGACGCTGCCGCTGGTGTTCGCAGGTGCGGCAGCGCAGAGCGCGAGAGTTGCGGCGAGAAGGCCAATACGACGCATGCTCATTCCCAATAACGATACGCGGCCCTTTTGTCGGCACATGCTATAACAGGAAAGATGCACATGGCGAGCATTTCATTGCGACCTTGACCCGACGAGTGATCGAGACCTACGGTCCGCGCGTCGCCGCACGCCGCGTCCGTCCAACAGGGGAGCCGAACAATGTCGGATGTGATGACTCGCACGCAACAGTCATCGAAGCCCTCCGGCGCGACACCCGAACAGGTCGCCTGGCTCGAGGCGACATTCGGGGTTACGCTGCGCGCCGACGTGTCGGCCGGCAAGAAAGGTCAGACCGCGCGCATCGATACGCCCGGCAGCGATACCACGACCGCGCCGACGACCGGCGGCACACCGCCGACGCCGACGGGCCCGACCCCGACCCCGACCCCGACCCCGACGGCAACGGCGCCGACGCCGACAGCCGCGACCACCCCGACCCCGACCCCGACCGCAACGACTCCGCCCACGGCCACGCCGGCGCCGACGGTCCCGTCCGGCGAGTTTGCGGCGAAGGCGAGCGCGATCGAGGCCAAGATCACCGCGCTGGAGCAGCACGCACAGCACGTCCATGTCGCGGGCGAGATCGCAACGGCGAAATCGAAGCTACAGGAGGCCCGCACCAAGGCCACGGCCGGCGACGAACCGGGCGCGCAACCACTTCTGGTAGCCGCGGAGAAGGCGGCCGACGACGGCAAGGGGTTTGCCGACCGCTACGCCGTGCTCGTCCTGCTCGCTGCGAACGCGAACCGCATGCTGAACGGCCTGAAGGTCGTCGACATCGTCAAGGACGACGTCAAGATCGCGCGCCTTGCGGTCAAGGCCGCGCTCGAGGAGGAGGCAAAGCCTGCCAAGCGGAAATACGATGAAGCGGAACGGGACATCAATAATGCGATCACGCCGCTCAAGGACAAGATGAAGCAGTGGCCACGATTCCCGAACAGATCGCAGGTGGTGCAGAACTCGGGCTGATCTGGGGGCCCTGCAGGCCGTCTCACGTCAGGATCGCGAGTTGATCGTCACCCCTGTTTGTCTCTCTGCACCCATGG
>Ga0074045_10000292_pt1 | contig 48641 bp, 38 predicted proteins | sample BogForMeECP23OM2_FD_94442 | JGI IMG/M metagenome (GOLD analysis project Ga0074045, IMG submission 94442) | Bog forest soil microbial communities from Calvert Island, British Columbia, Canada - Bog Forest MetaG ECP23OM2 | ecosystem: Environmental > Terrestrial > Soil > Wetlands ... | reverse complement strand
GCTTGTCACGTTGCCCTGGATCGCCACGGCGCTGCGCGCCTCGCGATGACGGGGAAGTGGTTGTGTTCGTGACTTTCTCGCCCGGAGGCGGCGCGCCGTCCGCCGCTGGTTCCACGAGGTCAAGGTGGTGCAATGCGCGCTGCGCGCTTTTGCACCCTGCGGCCGCGCGTTCGCGGGCGAGTTCGCGGTCGCGCTGGCGGGCGCGGTGGCGCTGGACCGCGCGGCTCAGCTTGCGCGTGTGCGCGCGCACGAGCTTGGCCTCGGCCGCGCGCCGCTCGACGATGTACCAGGGGCCGGGATCGGCGGCGCGGCGTTCGCGCCAACGCTTCCAGCCGAGCGTGATCCAGATCACCGGCGGTGGTCCGGGCTCGGGGGTGCGGGCGGCGCGCTGGCGGCGCCGGGTCTCGGCCCAGGCGCGGCGTTCGGCGAGCAGGCGCATCGACGCGCGCGTCGCCAGCCGGTGCAGGCGGCACTCGGCCTGCCAGTCGCCTTGGTTGGCGCGTTTGTAGAGGTCGCGGGCGTCGGTGCAGTGGGCGCAGCGGTGGCGGGTGGTGGGGTAGCGGGAGACCTCCAGGTCGCACCAGGACTCCATGCTGCGATGGCCGGACGGCTTGCGGAACAGCCGCTCCGGCCGTGGCCGGCGTTCGCAGAAGGCGTCCTGGATGATCTCGACGCGGAAGGCGCGCTCGCGCATGCCGACGGCGATCTCGGGGGCGGGCTCGGGTGCTGCGCGTACGCGGGTGCCGCGGGCGTAGGGAACGCGGAAGCTTTGGTAGAGCCGCTTGAGGAAGGGCGGCAGGAAATCGAACATCGTGCCCCTCCTTCTCGCTGGCGGTCCCGGGCGGCAACGATAGTAGGAATTTATTGGAGAGCGTGCAAGACTTTTTTCTCCTCGCGCTCCCCGGTCGTCATGGCCCGGCCATCGACGCTTTGCCGGCGACGCCTTTATCCCGACTTCAAGGGCAGAAGGTCACGCCAAGTGCCCCGGCCGGGACGGCCGGGGGTGTCCGGATCCGACCGGCGCAGGCCTCAGTAAGCCGGCGGCTCGTAGTACGGCTGCGGATAATACTCTGGCGGATAATACGTTGGCGGATAATAGGGCGTCGCCGCGGTCGCAGCGGCACCGGCGACGGCGCCGACCGCCACGCCCGCCGCAACGCCAGCTCCAACCGCGACGCCGGGCCGATATCCGTAGCCGCCGTAGCCGTAGCCGCCGTGATACGCTCCGCCATAGCCGCCGCGCACCGCCACGCCGCCATTCGGCCCGCGCGCGACCGCGCCGCCGTACGGTCCGCGCGCGGCGACGCCGCCGTTGGGACCGCGCACCGCCGCACCGCCCGCCGGACCGCGGTACACCGCACCGCCGCGCGGGCCGCCCACGGCGCCCCACGCGAACGCGTCGGTCGCCAGCGACACGCCCAGCAGCGCGCCCAGTCCGATCACCGCCAAGCGCTTCATCACTTGCCTCCCGGGTGTGAAGCGGGTGTCGCAGGCTTCAGATCCACCTTCACCGCGCCCGCCTCCGGCTGGAACGCGAAGTCGGCGTCGGCCGGATGCACGTCGAAGTTCCAGTCCGACAACTGCGCGATGAAGCTCGGCTCGCCCTCCACCGAACGGTAGGTCACGATCAAGCGGTGCGGCACCGCGCGGTCGTTGTTCTCGACCCACAGCTCCAGCTCGAGCCCGGTCTGGGTGAAGAACAGGTGTCGGCACGGCACGCCATCGACGTTCACGATGCCGACCTGGCGGCCCGCGGTGACGCCGCTGAGCGTCGACTTGTCGGGATCGGCGGTCAGCAGATCGGCGAGCGGGAAGTCCACGCCCAGCTTGCCCACCGCGTCGTGCATCATGCCGTCGATCGTCGCCGGCACCGCGACGCTCGCGTATTTCTTGCCGTCGTCCATCGACACCACGAGCGTCTTGCCGTCGTAGATCAGCTTCCTTGCCCCGTCGTCGCCCGTTCCCACGACCAGCATCCGGTCCGGCCGGCGCACGGTCAGCGTGAAGGTGTGGAAGACGTGCAGCAGCTCGCCGGTCTTGGCGTCGGGGTACTCGCGGATCGTGTGTGCCTGGAACGAGAACGCCTGCGCCTGCAGCGTCTTGCTCATCTGCGCGACCGCGGCGCTGGCCTCCGCGCTGATCGCCGGCGCGGCCGGCGCGGCCGGCGCGGCCGGCGCGGCCGCCGGATGCGCCGGCTTCGCGGGTGGTGCTGCGAGGACCGACGGAGCGCAGAGTGCCCCGCAGCCGACCACTCCCGCAATCAGGCCGGCGTAAAGTGCTGCGTGCCTCGGCTTCATGGTTCCCCCTGACAGTCGTCCTTGCACCGTCACCGGTGCGTACGGCTCCATACGTGCATGAAGGGTCTGGCAAGGATAGTCCCGTGACGGTTTGATACACGTCATCGGCGCCCAGCGCGGCGCTCGCCAACAGCGCCCGCCCGCCTCTATGCTCGCCTTGTGCCCTACACCTGCATCCGCATCGCCCGGTTCGGCGGGCCGGAGGTGCTGGAGGTCGCCGAAATGCCGACGCTCCCCGCGCCCGGCGCCGGCGAGGTGCGCATCAAGGTGCTCGCCGCCGGCACCGGCTTCACCGACACCTTCATCCGCCGCGGCCGCTATCCCGACGTCAAGGGACCCCTGCCGTTCACGCCGGGCTATGAACTCGTGGGCACCGTCGATGCCGCCGGTCCCGGCGTCACCGCGCCCGCACCGGGCCGGCTCGTCGCCGATCTGTGTGTCGTCGGCGGTTACACGCAGTACGCGATCCGCCCGGCCGATGTCCTGGTTCCCGTCCCCGATGGCGTCGACCCGGCCGAGGCGGTGTGCATCCCGCTGGCCTATCTCACCGCGTACCAGATGCTCACGCGCTGCCTTCGCCTGCCGCCGGGGTCGGCGATCCTCGTCGTCGGCGCCTCGGGCACGGTCGGCACGGCGCTGCTCGATCTCGCGCGGCATTTCGGCCTACGCGCAATCGGCACCTGCTCGGCCAGGAACATCCCGGTCGTCGAACGCTATGGTGCCGCCGCGATCGACTACAACGCGGGCGATTTCGTGGCCGAGGTGCGCCGCCTCACCGCCGCGCGCGCCGACGGCCCCGGCGTCGATGCCGCGTTCGACGCGATCGGCGGCGCGCACTTCGCCCGATCGTTCGCGTGCCTCGCGCGCGGCGGGCTGCTCGTCGGCTACGGCTCGCAGACGATGGCGACCGGCGGCGAGGGCCTGCTCTCCGCCGGAATCGGCATGGCACGGCTGAAGCTGTGGAACACGCTGAGCCCGCTGTTCGGCGGACGCCGCGCGGTGTTCTACAGCATCACCGCACGGCGCAAGACGCATCCGGGCGAGTTCAAGTCCGACATGGCGGCGCTGTTCGAGCTGTTGCGCCAGGGCGCGATCCACCCCGTCGTCGTCGACCGCCTGCCACTGTCGGCCGCGCGCGCGGCGCACGAACGGATCGACGCCGGCGGCCTCGGCGGCAAGATCGTGCTACTGCCCTGGATGGATGCGGCAAGTCGGAGCGGCTGATCCTGCCAGGGCACGTTCAAACTGAGTGCGATCGCACTCACGTTGGTCTCGTCATGGTCCGCCCCCGGGTCTGCCCTTCGGGCAGCCCGAGGACAGGCTCCGGCGGACCATCCACGCCTGTTGCCGGCCGCGTGAAAGAAAGGCGTGGATGGTCCGCGCAGGCGGACCATGACGTTGAAAAGGAGCGCGGACATACTCAGGCTGAAAGCGCCCGCTCTTCGATGTGGTAGAGCACTACTCCCGCGCCAATTGGCGCGGGAAGTGCTCTACGACACCGGCGCGCCGACCAGCGCGCCGACGCCGGCGGTCACCGCCATGGCCAGAGCGCCCCACACGGTCACACGCAGAGCGCCCTTGATCTTGTTCGCCCCGCCGGCCTGCGCGGCAAGCGTGCCGAGCACGGCGAGAAAGATCAGCGTCGCGGCGGCGACACACACGGTCAGGTCGGTCTGCGGCGCAAGAACGGCGGTCAGCAGCGGCATGACGGCCCCGACGGTGAAGCTCGCCGCCGACGCGGCCGCCGCCTGCAACGGCCGCGCCCTGACGGTCTCGCTGATGCCGAGCTCGTCGCGCGCGTGCGCGCCCAGCGCGTCATGCGCCATCAGCTGTGCCGCCACCTGCTGCGCGAGACCGGCGTCCAGTCCGCGCTCGACATAGATGTCCGCCAGCTCCCGGCGCTCGGCCGGTTCGTCGATGTCGAGCCCCTTCTGCTCGATCACCAGATCGGCCTTTTCGGTGTCCGCCTGCGAACTGACGGACACGTATTCGCCCGCGGCCATCGCCATCGCGCCCGCGGCGAGGCCGGCGACGCCGGCGAGAAGAACGTCGCCCCGGCTGGCATGCGCCGAGGCGACGCCGATCACCAGGCTCGCCGTCGACACCACGCCGTCATTGGCCCCCAGCACCGCCGCGCGCAGCCATCCGATGCGGTGGCTGTGGTGGAATTCCTTGCGCACGATGCCGCTCCGCCTGTGTTGCCGCGAGGCGGCGGCGACGTCGCCGGCCGCGCCCCGCCGTCTACTTGTAGTACCCGACGCCGCAGACGTGGCCGGCGACGCGGGTGACGAACGTCACCTTCTGCGCCGGCTGGTGCGTGGTCGGACGCTGCCACATGTAGTCCACCGCGATCACCTGGCCCTCGCGCGCCACCGCCATCATCTCGCGGCCGAAGGCGACGCCGTCGATGTCGTAGATGTCCTGGATGTTGCGGCCGATCTGCGCGGGGTCGATATGCGCGTCCACGCGGCCGTTGTTGCGGGCACAGAACACGTACAGGTCGCCCTGGTGGAACCCCTCCGCGCCGCTGTTGAAGTCTGCGATCGCCTTGGGCTCGTTGGCGCGCATCGCGGCGACCGCGCGGTCCAGCATCGCGCGCGCGGCGGCCGCGGTGTCCTCCGGGGCCGCCGCCATTGCGCCGGCGGCCAGCAGCAGCGCGAAGGCGGCCGGCAGGAGTCGAGCGGCAAGCCTCATGGTCCGTCCTCCCGGGGGATTTGCTGTTCGCCTGCGTCCGCTAGAAGATCCACCAGGCGAACAGATACAGCGTGTTGTTGGCGCTCGCGTTGCGTCCGTAGCCGTCGTAGTTGGTCGTCCCGCCGTTGAATTGCGGATACAGCACGTACTGGACGCCAAAGCGCATGTTCACGAACGGCGCGCCCCAGCTGTCTGCCTTGCCGAACGGCACCCAGTCCGCCTGCAGGATGATCGCCTTCGAGTTCGGCTTGCCGTTGGCGCTGCCGGTGAGCGGCGCCGCCGGATACAGTAGCGGGTCGGCCTTGCCCCAGGTCTGCTGATAGCCGATCGAGGCACCGTAGGTCTGCTGGTAGAAATACGTCAGCGTGGCCCGGAACTGGTTGAGGTTGTTGTTCCCCTGGCTCGCCGCGCCGGTGTTGAACGCGCCGATGAGGTTCTGGCTCTCCCACGCCTGGATCGCGTAGGCCGTCAGCGTGTGCGTGCCGTCGCCGAGGAACTGATAGCCGCCGTCGATCGCGTAGTCGGTGTATCTGTTCTGGCCCATCGAGCCGTCCGCGGTGCGCTCGCCGGTCGCCGGATTGATGTTCGCGTACAGGAACAGCCCGCCGACATAGAGCGACTGGTTGTTCCAGTCCCATTCATACGCGACGCGAGCGTATGGCGCCGGACTGCCGGTCGAGCCCGGCCCGTAGCTCGTGCCGGTATATTTCAGCAGCGACGGGCCGTAGGTGTTGTAGAAGCCGCCTTCCAGATACAGCGCCCGGTCGTACCACGCGTACAGCGTGGTGCCGATCGTGTTGCCGATCAGCGCGCCGGTGATCAGCGGGCCGGAGATCGGCACCGGCGCCAGCGCGGACGCGACGTACGGGAAGCCCCACGCATAGCTCGAGTTGTACGGGTCCTGCACCGTCGGGCCGTTGTTGACGTCCATGCCGACGCGCAGGTCGGTGTCGCCGACGTCGAACGACGTGGTCGCCTTGATGTCGGTGTTGTCGAGCTTCGACTGGCTGGTGATGCCGTCGAACGTGAGCTGCACCATCCCGCCCAGCCAGTCGGTCACCCGCCCGGCGATGAACAGGCTGATCTGGTCCATCGCGAAGTTGCCGTTGGCGCCGTAGTGCTGCGCGGCGGGCATCCCCTGGCCCTGGTTGGTGTTCGTGTACGAGCCCAGCAGCATCAGCGAGACCGGCAGGTGCGACGCCCAGCCCTCGCCGCCCGTCGTCGTGTAGCCGCCGATCTTGAACGCGCGTCCGTACGGCGTCAGCACGGGGCCGAATGCGCCGACATGGCACGCGGTGCAGGGCTGGCCGGTCTGCTGCGCGAAGGCCGGGATCGCGCGTGCCGGGGTGACCGCGAGCGCGGCCCCCAGCAGCGCGACGGCGAGGACCGTCAGCCGACGCAGCGCGACGCCCATGGCATTCGTCCTTCCGGGATCGCGCTCAGTGCAGCGTCGACAGATAGGCGATCAGGTTGGCGCGCTGGGTGGCGTCCTTCAGGCCCGGATAGGTCATCGTCGTGCCCGGGATCACGCCCTTCGGATTCGTCAGGTAGGTGTCTAGCTCGGCGGCGGTCCAGGTGACGCCCGAGGCCTTGTTGGCGGCCGAGTAGTGGAAGCCCTCGACCGATCCCGCCTTGCGGCCGACGATCCCGGCTAGGCTCGGGCCGGTCAGGGTGCGCCCCGGGGTGACCGAGTGGCAGACCGAGCACTGCGACTTGAAGACCGCCTGCCCCGCCGTCGCGTCCTGCGCGGCCGCTTGATGCGCGTGGAGCAGCACGGGGGAGGCAAGGAGAATAGCCAGGAGCATCGACCGCATCACGCTTTCTCCGTCGGAGTCGGGTTCAGTCACTATCGTACGCGAAGTCGAGAACGCGACCTGCCGTGTCGGCATTGATCTGCGTCAAGACCTTCGCGCAACGCTCCGTGTGCAGACAAGCCCGAAGCTGACGGGACGCTGACAAAGCGGGCGCGGATGCGATTGCAAATGATCCGCAACAGCGGTTGCGTGTGGAACGGTCGAGCGGATCGGCCGTGCCGGGCGAAAGGTGCGGTGCGCGCCGGCCGCTATAGCGGCGTCGGAGTGAGTATGTTCTCCACCTATTCCACCGTCATGGCCCGCGAAGGCGGACCATGACGAGACCGAGATGAGTGCGATCACACTCAGATTGAAACCGCTCTAGCCAGCGCCCTACGACTGCGGACGTCGGCTCTGCAACACGGGGAGGGACACCGCCATGCTGACGATCACGCAGCATCTTTGGTTCGAGAAAGACATGGAGGCTGCGCTGCGCTTCTACACGTCGCTGGTACCGGGCTCGTCGGTCGCCTGGATCACGGCGTTGGCCGCCGACACGCCGAGCGGGCCGGCGGGCAGCGTCAGGCTCGCCGCCTTCACCATCGGCGACCAGCGCTACATGGCGATCGAGGCCGGGCCGCTCGATCCGTTCAACCGCAGCTTCTCGATCCTGGTGGAATGCGACGACCAGGCCGAGATCGACCTTCTGTGGGATGCGCTCAGCGACGGCGGCACGGTGGCGCGCTGCGGATGGCTGCGGGACCGCTGGGGCCTGTCGTGGCAGATCGTGCCGCGGCGGCTGGGCGAGCTGATGCGCAACGCGACGCAAGATACGGCGCGGCGTGTCACCGCAGCGATGCTCGGGATGGTCAAGTTCGACATCGCCGGACTGGAGGCCGCGGCCAGCGGCGGCGGTGGCTGAGCGCGCCGACGTTATGGCAACAAGGCCTGCGCGCAGGCGTCCAGGATCGCGTCGGTATCGAGCCCGTATTCGCGGTACAGGTCGGGGATGTCGCCGCATTGTCCGAAGCGGTCCACGCCGAGCGGCACCACCCGATGCCCGCGCACCGAGCCGAGCCAGGACAGCGCGGCCGGATGCCCGTCCAGCACCGTCACCAGCGCGGCGTCCGCGGCGAGCGGCGCCAGCATCGTCTCGATGTGTCCCTTCGCGGAGCGGTCGCCGCCGCGTCGCGCCCGCGCGGCGGTGAGCCACCCGTGGTGCAGCCGGTCGGCGCTAGTCACGGCGAGCAGGCCCGCGCCCGGCTCGTCCTCGCGCAGCACCGCGAACGCCGCCTCGGCCTCCGGCGCGACCGGGCCCTGGCAGGCGACGGCGGCGCGCGCGCCGTACGCAGGCGGCACCACCCAGTGCGCGCCGGCGATGACGCTCGCGGGGTCGAGCGTGCGCTCGGGCTGCGGCAGCTGGCGGGTGGACAGGCGCAGCCAGACCGACGAGCCGTCCGGCGCCTGCATGAACGCCAGCGCGTGGCGCAGCAGGATCGCCAGTTCGTCGGCGTAGGTCGGTTCGTACGCGGCGAGCCGGTCCTGCGCGATGCCGATCAGCGGGGTGTTGACGCTCTGGTGCTGCCCGCCCTCGGGCGCGAGCGTGAGCCCGGACGGCGTGGAGACCAGCAGGAACCGCGCGTCCTGGTAGCAGCCGTAGATCAGCGCATCGAGGCCGCGGTTGACGAACGGGTCGTACACCGTGCCGATCGGCAGCACGCGAGCGCCGTCGAGCGCGTGGCACAGACCCGCGGCGGCGAGCAGCAGGAACAGGTTCTGCTCGGCGATCCCCAGCTCGATGTGCTGGCCCTTGGGACTCATCCCCCAGCGCTGCGCGGACGCCAGCTTGGCGTCGCGGAACACGTCGTTGCGGGTGTGACGATCGAAGATGCCGCGCCGGTTCACCCACGGGCCGAGGCTGGTGGACACGGTCACGTCCGGGCTGCTGGTGACGATGCGGGCGGCGAGCTCCGCGCACTCCCCCTGCCCGCGCCCGATCTCGGCGAGCAGGTCGCCGAACGCCGCCTGCGTGGAGACGCGCCGCCCGGCGGCGGGCCGGCCGGGCAGCTCGGCCGGAACGTGGATCACCGGGGCGCTCAGCGCGCGCCCGGTAGGGGTCAGCGGACGCGCAAAGGGGGCGGCATCGAGCGCCGCGCGCATCGCCTCGGGCGACAGGTCGAGGCCTTCGAACGCGTCCCACTCGTGCCCCTCGCGGATGCCCATCACGATGCGGAACGCGTCCATCTGGTCGCGCGTCATCAGCCCGGCATGGTTGTCCTTGTGGCCGGCGAAGGGCAGGCCCATGCCCTTGATCGTGTACGCAATGAAACAGGTCGGCTGGTCGCTGGACTCGGCCTCGCGGAAGGTCTCGATCAGCGTCTCGATGTCGTGCCCGCCGAGGTTGGTCATCAGGGCGGCCAGCTCGTCGTCGTTCAGCGCGTCCACGATGGCGCGCACGCCGCGCGAGCGTCCAACATCGGCCAGCACCGCCTGCCGCCACGCCGCGCCGCCCTGGAAGGTCAGCGCGGAGTAGAGGCTGTTGGGACAGTCGTCGATCCAGCGGCGCAGCGCGTCGCCGCCCGGACGCGCGAAGGCGGCCTGCAGCTTGCGGCCGTATTTCAGCGTCACCGCGTGCCAGCCCATGTCGCGGAACAGGCCTTCGATGCGGCCGAACAGCCGGTCGGGCACGACGGAATCCAGGCTCTGGCGGTTGTAGTCGACCACCCACCAGACGTTGCGCACGTCGTGCTTCCAGCCCTCCAGCAGGGCCTCGTAGATGTTGCCCTCGTCGAGCTCCGCGTCGCCCGCGATGGCGATGTGCCGGCCGGTGGGCAGGCGCTCGTCGCGCAAGCCGTGCAGGCGCACGTAGTCCTGCATCAGCGCGCTGAACGTGGTGATCGCGACGCCGAGGCCGACCGAGCCCGTCGAGTAGTCGATCTCCGGCCCGTCCTTCATTCGGCTCGGGTAGCTCTGCGCGCCGCCGAACGCGCGCAGGCCCTCCATCTTGTCGCGCGTCTGCCGGCCGAGCAGGTAGTTGATCGCGTGCAGCACGGGCGACGCGTGCGGCTTGACCGCGACGCGGTCCTGCGGCTGCAGCAGCTCGAAATACAGCGCGGTCATGATCGAGACGACCGAGGCGCACGAGGCCTGGTGCCCGCCGACCTTCAGCCCGTCGCGCGAGGGCCGCAGGTGGTTGGCGTTGTGGATCGTCCACGCCGACAGCCACAGCAGCTTGCGCTCGATCTGGTGCAGCGCCTCCAGCCGCTCGGGCGGCAGGACGTGGACCGGCGGTGTGGCGACTTCGCTCATACCGGCCAGTTTAGCGGCAGGCAGCAGCCTCCGCGACCGCCTTGGGCAGGTGGTTGGGCAGATCCTCGGCGATCAGCCCGGGACCGGCGAGCGCGCCGCACCGCCCGTGCAGCCACACGCCCGCGCAGGCCGCGTCGAACGCCGCCATCCCCTGCGACAGCAGCCCGGCGATGATGCCGGACAGCACGTCGCCCGACCCCGCGGTGGCGAGGCTCGGCGGCGCGTCGCCGTTGATGACCGCGCGCCCGTCCGGCGCGGCGACGATGGTGTCCGACCCTTTCAGCAGTACGACGCCGCCGACGCGGGCGGCGGCGGCGCGCACGGCGGCGACGCGATCCTCGCCCGGCGGCCCGAACACGCGCGAGAACTCGCCGGCGTGCGGCGTCAGCACGGCGGCGCCGCACAGCGCATCCGGCTGGCCGGCGAAGGCGGTGAAGGTGTCCGCGTCGGCGACCACGCTGCGGGCCGCCGCGAGCAGTTGCGGCAGCGCGTCGGCGACGCCCTGTTTGCCCAGCCCGGGACCGCAGACCCAGACGCGGCGGCGCTCGTCCTGCAGCAGCTCGGCGATGCCCGCATCCGAGACGATCGTCCCCGGCTCGCCGGCCCGGTAGATGTCGGCGCCGTGCGCCGCCGCGATGGTCACCAGCCCGGCCCCGGCACGGCGCGCCGCCTCGGCCGCGAGACGGGCCGCCCCGGTCATCTTCGCGCCGCCCAGCACGGTGACGTGGCCGCGCGCGTATTTGTGCCCGGCGGCCTCCGGCGACGGGATGCGCCACAGCGCGGGACCGTTGGCGAAGGTGTCGGCCTGGACTCCGGCCAGCACGGAGGCCGGCAGCCCGATATCCGCCAGCACGCGCTCGCCGCACAGGTCGCGGCCGGGCAGCAGGAAATGCCCCGGCTTGCAGCGGAAGAAGGTCACGGTCAGTTCGGCCTGCGGCGCGTAGCCCCGCACCGCGCCGGTGGCGCCGTCCACCCCGCTCGGCACGTCGACGGCCACCAGCCGGGGCGCGGCCCGCAGCACGTCGGCGACCGCCGGCTCGACGTCGCGCGCCAGCCCCGCGCCGAACACGGCGTCGATCACCAGCTCGGCCCGGGCCGCGGCGTCGGCTCTGAACGCCGCCATCGGCCCGTGCCAGTCGGCGGCGGCCCAGGCGGCATCGGACCCCTCGCGCGGCAGCCCGAGTGCGGCGACGGCGACCGGCCAGCCCTGGTCGGCCAAGAGCCGAGCGGCGACATAGCCGTCGCCGCCGTTATTGCCCGGGCCGCAGAGCACCAGCGTCCGGCACGGCCGCACGCGGGCGCGAACGGCGCGGGCCACGGCGAGCCCGGCATTGGCCATCAGCGTGCGCGACTTTACGCCATGCGCCGGCGAGAGGGCGTCGGCGCGGCCCATCTGCGCCGGGGTGAGCAGTTCGGGGACCATCATGGCGACATCCTAGAGCGGTCTCCCGGGGACCCTATCACCACGTCATGGCCCGCCCCCGGGCTGCGCCGGAGGCGCACCCGAGGACAGCCCCCGGCGGGCCATCCACGCCGTTCTTTCACGCGGCCGGCAAAGGCGTGGATGGTTCGCCTTCGCGGACCATGACGAGACCAAGGTGAGTGCGAGCACACTCAGGCTGAAACCGCTCCAGCCGAGCCGGCTTTGCGGCCGACGGCTGCCTATGCTGCACCGCGTCATGTAGGATCGGAACGGACCGATTCGGGAGCATTAAGGATGGCCGTCATCATTACAGTCGCGCAGCAGAAGGGTGGCGCGGGCAAGACCACGCTGGCGGCGAACCTCGCCGCGGCACTCGCCGAGGACTCGCGCGTGGCGCTGCTGGACATCGACCCGCAGAAGACGCTCTCGCGCTGGCACACGCTGCGCAGCCAGAGCGGCAAGGCGCGCCCGATCGCCTTCAGCGACGCGTCGGGCTGGCGGCTCGGCTCGACCTTGGACCGGATGGAGCGGGAGACCGACATCGTCTTGATCGACAGCCCGCCGCAGGTGGACAGCGACGCGCGCATCGCGGTGCGCAAGGCGGATCTGGTGCTGGTGCCGCTGCAGCCGAGCCCGCCCGACCTGTGGGCCGCCGAGGGCACCTGCAAGCTGGCCCGCGACGAAAAGCGGCCGATCGCGCTGCTGTTCAACCGGGCGACGGCGAAGTCCCGGCTGCGCGAGGGGCTTGCGCAGGAGATCGGCTCGCGCAACCTGCCGCTGCTCGCGGCGTCCCTGGGCAACCGCGCCGGCTTCGCCAACGCCTTCGCCGCCGGCCTCGGCGTGACGGAGGCGTCGCCGAAATCGCTCGCCGCCCAGGAGCTGCGCGCGCTGCTGGCGGAGATCAGGGAGATCATCGGACGATGAACCTTGCGTGGGCCACTGTCGGCTGGGACCTCGTGTTGGCCCTGCACATCCTGTGCGTGGTGCTGTGGGTGGGCGGGATGTTCTTCGCCTACGCCGTGCTGCACCCGGCGCTGGCGGGGCTGGACGGGCCGCCCCGCGTCGCCCTGCAGGGCCGCGTGATGAAGCGGTTCTTCCTGATCGTCTGGCACGCGATGCCGCTGGTGATCCTGAGCGGCTACGGGATGCTGTTCGGCCTGTATGGCGGGTTCGCCGGCGTGGCGTGGCCGATCCACGCGATGAACGGCCTGGGGTTGGTGATGGCCGCGATCTTCGTGGTGCTGTTCACCGGCCCGTGGCGCCGCTTTCGCGTCGCCGTACAGCCCGCGCGCGCTGCGGCCGCCGGCGGAGCGATCCGCCGCCTGATCGGCATCAACCTGCTGCTCGGCGTGCTGACGATCATCGTCGCCTGCCTTGCCCACTGGCCGATCTGAATTAAAGCCGCCATTCCGCTCACCTTTCGCCCACGTCACACCGTCATCGCGAGGCGCGCAGCGGCGTGGCGATCCAGGGCCGCGCGGCAGGCGTTCCTCACGCGGCCCTGGATCGCCACGCCGCCAAGAGGCGGCTCGCGATGACGAGTCGTCATGTACTGCCGCCGATCCGAGCGCAGCCTATCGGACCAGCGTGCCGATCCGGTCGCGGTCCGCCGACCAATAGATGGTACGGATGCGACCGATGACGCTGCGGGCCGGGACGAACCCGACCTCCGGCCTGCGGCTGTCGAGACTGTTGTCGCGATTGTCGCCCAGCACGAACAGGGCGTCCTGCGGGACGTGGAATTCGTCCGTGTCGTCCAGCGGACCGTCGTCGCGCAGCTGGAGGATGGGGATGGTGTACGGCGCGGCGCTGCCGGGCAGCGTTTCCAGGTAGGCTTGGCCCCCGTCTTTCGTTCGCCCGCCCTCGATGGGGTGCCGCTCGACCTCCTGCCCGTTGATGGTGAGCCGCCCGTGCATGAACTGCACGGTCTCGCCGGGCAGGCCGACGACGCGCTTGAGATAAATCGTCGTCCCGTCACGCGGCAGGAGAAAGACGATCACGTCGCCGCGCGACGGCAATCCAGCGCGTGGCCTGACGTCGGCCATCACATAGTCGCCCACCCGCAAGGTCGGCAGCATGCTTCCCGCCGGCACGTTGAACGCCCGCCAGCCGATCGGCGCCGCCTCCACGATGCCGAGGCTGACCGCCATGTAGGCAACGAACGTGAACCACGTGGAGCGGTACCAGGGCCTCGCGGCGGCTCCGCCCGCGCGCCGCGTCCGCACGGCGGCGTCGACAGCGGCCCACACGCGAAAGAGGGTCACGCCGACAAAGATCGCGGCGACCACGCCGACCGCGACCGGGCCGGGATCGACATGCGTGAGGCCGAGCACGACGACTTCCTCAGCGAGCAGGGCGGCCAGGAGGACGACGCCGAGCCGCCACGCCTGCGCATGGACCTGCCCGAGTCCCGGCGCCCAGAGCGAGAGCAACGCGCTCCAGACCGCCCGTCCCCGGCTTCCCCTATGGAACGAGCCGTCCGGCTCCATCACCGACCCTCGAGCGGTTGCCTGGTGAGTGTACGCATCTGGAGTTGACCCGTCATGGCCGGGCTTGGCCCGGCCATCCACGACTTCGGTAGCGCTGGAAAGCAAGAAAGTCGTGGATGGCCGGCACAAGGCCGGCCATGACGGTGGTTGAAGGGCTGCGCGATTCCAGTCAGGCTGGAACCGCTCCAGCAACTACCCGCGCCATCGAGCATCGCGCGCGACGATGCCGGTCAAGACGCGCGCTATGCGGCCTCGGCCGGGGTCAGGTCCATCCGCGCCTCGATGACGTCCTGCTCGTACGGCAGCCGGTGCAGCTCGAAGCCGAGATGGCGGACGAAGGCGAGCATCGGCGCGTTGTCCGCCAGCACCTGGCCGACCACCGAATGGACGCCGTTGTCGCGCGCCCAGTCGATCAGCCCCTGCATCAGGCGGCTGGCAATGCCGCGGCCTTTCATGTCCGGCTGCACGATGACGGCAAACTCGGCGGTGTCCGTGCCCTCGCCCTCGCGCACCAGCCGCGCCGCGCCGACCGTCTCGCCGTTCGCCTCGTTGACCGCGATCAGCGCCATCTCGCGGTCGTAGTCGACCTGCGTCAGCCGGGCCATCTGCTCGGCCGACAGCTCGCGCATCGCGGTGAAGAAGCGGTAGCGGATGTCCTCGGCCGACAGGCGCCGGAAGAACGCGCCGTGCGCCTCGGCGTCCTCCGGGCGGATCGGGCGCATCAGCAACGAGTCGCCGGCCGCGACCCAGCGGCGTTCCAGCTCCGCCGGATAGGGCGCGATCGCCAGCCGGCTCGCACGATCGCCGATCGGGCGCAGACGCATCCACGCATCGGCGGCCGAGACGCCGTCGGCGTCGGCGAACAGCGGATTGATGTCCAGCTCGCCGATCTCGGGAAAATCCACGATCAGCTGGCTGACGCGGACCAGCGCCTCGGCGATGGCGTCCTCGTTCGCCGCTTCGCGGTCGCGCAGCGGGCCGAGCGTGGCGGCGACTGTCGTGCGCCTGATCAGGCCATGCGCGAGCGGCAGGTTCAACGGCGGCAGATCGACCGCGATGTCGTGCAGCACATCCGCCGCGGTGCCGCCGGCGCCGAACGCCAGCACCGGGCCGAACGTGGCGTCCGCGGTCAGCCGGATCAGCAGCTCGCGCGCGCGGCCGACCTGCTTCTGCACCAGGAAACGCGGCTGCTCGCCGTCGCCCGTCAGCCGTCCGAGCCGGGCTCGCAGGACGCGCGCCGCATCCGACACCTCCTCGGGCGTATGCAGGTCGAGCGCGAGCCCGCCGCGCCGCGTGCCCTGCCACAGCGACGTGCGCCGCAGCTTCACCACCACCGGGAACCCGAGCAGCGAGGCGGCATCCGCCGCATCCTCCGGTCCCCAGACGGTGCGGCCGGGCACCGACGGCAGGCCGTAGGCGCCGAGGACGGAAAGCGCCTCGTCCTGCGCCAGAGTGGACCGGCCCTCGGCGCGGACGCCGCGCAGGATACGGCGGACTTCCTCGCGATCGGGCGCGAGCGTCAGTACGGTGGACGGCGGCAGTTCGCGCATCGCCGCGCGGTTGCGTCGGTCCTGCACCAGATGCAGGAACCCGCGCACCGCCGCCTGCGGCGTCGAGAACGCCGGCACGCCCGCGTCGGTGAGCCGGTCGCGATGCACGCTGCCCGTCGTCTCGCCCATCGCGCACACCAGCAGCGGCACCTTCGACGTGGCATGGGCCGCGGCCAGCGCCTCCATCGCGGCGTCGTCGGACGAGCCGCTTGGCGCATGCACCACCAGCACGCCGCCGACCTTCTTGCTGGCGACCAGCATCGAGGCGACCTCGGCAAGCTGGATCGGATTCTCGATGCCCGCGTAAATCAGACCCGACAGGCCCATCATTTCGGTGTCCGGGACGGTCGCCGCCATCGCCTTGGCTTCGGCCTCGTCGAACGCGGCGAGCGGCAGGCCGCAGCGCACGGCCGCATCGGCCGCCAGACGGCCGGGGCCGAGCGCGTTGCCGACGATCGCGATCGTGTCGTCGCGCGCAGGACGGGAGTGCGTCAGCGTCTCCGCCGCGGCCAGCAGGTCCTCGATCGTCTGCACCGACAGCACGCCGGCGCGGCGCAGCGCGGCCTCGATCGCCGCCTCCGCCTCGCCGCTCGGATCGGCCAGCAGGTTGCCCGGACTGATCGCGACCATCGGCCGCAGCCGCGCCGCCGCCCGGGCGGCCGAGAGGAAGGCACGCGGGTTCTTGATCGTGCGGATGTCCAGCACGATCGCCCCGGTGCCGGGATCGCGCGAGAGGTAGTCGAGCACCGCGGAGAAGCCGAGATCCACGCTGGTGCCGATGCCGATGACGTGGCTGAAGCCGACGCCGTTCGGTCCCGCCCAGTCCAGCACCGCCCGGCAGGTGCCGCCTGATTGCGATACCAGCGCCAGCCGTCCGGCCTGGGCGCGCAGGTGGCTTTCCGAGGCATCGAGCCCGAGCTTCGGCACGATGATCCCGAAGGCGTGCGTCCCGATCAGGCGCACCCCGGTGGACCGGATCGCCGGCAGCGCTCCCTCGACCGGACCCAAGGCGATCGCGGCAAAGCAGCGGCGCTCGGCCAGCGCCGGCAGGACCACGGCTGCATCGGTCGGGCCCGCCAGGATGGCTAGGTCGGCCACGTCCTTGATATCGGCCGCGGTTTCCGCCTCGATCACGCGCCCGCCGAAGCCGGCGGCGGCGATATTCGTCAGCACCCGCCGGCCCGGCTGAGTGCCGGCGCCAACCACGATCAGGCTCTCGGGGCGGAATAGCCGCTCAGCCTTGAAACGGCCGGCGGATCGGGCTGCCATCATGTTCGACATCGCACACCGGACATCATCATCGCCTCATTGTGCACCGCAACATAAATGGTCGGCGGAGGCCGATTCCAACCCCGAAATGCGCCCGCCCCGCTTACCGTGAGGTAACCGAGGCGGCCGGGTTACAGGGGCAGTCGCAGGGCAGCGCCGAGTTCGCCGATGATCCCGCGCCGGAAGGCAAGCACGCAGATGACGAAAATCGCGCCCTGGGTCACCGTGACCCAGGCGCCGAACGGGGCGAGGTAGTTCTCCATCGCCTTGACCACGAGCGCGCCCATCGCCGGGCCGAAGATGGTCCCGAGACCGCCGAGCAGGCTCATCAGCACGACTTGGCCCGACGTGCCCGAGCTGACGTCGGTCAGGGTCGCGATCCCGAACACCAGCGCCTTGGTCCCGCCCGCGATGCCGGCCAGCGCCGCCGACAGGGTGAAGGCGATCACCTTGTAGTCGTTGGTGCGGTAGCCGAGCGAGGTGGCGCGTGGCTCGTTCTCGCGGATCGACTTGAGCACCTGCCCGAACGGCGAGTGGACGATGCGGTGGATCAGCAGGAAGCCGCCCAGGAACACCGCGGCCACGACGAAATACATCGCCAGGTCGTTGTTGAGATCGATCGCATAGAACAGCGGCGGCCGCGGCACCTGCTGGATGCCGTCCTCGCCGCCGGTGAAGGGCAGCTGGACGCAGGCGAAATAGACCAGCTCGCCCAGCGCGAGCGTGATCATCGCGAAGTAGATGCCCTGCCGGCGGATCGCGATCGACCCGAGGATGAGGCCGAGCACGCCGCCGACCGCGCCGCCGAGCAGGATCGACAGCTCCGCGTCGAAGCCCCAGTTCTTCGCCGCATACGCCGACAGGTACGCACCCATGCCGAAGAACGCGGCGTGGCCGAACGACAGCAGGCCCACGTAGCCGATCATCAGGTTGAACGCGCAGGCGAACAGCGCCGAGCACAGCACGTTCATCACGAAGACCGGGTAGAGGAGGAACGGCGCGGCGGCGACCAGCGCCGTCATGACCGCGATCCCGATCAGTTGCGGGCGGGAGAATCCGCTGCGCCCGGTTCGGACGGCATGTGCGTCGGCGAGGGATATGCCGCTCATGGCTCAGGCCGCCTTTCCGAACAACCCGCGAGGCTGGACGAGGAGCACGACGATCATGAAGGCGAACACCACCGCGCCCGAGAACTGCGGCAGCGCGACCTTGGTCAGGCCCTCGATGACGCCGAGCATGAAGCCGGTGATGACCGACCCCAGGATCGATCCCATGCCGCCGATCACGACGACGGCGAAGACGGTGTTGATCACCTGCGAACCCATGTTCGGGTTGACCGAGTAGATCGGCGCCGCCAGCACCCCGGCGAGTGCTGCGAGCCCGACGCCGCCGGCATAGGTCAGCGTGATCAGGCGCGGCACGTTGACGCCGAACGCCCGCACCAGGGCGGCGTTCTCCGTCGCCGCGCGCAGGGTGGCGCCAAGCGACGTCTTTTCGATCAGGAACCAGGTGGCGAGGCACACGACCAGCGCCACGAACACGACCCAGCCGCGGTAGTTCGGCATGTACATGAAGCCGAGATTGGTCGCCCCCTGCAGCGCGCCCGGCGGCGAGTAGGGCAGGCCCGAGCTGCCGTAGGTGTTGCGGAACAGGCCCTCGATGATCAGCGCGAGGCCGAAGGTGAGCAGCAGGCCATACAGATGATCGAGCCCGTAGAGCCGGCTGATGAGGGTACGCTCCAGCACGAGGCCGAAGGCGGCGACGATCAGCGGGGCGAGGATCAGCGCCGGGAAGTAGCCGATGCCGATGTAGTTCGCGAGCATCCAGGTGACGAACGCGCCCATCATGAACAGCGCGCCGTGCGCGAAGTTGATGATGTTCAGCATGCCGAAGATCACCGCGAGACCCAGCGACAGCATCGCGTAGAATGCGCCGTTCTGCAGGCCGAGCACGAGCTGGCTCAGCCACGCCACGGCGGGGATGTGCCACAGGCGCATGAACCAGTCCGAAAACACGTCGAAGGGGTTCATCGACGGACCCTTAGCTTTTGACCATCGGGCAGTGCTCGTCGGCGAGCGGCGGGGCCGCGTCTTCGCCCGAGGTGGTGGCGATCAGATTGTAGTAGTCCCACCGCCCCTTGCTCTCCGACGGCTTCTTCACCTCGAACAGGTAGGCGGGGCAGAGATTGCGGCCGTCCTCGCGGATGCGGCCCTTGCCGAAGGCGTCGTCGTCGGTCGGCATCGCCTTCATCTGCGCGATCACCGCGGCACCGTCGCGCGCCTTGTCGACGCCGATCGCACGCACCGCCTTGAGGTAGTGGATCGTGCCGCCGTAACAGCCGGCCTGCACCGCGTTGCACGGAACACCGCCCGTCCTCACTTCCAGCCGCTTGGTGAAGGCGCGGGTGCGGTCGTTGAGGTCCCAGTAGAAGCTTTCGGTGATCAGCAGGCCCTGCGCGACATCCAGCGTGAGGCTGTCGACAACCTGGAGACTCCCGAGCAGGGCCGCGAGCTTCACCCCGCCCGCCGTCAGACCGAATTCGTGCGCCTGCTTGACGCAGTTGACCGTGTCGCCGCCCGCGTTCGCAAGCCCGACCACTTTCGCTCCGCTCGACTGTGCCTGCAGTAGGAACGACGAGAAGTCCGTCGTCTCGGGGAACGGGTAGATCGCGGCACCGAGGACCTTGCCGCCGCCTTGAGTAACAAAGCGCGATGTGTCGCGTTGGAGTTGCTGGCCGAAGACATAGTTGGCAGTGATGAAGAACCAGGTGTCGCCGCCGTTCTTCACCGTCGCGCCCCCCGTGGAGCGTGCCAGCATGTAGGTGTCGTAGGTCCAGTGGACGGTCTGAGGATTGCACTGCGCTCCGGTGAGGTCGGGCGTGGCTCCCCCCGAGTTGACGTAGGCCTTGTTCTTCTCCTTGGCGATATTTGCCACGGCCAGAGCCACGGAAGAGGTTGGCACGTCGAGGATCATGTCCACGCCATCACGGTCAAACCACTGCCGCGCGATGGACGCCCCGATGTCAGGCTTGTTCTGGTGGTCGCCGACGACGACCTCGACCGGGAAGCCGATATCGCCGAGCTCATCAACCGCTTGGCGCGCGCATGCGACGGAAAGCGGGCCGGTCACGTCCCTGTATGTACCCGACTGATCGTTCAGCACGCCGATCTTGATGCCCGGCTTGCCCTGCGCGCGGCCGCGGCGAAGCGGCAATGCCGCAGCCGCCGCGGCGGACGCCAGCAACGCACGTCGCTTCACGTTCATCCTTCCCGCTCCCCCATGTGTCGCGCGTCAGGCGTGCACGAGCTTGCAGTTGCCTTCGCTCAGCGGACGATAGGCTTCGTCGCCGGGCGTCTCGTTGAGCAGCGTGTAGTAGTCCCACGGCCCCTTGCTCTCGGACGGCTTCTTCACCTTCCACAGGAAGGCAGGCGTCAGGCAGCGGCCGTCCTCGCGGATGGTCGTCTTGCCGAAGCAGTCGTCGTCGACCGGCAGCCTCTTCATCGCCGCGACCGTGGCGGCGCCGTCCTTCTTCGCCTCCGCCACACCCATCTGCGCGGCGGTCTTGAGGTAGTGCAGCGTGCTCGAATACACGCCCGCCTGCACCATCCCCGGCCGCGCGCTGCCCATTTTCGACTTCACGCGGTCGGCGAAGGCGCGCGTGTGGTCGTTATGGTCCCAGTAGAAGCTGCTGGTCAGGGTCAGGCCCTGCGCCGTCTCCAGGCCGAGCGAATGCACGTCGCTGATGAACACCAGCAGTCCGGCGATGGTCAGCGGCAGGCCGAACTCGTGCGCCTGCTTGATCGAGTTGATCGTGTCGGCGCCGGCGTTGGCGAGGCCCAGCACCTTCGCGCCGCTCGACTGCGCCTGCAGCAGCAGCGACGAGAAGTCGGACGTGCCCGGGAACGGATAGGCCGAGGAGCCGACGACTTTGCCGCCCGCCTTCTCGATGAACGTCGTGGTGTCGCGCTGCAGCGCCTTGCCGAAGGCGTAGTCGGCGGTGATGAAGTACCATGTCGTGCCGCCGGCCTTCACCAGCGCGCCGCCGGTCGACTTGGCGAGCATGTAGGTGTCGTAGGTCCAGTGGATGGTGTTCGGGCTGCACTGCGCGCCCGTCAGGTCCGACGTGGCGGGCCCGGAGCCGATGAAGATCTTGTTCTTCTCGCGCGCCACGCTGGACACCGCGAGCGCGACGCCGGAGTTCGGGATGTCGAGGATGATGTCGACGCCGTCGCGGTCGTACCACTGTCGGGCAACGGCGGAGCCGACATCGGTCTTGTTCTGGTGGTCGGCCGAGACGACCTCGACCTTCATCCCCTTGCCCGACGCGCCGAAATCCTCGATCGCCTGGTTGGCGCAGGCGACCGAGCCGGGGCCGCCGATGTCCTTGTAGGGTCCCGACAGGTCGGTCAGCACGCCGATCTTCAGCGTGTCCGCGCCCTGCGCCCTGGCCGGACGCCCGAGCGATGCGAATGCCGCGCCCGCTGCGACGCCGGTCACCAATGTCCGCCGTGAAATCGTCATGTCCACCCTCCTTGCTCGGCCTGGTGCGGCGGTGCGCCGGTCATACGCCGAGATATTCGTGCAGCTTGTCCATCTTCGCTTCGAGCATGTAGTTCGGGATCATGTCGATCACGCGCCCGTGCTCCATGACGTAGTGGCGATCGGCGACGGTCGAGGCGAAGCGGAAGTTCTGCTCGACCAGCAGCACCGTGTAGCCGCGGTTCTTGATCTCGTGGATCGTGCGGCCGATCTGCTGCACGATCACCGGCGCGAGCCCCTCGGTCGGCTCGTCGAGCAGCAGCAGCTTCGCGCCCGTGCGCAGGATGCGGCCGATCGCCAGCATCTGCTGCTCGCCGCCCGACAGCTTGGTGCCCTGCGCGGTGCTCGCGCGTTCCTTCAGGTTGGGGAACAGCGTGTAGATCTCTGCGATCGTCATGCCGCCGGGATGCACCACCGGGGGCAGCATGAGGTTCTCGGTCACCGACAGCGAGGCGAAGATGCCGCGCTCCTCCGGGCAGAAGGCGATGCCGGCGCGGGCGATCGCGTTGGACGGCAGCCGGATGGTCTCGTTGCCGCGAAAGCGGATGCTGCCTTCGCGCTTCGGCACCAGACCCATGATCGACTTCATCGTGGTGGTCTTGCCCGCGCCGTTGCGGCCTAGCAGCGTGACCACCTCGCCCTCGCGCACCTCGAAGTCCACGCCGTGCAGCACGTGGCTTTCGCCGTACCAGCTGTTCAGGCCGCTGACCTCAAGCATCGGCGGTCCCCAGGTAGGCGGATTTCACTTCGGGATGGTCGGACACGGTCTGGTAGTCGCCCTCGGCCAGGATCTGCCCGCGCGCCAGCACGGTGATCCGGTCGCACAGGCCCTCGACCACCGACAGGTTGTGCTCGACCATCAGGATGGTGCGGCCGGCACGCACACGGGCGATGAGCTGCACGATGCGGTCGACGTCCTCGTGCGTCATGCCGGCGGTCGGCTCGTCGAGCAGCATCATCTCCGGCTCGAGCGCCAGCGTCGTCGCGATCTCCAGCGCCCGCTTGCGGCCGTAGGACAGCGATGCCGCCTGCGTCTCGGCGTAGCCGGTCAGGCCGACGTCGAACAGCAGCTCGCGGGCGCGGTCGTCGAAGGCCTTCAATGTCCAGTCGGAGTGCCAGAAGTCGAAACTCGCGCCCCGCGTGCGTTGCAGGGCGATCCGCACGTTCTCCAGCGCGCTCAGGTGCGGGAACACCGCCGAGATCTGGAAGCTGCGCACAAGACCGAGCCGGGCCACCTGCGCGGGCGCCATGGACGTGATGTCGCGGTCGTTGAACTTGATCGTGCCCCGCGTCGGTTGCAGGAACTTCGTTAGCAGGTTGAAGCAGGTTGTCTTGCCCGCCCCGTTCGGCCCGATCAGGGCATGGATCGTGCCCCGCTGCACCGACAGGGCAACGTTGCTGACAGCCACGAACCCGCGGAACTCTTTCGTCAGTCCCGCAGTCTCCAGGATGGTGTCGGTCACCCCGGACGATCCCCCTGTTTGATTGATCGCCTGATTTGCATATCCCCCTGTTACACGCAAGATTGTTTCCCATCCGCCGGGGGTGGCGATGAGATTGCGAAGCCCGCTGTTCGCGCCGGGCGATTCGGCGCGCAAGGCCGAGAAGGCGATGGCGTCTGACGCCGACTGCGTGATCCTCGATCTGGAGGACAGCGTGGCTGCGCCGGCGAAGGACGCGGCCCGGTCGCAAACGGCGGCGATCGTCGAAGGCGCGGGCGAGGCCGCGCGCAAGCGTCTGGTCGTGCGCGTCAACCCGCTCGGGACCGCCTGGTATCTGGCCGATCTGGCGGCGGTGGCGCGCACCGCGCCGGCTGCGATCATGCTGCCGAAGTGCCGTGGCTCGGCGGACCTCGTCGTGCTCGACCATCACCTGACGGCGCTGGAGGCGGAAGCCGGCCTGACGCCGGGCGGGATCGGGGTGATTGCGATTGCAACCGAAACCGCTGCCTCGGTCGCCGGCCTGCCGAGCTACGCCGCGTGCGCGCCGCGGCTGATCGCGCTGTGCTTCGGGGCCGAGGACCTGTCGGCCGATCTCGGCATCGCGCCGCGCCGGTCGGACGGGCGCTTCACCGCCCCGGTCGCGGCGGCGCGGGCGCAGATGCTGGTGGCGGCGGCGGCGGCCGGCGTGCCGGCGCTGGACACGCCGTGGCCGGACCCGCGCGACCCCGACGGCATGGCGCGCGAGGCGGCGGAGGCGGCGGCCGACGGGTTCGCGGGCAAGATGCTGATCCACCCCGGCCAGATCGAGGTGGCCCACGCCGCCTTCACGCCGCCGCCGGAGCAGGTGGCCTGGGCGCGCCGCGTGCGCGCCGCGTTCAAGGCCGCGCCGGACTCCGGCGTGCTGACCCTGGACGGCAAGATGATCGACCGCCCGCACCTGAAGCTGGCCGACCGGATTTTGGCCGCCGTTACATAGCGAGCGCGGCCGGAACCCCGCGTGACTTGCTCCGCGGGCGCGGACGCTCACTTATGCCTCGATGAACAGCAGCGCCGCGGACGGCCGGTAGCCGACACGTGCTTTCCCGGATGCGGCCGTGGGCCGTGATCGCGCTGTGCGTCTGCGCCGGCTGCGACCTCGGCCCCGAGTACCGGCGCCCCGCCGAGGACGTGCCCGCGCAGTTCCGCGCCGCCGCCGACACCAGGGCCGTGTGGCCCGACCCGGGCTGGTGGCGCGGGTTCCATTCCGCCGATCTCGACGCGCTGGAAGAGACCGCGAGGCAGAATAGCCCCGATATCGCCGCGGCGATCGCGCGCGTCATCCAGGCCGACGCCCAGGTCCGCCAGGCCGGCGCGCCGCTGCTGCCGAGCCTGACGGGCAGCGGCGGCTACACGTACCAGCACGCCGGCTACACGCGGAGCTTCGGCGCGGGCGGGATCGGGACGAGCGGCTTGACCAGCAGTCAGGCCGCGGCGGCCGCGGCAGCCGCCGGCTCCACCAGCCGCTATTTCGATCTGCGGACATTTCAGGGGCAGCTCGGCGTGTCGTACGAAGCGGATTTCTGGGGCAAGAACCGCGCGGCGCTGGAGAGCGCGACAGCGAACGCGATGTTCAGCCGCTTCGACCAGGAGACGACCGCGCTGACGGTGGCGACCAGCGTGGCGACGACGTGGTTCAACGCGCTCGGCTACGCCGACCGGCTGGCGATCGCGAACAGCAACGTCGCCGACGCCGAGCAGTCGCTGCGCGCGATCCAGGGGCGGCTCGCGGTGGGCACCGCCAACGCGCTCGACGAGGCCCAGCAGAAGACCCAGGTGCAGGTGCAGCAGGCGACGGTGCCGAACCTGCAGAGCCAGATGGAGCAGCAGATCATCGCGCTGAGCATCCTGGTCGGCCGGCCGCCGGAGCGGATCACCGCCAAGCCCGGCTCGCTGACCACGCTGGATGTGCCGGAGGTCGCGCCGGGCCTGCCGTCGGACCTGTTGCTGCGGCGCCCCGACGTGGCGGCGGCGGAGGCACAGCTGGTCGCGGCGAACGCCAACGTCAAAGTGGCCCGCGCGGCGTTCTTCCCGCAGATCCCGCTGACCGCGTCGGGCGGCGTGCAGGCCGGCGCGTTGACCGCGCTGTTCGGGCCCGGCGCCTATTTCGCGCAGCTCGCCGCCAGCCTGACGCAGCCGATCTTCGACGGCGGCACCCTGCGCGGACAGCTGGACCAGGCGAAGGGCCGCTACGCCGAGCTGCTGGCGGATTACAAGAAGGCCATCCTGCAGGCGTTCAGCGACGTCGACACCGCGCTCACCGCCTACCGCTACGCGACCGTGCAGGAGAAGCTGCAGGCGCAGGCTGTGGCGACCGCGCAGCGCGCGGCGGACATCGCCCAGGCCCAGCTGCTCGCCGGCACGGTCGACATCACCGCGCTGCTGCAGGCGGAGACGACGCTGTTCAACGAGCGGGACGTGCTGTCGCAGGTGCGGCTTGCGCGATTGCAAGCGCTGCTCAACCTCTACAAGGCGCTGGGGGGCGGCTGGCAGGCGCCGGCAGGCCCGATCCCGGACCGGTTCCCCGGACTGCATCCGGGGCGCATACCGGGCGGCGTGGCGCTGCCGGTCGGCGGGAACGTGGAATGACGCAGGGGAATGACGCACCAGAAGCGGCCTGACGAGACGATGCTCGCCGAGCCGATGGCGTCGCGGCGGCCCAGCCGCGTCCGGCGGCTGGTCGTGGCCCTGCTGTGCGTCGCGGTCGCCGCGGCGATCGGGTGGGCGATCTTCCTCTGGCCGAAACACGCGCCGCCGGGAAACAAGGCCGAGGAGAAGGTGCCGGTGCTGCTGGCCGACAGCCGCATCGCCGACGTGCCCGTGTATCTCGACGGGCTCGGGACGGTGCAGGCGTTCAACATGGTGAGCCTGCGCGTGCTCGAGGACGGGCCGCTGGTCGAGGTGCGGTTCCACGAAGGCCAGGACGTACGCGCGGGCGACGTGCTCGCGGTGATCGACCGACGTCCGTATCAGGCGGCGCACGACCAGGCGGTGGCGAAGAAGGCGCAGGACGAGGCGCAGCTGGCGAACGCGCGCCTCGATCTCGCGCGGTACCAGAAGCTGGCGGCGCAGAACTTCACCTCCGCGCAGACGGCCGACACGGCGCGCGCGCAGGTCGCCGAGTTCGACGCGCAGGTGCGGCAGGATCAGGCGGCGATCGACAGCGCCAAGACGAACCTGTCGCGCACCGAGATCACCGCGCCGATCGACGGGCGCACGGGTCTGCGCACGGTCGATATCGGCAACATCGTGCATCCGACCGACCTGACGCCGCTGACCACGATCACCCAGCTGCATCCGATCTCGGTGGTGTTCACGCTGCCGCAGCAGGACCTGCCGGCGATCGCGCGGGCGGCGCGGGCCGGCGCGCCGGACGCGATCGCGACCAGCGAGGTGACGGGCGGTGCGGCGGGCGACGTGCTCGATCGCGGCGCGCTGGCGACGTACGACAACCAGGTCGACCCCGCGACGGGCACGATCAAGCTGAAGGCGACGTTTCCGAACGCGGACAACCAGCTCTGGCCGGGGGCGTTCGTCGTCGTGCGGCTGCGCGTGGACACGCTGCGCGGCGTGGTCACGATCCCCGAGGCGGCGGTGCAGCGCGGGCCGAACGGCGCGTACGTGTATCTGTACGACGCGAACGGCACCGTCTCGCGCCGCGCGGTGACGATCGGGCACGAGGACGAGCAGGTCGCGGTGGTGACCGACGGGCTGCCGGCCGGCGCCCGCGTCGTGACCGAGGGCGCGGCGCGGCTGACCGAAGGCAGCCGCGTGTCGGTGACGCAAGCCGCTCCGCCGTCGCCGGGGAGCGCGCCGAAGGACGGCAGTTGAACATCTCCGCGCCGTTCATCGCGCGTCCGATCGCGAGCGCGCTGCTCGCACTGGCGGTGCTGCTGGGCGGACTGCTGGGCTACGAGGCGCTGCCGGTCTCGGCGCTGCCCGAGGTGGATTTCCCGACCATCGAGGTCACCACCACGCTGCCCGGCGCCGGGCCGCAGACCATGGCCACGCTGGTGACCGCGTCGCTGGAACGCCAGCTCGGGCAGATCCCGGGGCTGGCCAGCATGACCTCGATGAGCAGCGAGGGCACGAGCCAGATCGCATTGCAGTTCGTGCTCGGCCGCAACATCGACAGCGCCGCCGAGGACGTGCAGGCGGCGATCAACGCGGCCGAGGGCACGCTGCCGCCGAACCTTCCGTATCCGCCGACCTACAACAAGGTGAACCCGGCGGACGCGCCGATCCTGACCATCGCGCTGACATCCGACACCATCCCGATCGACCGCGTCAGCGACGCCGCCGACACGCTGCTGCAGCCGCAGCTCTCGCAGCTGCCGGGCGTGGGCAAGGTGACGGTGCAGGGCGGAATGCGGCCGGCGGTGCGCGTGCGCGTCGATCCCGGACGGCTCGCCGCCTACGGGCTGAGCCTGGAGGACGTGCGCACCGCCATCGCCAATGCGAACGCCAACGGGGCCAAGGGCGGGTTCGACGGGCCGCGTCTGTCGGTGGCGCTGGGGGCGAACGATCAGATGATGTCGGCCGACACCTACCGGCATCTGGTGCTGGCGTGGCGCAACGGCTCGCCGGTGCGGCTCGCGAATGTCGGCAGCGTGGTCGCGGGCGTGGAGAACGACCGCGTCGCATCGACCGCGTATCTGCCGGGACAGGCGCCCAAGCCGGCGGTGGTGCTGGACGTACAGCGCCAGCCGGGGGCGAACATCGTCCAGACGGTCGCCAGCGTGCGCGAGGCGCTACCAGCGTTGCAGCGGGTGATGCCGGGCGGGATCGCGCTGTCGATCGTCGCCGACCGCACCGAGACGATCCGCGCCTCGGTGCGCGACGTTCAGTACACGCTGGTGATGGCGGGCGTGCTGGTGGTCGGCGTGATCTGGCTGTTCCTGCGCTCCGGCCGCGCGACGCTGGTGCCGGCGGTGGCGTTGCCGCTGTCGCTGATCGGCACCTTCGGCGTGATGTCGCTGCTCGGCTACGGGCTGGACAACCTGTCGCTGATGGCGCTGACGATCGCGACGGGCTTCGTCGTGGACGACGCCATCGTGATGATCGAGAACGTCGTGCGCTTCATCGAAGCCGGCGTGCCGCCGCTGACGGCGGCACTGCGCGGGGCTGCGCAGATCGGCTTCACCATCGTCTCGCTGACCGTGTCGCTGGTCGCCGTGTTCATCCCGCTGCTGTTCATGACCGGCGTGGTCGGACGGCTGTTCCACGAGTTCGCGGTGACACTGTCGGTCGCGGTGATCGTCTCGGCCGTGGTGTCGCTGACGATCACGCCGACGATGTGCGGACGGCTGCTGCGGCCGTCCGCCGAGGCGCAGCCGGGCCGCATCTCGCGCGCGGTGGAGCGCGGGTTCGAGGCGCTGCTGGACCACTACCGAGGCAGCCTGCGCTGGTCGCTGCGCCACGCCAGGCTCTTGCAGATGATCGCGCTGGCGACGCTGGTCGGCACAATCGCGCTGTACGCGGTGATTCCGAAGGGCTTCCTGCCGCGCCAGGATACCGGATTGCTGGTCGCGGTGACGCAGGCGGACCAGAGCGCGTCGGTCGGCAAGCTCGCCGGGCTGCAGGCGCAGCTGGCGGCGATCGCGGCGGACGATCCGGCTGTGACGGGCGTGGTGTCGTTCGTGGGCGCCGGCACGATCAATCCCACGCCCAACACCGGGCGGCTGACGATTGCACTGAAGCCGGTCGGCCAGCGCGACGCAGCACCAGTCGTGATCGCGCGCATGCAGGCGAAGATGCGCGACGTGCCGGGTGTCGCCGCGTTCATCCAGCCGGTGCAGGACGTGCAGATCGGGACGCGAGTCAGCCGCACGCAGTATCAGTACACGCTGATGGACACCGACGCGCATGAGCTGGCGGACTGGACGCCGCGGCTGATCGCGGCGCTGCGCAGCCTGCCGGAGCTGCGGGATGTGGCGAGCGATCAGCAGGACGACGGCTGGCGCATCGACGTGCGCGCCGATCGCGCCGCGGCGATGCGCTACGGCGTGACGATGCAGGCGGTGCAGGACACGCTGTACGATGCGTTCGGACAGCGGCAGATCAGCACCATCTTCGGCCAGGCGAACCAGTATCGCGTGGTGCTGGAGGCCGATCCCGCGTGGCAGGCCGATCCCGCCGTGCTCGATCTGCTGCGCATCCCCGGGAGCAACGCCGCGCAGGTGCCGCTGTCGGCGATCGCGACCATCGAGCGCAGCGTTGCCCCGCTGGTCGTCACGCATCAGGCGCAATTCCCGGCGGCGACGATCAGCTTCGACCTCGCACCGGGCGCTTCGCTCGGCGACGCGGTGGACGCGATCGCGCGGGCGGGGGCGTCGATCGGGATGCCGTCGACGATCTCCGGCTCGTATTCGGGCGACGCGGCGGAGTTCCAGCGGTCGCTGAGCGCGGCGCCGTGGCTGATCGGGGCGGCGGTGGTGGTGATCTACATCGTGCTCGGCATCCTGTACGAAAGCTGGATCCACCCGGTGACGATTCTGTCGACGCTGCCGTCGGCGGGGATCGGCGCGCTGCTCGCACTGATGCTGTGCGGGTTCGACCTGTCGCTGGTGGCGCTGGTCGGCATCGTGCTGCTGATGGGCATCGTGAAGAAGAACGCGATCATGATGATCGACTTCGCGATCGAAGCGACGCGGGAGCGCGGCCTGTCGCCCGAAGCGGCGATCGAGGAGGCGAGCCTGCTACGGTTCCGCCCGATCATGATGACCACCGCCGCGGCGCTGTTCGGCGCGCTGCCGCTGGTGCTCGGCCAGGGGGCGGGCAGCGAGCTGCGCGTGCCGCTGGGTGTGACGATCATCGGCGGCCTGCTGCTGAGCCAGTGGCTGACGCTGTACACGACGCCGGCGATCTATCTCGGCTTCGAGCGCCTGTTCGCGCGCTGGGCGACGCCGGGACGCCCGGTGGCGGCGGAGTAGGCGTGAACGTCTCCACCCCGTTCATCCTGCGGCCGATCGCCACCACGCTGCTCGCCCTCGGGCTGATGCTCGCCGGGTGCATCGCCTACCGATTCCTGCCGGTCGCCTCGCTGCCGGACGTCGACGTGGCGACCATCGTCGTGCTCGCCGCACGGCCGGGCGCGAGCCCGGAGACGATGGCCAACTCTATCGCCGCACCGATCGAGCGGCGGCTCGCCGAGATCCCGGGCGTCGAGGAACTGACCTCGCTCAGTTCGGTCGGCAACACCTCCGTGATCGTGCAGTTCGACACCTCGCGGGACCTCGACGGCGCCGCGCACGACGTGCAGGCGGCACTGAACGCGGCGCAGACCGACCTGCCGCCCGACCTGCCGACGCGGCCCTACTACCGCAAGATCAACCCGTCCGAGTTCCCCGTCATCACCTTCGCGCTGACCTCCGACACGCTGACGATCCCGCAGATCTACGACGCGGTGGACACCGTGCTCGCGCAGCGGCTGTCGCAGGTGCAGGGCGTGTCGCAGGTGCTGGTCAGCGGCGCGTCCACGCCCGCCGTGCGCATCGACGCCGATCCCGCGCGGCTCGCCGCCACGGGGTTGGCGATGCAGGACATCCTGGCGACGGTGCAAAGGGCCAACGTGCTCGGTCCCGTCGGGCAGTTCGAAACGCCGGAGCACGGCATCACCATCGGACTGAACGAGCAGCTGCGTCACGCGCGCGACTACCGGGGGCTGGTGGTGAAGTCGGGGCCCGACGCAGCCCTGCGGCTGGCGGACGTCGCCACCGTCACCGACAGCGTCGCCAACATCCGGCTCGCCGCGTGGAGCGGGCGCAAGCCGGCGATCCTGGTCAGCGTCAGCAAGGAGGCCGGCGCCAACGTGATCGACACCGTCGACCGGGTGCAGGCGCTGATGCCGCAGCTGCTGCGCTGGATGCCGCAGGGGATCACCACCACCGTCATCGCCGACCGCACGACCACGATCCGCGCGTCGGTCGGCGACGTGCAGATCACGGTGGGGATCACCGTCGTACTCGTGCTGCTGGTGGTGCTGTTCTTCATGCGGCGGCTGGTGCCCACGATCGCCGCGGGCGTCACCGTGCCGCTGTCGATCTGCGGCACGCTGGCGGCGATGTGGTTCTTCGGCTACTCGCTGAACAACTTATCGCTGATGGCGATCACCATCTCGGTCGGCTTCGTGGTCGACGACGCCATCGTGATGATCGAGAACATCTACCGCAAGCGCGAGCGCGGCATGGCCCCGATCGAGGCGGCGATCGCCGGCGCGCGGCAGATCGGCTTCACCGTGCTGTCGATCACCCTGTCGCTGATCGCCGTGTTCATCCCGCTGCTGTTCATGGGCGGCGTGGTCGGGCGGCTGTTCCGCGAGTTCTCGGTGACGCTGGCCGTGGCGATTGCGGTCTCCGCCGTGGTGTCGCTGACGGTCACGCCGATGATGTGCGGGCGGCTCGGCACGGCGTCGTCCGCGCCCGGTTCGGGCGGGCGGATCGACCGGGCGCTGGACGGCGCCGTGCGCGCCGCCGAGCGCTTCTACGGGCGCACGGTCGGCTGGGCGCTCGATCACCGCGCGCTGATGATGCTGGTGATGGCGGCGACCGTCGTGTTCCTGGTGCGCATGTACGGCGTGCTGCCGAAAAGCCTGATGCCCGAGCAGGACACCGGGCTGATCTACGGCACCACCATCGCCTCGCCCGACATCTCCTTCGGCGCGATGTCGGAGCGCCAGCAGCGCATCGTCGACACCATCCTGAGCGACACGGCGGTGGACAACGTCGGCTCCGTGGTGGGTGTCGCGACCGGCTGGGGTGCGCCGAACCGCGGGCAGCTGTTCATCAGCCTCAAGCCCGCGCGCCCGCGCGGCGACACGGCCACTTCGGTGATCGACCGGCTGCGCGACAAGCTCGCCGCGGTCGGCGGCGTGCAGACGGTGCTCGCGGCCGCACAGGATTTGCGCGGCGGCGCGCGCAGCGGCGGAGCGGAATACCAGTTCGTCGTGATCTCGCAGGACCTCGAGCAGATGCGGCTGTGGACTGCGCGATTGGCCGACAAGCTGCGCGCGACGCCGGGACTGGCCGACGTGAACAGCGACCAGGATCGCGCCGGGCCGCAGGCCGACGTGCAGATCGACCGCGCGGCGGCCGCACGCATGGGCGTCGATGTCGCCGCCATCGACAACGCGCTGTCGAACGCGTTCTCGCAGCGGCAGGTCTCGATCATCTACACGCAGCGCAACCAGTATCGCGTGGTGCTGGAAGCCGATCCGGTGCTGCAGTCGGACCCGACCATGCTCAGCCGCATCTACGTGCCCGGGCGCGGCGGGACGCAGGTGCCGCTGTCGTCGGTGGCCGCCATCGTGCGCGACACGGCACCCGTCGGCGTCACCCACCAGGACCAGTTCCCGGCAGGAACGCTGAGCTTCAACCTCGGTCCCGGCATGTCGCTGAGCGACGCCGCGGCGGCGGTCGAGCACGCGGCGCAGGCGCTGAACATGCCGCGCGAGGTGCGCACCGAGCCCGCCGGCAACTTCAAGTTCTTCGAGGACAGCCTGAAGACCGAGCCGCTGCTGATCGCGGCGGCGTTCCTGTCGATCTACATCGTGCTCGGCGTGCTGTACGAGAGCCTGATCCACCCGATCACGATCCTGTCGACGCTGCCGTCGGCCGGCCTCGGCGCGCTGCTGGCGCTGTGGGCGACCGGCTACGAGCTGTCGATCATGGGCATCATCGGCATCATCCTGCTGATGGGCATCGTGAAGAAAAACGGCATCATGTTGGTCGACTTCGCGCTGGAGGCCGAGCGCAACGAAGGGGCCACGCCGGAGCAGGCGATCCGCATCGCCTGCGTCGAGCGGTTCCGGCCGATCATCATGACGACGCTTGCCGCGACCCTCGGTGCGATGCCGCTGGCATTGTCGTTCGGCACCGGGTCGGAGCTGCGCCGCCCGCTCGGCATCGCCGTGGTCGGCGGGCTGATCGTGTCGCAGGCGCTGACGCTGTACACCACGCCGGTGATCTACCTGGTGCTGGAGCGGCTGGCGCGGGGCAGGCGCGTGAAGCTGGTGGTCGCCGGCGCGGATCACGGCAGCTTGCCCTGAAGCGGACGCCACGGCGCGCGGCGCCGGTGCTGAACCGCTTCAGCCGGCGCCCTGGTCGGTGCCGTCGGTGCGGGCGTCGCCGTCGGCGCGGTCGTGCGCCGGGCCGCCCTGCGTGCGCAGGTTCAGCGCGGTGCCGATCAGCCCGATATGGCTGAACGCCTGCGGGAAATTGCCGACCAGACGCTTCGCACCGACGTCGTACTCCTCCGACAGCAGTCCGACGTCGTTGCACAAACCGAGAAGCCGCTCGAACATCTCGCGCGCCTCGTCATGGCGGTTCTGCAGGATCAGGTTGTCGGCGTACCAGAAGCTGCACGCGAGGAACGCGCCCTCGCCGCCCGGCAGGCCGTCGGTGCCTTCCTCGGCGTGGTAGCGCAGCACGAACCCGTCGCGGACCAGGTCACGGCCGATCGCATCGACGGTCCCGGCCACGCGCGGATCGTCGGGCGGCAGGAAGCCGGCCAGCGGGATGAGCAGCGCGCTCGCGTCCAGCGACGTGCTGCCGTAGGACTGCGTGAAGGCGCCGACCTTGGTGTTGAACCCCTGCGCGCACACGTCCGCATGGATGCGGTCGCGCAGCGTGCGCCAGTCATCGACCGGACCCTGCACGCCGAATTCCTCGGCCATGCGCACGGCGCGATCCACCGCGCACCACGCCGCGACCTTGGAGAACACGAAGTGCCGGCGCCCGCCGCGCACCTCCCACAGCCCCTCGTCCGGAAGCTGCCAGATGGCGGCGAGGTGGCGCACCATTTCCTGCTCGAGGTTCTCCTCCAGCCCGCCGAGGCCGGCACGGCGCGCCTGGTAGATCGCGTCCATGACCTCGCCGTACACGTCGAGCTGCAGCTGTCCCGATGCGGCGTTGCCGATCCGCACCGGCCTCGCACCCTGATAGCCGGGCAGCCACGGGACCTCCCACTCCGCGAGGTGCCGCTCGCCGCCGATGCCGTACATGATCTGGATCTGCTCCGCGGCACCCGCCACCGCGCGCTGCAGCCAGCCGCGCCACTGATCGGCTTCCTCGGTGTAGCCGCCGTGCAGCAGCGCCAGCAGCGTGAGCGTCGCGTCGCGCAGCCAGCAGTAGCGGTAGTCCCAGTTGCGCGGGCCGCCGAGCTGTTCCGGCAACGACGTGGTCGGCGCGGCGACGATGCCGCCGGTCGGCGCATAGGTCAGCGCCTTCAACGTCAGCAGCGAACGCACGACCGCCGGGCGATACCGCCCGCGATAGGCGCATTTCCCCGACCACTCCGACCAGTAGGCGTGGCTGTCGCGCAGCAACGCCTCGGCATCGGCCGGCGGCGTCGGCGGACGGTGCGAGGCGTTGTGCGTCAGCGTGAACGCCAGACGCTGGCCGGCCGCGACGGCGAATTCGGCGACCGTCGCCATGCCTTCGCCGCGCAGCGTCACGGGCGTGCGCAGCACCAGCATGTCCGGCCCGACCACCGCGCGCACGCCGGTGGAGTCGTCGATGCGCGTCACCCACGGGATGGACATGCCGTAATCGAACCGGATCGTCAGGTGCAGCCGCATCGCGACCTGGCCCGAGACGCCCTCGACGATGCGGATCAGCGCGGAGTGGCGGGCATGGACGGGCATGAAGTCGATCAGCCGCACGGCGCCGTCGGCGGTCGTGAACGTCGTCTCCAGGATCATCGTGTCGTCGACGTAGCGGCGCGAGACCTGCGTGATGCGGCCAGCCGGCGCGATCAGCCAGCGGCCGTTGTCGGACGTGCCGAGCAGGCGGGCGAAGCAGGCGGCGTGGTCGAACCGCCCGACGCAGAGCCAGTCGACGGAGCCTTCCTTGCTGACCAGCGCCGCGGTGATGCGGTTGCCGATGAGCGCGTAGTCTTCGATGTTGGGCGGTGGGTCTTGCATGTCAGGCGAAGTCGCGGAGATTGCGAGTTATCCCCGTCATCGCGAGGCGCGCAGCGCCGTGGCGATCCAGGGCCGCGCGGCAGGCGTTTGTCACGCGGCCCTGGATCGCCACGCTTCGCTCGCGATGACGGAGCCACAAGGTCCTAGAGTCGGTATCCGTCATAGGCGCCTCGCCGTCCATCTTCGCCTCCGCCACCGTGCTGGAACGTCAAGGGAACCGCCACGCGCGCGGTCTCAGTTGATGAGCATCGCCTTGACGTCACCCGAACGCGACAGCACGCGCATCGACACGTCCCCGTCGGTGCCGCGCAGCAGGACGTCGACGCGCGCATTGCCAAGGGCGAGGCCGTACAGCGTGACCTCCTCGAGGAAGCGTGGCATGTGCGGACGCGTGAACACCACGGCGCGCTGCTGCAGGTCGAAGCGCAGGCCGAGGCAAGCGACCAGCAGCGCGGGCAGAGCGACCGCCGACCACGCCTGCGGCGAACAGGCGACCGGGTAGAAGGTCGGGCCCTGGGTGCGGCGGCGCGGGAAGCCGCACAAAAGCTCGGGCAGGCGGCGCAGGTCGATATAGGCGGCGGCATCGAACAGGCCTTCCAGCACCCGTGCCGCGTCGGCGCGCAGGCCGTAATGCCCGAAACCCATGCCGATGAGCGAATTGTCGTGCGGCCAGACCGATCCGTTGTGGTACGACATCGGGTTGTAGCGCGCCTCGCCCACCGCCACCGTGCGCACGCCCCAGCCGGAGAAGAACGCGCTGCCGAGCATCTGCCGCGCGACCGCCGCCGCGCGCTCGGCGGAGACCGACTGGGTCAGCAGCAGGTGGCCGGCATTGGACGCACGCACCGCGCAGGGGCGCTTCCTGCCGTCGAGTGCGAGTGCATACATGCCGATCTCGTCGGACCAGAACTCGGCCTCGATCTTCTGCCGCAGATCGTCGGCCGCGGCGTTCAGCTCGTACGCTCGCCCGGTGTCGCCGACCAGCAGGGCGAGGCGCGCGGCGCCCCGCTTGGCAGCGTGCACGTAGCCCTGCACCTCGATCAGCGCGATCGGTCCCTCGGCGTTGCTGCCGTCGGCGTGGAAGATGCTGTCCCAGCTGTCCTTCCAGCCCTGGTTGACGAGCCCCTTGTCGGTCTTGCGCGCGTATTCGACGAAGCCGTCGCCATCGGGATCGCCCGGCCCGTCGATCCAGGCGAGTGCGGCCTCGATGTTCGGCCACAGGCGCTTGATCGTCTCGGCGTCGCCGGTGCGCTCGTGGTAGGCGGCGGCCAGCATGATGAACAGCGGCGTGGAATCGACGCTGCCGTAGTAGCGGCGAAACGGCACCTCGCCCAGTTCGGCCATCTCGCCGTTGCGCACTTCGTGCAGGATCTTGCCCGGCTCGGCGTCGCTGACCGGATCGGTGCGCGACGCCTGGTGTGCGGCGAGGTAGCCGAGCACGCCGCGCGCGATGGTGGGGTCCATCCACAGCGTCTGCAACGCGGTGATGATCGCGTCGCGGCCGAACGCGGTGCTGTACCAGGGGATGCCGGCGTACGGATACGGGCCCTCTGGCTTGTCGGTGATCAGCATGGCGAGGTCGGAGATCGACCGCCGCATCGCTTCGTTGAACACCTCGTTCGAGGTGGCGATCGCGGCGGCGCGCGAGGCCGACTTGCGCAGGGCGCGGCGGGCGCGGCGGACAGCGCTGAAGAACACCTCGTCGCCCTGTTCGCCGGTGGCGGCGGGTGCCGCGACATTCACCCGCACGAACAGAGCGACCGCCGCTCCGCGCGGCAGATGCAGCTTCCAGAAGGCGCGATCGTCGGTCAGCCGCGTCGGGTCGGGAAAGAAGTGCAGCCGGGTCACGCGCAGCCGCTCATCGAGGCCGGTGTACGACAGCCGCACCGTGTTGGCGTCGACGTCCGCGCCATGGCGTGTGCCGTAACGTGCGCGCGTGTGTCCGCGCACCTCGAACAGGTCGGCGAAGTCGGCGTCGAAGCGCAGGCCGAGCGAGATGTCCTGATCCGCGTTGGAGAAATTGCGCACCGCGATGCGCTCGTGGCACCTGCCCTCGAAGACGAACTTGGTGCGCCGAATGTGGATCAGGTCGTGTTCGAGCTGGCGGTCGCGGTCGATGTCCGGATTGGTCAGGTCACAGGTCAACATGGCGTTGTCGTCGCGCATCGTCGAGCTGAGCAGGATCGGGCGCGCGTTCTCGACGAACAGCTCGAGCCGCGACAGGTGCCGCGTGTCGAGGTGGAAGATGCCCTCCGGGCCGCCCCGGTCCTGCCGTATGTCGCCGTTGCGGTCGAACACGGCGAACGTGTCGCCGTGCTTGAGCACGCGCGATTGCTGTTCCTGCAGGCTCGCGCTGGCGGGAATGGCGAATTCGTCGGCGTGCGGATCGGGCTTGGTCGCATCGTCCATGCCGCGTGACATAGCATCGCGCGCCACGCGGCTGGCAACCTAAAGCTGAGTCAGGCAACCTGCGGGCCGGAAAGCCAGAGGAACGCATGGACGAGTTCGCATTCGCCTCGGCCGCCGACCTTGCGCGCGCGGTGCGCGACAGACGGATCGGCTGCCTCGAATTGCTGGATCGGATGATCGCCAGGGTCGAGCGGCTGGACGGCGCGCTCAATGCGGTGGTGGTGCGCGACTTCGAGCGCGCGCGCCAGGCTGCACGCGAACGTGATAACGTGGGGGAGTCCGGGCCGCTGCATGGCGTGCCGATGACGGTGAAGGAGAGCTTCGACGTCGCCGGGCTGCCGACGACGTGGGGCTATGCCGACTCGCGCGACAACATCGCGACCGAGGATGCGCTGGCGGTGCAGCGGCTGAAGCAGGCCGGCGCGGTGATCTTCGGCAAGACCAACGTGCCGAAGTCGCTGGGCGACTGGCAGAGCTACAACGCGGTGTACGGCGCGACGCGCAATCCGTGGAACCGGGAGCGCACGCCGGGCGGCTCGTCGGGCGGCAGCGCCGCGGCGCTGGCGGCGGGGTTCTCGGCGCTGGAGATTGGCAGCGACATCGGCGGGTCGATCCGGATCCCGGCGCATTTCTGCGGCACCTTCGGCCACAAGCCCACGCACGGATTGCTGCCGCCGCGCGGGCACTCGCTGGCGCGCGCGACGGCGATGTCGGACATCTCGGTAATCGGGCCGCTGGCGCGATCGGCGGGCGATCTGATGATGGCGCTGGACGTGCTGGCACGGCCGGACGAGGCGGAGACGGGGCTGCGCCTGGAGCTGCCGGCACCGCCGGAGAACTTGTTCGGGTTGCGCGTCGCCGTGTGGGCGCAGGATGGTGCGACGCGCACCGATGCGGCGACGGTCGCGGCGATCGAGGCGGTTGCGGCGGATCTGGAAAGGGCCGGCGCGCGCGTGTCGCGCACGCGGCCGGAGTTCGAACCGGCGGCCGCGTTCCACACGTATCTGCGGCTGCTGATGGCGGTGCTGAGCAGCCGCATGACCGACGACGTGCTGGAGCAGTGGCGCACGCTCGCGCGGCGGCTGGGTTCGCGCGACATGCGGGCGGATGCGGTGCTGGGGCGCAACGTGGACATCTCGCATCGCGAGTGGGTGGCGGAGAACGAGAAGCGTGCCGTCGTCCGCCGCGCCTGGGGCCTGTTCTTCCGCGATCACGACGTGCTGCTGTGCCCCGCGTTCGGGGTGCCGGCGCTGCCGTTCACCGATCATGGCGAGACCTGGGAGCGCACCGCGACGGTCGACGGCGTCACGATCCCCTACAACGACCTGCTGTTCTGGCCGGGCATCACCTGCGGCTTCCACCTGCCGGCCAGCGTCGCGCCGATCGCGATGTCCCCGGACGGGCTGCCGATCGGCGTGCAGATCGTGGGGCCGCTGTACGGCGACCGCGTGTGCGTCGGCGTGGCGGCGGAGATCGAGCGGCTGCGCGGCGGGTTCCGCCCGCCGCCGGGCTACGCGGACTGAGCGAGACCGGTATCGGCCTGAGTGTAGCCCAGCTCACCCCCGTCGTTGCGAGGAGCGCAGCGACGAAGCAACCCAGGGCCGTACGAAAACCGTCTGTCACGCGGCTCTGGGTTGCTTCGCTACGCTCGCAATGACGATGCCACCTCATCCACGCTCAGGTCGATACAAGTCTAACGCGCATCGGCGTGCGCACGACGCGGCCTTCGAGCCGCGCGGCAGCGGCAACGACGTCGTCGGATGTCGGCAGCGTCGTCACTCGCCGGGATGCGGCAGCAGCGCCGATCCCTGGTCGTTGGCGGCGGTCCAGGCCACGCGATAGAGCAGGAAGCGCTCGGCCACGATGCCGTCGCGGCCGCGCGTGGCCTCGCCGACCGGCGTCAGCGCAGCGCCGCCGAGCGGCGGCAGGAACTGCAGGTCGTGCCGCCTTGCGTCCTTCAGGAACAGGCCGGTCTGCCCGGCAAGCTCCGGCTGACGGAGATCGAACAACGCCCAGCGCGGATCGACCGCGACGACGGGCACGCTCGCGGGCAGGTAGAAGGCCAGTTCGGAGGCGAGGCCGTATTCGTCGCTGACCACGAAGCTGGCGCCGGCCGCGACGCGCGCGGCCTCGACCTCGCCGGCAACGCCTTGCCAGCCCGCCAGCGTCCGCATGCTCTGGTCGATCGACGGCGGCAGCGGCAGCGGGGCGAACGCGACCTGCACATAGGCGACGGCCGTGATCATCGCGCCGAGGGCGATCGCCGGCCGCCGCCATGCACGCAGGACCGGCCACGCCGCCGCGGCGATGGCGGCGGCCGGATAGACCACCGCCGGCCAGTTCGCCTGCACGCGGTCGCCCAACGCGTGCTCGGCGAACAGCGCCAGCGGCGGCACCGAGAGCAGCGCCAGCAACGTGGCCGCCGCCTCGCGTGTACGCACCGCCCGCAGCGTGGCCACCGCGACGCCGGCGGTGAACAGCACCAGCAGCAGCGGGGTGGCGAGTGCGATCTGTCCGCCAATCAGCTCGGGCAGGTAGCGGAGCGCGAGTGCGGGCCTCCAGGCTTCCAGGCGGCCGCCCTGGCGCAGGAAGCTGGCCCAGTGATGCGCGGCGTTCCACGCCACGACCGGCGCGAAGATCGCCAGCCCCAGCGCCGCCGCCAGCCACGGCCACGGCCGCCGCAGCCACGGGCGCAGGCCGGGCACCACGACGAACCACAGCCCCGCGCCGAAGCCGAGGAAGGCCGCCGTGTACTTGCTGGCCAGCGCGCAGCCCGAGGCGGCGCCCGCGGCCAGCAGCCAGCCGGGCCGCGCGGACGCGTGGAACCGCGCCAGCGCCCACATCGTCGCGATCCAGAAGAACATCAGCGGCGTGTCGGGCGTCATGATGACGGTGCCGGCGCCGAGCATCAGCGTCGCGTTCAGCGCGGCGGCGGCGAACAGGCCGGCGTTGCGCGCGGCGGGAAACAGGCGTTGCGCGGCATCGGCCAGCAGGAACGTGCCCAGCAGGCCCGAGAGCGGGCCGAGCAGCCGCACGCCGAGCGGAGTCTGGCCGGCGATCCACGTGCCGGCGCGGATCCACAGCGCCACCATCGGCGGGTGGTCCGGGTAGCCCGCCGCGAGCGCGCGCGACCAGACCCAGTAATAGGCCTCGTCCGGCGACAGCGGCGCGTGGGCAGCGAGCCACAGCCGCGAGAGCGTCAGTGCGGCGAGCGCTGCAATCCCGATCGCGGTCCAGCGCGCCGCGTCGGCATCGCCACGCACGGGGCGCGCGCGGTCAATCACTCCGGCTCGGTCGCTCGCGTCGAGCATGCGTCAGCGAACGCGCCAGACCAGCGTGGCCGACACCGCGTAGTTCCAGACCACTCCGATCACCGCGCCCATCGCGCCGGCGGCGATGCTGGTGGCGTGCTCGGCGTACAGCGTGCGGGCGATGCCGATATTGGCGATCGCGCCCACCCCGCAGACCAGCATGAACAGCAGCAGCCCGCGCCAGACCGCCGCACCGCGCAGGCGCCGGTCGCGATAGGTCACCTGGTTGTTGAGCAGGAAGTTGAACGCCATGGCGCAGATGGTGGCGATCGTCTGCGCGCGGGTGAAATCGACGCCGAAACGCTGTGCGGCGACCAGCACCGCCACGTTCACCAGCACGCCCAGCGCGCCGACCAGCGCGAACGCGACGAAACGCAGCGGGAACGCGCCGTTGGTGAGCTTGTCGAGCAGCAGCCCGGCGAACTGCACCAGCACGAGCACGTCGAGCTTGCTGTCGCCGGAGGCGCGGGCGCGGAAGCGGAACGGCACCTCGGCGACGCGCAGCGGCGCGGGCGCGCTCAGCACCAGATCGAGCAGGATCTTGAACCCCGAGCCGGTCAGGCGGGGGGCGGTGCGCTCGAACACGTCGCGGCGGATCGCGAAGAAGCCGCTCATCGGATCGGTCAGGCGCACCGGCAGGAAAGCCTGCGCGACGCGGATGCCGGCGTGCGACAGGCGCTGGCGGAAGCCCGAGGACAGGCCGGAATCGTCCGCGCCGGCAGCGTGCCGCGTGCCGACCGCGAGGTCGTAGCCGCCGCTCAGCACGTCGCGCAGCATCTCCGGCACCTTGGTCTCGTCGTGCTGCAGGTCGCCGTCGATCACCGCGATTGCCTGCGCCGAGGAGGACAGCGCGCCCTCGATGACGGCCGAGGCGAGGCCGCGGCGGCCGATGCGGCGGATGCAGCGGACGCGGGCATCGTGCTCGGCTAGCGCGCGGGCCGCGTCGGCGGTGCCGTCGGGGCTGTTGTCGTCGACGAACACCACTTCCCAGGCAAAACCGACCAGCGCCGCGTCGAGCCGCTCGACCAGCGGGGCGACGTTGTCGCGCTCATTGTAGCAGGGCACCACGACGGTCACGTCCGGCGCGCCCGCTTGGGGCGCAGCGGTCAGCGGCCGTGCTTCCAGGGTGGAATCAGCCATCGCGGGCGCCGGTCACAGTGGCACGCCGGCGAGGCTCCGGCTGGTGCGGATCGTCTGCAGGGTCTGCACCCGGCTGACCATCGGCAGGCCGGTCAGGCGGCCGGTCAGCTCGTTCTCGTGCGCGGTGTCGCGGGCGACCAAGCGCAGCAGGAAGTCGCCGCCGCCGCGGATCATGTGGCACTCGCGCACCTCGGGCCACGCGCCGACCGCCTGTTCGAACGCCGACAGCATGCTCTCCTTCTGGCTCTCGAGGCCGACGATGGCAAAGAAGGCCACCTCCCAGCCCAGCTTCTGCGGGTCGGTGTCCGCATGGTAGCCGCGGATGACGCCTGCTTCCTCCAGCCGCCGGACGCGCCGCAAGCACGGGGGCGCGGAGATGTCGGCCCGTCGCGCCAGCTCGACATTCGTCAACCGCCCATCCATCTGCAATTCCAGCAGAATGCGCCGGTCGATGGCGTCGAGGATCGGCGCCTCGTCGTTTCTCGTTCTCATACGTTCCCGTCCGGCCAGCGGGCAGCCGGCCCCCCGTGGCGAAATTATCTTTCGCGAGAGGAGTCCGGCAAGCGAGGGGCTCGAGAAGGCCCGATCTGGCTCACGCCGCTTGCCCGGCGCGGAAACAGGCTCCTATCCTGCACATTGCGAAGGAACAGGTATGTCCAAGACGCATCGCACGCGGGTGCTGATCATCGGCGCGGGTCCCGCGGGCTACACCGCCGCGATCTATGCCGCTCGCGCGGGGCTCGCGCCGGCGCTGCTGACCGGCCTGCAGCCGGGCGGGCAGCTGACGATCACCACCGACGTGGAGAACTACCCCGGCTTCGCCGAGGTGATCCAAGGCCCCTGGCTGATGGAGCAGATGGCGGCCCAGGCGGCGCATGTCGGCACCGAGATCGTCAACGACCTGGTCACCGAAGTCGACCTGAAGGCCACGCCGTTCCGGGCGGCGGCCGATTCGGGCGACGCGTGGCTGGCGGACGCGGTCATCATCGCGACGGGCGCGCAGGCGCGCTGGCTCGGCCTGCCCTCGGAGCGCCGGCTGCAGGGCGCGGGCGTGTCCGCCTGCGCCACCTGCGACGGCTTCTTCTTCCGCGGCAAGCGCGTGGCCGTGGTCGGCGGCGGCAACACCGCGGTCGAGGAGGCGCTGTACCTGACCCATCACGCCAGCCACGTGACGCTGATCCACCGGCGCGACCGGCTGCGCGCCGAGCGCATCCTGCAGCAGCGGCTGTTCGCCAATCCGAAGATCGACGTGATCTGGAACGCGGCGGCGGACGAGGTGCTGGGCGCGGGCTCGCCGGAAAGCGTGACCGGCGTGCGGCTGCGCGACACGGTGACGGGTGCGCCGAGCGAGCTTGCGGTCGACGGGCTGTTCGTCGCCATCGGGCACACGCCGACGACGGCGCTGTTCCGCGGCCAGGTCGCGATGGACGACGAGGGCTACATCGTCACCGCGCCGGGGACGATGCGCACGTCGGTCGCCGGCGTGTTCGCGGCAGGCGACGTGCAGGACAAGGTCTATCGGCAGGCGGTCACGGCGGCCGGCACCGGCTGCATGGCGGCGCTGGAGGCGGAGAAGTGGCTGGCATCGCAGGCCGACGGGCTGGCGGCGGCGGCGGATTGAACAAACGAAGGCCCGGCGGGGGCGAGCGAGGGAACGGCATGGACTGGGACAAGCTGCGCGTCTTTCACGCGGTCGCCGAGGCGGGCAGCTTCACCCACGCCGGCGACACGCTGAACCTGAGCCAGTCGGCGGTGTCGCGGCAGATCTCGGCGCTGGAGGAGGCGCTGCAGGTGCCGCTGTTCCACCGCCACGCGCGCGGGCTGATCCTGACCGAGCAGGGCGAGGCGCTGAACCGCACGGTGCGCGAGGTGTTCGCCAAGCTGGCGATGACCGAGGCGCTGCTGACGGAGAGCAAGGAGAAGCCGGCCGGGCGGATCAAGGTGACCACCACCGTCGGCTTCGGCGCCACGTGGCTGGCGCCGCGCATCGCAGCGTTCCTCGACCAGTATCCCGACGTGACGATGACGCTGCTGCTCGACGACAGCGACCTCGATCTGGCGATGCGCGAGGCGGACGTGGCGATCCGCATGCACGCGCCCAAGCAGCCGGACCTGATCCAGCGGCACCTGATGTCGATGCACTGGGCGGTGGTGGCGTCGCCGGCGTACTGCAAGCGCAAGGGGACGCCGCAACGGCCGGAGGACCTGGACGACCACAACCTGATCCTGTTCGGCGAGTACCGCCCGCCGGTGGCCGACATCAACTGGCTGGCCGAGGCGGGACGCCGCGCCGGCAGCCCGCGCCGCGCGCTGCTGGAGGTCAACAACGTGCAGGCGATGCTGCACGCGATCCGCTCGGATCTCGGAATCGGCGCCATTCCCGACTACATGGTTGCGGACGATACCGAACTGGTGCGTCTGCTGCCCGACCTGAAGGCGCCGAAGGTGGACGTGTATTTCGTCTATCCGGAGGAGCTGCGGAATTCCAAGCGCGTGGCGGTGTTCCGCGACTTCCTGCTGGCGCGGCTGGCGGAGCTGCAATAGCGCGCAGCGCCGCTCAGGACGCCAGACAGACCTCCAGCGCACGGCTGCCGGGAGGGAGATCGACATGCGCGTCGCCGTCCGTCCAGCGCGCCGGGCCGGGCTCGGGCGGCCACCAGCCGATGCCGATGGCATCACTGTCGAGCGGCAGCGTGCAAGTGCCGTCCACGCCGAGGCGACGCACGTTCACCCCCAGGCGGCGGCGATCCTCGACCCAGGGACGGGCCTCGGTCGGCCGTGCAGAGGGCGAGACCAAGCGCACATGCGACGCACCGGGCGGGATCGCGAAGACCTGCCTCGGGCCGTCCGCCAAGGCCGGGCGCAAGCTGCATTCGCCGGCGACGAGCGTCAGCGTGCGCCGCAGGCGGGGCATGGACGGCGCGGACGCCACACCGGCGCGCGCGGCGACGCGGCGCCAGACGCGTTCGGCGAAGGTTTCATCGGGCGCGAACGGCGCGCAGGCAGCCATCGGCGAACGATCGTGCAACGGGCAGGGCGAGGCGAGCGCGGCGCTGAAGAAAGCGGCGTGACCCTCCTCGCGATAGCTCTCCGCCAGGATGCCCTCGGCGAGCAGCAGGGCGTGGCGATCGAGTGCGACGTGCACGTAGGTGATGGCGCGCCGACCCAGCTCCTGGACAACGGAGACTCCGTTGAGCAGGCGAAAGGCGCGCAGCAGATGGCCCTCCATCAGCAGGCAGTGGTCGGGCGAAAGCCGCAGGTCGCGCGCCGGCAGGCAGGGCCCGAACGCGCCGGCACGGATGCGGATCGGCGCGGCGAGGGCCGGATCGGGATGGCCGGCCAGTCGAAGCGTCCGCATGCCGACCCAGCGCACGGTGTCGACCGACGGGCGGCCAAGCTGGTCGAGTGCGACGACGCGGTCGCCGCGCTTGAGCGACTCGGCCACGCGTTCGCCGTCAGGCGTTGCAATGCGGGTGCGGCCGCCGAAACACACCGGAAGCTGCGATGTGGTCAGAGTGACGCCGCCCGCGCCGTTGCTGTACGTCAGATCCGACAGCACGAGACCGGGGATCGTCAGGTCCACCGGGCCGCCTTGCCCTGACAGCATCAGGACGCCGCCGCTGTAGGACGAGGCGGCGACGGTGAAGCCGTCGATCCTGATCGTGTCGCCGGCATAGAAGTCGGTGATCGCGTTCGCGGGCGCGTTGGCGGCGGTGAACTCCAGCGATCCCGGGTCGAAGACGATCGCGCCCGAACCGGCCGCCTGCGGGTTGTCGAGGACGAGCGTCGCGGCGGTGCCGATGGTGGTGCCGCCGGTGTACGTGTTGTCGGCGTCCAGTTGCACGGTGCCGCCGCCGATCACCAGTGCTCCGGCCCCGTCCTGCGTGTAGCCGGCGATCGAGCCGGGCTCGTCGGCGATCACGCCGGCGACTTCGAGCGTCGGCTGGTCGGAAGAGGCGGCGAGCGTGACGGTCTCATCGCCCTGGATGAAGATGCCCGAGCCGAAGGCGTCGCCGGTACCGCCCAGTTTATTGCTGACATATGGGCTGCTGAGACCGCCCTCGACGGTGCCCACGCCGAGTGAGCCCGCTTGAATGATGAGTGTGCCGCCTTGCTGGACGAACACGTCGCCGCCGGCGCCGAGCCCGCCGCCGCCCGCCCGCCGCGTCTGTGCCGCTGGCACCGGCGCCGGCGCCGAAGCCGCCGGGGCTGCCGTTACCGCCGCCGCCGCCGCCGAAGCCCCCCGCCGATCCGCTTCCTCCGCCGCCGCCGAAACCGCCGACTCCCTGCGTACCGACCGTAAAGCCTTCCCCGCCGCCGGCACCCCCACCGCCGAAGCCGGCATTTGCAGAATCACCGCCGTGCCCGGCTTCGCCGCCACCGCCGGCCGACGCGCCGCCGATGCCGGGAAAGGGCGTCTCGGCACGGCCGGCACCGGGCAGGATTCCAGGGCCGCCGTTACCACTCGTGGAATTGAAATACCCGGCGCCAAGCGCAGAACGGCCGACGCCGCCGCCACCGCCGGGCCCGTGGAAAAAAGGGACATTTCGCGAGCTGCCACCGCTCCCGCCGAGGCCTCCGCCTCCGCCGCCGCCTTGGGAGCCCGCCTGGAACGCGCTACCGCCGTTCCCGCCCGTCGCCGCGTCACCGCTGAAATTGACATCGACGAGCGTGACGTCGGCGCCGGCAGCCACGAACAGGCCACCGCCTAGGCCGGCTCCGCCGCCCGCACCGCCTTGGTCGATACCGCCACCGCCCCCCAGCCGCCTACCGCATCTGCATCGGCGATGGTCAGGCCTTCGACGGTCAGAACGCCGCGATAGGCGAACAGGCCGCGATCCTCCGGATACCCATGTAACCCGGACATAGTGTGGCCGTTGCCGATGATGGTCAGGCTGGAGCCGGTGCCGAGCACCACGCCAGCGAGGTCGTCCGTCAGCGTATAAAGCGAAATGTCCTGGGCGATATCGATCGTGTAGGCGGCGATGGTGCCGCCCTGCGAGACGCTGTCGACACTTCGAATCTCGGCGTCGAGCTGTGCGGCGGTGCTGGCCGTCTGCGTCAGATCGCTCATGCTTCCGTCCCCGCGGCGCAGCGAGCCGATCCTGCCGCGACCGCTCCGGCATCGATACGGGGACGCGACCGAGTCAGGCCGTCTCGTATGCGACCTTTACCTGGGGCACACAGGGTCGTCCACTTCCTTCAAGGTATGCGACGGTTTAGTGCAATGACGTTCACCACAACCGCGCGGCGGCACTCAAAGCGCATGACTTGGCGGAACGCGCGGCGGTGTTCGGCCCGATGCCGCACCTGACGCCGCCCGAGGTGCCGCGGGTCCGCGGCGGGCAGGTCATTGCCTCGCGTCTGTACGACGTCGCCTATGCCATTGACCTGACTCGCGCCGAGCGCATCTGGGCGGAGCGCCAGCCGCGCGTCGGCGCGCGGCGCGCTCGGCTGGTCTCGACGCCGAGCAAGGCGGTGGATTTCGGCGTGCCGCCGGTCGACCTGCCGCTCGAACCGATCACGCTGAAGCTGCCCGGCGGCGACGTCGAGGCGAGCGCGTCGGCGCGGCTGTACGATTTCGGCGTCGTCGTGCTGACGTTGCGCGTCGCCGCCGCCGATCTCGACTGGGCGGCGTTCGTGGCACGGGTGAATGCGGTGGCTGCCGCGGTGGATGCGAAGTCGGCGGAGCGGCCGTGGCCTGGGCTGCTCGATCCGCTGCGCGCGACGCTGGCGCCGGCGATGGACCGGCCGTCGGCGCAGACGATCGAGGAGGACTACCTCATCGGCGTGGTGCAAGGCTTCGACCCGCCGCTGGCTGCCGCCGAGGTGATCGAGCGGCTGGATCTGATCCCGCTGCTGACGGGCGAGATGCGCGCGCTGTCGGACGCGGCGCGCGCCGAGGTGCTGCGCAACCGCTTCGGCTATTACACCGACGACCTGACGGTGCTGACCTGGGACCGCGCCTTTCTGCTGGAGCCGCGCGGCGAGACCGACGTGCTGGACGTGCTGGAGGTCGCCAACGCGCAGCTGCTGGAGATGCGCTACTACGACGAGCTGCTGGATGACGAGCTGCCGCGCATGTACGACCTTGTCGAGGCGGCGCGCCGGACAGCCTCGCTGCTGTCCGCACGCCGCTTCGCCCACCTCGCGCGGCGGCTGTACACGCTGGTGGCGGAGGCGACGGAGCTCGCCGAGCGCGTCGACAACGCGCTGCAGGTGACCGAGGACGTCTACCTCGCCCGCATCTATGCGGCGGCGCTGAACCTGTTCCGGGTGCCGGAGGTGAACGCGGCGGTGAACCGCAAGCTGGCGCTGATCCGCGACACCTACACCGCGCTGTACGACGAGGCGCTGAGCGGGCGGTCGGAGCTGCTAGAGGTGCTGATCGTGCTGCTGATCATCGCCGAGATCGCGCTGGCGATCTGGCGGCCGTGAATAGCGCTGGCCGGCTGTCGATGCCCGATGTATCGAGGGATGCTGCCGTGTCGGCCGCCAAGGGGAGGATCGATCCTATGAAATCCACGCGCCAGCTTGCTGTTGCGCTCATTGCCGGCGTTGCCGTTGGCGGGGCAGTCGTCCACGAGCTGCACGCTCAGGCCACGCCGCCGGTTTATGTCGTCGTCGACATCAGCGACATCACGGACCCTGAAGGCTTCAAGGCGATTCCTCCCAAAGCCGGCCCGGAGACACTGGCTCCTTTCGGCGGGAGGTACATCATACGCACTGAAAACATTACCGCACTCGATGGAACCGCGCCCAAGCGATTTGTGGTCATTGCGTTTGACAACGTGGAGAAAGCGAAAGCCTGGAAGGCTTCGGAACGCTCAAGGGAGGTTGACGCGATTCGACACCGAACGACGAAGTCGAGTCAGTTCCTCGTCGACGGTATGTAGCATACCTTGCCTATCCGCTTGTCACATACAACCACTAAATCTGGTGGCCCGGCACGAACAACGAGATACTTCCGGGAGTATTTAGACGGCGCTTACGCTCTATTGACCCGTCGCGATACCGCAT
>Ga0074045_10000291_pt1 | contig 48661 bp, 38 predicted proteins | sample BogForMeECP23OM2_FD_94442 | JGI IMG/M metagenome (GOLD analysis project Ga0074045, IMG submission 94442) | Bog forest soil microbial communities from Calvert Island, British Columbia, Canada - Bog Forest MetaG ECP23OM2 | ecosystem: Environmental > Terrestrial > Soil > Wetlands ... | reverse complement strand
TTTCATGCAGAGTGGCTGAGGGACGAGCCCTGTGACGCCACGGCAACCGGATCGGGATCATATATCCCGACCGCCAGGTGCCAACTCCCGCCCGGAAACGGGGAACATGAGATTCGGATGCGAAGCTAGCTTTATTTGCACTCCGATAACCTCTTTTCCTATTTCCTGGAAAAGGGGCCTTTCAGTTTTAGGGCACTCTTCCCGGCTCGTCCCCAGCTATTCGCCAGCAGAAAGCGAGTAGCAAATGGCTCACTACGAATTGCGCTGCCGGGAATGCGGACGAAGCTGGGGAAACCAGCCCCGCTCGATCTGCGACGAGTGTTTCTCTCCTCTCGAAATCACTTACGACTACGACGCGATCCGGGCTTCGATTGCTCAGGGAACGTTTGGCCGCGAGCGAATTTCGCAACGGCCTCCCAACATGTGGCGCTACACCGAGTTGCTGCCGCTGCCGGCGGGCTTTGAGCCACGGCTGCCCGTAGGATTCACGCCGCTCTTTCAGGCGCCGCGGCTGGCAGCGCGTCTGGCTGGCAATCAGCGTGACGGGAATGCCGCCGCGCAGAATCTCTACATCAAGAATGATGCCGTCTGCCTGCCGACGCTAAGCTTCAAGGACCGCGTGGTGGCCGTGGCCCTGGCACAGGCGAAGGCTTTTGGTTTCGACACGGTTGCGTGCTCTTCCACTGGAAATTTGGCGAACGCAGTGGCAGCGCACGCCGCGCGACTTGGTTTGAAAGCCTGGATCTTTATTCCTTCCGATCTGGAGCCGGCGAAGATTCTGGGCACGCAGGTGTTTGGCGCGAATGTGGTGCGCATCGCCGGCAACTACGATCAGGTGAACCGGCTGTGCTCGCAGATTGCCGAAGAGCGGCGTTGGGGATTCGTGAACGTGAACCTGCGGCCCTACTACGCGGAAGGATCGAAGACCGTGGGCTTCGAGATCGCGGAACAATTGGGCTGGCGGTTGCCGGACAATGTTGTGATTCCGATGGCTGGCGGATCGTTGATTACCAAGGTCAAGAAGGCGTTCGACGAGCTGATCAAGCTCGAGTTGGTCGAAGAAAAGCCGGTGAAGTTCTTTGGCGCGCAGGCGACCGGGTGCTCTCCGATTTCGACGGCGGTGAAAACTGGCAGCGCAGAAATCGAGCCGCAGAAACCCACGACCATTGCGCGGTCGCTCGCCATTGGCAATCCGGCCGACGGGCACTACGCGATCAAGACCATCAAGCAGAGCGGAGGATGGAGCGAGGACGTGAGCGATCCGGAAGTGATCGACTCGATCCGGCTGCTGGCGGAAACCGAAGGCATTTTCACCGAGACCGCAGGCGGCGTGACCGTGGGTACGGCGGGCAAGCTATATCGCCAGGACCGCATCCTTCCCGAGGAAACGACGGTGCTTTGCATCACAGGAAACGGCCTGAAGACGACTGACGTGCTCGCGGGCGTCTATGAGATCGAGAGACCGATTGCGCCGAAGCTCGCGGAATTCGAAAAGTATCTGAACGAGACGCTGGACACGGTCGAGGTTGCGAACCAAGCAGCGGACTCGGTCAGCGCATAAGCGGAGGATCCGATGGCGATCACAGTACAAATTCCGACCGCATTGCGGCGGCACACGGCGGGCGTGAGCTCGATTGCGTGTGCCGCTACGAATTTGGCAGAACTTTTCTCGACCCTCGATGAAAAGTTTCCGGAGCTGAAACCCCATATCCGCGACGAGGCCGGACAAGTGCGCCGCTTCCTCAATATCTATGTGAACGAGGAAGACATCCGGTTCCTGGGCGGCCCGGGTTACGCGTTCAAGGATGGGGATGAAGTGCTGCTTGTGCCTTCGATCGCGGGCGGAGCGCGGTAACCGGAGCGTCCAATCTTCCAAATTCTGCACTTGAAATTCCTCTTCTGTCCGTCTATACTCAATCTAACTAACTGGTTAATTAAGTCATAGCTCAACTCTTTCGCCATCGCCATCATCCCCGCATGGGTTCGCGCGGGCAGCCGGAGGAAAGCCGCGCCTCCATTCTGCAGGCGGCGGCGCAGGAGTTTGCCGAGCACGGCATTGCCGGCGCCCGCACGGATGCCATTGCGCGCGAGGCGCGCGTCAACAAGGCCCTCCTTTATTACTACTTCAAGGACAAAGAGACCCTCTACGGCGCGGTCCTCGACCATGCGTTTTCGGGGATGAAGGCCCGGGTCTTCCATGCGCTCGACAGCGATTTGCCGCCACGCGAGAAAATCATGGCTTACATAGGCGCATATTTCGATTTCATCGCCTCCAACCAGATTTATCCCAAGCTGATGCAGCGCGAGATGATGCGGGCGCGCGAGGGTGATTCGGTGCACATCGACCGGCTGGTCAAGACGTATTTTCAGCCCATCTACCGGCGGGTGGGCGAACTGCTGCACAAGGGAATTGCGGAAGGAGAGTTCCGCAAGGTGGATCCGGTGCATTTCGTTCCTTCAATGATTTCCATGATCGTTTTCTATTTCAGCAGCGCGCCGGTGATGCAGCGGATCGTGCACTTCAATCCGCTCACGCCGCAGCGCATCGCCGAACGGCGAGCCGCGGTGATGGATTTTATTTCCGCGGCGCTGTTTCTGCCGAATACCAACGCGGCGCCATCGTTTCATAAATCGGGAGCTCGCTCATGAGTGCTCGCAACAAATTTGCCATTCTGCTCAGCATCATTTTTGTGATCGCCCTGGTCTATTACATTTTCTCTACCGACCATTCCAAAGACCTGGTGTTGATCGGCACGGTCGATTCGAATCAGGTGATCGTCAGCGCGCAGGTGGAAGGCCGTATCCAGCGGCTGCTGGTGGACGAAGGCACGCCGGTGAAGGCCGGCGACCTGATCGCGGTGCTCGATCCCTCGGAGTTGCAGACGCAGGAAGCCGCAGCCGCAGCAAATATTACGAGCTTGCAGCACAAAGTGGCCGAGATGCAACACACCGAGCGTTCCACGTCCGGCTCAACCTCCAGCGACGTGGCCAATGCGCGGGCCAAGCTCGATTCGGCCAAGGCGCAGCTCTTGCAGGCAAAGGCTGCGCTCGACCGCACGGAGAGTGACAGCCGGCGCATGATCGAATTGGCCAAGGCCGGCGTCCAGTCGGATCAGGATCGGGTTCAGGCCGAAACTAACTTGCAGGCCGCTCAGGCGACTATGCAGGCGCAGCAGGAGTTGGTAAAGGCTGCGCAAGCGGACCTGGCCTCTGCCATCGCGCGTACGCAACAAGCCAATGCGGCGCAGAGCACGGTTCAATCGACTGAGGCTGATCTCAAGAACGCCATCGCCCAGAAGAGTCAGGCTGAGGTGCGGCTGGGCTACACCAATGTCTATGCGCCGGTGACCGGTACCGTCTCGGTGCGCGCGGCTCGGCAGGGGGAAGTGGTCAACATTGGCGCGCCGATTGTGACCATTGTTGATCTCACGGACACGTGGGTGAGAGCCGCGATTCCCGAAACTTATGCGGACCACATTGGCTATGGCGATGTCATGCGGGTGCGCCTTCCCGGCGGGACCATTACGAACGGCAAGGTTTTTTTCAAAGGAGTGGAAGGAGACTTTGCTACGCAGCGCGATGTGAGCCGCCGCAAGCGGGATATCAAGACCATCGTGTTGAAAGTTCGGCTCGACAATCCGAAAGGCGCGTTCGTGCCCGGAATGACGGCTGAGGTGCTGGTTTCGCCAGAGCAGATGAAGGGCGAGAGCAACCCGCAGAGCGCGGTGGCGGCGGGGCAGCCATGATGGCTGAAGCGAGCTCCAAGACGAACGGCTCCGCTGCGCCAGCGACCGATACGCCCTACGCGATCGATGTGCGGCACATCGTCAAGAAATTCGGTGACTTCACTGCTGTAGACGATGTTTCCTTCAATGTGAAAGAAGGCGAGATCTTTGGCCTGCTGGGCCCCAATGGTGCGGGGAAGTCGACGCTGATCCGCATGATGACGACGCTGATTCCGATCACGTCGGGAACGGCGTGCATTGCCGGTCACGATGTGGCAAAGGAACCGAATGCGGCGCGCCGCATGATTGGCGTAATCCCGCAGGCGCTGACCAGCGACCTCGACCTCACGGTGGAAGAGAATCTGAACATTTACGCCAAGCTCTACGACGTTCCGGCGAAGGAAAGAAAACGCTCAATCGAGGAATTGCTGGGGCTGGTGGACTTAACCAAATGGCGCGACGCACAAACCAAGACGCTCTCGGGAGGTATGCGGCGAAGGTTGGAAATCGCACGCGGGCTGGTACATCATCCGAAAATCTTTTTCCTGGATGAGCCCACCACGGGATTGGACCCGGTTTCACGGGTGGCTGTTTGGGAGATGCTGGGCAATATCAAGAACCAGCGGCAGCTAACGATTCTGATTACGACTCACTATATGGATGAGGCCGACCGACTGTGCGACCGGATCGCGATTGTGGACCACGGCAAACTGGTTGCGCTGGACACGCCTATGGCGTTGAAGGCCAGCGTACCGGGATCGAATGTGATCGAAGCGCAGTTTGAAAACGCTCCGGACGATTGGGAGCAGCGCTTGCATACGCTGGACGAGGTCACGTCGGTGCAACACGAGGGAGCCGGCATGTATCGGGTGCTCACCGGCAATGGTTCACGCACCACCACGGAACTGGTTGAAATGGCCGTAGAAGCTGGGGTTGCGGTGAAGTCGCTTTCCGTGCAGAACACGACGCTGGACGACGTCTTCGTGCATTACACGGGCAGGCAGTTGCGCGACGAACTGCAAAAGGCTTATGCCTTCGTGATGCCGCAGCGCCCGGGGTTGCAGCCATGAGCAGAGCGGGGTTGAAGCGATGAACCGGATGATGGCGATCGTGGAGCGCGAAATGCGGAAGTTCTTCCGCTCGCCGGCGCTCATGCTGGCGTCGATGATATTTCCCCTGGTGCAGCTCGTCATTCTGGGAAACGCGTTCGGCGGCAAGATCCGCGACGCACGCATGGCGATTGTCGATCAGGACGGAGGCACGCAGGCGCTGCGGATTCGCGAAGCCTTCGACTCCGTACGCTCAAACATTCGCACTTTCGTGCCGGTTTACTACGACAACGAGAAACATGCGATGGAGGACGTGCGCAACGGGAAACTCGATGGCGCAGTCATCATTCCGCCGCAGTTCTCGCGGCGCGTCTACGAGGAGAACCATCCGCAGATCGCGCTGGTCGTGGATAACAGCGACAACTTCATGAGTTCCGCGCTGGAGTCGGAGCTCACCGATCTGGTCAGTTCACTGAACCAGCCTACGATTGAGCCGCGGATTCTGCAACAGACCGCCCTGGAAATTGTCGAGCTTTATCCTTACATCGAATACATGAAATACCTGCTGCCGGGCTCGCTGACGCTGGCGATGTTTGTTTCGGTGATGATTGGCGGAGGCATGTTGTATATCGATGACAAGGCCCGCGGAGTTCACGAAGGTTACCTGGTCACGCCGATCACGAAGCTCGAGCTGGTGCTGGGGCTCAACTTGGCGGGAGCGATCAAGGCGGTGATGACCGGTGTGATCATTTGCGTGATTGGGGCGCTCATCGCGGGAGTGAGCACAATCTTTAATCCGATCACCATGCTGGGCCTTTTGGTGATGATTGTGCTGACCTCGCTTGCCTTCAACACCATGATGTTTCTGTTGATGGTGCGCATCGACGACCCGCTGGTGCCGCGGGCGATGTTTGGCATTCTGAATACGCTGCTGTTCTTTCCCAGCGGCGCCATCTATCCCATCCAGGCGTTTCCGCCGTGGCTGCGGGCAATTGCCAAAGTCGATCCTTTCACCTATGCGGTGGACGGTTTCAAGTGCCTGCTGCTGAAAGAGACAACCCTGGCGGCCGTTCGGGGAGATATGCTGTTCCTTTCGATCTTTGCCGCCGTTACCCTAGGCATCGCGATACCGCTGTTCAAGCGAACGCTGTAGAAGAATCTGGCCATCGGGTGATCGGGCCATCTTGTAATCGGAACATCGCCCGATGACCCGATCGTAGATCGTCCGATTTTCCGGCAACTTTTGACTTGCTGGCGGCGTCCGTTATTCTAGTAGGCCATGACTCTACTGGACGCCAAAGAGTATCATCCCGAGAAAGAGCGGAAGAAAAAGATCCGGCTTGTTTCGGCGATCGTCTTGATTCTGATCCTGGCCTTTGTGGTTTGGTGGAACCGCTTCTGGCCGGAAAAACATATTGCCGGCAAATTTTTCTCGGCGCTGCAGAAACAGGATTTTGAAACCGCCTATGGCATCTACTACGCGGATCCCGGCTGGAGGCAGCATCCGCAGAATCACTCGCAGTATCCCTTCAACGAATTCATGCAAGACTGGGGACCGAGCGGCCAGTGGGGGACCGTGAAGAGTTTTCAGATTTATGGCGACAGCAACTGTCCCGGTGGCGGAAGTGGAGTTGTGGTCGACCTGATGGTGAATGATCGCGCGCAGCACGCCCAGTTGTACGTGGACAAAACAGACAAGACGATCAGCTCGCCGCCGTGCGACCTGGAGTTTCACTAGAAGTGAAGTTAGGGGTTCTAGATCTCGAACTGTTGCAGCGTCTTGTTCATAGATGCTTCGTCGGCGACATTGAGGCAAGTCTTCGAGCGGTCAATCTGCCGCATTAAGCCGCACAGAACCTTTCCCGGGCCGATCTCCACAAAAGTCTGCACGCCTTTCTCAATCAGCAGGCGCATGCTCGGCTCCCACTTTACCGAGCCGGTCACCTGGGCGACCAGGGTTTCGCGGGCATGGTTTTCATCCGTGACCAGCGACGCTTCCACGTTGCAAACGACCGGATAAACGGGCTTCTGCATTTTCAGCTTGTTCAGGTCCGGTTCCAGACGATCCTGTGCGGGCTTCATCAGCGAACAATGGAAGGGCGCGCTCACCGGCAACAATTTCGCACGTTTTGCGCCGCGCTCGTCGGCGAGTTTGGTTCCTCGTTCCACTGCAGCGGTGTTACCGGAGATCACAATTTGCTCAGGCGAATTGATGTTGGCGGGCGAGCAGACTTCACCTTGCGCGGCTTCCTGACAAATCGCAGCAACCTTTTCCAATTCCATGCCCAGGATCGCGGCCATCGCTCCAACGCCGACCGGCACAGCCTCCTGCATATACTTGCCGCGGTTGCGCACGGTGCGCAAGGCATCCGCAAAAGTCATCGTGCCTGAGGCCACGTGTGCAGAATATTCTCCCAGGCTGTGGCCAGCCACGAAGCTGGGCTTTGGAACTTTGCCTTCAAGAACTCGCAGCGCTGCAACTGATACCGTAAGAATTGCCGGCTGGGTAATTTCGGTGAGGCGCAATTGCTCTTCCGGACCCTCGAAGCACACCTGCGACAATTTGTAGCCAAGCGCTTCGTCAGCTTCTTCAAACGTTAGCCGCGCGATGGGGAACTTTTCGAAGAGCTCTTTGCCCATGCCCACGGCCTGCGATCCCTGGCCGGGGAAAATGAATGCGATTTGTTGTGCTGCGATGCGGGGATGGTCTGTGGATTCGGTCATGTTTCGATCGTGTCAGGAGCTATTGGGCCGGGGCAGTTTCTACTTCTGCGAGTGCGGGACGAAGCTCGGCCAGTCCGCGCTCGATCGACTCATTGATGCGCCGGCCGGCGAACTCGGCTGCCACTCTTACCGCATTCTTGATGGCGTTGGCATTGGATGATCCGTGCGTGATGATGCACACGCCTTTCACTCCCAGGAGCGGAGCCCCGCCATATTCGGTGTGGTCAATGCGTTTTTTGAAATCGGAAAATGCGCTGCGCGAGAGCATGTAACCAACCTGCCGCGTGATCGTCGATTTCAGCGATTCTTTCAGCACCGTGCGCACCAGGTTTGCTACACCTTCGGAGATTTTGAGGGCGACGTTGCCCACGAAACCATCGGCTACGATCACGTCAACATGGCCGCTAAACAGGTCGCGTCCCTCCACATTGCCCACAAAGTTCAGAGGCAGACGCTTCAATAACTGGAAGGATTCGCGCGTCAGTTCGTTGCCTTTAGTCTCTTCCTCGCCAATCGATAGCAAGCCTACGCGCGGCCGTTTTCCGGCAAACCCAGACCGGCCAACTTTGAGGTCGCCAAACATGGAGCGGAAATAAATCTCGCCCATCACAGCGAATTGTTCAAGGTTGTGCGGCTTGCAATCGACGTTGGCGCCGACATCTAGCAAAATTGCCGCCGTCCCCGGAGCGGTAGGAAAAACCGCGGCCAGCGCCGGACGGTCCACGCCTTGCAGCGCGCCCAGCACCATTTTTGCGGAAGCCATGGCAGCGCCGGTGTTGCCGGCGGTAACGAAGCCAGCAGCTTGTCCTTCGCGAACCAGCCGCAGGCCGACTCGCATGGAGGAATCGCGTTTGGCCCGCACCGCCTGCACGGCTTTGTCTTCCATGGTAATGACTTCGCTGGCGTGGACGATCTCAATGGGAAGGCGGGATGCCGCCGGATGGCGGTCCAGCTCGGCCTTGATTGTATCTTCCGGGCCGATGAGCAGGACGCGAACGTCATAATTGCGGGCAGCATGAATCGCGCCTTCGATCTCAGGCTTGGGCGCCCGGTCCGAACCCATCGCATCCAGCGCGATCACGCTAGGCATGTTGGCAGGGAGTTAGCTGGCTTCTTCGACTTGCAGGACTTCGCGGCCCTTGTAATAGCCACACTTGACGCAAGCGCGGTGCGGCATCTTCTTTTCGTGGCAGTTGGGACACTCGGAGAGCGAGTGGCTCTTCAAGGCGTCATGCGCGCGTCGGGTGGAGGTGCGCTTCTGGGAGTGTCGTCGTTTTGGATTTGGCATTGTTCTAGATTCCTCTCGCTGAGGCCACCGGCCTCGCTTGCGTCGATATCTCGAGCCTTAATTTTCGATCTTAATTTTAAATTTTAGTGCGCCAGCTTGCCGCGAATTTCCTTGAGCGCGGCCCACCGAGGTTCTTCCTGGGTCACTGCGCAGGAACATTTTTCCTGGTTCAAGTTCTTGCCGCAGTGCGGACACAGACCCTGGCAATCCTCGCGGCAGGTGACCTTCAACGGAACGGCGAGCAAGATCTGCTCGCGGACAACGTCATCCAGCAGAATCCCCTCCCCTTCATAATAGCTGATCTCGGCCTCGGCGTCGGTCACCGACATCTCGTCGCGCCCGGCGTCGGCGCCCTGCGGACGATACAGCAGGTCGAATTCGCGGTTTACGTCCTGAGTCAGGGGCTCCAGACAGCGCGCACAGTTCGTTTCCAGAGTGGTACTCAAACGCCCCTGAACGCGAATGTCTTGTATGATCTTGTGCTTGCCGTGATGCTCTTCGACCAGATCCGCCCGGCCGCTGGTGTTTACAGGAGCAATCTGGCGGTAATCCGATCCCAGGTCGATTGCGCCGGGCTGAAACTTCTCCGCAAACTCGATCGGATGAAGTTCCAAGTCTCTGATTTCGAAGAACATCGGCAACCTCCGCGACGCGATCAGTGGCCGCGCGTAAAAGCCCGCGGAAGCACGTCAAGACGACGAAGTACCGCTAGGATCAAGGTTAAAGAATAAAGGCGGGGGGAAAGGAGTGTCAAGGCGGGCTAGACTACAGAAGTGGCCTTGCAGAGCGTGAAGAGACTTAGTTTCTCGCGGCTGTTCCACGGGGAACGGAGGGCGGAAGGATCAGTTTGCCGGAGGTAATTTTCTCGTTGGAACGCAACATACCCACCGCTGAAGAGTTGAAAAGGCGCCGAGAGTTCTATGAGCGAAAGGCGGAACTCCGAGATCGTCAGCCGGAGAAATCTGATCCCTTTTCCACGACTGAAGATATGGTTCGCGAGGATAGGGATCGTTGACGGAAAATAAGAATGGATGGTTCGACGGGCACGCTACCCAAGCTGCGGTCGGCGTGACACTGCTCGGATTTCTGGTACGGCTTTGGGCCGCCTCCGGAACCTTCCTCAATCCTGATGAGGCGCTGCATTTTCGGCTGGCCAATCAACCTTCGTTGGACTTGGCCTACAAGGCTAGCCTGACCGCTTCTCATCCTCCGCTTCTTACTTTTCTGCTGTACTTCTGGCGGGCGGTGGGCACGTCGGAGCTCTGGTTGCGACTGCCTTTGATTCTCGCGAGCGTGGCTTTTTGCTGGCTGTTCTATCGATGGTTAAGAAATGCTGCGGGAGACCTTGCCGGCTTCATCGGGCTGCTGTTTGTTTCATTCCTTCCGCCGATCGTCTTACTGTCGGCGGAAATCCGGCAGTACCCTTTGCTGCTGGCGTTTCTTGCTGGCGCTCTGTACTTTCTGGACGATTCCTTCACGAAACAATCTAGCCCGAGAATGGCGGCGTTCACCCTTTGCCTTTACCTCGCGATGCTGTCGCACTACTCGGCTTTTCTGTTCGCGGCGGCCCTGGGGATTTATGCCCTGCTCAGAATCTTCAGAGAGCGTCCGCCCGCCAGATTGGCCCTGGTTTGGACAATCGGACAACTTGGCGCACTGGTGCTCGCAATATTTCTGTACAAGACGCACATTTCGAAGCTAGGACTTGGAGAATCGAGGACGGCTCTACAAGGCTGGATGAGCGAGTTCTTTCTTCGCCGCTCGTATTTCGATCCTGCGCACGACAACCCGCTCCTGTTTCTGGTGGGACACTCTTTCGGAGTCTTTCAATATTGTTTCGGGCAACTTGCAGTGGGCGATGCCGCCGGCGTTCTATTCGTGGTCGGCGTGGCGCTTCTGGGTGGAAAGAATTTCCCATGCGGCCCAACTTCTTCGCGCCGCCTGGGAATCTTCCTGTTGCTGCCGTTTGTAGTGGCCAGTGTCGCCAGCCTGGCGCATGTATATCCCTACGGTGGGACGCGGCATGTGGCGTTTCTGATTATCCCGGGCGTGGCTGGCGTCAGCGTTGCAATTACGCAGCTAACGAGCCGGCGCTGGTCTCGTGCTGTCGCGCTGGCAAGTCTTATCGTTGTGCTGTGCGTGCTGTTCGGCAAAGCGCGTCAGCCGTACATTCAGCGCCGCGATCAGAGCCGCGCCCACATGAACGATGCGATAGAGTTTTTGCGTCATAAGGCCGGCCCTCCTGATCTTGTCTTCACCGACTACGAAAGCGAGTTGGTTCTCGGCCATTATTTATGCCGCCAAAGGCCGATCGAGTTCGAGGCATCCACCGCTGATTTCGAGATATTTTCCTGTGATGGAGTTCGAGTCATCTCCGCGGGTTACAAGGCTGGCACGCTCTTCGATAGCACCAACTTCTTCGGCTCGTGGAACCGGCTGGCAGAAACTTACCGCCTTAGGCCGGGGGGTACCGTCTGGATTTTTCAGGCGGGATGGGGCGTGAACCTTGCCCGCGACTTGCAACAACAGTTCGCGGAGTTCCGCGACCTGGGCGTCAAGGCGTTCGGCAACAACATTAAAATCTTCAAGCTGACCGTGGGCCAGCCGATGCCGGAGGTCAGCTCAAAATCGGCAGGGCCCTGATTCTTTTTTTCGTCGCCGAATAAATCGCGTTACAAAGGGCTGGCGCGAGCGGCGGCACGGAGGGTTCGCCGATGCCTGTCGGCGATTCCGTGCTGGCAACGGAGTACACCTCCACAACCGGAGCTTCGTCCATGCGCACCGGCGCGTAATCGTCGAAATTTCCCTGCACCACGCGGCCCCTCTCGATTGTGATCTTGGCGCGCAAAGCATTGCCGAGGGCGTAAACCACTCCGCCCGGAATCTGTTGCTCCAGAATGCTGGGATTGACGACCTGCCCGCAATCCACCGCGGCCACTACCCGATGCACCCGCGGCACTTCGTTTTCCATGCTGATTTCCACTACTTCCGCGACGTAAGAAGAAAAACATCCGAAGCAGGCGATGCCGCGGTAACGTCCCGCCGGCAGCGGCGTGCCCCATGCTGCTTTGTCGGCCGCCAGTTGGAGAACGCCACGCATGCGTGCGGTTTTCCATGTCGTCGCGAAGAATGGAATGTCCTGATCTTTATTCTGATTTTGATTTTGATTTTGCCCCAGCATGTGCAGGCGGTATGCCAGCGGATCTTTTCCCGCGGCGGCGGCCAATTCATCGATAAAACTTTCGCTGGCGAATCCGGCCTGCAGCGCATAGACCGACCGCATCCACCCCAGCGGCACGGACGTTTCGGTGAGGACGTATTCCAACGAAACGTTTGGCAAGCCGTAGATAAAGGGCGCCTCGTCCGGCAAATCGGGATCGATTCCGTTGGGTCCGGGCTGACCTTTTTGTCCGCTGATCGAGGGGGCGATAATCCGGTGCGTGAATGCTACCGGCCAACCTGCTCCATCCAGAACCGCACTCAGCTGATGCAAGCTCGCGGGGCGATACGTCGAATTCCGCATATCATCCTCGCGGGTCCAAAGAACCTTTACCGGGCTCTGCGTCGCCTTGGAAACCAGCGCCGCTTCCACGGCATAATCGTGCTCAAGCCGCCGGCCAAAGCCGCCGCCCATCAAGGTAACATTCACCTTCACCTGGTCTGGATCCAAACCGACGGCCTGCGCCACCGAATCGCGGCAATCTTGCGGCACCTGCGTGGGAGCCCACAACTCGCACGCCGATCCATGAAAATGAGCGGTGCAGTTTCCGGGCTCCATGGGTGCATGTGCCATGAAGGGCAATTGATACTCTGCCGAAATTTTTCTACCGGCAACCTTCGAAACATCGCCCACCGAATATAAGCTGGCCCCTTTCTTTGCCGCGGCCTGCTTCAGCGAATCCATTACCATCGCGGTATTCAATTCTTTATTCGGACCGTCATCCCAAGTCACGTTCAGCAGGCGGCGCCCCTCCATCGCGCCCCAGACGCTATCCGCTACCACGGCTACGGCTGAATCGCCGATCTTGCCCACATAGCTCACACCGGAAATCTTCTTCGATTCCTTATCGTCGAAGCTCAAGACTTTCCCGCCGATGGTCGGACAGCGCGACAGCACGGCGTACTTCATTCCCGGCATGCGAAAGTCGATGCCGAACACTGCCTCACCCTTCACCTTCGAAGGCGTGTCCACACGCGCCAGGCGCTGGCCTACAATCTTGTAATCTTTGCTTTGCTTCAACGGGACATCGGTAGGAATTGGCAAGGTGGCGGCCTTTTCCGCGAGTTCGCCGTAGCTGAGTTGCCGCTTGGACGCGGCATGAACAATGTTGCCATTCTGCGCAGCGCAGGACGAGCGCGGCACGGCCCAGGTGAGGGCTGCCGCTGAAATCAGCATCTCGCGCGCGGCTGCGCCCGCCTTGCGCATGGGATCCCAGGTGGTGCGCACGCTCGCGCTGCCGCCCGTGGTCTGGTCGCCGTAGAGTGTGCTCGCTCCAGCCTGTTCAATCTCAATCTGCTTCCAGTCGGCTTCCAGTTCCTCGGCGAGAATCATGGGCAATGCCGTGCGAATGCCTTGCCCCATTTCCGAGCGCGCTACGACGATGGTGATTTTGTTATCCGGCGTGATCCTCACGTAAGCATTCGGCGAGAAAACCTGTTTGCGTGATTTCGCCCCATGCGGCAGGTAGAACCCCACCACCAGGCCGGCGCCCGCGGCAACTCCCGCGACGACAAATTCGCGCCGATTCATGCCGGAGGTCTTCTTGGTCACGCCTAGGGTGCTCATTGCGCGCCTCCCGCGGCCACGGAGCCGCCACTAGCAGCCCGGTGGACCGCCTTGCGAATCCGTTCATAGGTTCCGCAGCGGCAGAGATTTCCGTTCATGGCTTGCGTGATCTGCTCATCGCTGGGGTTGGGGGTTTTTGCCAAAAGCGCAGCCGCCGTCATGATCTGTCCGGTCTGGCAATAGCCGCATTGCGGCACTTCTTCGGCGATCCAAGCTTGCTGCAGAATGTGCAAGCCGTTCGCACCCAGCCCCTCGATTGTGGTAATCGATTTTCCGGTAACCTGCGACACCGGAGTCGAGCAGGAGCGAATCGCTTCGCCTCCCAAATGAACTGTGCACGCACCGCAGAGGCCGGCGCCACATCCGAACTTGGTTCCCGTAAGTTCCAGCGTATCGCGCAAGACCCACAGCAAAGGAGTCTCCGGAGGAACGCTGATTTTCTTCTCGCTACCGTTAACGCGGAGTGTGATCTCTGCCATAGGATTCCCGGTGCCGTTTGGACAACATCCTATCGAACCTGCAGAGAAAGTGGAATGGGCTCACGAAAGCCGCGATGATAAAGCTTCGGCGCGATCCCGCCGATGGAAAGATGAGCCTTGCCAGCGAAAAAGGCCAAACTGTGCCCTGCTCATGATACAGCCCCTAGAGCAGGGATTCGAGGAGTACAAATGGAATCTCGGAACCAGCCTGAATGCGGCTTCACACAAGGCACGGCCGACGCGCGGCGCCATCCCCGGTTCAGGCTGGACGTTGATATCCGAATTGATTCCCGAACGGCGGGAGTGCTGAAGGGCCGCACTGTTGACATCAGCGAGTCCGGCATCTCAGCCCTGTTGAGGCTCGAAGTTCCTTTGGGCGAGTTCGTGGAGTTGGAGTTTATGCTTCCCTTTGGTCCGGTGACCGTCTATGCCACAGTTCGCCAACGAAATGCCTTTCGATACGGTTTTCAGTTTGTGGAATCGCATTCGGCGCACAAAATAATCCAGGCAACTTGCCGTTGGCTTAGCGCTCAGCAGGCGGTGAGACGTGCGCGATAGCGCGACGAGCCTGGTTGTTTTCGGTTGCACGGTTATGCAGAAATCTGGCTAGCGCCCCGACTCTCGGCTCATATTCGCGACGATTTGTTCCCCAAGATGCTGGGCAAAAACTTGGAACGCAGGAATCTCGAATAGTCTTGATCCAAGCTCTTCTTGCGACTGACTTTCGGCTTGCACCGCGGTCGTTGCATTCTGCAGTGCTGCGCGCAGCTTTGCCGCTGTGGCTGCATCGAAACTTTCCGAAACGACTACGCTGTGGTCCTTGCAGTGCTCCACGATCACCAGGCCTTCTTCGGTCGCGATCTGGACCATCGACAGCGGGCAATCCGTCCCGGAACATGCCGGAACGGCCTGCGTGGTAGCGCTGTGATAGCGCTGGGATACGGCGCGGGCATAGAAGCCGGCAAACCACTCGGCTACTTGCGGCGTCTTCCACCGTGAAACATACAACAGCGCCAGGTCTCCCGTGCCCGGCGAAACATCTGCGACGGCCTTGTTCTTGCGGCGAAAGGTCGTATAGGCTCCGCCCTTCCACTCGGAAGAAACCTCGTTCGCAGTCTTTCGCTCACCGTACTGCTTCAATAACGCGCGTACATCCAATTCGCCGATTCCGCCGGAGTCGTATACGTCGTACTCGTTATTCAGAGCTTCCCGCATGTCCGGAATATTTACTGCCGGAAGTTTTTCGCCGCGAATGTAAGTTTCCGGCTGCAACACTTCGTGCGAGTTTCGCGGAGGGCGTGCAAACGCTCCCGCAAACGCCATCTTCTTTCCGCCCTTGTGCAGGAGCTCGCCTTCAAAAATAAGGCCGCCTTGATAGGCGAAGGTTCCCATTTCGCGCAGGATCATGGGCGCATCGTGCATGAGCTGAGAATCAGTCACCGCCTTCACGGCCGGGTCTTCCATCTGGTAGATCAGGCCCGGGGTGTCTTCCAGGTTCCGCCCCAGAGGCTTGAGTATGTAATCCAAGAAAACGACCATGGCTTGGCCTTCAACCACGGCCTTGCGCGCAATCTGGCTGTCGCCGTCAATTGTCGAGGTAGCGCCCGGATGATTCTCGTCTGACCTCGGCGCAGCTCTCATCCATTTCACCAAATCGTAATTCTGATCCTGCAGCGCGTGGGTCAACTCGTGGGCCAGAATTGGTTCCTGGTGGTCCGGAGGCACCCAGTTCAGCATCGAGATCACTTTCGTTTCCGGATCGTAATACGCGGCGATTTCCTGTCCGGTAGACCTCACCAGGAATTCTTTCAGGTTGAAATCCCGCGGCAGGAAGCCAAGCTTCTTCATGCTCAGCTCTTCCTGCGCAAAGCTCTTGGCGAATTCCTGTTTCGCCATTTGGCGGGCCGTGTCGGTCTCGACGTCGGCCTTGCTCACGAGTCGGCGCTTCACGGCAGCGCGCTTTGGCATGCCGGTATCTTCAGCCGCGAAGGCGAAGACCCTGTCCACGGTCTCGAAAAGTTTCTTTGCGTCGGCGTCGGTCATTTTCACTTCGTTCGTGGTGTCTTTGCGGACCTTGCGTGCCATATCAGCCAGGCTCTGTCCCGAGTCTGATTCCTGGCCGAACGCAGAGATCACGAAGAGAAAACAGAATGCGAGGGAACCACAGCGCAGGAAGATTTTCATCAAGCCTCACTCACGGACAGAATGTGTTTCCCTCGATTCTTCCTGAGCGTGGACTCCAACTCACGGCAAAAGTCCAGATTGGCCTTACGAAAGTAAGCGAATGACAAGGGGGTGCGCTGGAAGGAAGGAAGACGAAAACAGTGAAATGGAGATGAACTGGGGCAGCGGGAGCTGGACTTATTTCAGTTCAGCCAGCTTTTTGGTCGCCAGTTGTCCGGCTTCCGTGCTGGGATTATCTTTCTTGATCTGTTCGTAGAGGCGTTTGGCATCGAGAGGGCGATTGCTGGCGTGGTAAAGATCCGCCAATTGCAACTGCGCTGTGACTTTACTCACCGAGGTGGTTGGCTTGTTAATCAGCTCCTGGTAAAGAGACTCCGCATCCTTGGCGCGGTTGGTGTTGCCATAGAGGTTGGCCAACGCCAGTTTTGCGATGGAAGACAGCTCTTTATTGCCCGTGGCCGCCACGGCCTTGAAATCGGCCTCAGCCCCAGCATTGTCACCTTCGGTGGTTAGCGTCACACCCAGGAAGTAGCGAGCCATGTCGGCCGAGCGAGTGTGGGGATACTTATCGATGATCGCGTGAAACTGTTTCCCGGCAGCTTCCGCGCGTTCCTTGGCGGAGGTGAAGCTCGGAACTCCGGGCTGCGCGGGCGCTCCCGCAGGGCGAAGTTGGGCTTCAAGAGTCCTTACTGCCTGCGTTATCTCGAGGCTCGCCTTTTCATTTTGCGCGCTCAGGTAATACCATCCACCCGCCACGAGGGCGATGATCACTACGGCGCCGATGACGGCGGCGGCGAGAGTGTCGCGGTGCTCCACGCTCCAGTGTGCGGTCTTCTCGGCAGCCCCGATCGTTACCCGGCTGAATGCGTCTTGCTTTAGTTGATGGCGAGTCTGTGCGCGCACGAAGGTCCCTTCTAGTGTATGCGGTGGAGGGTGGAGCAAATATAGCGAACCAACAGTTTAGCAGGAGGAAAATGAACGCGTCAAAAGCCGTACAGCCTAAGCGTCGACCAGATTGTTAGAGGCTACGCGGTCTACCACGCAAACGGCTGTCGCTACCGGGAAGTTTCTTCGAGCAAACCCTGCTCCATTTTTTCCTGGCATTCAATGCAGTGACGCGTCCACGGCACAGCCTCGAGCCGTTTGGCGTTGATTTCTTTGCCGCAGTGGATGCACTCGCCGAAGCTTCCCTCACGGATGCGTGCCAGCGCTCGATCCACCATCTGGAGCAGCTGCCGCTCGTTGTTGCTTTGGCTGAATAGGAATTCCTTGGTGTAGGAACTGGCGGCGCGGTCGGCGATGTCCTGAGCCGTGTCTTCATCGGCGGAGCGGCCATCAGCTTGGGTTCGGGAGACAGTGCGGCGCAATTCCTGCTGCCTCGTCTCAAGCCGCTTCTTAAATGCGTCTAACTTCTTCTTATCCATAATTTCACTTATAAATCCTGCGGCCAGCAGCCGCGTCGCAAGGTAAGGGCCAAACGACGATGATAAGCGCCAAAATTAAGATGCGTCAACAGGGCCAGGGGGCTGCACGCCCAAGCCGATCTCCCAAGGCAACGTCCCAAGCAACCATTGGGGGAGGGTATAAGTCTAAGACTCTCCGTCTCGGTGCGCCTGAAGTGCTCATCGTGATCCGCTCTGGTCGTTCGCTCGCTTACTAATTGAGCGGCTGGTGTTGTGCGCCTTGAGCAAGGGAATGTAGCGGTCTGCGGGGAGGGCTCGCTACTTCGAGGGCCCGTCTCGCGACGTGGAGAGGACGCTGGGGGGCGTCCTCCCACGGACGATGGCTCGCCGGATGTCTTCGTTCATATTTCCAGGTTGAGATTTCAGGCTGGACCTTTTGAGGGCTCAGCCGGAAGGCTGTAGGAAAATCTCGAAGACCAGCCCAAGTCTTAAGCGGCTTTTCGGCAAGCGATGGCGGAGGTTGTGTTTTGGCGGGTAACGGCGGAGCGGCCCAGTCTGGTGCGGCGAATGAAGGAGAATTGATATCGGAAACCGGCCTTCAGAATGCCGCGTAAGGATGACACGTTGGTGGCACCACTGAAGATTCTCGGGCTTCGTCCTTCTTGTTGCAGGCGGGCGGTGAGCTGGCGAATGGCGGCAGCATAATGACCGCGGCCACGGTCGGCGACCGGCGTCCAGCAATCGAAAATCATGGCGGCATTGGCGCAAGAAGGCTCGATATTGTGGTCGATCTCGGACAGCCGGAAGCCGTCATATTTGGTGATCCACAAAAAATGGACAGGCCGTCCAGTTTCATCCTCCAACACAAAGCCGGATGCGCCGGGCTCGGTCAAGCGGCGGGCACAGCGCATCAGGTAGCGAAGCGTGGGCGGATCTCCGGCGTTGCTGATCGAGCCCTCGACCAGATGTTCCTTCGTGATCGGTACGAGATGCGAACTGGCTTGGGGTCCCGCCAAGACAGGATCAGCAGCTTCGAAGATGAGCACCTCGTCTTGCGAGGCGATCGAGTGAACGGCTCTGCGCATTGAATACTGGGCCGTGGCGGCAACGCCGGTCTCGCGGATGCGGTCCACTACGGTGCGGTAAGAGGCTCTGGCTCCGCGAAGCTTGTCGCCGAATTCGGGAAAACGGGCGGCGGTGGTGCTGAGCATTTGGCGCCCGACGCTAACGACGTGCCTCGGCAGGCTGCTTGAGACGCGGACGTAACGCGTCTGCCGCATTTCGTTGGCAAAGCGGTCCTTGTAGGACTCCTCACCGAGACCGAGGTCCAGCCATCGAAGAGAAGTGTCCTTGGCGCCTTCTTCCACCAAGAGACGGAGCAGGCACGATCCGGGCGAAACGTGGGCGTACTCCATTTCGAACGTGGGCAAGTACCAGAACCAGCTGCCGCCAAAACGGAAGCCGTAATTCCAGGCAACCGGCCGGCCATCGATTTCCAATTGACTGATCTTGAGCCAACCGGATTGAGACAGCAGGTCGCTCAACTGTTGCAGAAAGGCGCGGCGCTCCGGACCAACCAACGGACTGACGCGGTTACTGGCAAGAAAGCGCGAAATCTGGGCGGAGACGATCGATTCCAGGCTGGCGCCGATCTGCTCGGGTTCCGTGAGGTGCATCACCTTCACCGAACCGAGGGTAGTCAGGCGCTTCAGAGCCCGTTTCTCGCGGCTCTTGCCGGACAAGTTTCGGAGAAGCGTCTGGCGCTGGCCTTCGCTGCTGAGTTGAACCACGCCGCAACTGTAGGCACTGCGCGAAGTCACGTAGAAGCGGCGCGAACTGGCCACGCCGGGAAGTTCCTGAAGCGTGGCGGAATTGGCGGGAACATTGGCCAGGACCAGGTCGTGGAGGCCGAGCTTCTGAATTTCTTCCAGAAGAGCCAGGATCACGGCCCGGCGATTCCCGGGCGTGCTCACGATGTCGCAGTAATCCGCGGTGCTGGAGGTAAGAAAAAAAGCCGCCCGCGGGGCCTTGGGATCGATGGCCAAGGCGGCCACGCCGGCAAGCTGATCGAAATCGTAAACCAGGAAGAGCAGCGTAGACAGGTGCTTCTGAAAGCCGCGGCTGGCCGCCAACGCCCACTGATAGGTGAAGAACACCTCCGGATTCTCCATGGCAAGCACCAGCGTGTTCCACGCCGCGGAGAGATCAGGATCTTCCGGAATTTCTTTCAGGACGGTTACGCGCACGAAATTTCAGGCACTGGGTTGAAGAAGAGATTACAGCCGTCTCCAAGGATGCCGGATTCTGGCTGCGGGCGCAAGCGAGGGCGATCTAACCTCCCACCGCGCGCTGCAGGCGGGTGTGGAATCCGCTGAGGTGGGCGGAGAATTCGGGAAGCGTCATATCCGAGGTGACGTGCGTGCGAGGCAGCGCAAAGGTGGAGTGTTCGGTCGCCCCATGTTCAACGTACCAGTGTTCGACATTGAGGAAGGCGCAGGAGAATCCGGCTTCTCGCGCCAGGCGAAACTCCCGCTCGCCCATCGTGGCAGGATTGCCGAAGGGATAAGCGAAGGCCCAGACTTCTTGTCCCAGGGCGCGTTCGATCTCGAGCTTACTTTCCCGAATCTCGCGCCGCGCTTCTTCGTCGCCGCACAAAGACAAGACAGGATGGGTCCGGGTGTGCGCTCCAATTGTCATTCCGGACTGTGATAGCTGCTTGAGTTCGGGAAGGTTCAACAAACGCCATCGTCTATCGGAAGACGTGGCTTGCTTAGGGCTGCTTGCGCGCACTTGAGCCATCCAGTCTGCACGCGTCTCCGCGTCGAGTTGCGAAGCTCGCCGCACCAAGTCCCACCATTGACTCTGAAAAGTTCCTGCTGAAGCTGGATCAGTCCCGGGTTCGGGTGGAAGTTGAGAAGCTAACTCGTTGAGCGGCTTGCTGCGCATGCAGTGGTAGAGCTCTTCGTACCAGAGCATGCCCGGTTCATTGCCGCAGGAGGCCGCAGTTACGAAAAAAAGACAAGGCACACTCTCGGCCTGAAGAATAGCAAGCATGTCGGTGAGAGTGTTGAGAAGTCCGTCGTCGCAGGTCACTAGAACCGAGCGTGGAGGCAGCGGCTTCGCCTGTTCCATGGAAGCGCGAAAATCTTCGGGGTGGATGATGCGAAAACGAGCCTTCAGGAATTTAAGCTCTTTTCGAAGAGTCTCCGGCCCTATAAGGTTTCCGTCGAGAAATTTGTCGCTGGCGGAATGGTCGGCTGGCAGAACTCCGTGGTAGCTCACGACCGCATAGCCCGCGGGCGGGGAAAGGCGGCCCAAGTATCCTGCGCCATGCAGAGCGGGATAGACAGCGCGCTTTAATAGTGGGCTAACGAACCGCATTGTCTGGAGGCCGGTTGTATTGTAACAACGGAGACGCGAGAGCGGTGCGGCCTAGGGAGGGGAAAAGGAATCCAGCCGAAACATTGTTGTCAATATTTTCGGCTGGAACCAGCTGCCATTTACGCGATATTCCGCTTTAGTGATGGTCCCAGTTCTGCTCGGTCTCCCAACGATGATCATGGCCGTTCCACCACTGATGATACTGATCCCAGCAGCGTTGGCGCTCGGCGTTCAGATCGCGCCGCCGGTCTTCGGCATCGCGGCTGTGCTCGCCCTTGTCGTGAATTGCTTTATCAAGTCTTGCCTCCGCTTTTTCGATGGCGTGTTGGCAATGCGATCGGTCATCGGCGTGCGCCCGCGGCGCTGCCGCCACGAACAACAAAAGCGCCCACGCCGCTAAGGTTGCGATTACTGTTTTTCCAAATCCTCGATTCAAGGCTCTCTCCTCTCTTTCTCGGCGACCGTACTCGGCCCCCGCCTTGCGAATTCCTGGGATTGATGAATTGTTATGTTTGGGCGTCTAGCCCAGAACTTAGCGGATTCTATGGGTGCCAATGCGGGAGCTCTATACGGTTCATCCTGTACTAAGCTAAGCGGGGACGATGCAGAGACGGGAGCGACTGGTCACAGACCATGCTACATTTTGGCCGTCTATTTATCGCGGCAGAGGCTCTTTCATATTGGTCAGGGCGTAGGCCAGCACGGCCATGGCGGCGGCATTTTCGCGAAGTTCACTGGGAACGATCTTGTCGAGCGTGTCGGCGGCGGAATGGTGGTAATTGAAGTAGGTTCGGCTGTCCTGCATCACGCCAAAGGCAGGCACTCCAAAATCAGACATGGCGGCGATGTCCGCGCCGGGAGGATAAGTGCTGGGCTGGAAGACGGTGGCGCCGATGCTCTGGAGCACGCCTTGCACCGGCCGCAGAGCGTCGACGGCAGGGGGAGTGGCTTTAACGTCAAAGCCGAGAGGATGGGCAGCGCCGGCGTCGCTCTCGACGGCGGCGACGTGGTGGGCGAAGTCGGAAGAGTATTCGACGGAGTAGGCCTTGCTGCCCGCGCCTCCGGTTTCTTCGTCTATCCAGGCGATGACCCGGAGGGTTCGAGCGGGGCGAAGATGAAGGCGTTGGAGGATTTCGGCAGTCTCCATGGCGATGACGACGCCCGCTCCATCGTCGATTGCCCCGGTTCCGAGGTCCCAGGAATCGAGATGTCCGGAGACGACGACGATCTGCTCCGGATGCTCGGAACCTTTCAGGTCCGCAATGACGTTGTAGCCGGTTTCGTCGGGGAGCTTTTGCGGAGTCAGGATGAGATGCATGCGGACCTTACCCTGGGAAGCGAGGTGAACGATGAGATCGGCATCCTCAGCCGTAACGGCAGCGGCGGGGATTCCGGCAGGGAAACTGAATCCGGTATGGGGAAGTCGATAGTCTGCGCTGCCGACCGAGCGGACCAGAGCAGCCACGGCCCCGAGATCCGCGGCAGCCTTTGCTCCAGCTCCACGGTAGCGGACGGAGTCAGAATATGAGGCGAATGCAAGTCCGGCAGCGGCTTTCTGCTTGTCGAAGAGTTCGTTGAAGAGCACGATCTTGCCGGCAACTTTGTCGTGGCCGAGCGCAGCGAGTTCGTCGAACGTGTTGACCGTAACGACGTCGGCGGTAAGGCCGTCGGCGGGAGTGGAGGAGCTGCCGCCGAGGGCAGTCAGAACGATTTTCTGCGTGGTCCCGGGGACCATGCTGGGATACTCGACCATCTCGGCGGTTTCGGCACCTCGGACCCAGTGCGGCACGACGGTCGGCTGAAGTCGAACTTCCAGGCCGAGCTGACGAAGTTCCGCAGCCACGTATTCGACCGCGGCACGTGCTTGAGGCGAACCGCTGGGGCGTGGTCCTATGTTCTCGGTAAGGTGGGTGACCTCGCGATAGGCGTAATCGTCGTTCAACGCGGCTGCTTTGATGGCAGAAAGCTGCTGCAGAAGGAGCGGCGGGAAGTTCTGCAGGTCAGCCTGGCTGGGCTGCGGCGCGGAGCTCCAGGAAGGCATCGATGGCGGCTTCTGCGGCGGGTTCTGAGCTTTGGTGAGGGGTGACCATATCAGGAATGCGAGTGAGGATCCAATGAAGACGTGCCGGGCCGTGGTCATAGATGCACGTCAGTGTATCCGACGAGTGCGGACGAGGAAAGCTCACCAATTCACACAATAAAAGCGGCCCCATTTCTGGGGCCACATTTCGAAGAGGCAAATGGTAGGTGATTTCTGGAAAGGCTATGCAAGTCTCCGTCCCGGCCAGCTGGGACGGTACTTCGGGAAATGGTTCGAAGAGAAGAGAGTGAGGGTCATTTCTTTGGTTGCGGCCTCTTTCATTACATTAGGAGGAAGCACTTGCCGAGCCAAAGCAATCAATCTGGGCAGATTAAGTGGAAGCACGCGTAAGGCAAAGATATAACGACACTTAGCGACATCAAAATCAGGAGGAGCAGGCCAATCCGGCGGGAGAAATGACTTTCGCGGAGTGCAGAACCATGCACATTCCATGCATGCCAATGCTGCCAATCACGCGTCAATCGGGCCGCCGGAGCGAACCAGCGGCCCGAATGCATTGATAACTAGCTATTTCCAGCCACGGTACGCAGCTTCCCAGGCAGGAAGTGGTACGGAGGCCATGGACCGCTGATGGCCACCTGGCAGTTCTTCAATTGTTTGGCAGCCGTGGTGTAGCGGTTCTGGTATTTTTCCACCGACTTGGAGTCGATGAGATGGGCGATGTCGATGAGCATGCCCTCGGGAGCGACCTTCTTGCAGCTGACTTCTTCTTCCAGTGGGTTGAACAGCTTGTGCACCTGCACCGACAGGGCGCGGGCCTTGGTCTGGCGCTCACGCTCGCGGGAAGCCTTGACGCGGAGCTTTGAAAGATAGTCGCCGCCGACGGTGTCGGGCAGGATGACATCGATCATGGCTTCGCGCAGCGAGCCGTCGGTGACCGTCAGCTTGATGTGCATTTCGGACTTGCCGCGGAGTTTGGCGACGCTCACGCCGAAGGCTCGCCGGTTGACCCGGACAGCCTGGCGGAGGGCATCATCGCTCTCAAAGATGGTTCCGAAGCGGAAGGGCAGCACGGTGGAATTGCGGAAGCAGCCGCTGACGACACGGGCGTGGTCGATGGCCGCCTGCTGATCGAGTTGTCCGTTATTAGGTTCGTATTCGCTCACAATCACAGCGAACTCGCCGCTGGGATAGCTGAGGACAGGGGCCCCATTCACGCCTTGGACGTTTTCGATTACAAAAGGGCGTCGGGAACGGGTACCGTTGGGCAGGGTCTGGTGCTCGGTAAGGCAGTATGCGTACCAAGACATATTGAACTCTCCGAACCGGGACGGAGGCTGACGAACCGCCTCGTTATGTTGTTTTGCACAAGCTGACGCGAATCCTGGAAGTTACTTAGCAGTACAGGGTCGAACCGGGAAGCCTAATATCGGCCCCGTAACTGATATTACTTCCGATTGAACGGAAAATGCAACTTTTTCGTTGCAAGCCGCATCGCTGAGGAAATTTTACTCGTAGCGCAGGCTCTCCACGGGATCGAGTTGGGCTGCACGCGCGGCGGGAACCGTGCCAAAGATTACCCCGACTACGGAAGACACAATAATCGCAATAATGGCCGACAAGCCGGAGATCGGGATGCGGTATTCGGTGAGGAAGCGCACCGAATAGGGGATGGCCAGGCCGATCACGATTCCGGCGAAGCCTCCGATGAGCGAGATGAGAACCGCCTCGGCCAGGAACTGGAAGCGGATTTCACGGTTGGTGGCGCCTACGGCCTTGCGAATGCCGATTTCGCGGATGCGGGAAGTCACTGTGGCCAACATGATGTTCATGATGCCGATCCCGCTGACCAGCAAAGTCACCATGGAAATCAGTAACAGCACCCAGGTCAGGCCGTTGGCGACGCGGTCGGTCATGACCAGCAATGCCGTGAGATTGGCTACGTCGTAAACCGACTCCGGACGGTGCCGCGACTGCAGCACGCGCTTAATCTGCGATGTCGCCGAAATCACCATGGAGGGGTCTTCCATGGAGAAATACAAAAGTTTGACGCTCGGTGTCTCCGTGAAATAGCGGCTTACGGAGAAAGGAATGAGCATCGTGTTGTCGACGATCTCCGTCTGGCCAAAAGTTTCCACGCGCTCCTTGAAAGTGCCAATGATGTAGAAGGGCAGTCCGGTCAGCTTGATCACTTTCCCTATGGCCGCTTGCGACGAACCGTAGACTTCCACCGCCATTTTCTCGGTGATTACCCCGACTTTGTTGTGGGCCTGAGAATCCTCCTGATCGAAAAACCTTCCCGAAGGGATGACCAGGTTGCGGACCCGCACGTATTCGGGACTTACGCCGAGAATGGTGACATCCTTCTCCCGGCCGTTGCCGACAGGGATGCGATCGGAGAGTTGAGTGACGGGCGACGAAGCCACGATGCCGGGCACGTTTTCCTGGACGGCATGCAGATCGTCATTGGTGAGGGGGTCGGGGTTCGAGTTGCTGATGTGCGGGGCTCCCCCGAGATATTCGGCCCAGATTTCGTTCGTGCCGATGGCCTGGATCTGGTTCAGAACGAATTGCCGGCCCGTCATCCCGATGGTGACCACCAGAATAAGAGACGCCGTGCCGATGACCATGCCCAGCGCGGTGAGGATGAACCGCACCTTGTTGCTGCAGAAGGTGTCGTAAGCAAATGCGATGATCTCGCCGAAGGCCATCTTGGGCCGAAGGCGTTCGGGCACTAAGGCAGCAGCCATCTCAATTAGATGCTACGTAGCTGAAACGGAACTCGCAAGTTTGCGGAGTGCCAAGTTAATAGTTAAATGGCGAGGGAGAAAGTGCAAGAAAAACAGACTTCCGATACTGGTTGTGGCAAAGTAAAGACGATCGCCCCGCTGCAGGTTGCGACGGCAGCGATCGAGTGAGCGAAATCCTTTCGAACAAGCACAAGTCGCGGGATTTTTTTTGGCTACTACTGCTGACGCTGGGCGCTCTGCTGGTGCAGGGCTACCATCCGTTTGCTGAAGATGCGGAGATCTACCTGCCGGGCGTGGAGAAGATCCTGCATCCTGAATTATTTCCCGTGGGGCGGGAATTTTTCCTGTCGCACGCCAGCATGACGTTCTTCCCCAACCTTATCGCTTTTTCTCTGCGTTTAACCCATTTGCCCATGGAAGCCGGATTGTTCTTGTGGCATCTGGCGTCGATTTTCTTGCTGCTGCTCGCCTGTTGGGAGTTGTCCGGTCTGTTTTTTCCAACTGCAAGAGCGCGATGGGGCGGGGTGTGCCTGGTTGCAGCGCTGCTGTCGCTTCCCGTCGCAGGTACCGCCCTTTACGTCATGGATGAATACTTGAATCCACGAAATCTGGCGGCCTTCGCGGGAGTGTTCATGGTGGCGCGAACCTTGGAAAGAAGATATGCGAGGGCCTTGTTGTGGTTCGTGTTTGCGCTCTGCATGCATCCCCTGATGTGGGTGTTTCCATTTTCGTTCTGCCTGTTGTTTGTAGTTATGGATCAGCTCGAAGACCGTTGGAATAAGAGCAGCACGAACGCGGCCGTGCTCGCCGGCCTCGCATGGCTAGGAATGCCGCTGTCGCCTGCAGCGACTCCGGCCTATCACGAGGCGGCGAAACGCCACGGCTATCACTACATCCAGAACTGGGCATGGTACGAGTTGCTGGGAATCGTTGCGCCCCTGGTGCTGTTCTGGTGGTTCGGCCGCGTGGCGCGCGCTCGCCAGTGGCGCATGGTCGAGCGGGTAAGCCGGGCCTTCATCTTCTATGGCTTGATCTACCTGGCGGGCGCTGTTATGGTTGATTTTCCCGCCCGCTTTGAAGCTCTGGCTCGGATCCAGCCCCTGCGCAGCCTGCATTTTCTCTACATCGTAATGTTCGTCATGATCGGCGGCTTCCTCGGCGAGTATGTCCTCCGCGACCGCGTCTGGCGCTGGCTGGTGCTGTTTGTTCCGTTGGGCGCGGGTATGTTCCTGGCGCAGCGCGCGCTTTTTCCCGCCAGCGCACATGTGGAATTGCCCGGCGCCGCCCCGAGAAATCCATGGGAGCAGGCGTTCGTCTGGGTCCGGCAGAATACGCCAGTGGACGCGGTCTTCGCCCTCGATCCCTATTACATGGAGATCGCCGGCGAAGATGAGATTGGATTTCGCTGCCTGGCGGAGAGAAGCCGTCTTGCCGACGGGATCAAGGATAACGGCGTGGTGAGCATGTTTCCGCCATTGGCTGAGGAGTGGTGGACCCAAGTCCAGGATCAGATGCCGTGGAAGAATTTCCGGTTGGAAGACTTTGAGCGTTTGAAAAGCAAGTACGGAGTGAGTTGGGTGATTGTTCAACAGCCGGTCGCAGGACTCAATTGTGTCTACCAAAACCAATTGGTGCGCGTTTGCCGGCTCCCCTAGGGCAAAACGGCCGGTTGACCGATTCAATCTGCGGGGGCTGCCAATGTGCCCAAACCACGCACATGATCGGCTACAATCGTAAAATCAGGGGTTCGCCTCACACATGTCCAGGGCACAAGCAATGCAGGAGGTTGTTCGCCATAGCGACCGGCTTTTTCCCTACGGTAAATGGGAAGCGCGGTTGCCTGCTTTAGTTCAGCAGTACCGCGAGAACCAGCCCTGCCCGCATATCCTTCTGGAAGATTTTCTCAATCCGGAGACTGCGCTTGACATGGCGGAACAATTTCCCCAGTCCGGCAGCGATGCCTGGACGCAGTACAAGCATGCCAACGAAAACAAGCGGGGCCTGGCCAAGCGCCAGCTCTTTCCGCCGGCCATCGCCGCTGTTACCGATGAACTGAACTCGCCGGAGTTTGTAGCTTGGATTTCCGAGTTGACGGGAATTGCCGGTCTGAAGGCGGACCCCATGCTCGAGGGTGGCGGACTGCACCAATCAGGGCGTGGCGGGTATCTCAATGTGCATACGGATTTCTCGATGCACCACTTTCATCCGAACTGGCACCGCAGGGTGAATCTGATTCTGTATCTGAATCCGGGGTGGCGCGAGGACTGGGGCGGGGCGCTCGAATTGTGGGAAAAGAACATGGTTCGTTGCGGAGCGAAGTATCCGCCGCTGCTGAATCATGCGTTGATTTTTACGACCGACGAGCGGTCGCTGCACGGTTTTCCCGATCCGCTTACCTGCCCCGAAGGTGAGTCGCGTAAAAGCCTGGCTCTGTATTACTACACGGTTGAAGAGGGCAAGAAAGCTGCGGGACACTCCACCGATTATTTTGCGCGGCCGCAGGACGGCTGGGGAAAATCGGCGATGATCTGGCTGGATAAGAAGGCGCTCGATCTGTACTCGCGCGCCAAGGCAAGATTTGGTTTTTCCGATGAGTTCGCCAGCAAGGTGCTGGGGTTTTTGTCGGGGAAGAAATAATTTCTTTACCATGACCACCAAGCAAACACTCTTCGAAAAAATATGGAATGCGCACCTGGTGGCGCAGCCGGGCGGCCGATCGCCGATCCTTTACATCGATCTGCACCTGGTGCACGAAGTGACTTCGCCGCAAGCCTTCGATGGCTTGCGGGCGGCGGGAAGAAGAGTGCGGCAGCCCTCGCGGACAGTGGCAACTGTTGATCACAATATTCCAACCGAGCCGCGGGGAACTCCCATCACCGATCTCATTGCCGCCAAGCAGATTGCGGCGCTGCAGGCCAACTGCAAGGAATTTGGCGTGCCGCTATTCGACATGGATTCGCCAGAACAAGGGATCGTCCACGTGATCGGCCCGGAGCTGGGGCTGACGCAGCCGGGAATGACGATCGTCTGCGGCGACAGCCATACCAGCACGCACGGCGCATTCGGAGCGTTGGCCTTTGGCATTGGAACCTCAGAGGTTGAGCATGTTCTGGCGACGCAATGTCTGGGTCAGCAAAAGCCCAAGACCATGAAGATCGACGTGCACGGGCGACTCGCGGACGGAGTTACGGCGAAGGATCTGACGCTTGGAATCATCGGCCAGATCGGCACCGATGGCGCGACCGGACACGTGATCGAATATGCCGGCGGGGCAGTCCGCGAACTTTCGATGGAAGGCCGCATGACGCTTTGCAACATGAGCATTGAAGCGGGCGCGCGAGCCGGAATGGTGGCGCCGGACGAAACGACGTTTGCTTACGTGAAAGGGAAACGATTCGCTCCCCGCGGCGGCGACTGGGAGAAGGCGATCGATTACTGGCGCAGCCTTCCGACGGACGAAGGCGGCGTATTCGACAAAATCGTGCACATCGATGCCGCGCAACTTTCTCCGTTCGTGACCTGGGGAACGAATCCCGGGATGGTGGCTCCGGTGACAGGCCGCGTGCCGGAGGCGAACGGTCTGAAAGAAGCCGACCGGCGGGCGACCGAGCTCGCGTTGCAGTACATGGGGCTGGAGCCGGGGAAGCGGATTGAAGACATCGGAATCGACCGTGTGTTTATCGGATCGTGCACGAATTCCCGGCTTGAGGATTTGCGCGCAGCAGCGCGGGTTGCCAAGGGACATCGTGTAAGCGGAAAGGTTCGAGCGATGGTCGTGCCGGGATCGCAGGCCGTCAAGCGCGCGGCGGAACAAGAGGGCCTGCACCGGATTTTTCTGGATGCTGGATTCGAGTGGCGCGAGTCGGGATGTTCGATGTGCCTGGGAATGAATCCCGACATCCTGCAGCCGGGCGAGCGCTGCGCCTCCACCAGCAACCGGAACTTCGAAGGTCGGCAGGGACGAGGTGGGCGAACCCATCTGGTCAGTCCGATGATGGCCGCGGCGGCGGCGATTGCGGGCCACTTTACCGACATTCGAAACTGGAAATTTCAGTGAGGCAGTGACCAGTGAGACTGTCATCCTGAGCGAAGCTCGTCTTGCACGAAGGGCAAGACGAACGCAGTCGAAGGATCCCTCGGCGAGCCACGGCTGCCGTGAGATCAGTTGCAAGGATGCGAGTGCGCGGATAGGCCTTGGTGGCGAGCGGAATCGAAACAATAGGGATCCCCTTCGGCTCCGCTCAGGATTACAAGTAGTGGCAGGAGGATGGGCAATGAAACCGTTTGGCGTACACCGCGGCCGCGTGGCTCCGCTTGATCGCGTAAATGTCGATACTGATCAGATCATTCCCAAACAGTTTCTAAAGCGGATTGAGCGTACGGGCTTCGGGCAGTTTTTGTTTTACGATTGGCGTTTCGCCGCGGACGGCAAGAAGGGTGAAGGTTTCGTGCTTGACGAACCACGCCACCAGGGGGCCAGCATTCTGGTTGCGGGCAGGAATTTTGGATGCGGCTCTTCGCGCGAGCACGCGGTATGGGCGCTCGCGGATTTCGGTTTTCGCGCCGTGATCTCGTCTTCTTTCGGCGACATCTTCGCCAATAACAGCGCCAAGAACGGGTTTCTCGCTGTACGCCTGACCGAGGCCGAAGTCGCCGGGTTAATGGCTCGAGCCCGCGACGTCCACGATTACCACCTGACCATCGATCTGGAGCACTGCGAAGTGCGCGACGATCAGGGCTTCTCGGCGAAGTTCCAGATCGACGATTTCGTGCGCCATTGCCTGCTCCACGGGCTGGACGATATCGGTCTCACCCTGCAGCACGACGCAGAGATCGCGGCCTATGAGGCCCTGCATGCGCCGCCGTCTGCGCTGGAAATGCGCCGATCGTGAAGAGCCGGTAAAAGTGGGTAAAGATTTGTAAAAGATTCGCCGTTATCTTGACCCGCTGGGGCGAACAGTTGATGCTGGTCACGTACGGTTCTACTATTAATCCTGCTGCTTCTGCGTGACGGTTCTCCTGAGTACGTCCCCGGCGGGAAGGGCCTCAGCGCAAAACGGTGTTCTTCCAGCAGATTTGCCGAAACCGAGTGCAAATGAAAACGTCTAATCAGTGGCAGTTTCACCGCCGATCTTGTGAACAGCCGCTTCCTATCAAAACCGCGAATACAATTTCTATGAGTTCTTATCCGGAAACATTTCCGCATTTCTCTCGATCCCGGTTTTCACTGATTCTGGCAGCTGCGCTCAGTTTGTCCGCATTTTTCTCTGGCTGCGCCAGCGCCGACAAACAGAAAGCCCAGGCCGCAGCCCCGCGCGCGGTTTCGGTGGCCGTGGCCAAGGTGGAACAACAGGAAATGCCGGTCTACCTCGTCGGACTGGGATCGGTCACCGCGTTTTACACCGCGAATATCAAGAGCCGCGTTGATGGGCAAATCATGCGCGTCAACTTCCAGGAAGGGCAGGTCGTGAAAGAGGGCGATTTACTGATCGTCATCGATCCCCGTCCCTACCAGGTGCAACTCGAACAGATGCAGGCGCAGATCTTCAAGGATCAGGCGACGCTTCGCGATGCCCGGCTGAACCTGGAGCGCTACACCACGCTCATTCCTTCCGGAAGTATCGCGCAGCAGCAGGTGGACACGCAGAAGTCGTTGGTGGATCAACTCGACGGCCAGGTGCGCACCGATCAGGCGCAGATCGATAACGCCAAGCTGCAGCTGGTCTATTGCAACATCACGGCTCCGTTTACTGGCCGGGTCGGCCTGCGTCAGGTGGATCCCGGCAATATTGTCCATGCCACTGACACCAATCCGATGTTGGTTCTCACCCAATTGCAGCCGATTGCGGTGGTCTTCACCCTTCCCGAGGATCAGTTGCCGACTGTAGCGCAACACATGAAGAGCTCCACCCTGCAGGTGGAGGCTTACAGCCGCGACTACCAGACCAAGCTGGCGACCGGCAAGCTGATGACCATCGACAACCAGATCGATCAGACCACCGGGACCGCCAAACTGAAAGCGGTCTTCGATAACAAAGACAACCAGCTTTGGCCGAATCAATTCGTAAATGCGAACCTGCTCCTCGAAACGCGCAAGAACAGCACGGTGCTGCCGACCGCGGCCATCCTTCGCGGTCCGCAGGGTGCCTTTGTCTATGCCGTGAAGAGCGATAAAACCGTCGAAGCGCGGGCGGTGACGATAGCCCTCACCCAAGGCAATATGACGGCGGTTACGAGCGGAGTTACTCCCGGAGAGACGGTGGTGACGGACGGCCAGGACAAACTGCAAACCGGCAGCACGATTGAGCCGCGCCCCAGCGGCCCTGGCAATACGCCCAGCGCGAACCGTAACGGCGTGATTTCAGGAACTCCAGCTTCATGAGTCCTTCGCGATTATTTATTCTCCGGCCAGTGGCGACCACGCTGTTGATGGTGGGCGTGCTGCTGGTGGGGTGGGTTGCGTTTCTGCAGTTGCCGGTTTCGGCTCTACCCGAGGTCGATTACCCAACCATTCAGGTAGTTACGTTTTATCCGGGCGCGGATCCCGACGTGATGGCGTCGTCCGTGACTTCTCCTCTGGAGCGGCAGTTCGGGCAAGTTCCCGGACTGAGCCAGATGACCTCGACCAGTTCCTTCGGCAGTTCGGTGATCACGCTGCAGTTTGGCCTCGATCAAAACATCGACGTGGAAGAACAGCAGGTGCAAGCGGCGGTGAACGCGGCGGCCACGTTCTTGCCCGCCGATTTGCCGAATCCTCCGATTTACAACAAAGTAAATCCCGCCGATTCTCCCATCCTCACGCTGGCCATGACTTCGGATTCGCTGCCTCTGTCGAAGGTAGAGGATCTCGCCGACACTGCGTTGGCACAGAAAATCTCACAACTGCCTGGTGTGGGCCTGGTTTCGATCAGCGGTGGGCAGAAGCCCGCGGTACGAGTGCAGGTAAATCCGACGGCCCTCGCTTCCTACGGATTAAGCCTGGAAGATGTTCGCAACGCACTGGCCGAGGCGAATGTGGATCAGGCCAAGGGCGTAATCGATGGCGCGCGCCAGTCTTACACGATCGGCGCCAACGATCAGCTTTTCGCCGCCGCCCAATACAAGCCGATCATCGTGGCTTATCGCAACGGCGCTCCCGTCCGACTGAGCGATATAGCGAATGTGATTGACGGCACGGAAAACACGCGGCTCGCGGCATGGATGAATCAGATTCCGGCGGTCATCGTGAATATCCAGCGCCAGCCGGGAGCGAACATCATCAGCGTGGTGGATCGCATCAAGAAATTGCTGCCGCAGCTGCAGGCGTCGCTGCCCTCGGCCGTGAAAGTGCAGATTCTTACCGACCGGACCACCACGATCCGTGCGTCGGTGAAAGATGTTGAGTTCGAGTTGGCGCTGACCATTGTGCTGGTGGTTATCGTCATTTTCTTCTTCTTGCGAAACTTGCGGGCGACGTTTATTCCCAGCGTCGCGGTTCCACTCTCCATCGTGGGCACGTTCGGTGTGATGTACCTGCTGGGATACAGCCTGAACAATCTCACGCTGATGGCATTGACCATCTCCACCGGCTTTGTGGTGGATGACGCCATCGTGATGATCGAAAACATCGATCGCTATCTGGAGGCGGGAGATTCGCCGCTGGACGCGGCGTTGAAAGGATCGGGGCAGATCGGGTTCACCATCGTCTCGCTCACCGTTTCGCTGATCGCGGTGCTGATTCCGTTGTTGTTCATGGGAGACATTGTCGGCCGGCTCTTCCGCGAATTCGCGGTCACGCTGGCGGTCACCATTCTGGTCTCGGCAGGAGTTTCATTGAGCTTGACGCCGATGATGTGCGCCAAGCTGCTCAAGCATCGCAAGGAAGGCGAGAAGGGCCGTTTTTATGAGGTCACGGAAGATTTTTATAACCGGGTGATTGCATTCTACGGCCGTACCGTGAAATGGGTGCTGAAGCACCAGACGGCCACGTTGTTCGTCACCTTCGGAACTCTGGTCCTGACGCTGGTTCTCTACGTGGTCGTTCCCAAGGGATTTTTCCCGGTGCAGGATACCGGCGTGATTCTGGGGATTTCCGAGGCTCCGGACAATATCTCGTTTGACGCGATGTCGCAGCGCCAGCAGGAACTGGCCAAGGTGATTCTCAAGGATAAGGATGTGGAGAGCCTGTCCTCATTCATCGGAGTGGACGGCACCAACACCACTCCCAACAGCGGCCGCATTCAAATCAATCTGAAGCCGCGCGACGAGCGAGATGACGATGCTTCGGCGATCATTCGGCGGCTGCAGCCCGAATTAGCCAAAGTGGACGGAATCACGCTTTACATGCAGTCCGTGCAGGATCTGACCGTGGAAGATCGCGTGAGCCGGACCCAGTTTCAATACTCCATTGAAGATGCGGACGCGCAGGAACTGGCGCAATGGACGCCAAAGCTCGTGGAAAGGATGCGCGCGGCGCCGGAGCTGCGCGATGTGGCGACCGACCAGCTCAACGGCGGTCTGCGGACGAACCTGACCATCGACCGCGATACAGCGTCGCGGCTGGGAATCCTGCCGCAGGCCATCGACAATACGCTTTATGACGCCTTCGGGCAGCGGCAAGTTTCGATTATCTTCACGCAGTTGAATCAGTACCACGTGGTGCTGGAGGTGCTTCCGAACTTTGCCAAGACACCCGACGCGATGAACGATATCTACGTTCGTCCCGCCAGCACGATCGCGAATGCCGGCGCGCCCACTGCCAATGCGGCCACCTCGACCACCAGCGGAACCCCGGTTCCGCTTTCTACTTTCGTGCGAATGCAATCGACGAATGCACCGCTCGCCGTCAACCACCAGGGACAATTCCCGGTGGTCACGCTTTCCTTCAACCTGGCGCCGGGCGCGTCCCTGGGCGATGCCACCAAGGCCATCCAGCAAATAGAAAAGGATATCCAGCTGCCGGCGAGCATTCACGCTTCGTTTCAGGGAACGGCTGCGGCATTCCAAAATTCGCTCTCCAGCGAACCGTTCCTGATTCTCGCGGCGATCATCACGGTCTACATCGTTCTTGGCGTTTTGTACGAAAGCTATATTCACCCCATTACGATTCTCTCCACGTTGCCTTCCGCAGGCGTGGGTGCGATTCTCGCCCTGCAGATCACGGGCAACGATCTCACGGTGGTGGCGCTGATCGGCATCATCCTGCTTATCGGCATTGTCAAAAAGAACGCCATCATGATGATCGACTTCGCTCTCGAAGCCGAGCGCGAAGAACACAAGCCGCCGGAAGAGGCAATATTTCAGGCGTGTTTGCTGCGCTTCCGTCCCATCATGATGACGACCATGGCGGCGCTGCTCGGCGGTTTGCCGCTAGCCTTGGGATCAGGCACTGGCGCGGAATTGCGCCGGCCTCTCGGCATCACCATCGTGGGTGGTTTGATTCTGAGCCAGTTGCTCACGCTCTACACCACGCCGGTGGTCTATCTGTGGTTTGACCGGCTGGCGCACCGATTTGAGAAATACAAGATCGGAAATCCGATTCCGCAGGAGGGGATAGGGGATTAGAAAGAGAAGTAAGAAGTAGGAAGTAAGAATGCAAAAGTTTAGACCGTTGCTCCACACTTCGGCATTCTGATTTCTTTTCTGCATTGCAATGAGTATTTCGGCTCCATTTATCCGGCGACCGATTGGCACTTCGCTGCTGGCAGCGGCGTTGCTGCTCTCCGGAATTCTTGCGTTCAATCTGTTGCCGGTCGCGTCGCTGCCGCGGGTGGATTTTCCGGTCATCAGCGTGGGCGCTACGCTTCCGGGCGCAGATCCGCAGACCATGGCTTCCGCGGTGGCCACGCCGCTGGAGCGGCAGTTCGGACGTATCTCGGGCGTGAACCAGATGACTTCATCGAGCCAACTCGGCTCGACCGCCATCGCGCTGCAATTCGATTTGAACCGCAACATCGATGCGGCTGCGCGCGACGTGCAGGCGGCCATCAACGCCGCCCGGAGCCAGCTTCCTTCCAATCTGCCGAGCAATCCAACCTATCGCAAAATCAACCCCGCGGACGCACCCATCCTGATTCTAGCGCTCACCTCTGACACGACTCCGGTGGCGCGTTTATATGACACTTCCGACTCGATTCTGGCGCAGAAGCTCTCACAAGTGAATGGAGTGGGACAGGTGTTTACCTACGGCTCGGCGCCACCAGCCGTGAGGGTTGAAGTAAATCCGATGCTGCTCAACAAGCTCGGCGTGGGATTGGACACGGTGCGCAACGCGCTTAATCTGGCCAATGCGAACCAGGCGAAGGGGCAAGTCTCGAACAGCACGACCTCCTGGACTTTCAGCGATAACGACCAGCTCTTTACCGCGGATCATTACCGACCGCTGATCGTTGCCTACCGCAATGGCGGGCCGGTCCGGCTGAGCGATGTGGCCGAAGTGCAGGACTCGGTGGCGGACGTGCACAACCTCGGCCTGGCCAACGGCAAACCCGGAGTGCTGGTGGTAATTTTCCGGCAGCCCGGCGCAAACATCATCCAGACCGTGGACCGCGTGCGCGCTCTGATGCCTTATCTGCAGTCGTCGATTTCTCCGGCGATCAAGCTGGAAGTGGTGATGGACCGCACGGTCACGGTCCGCGCCTCGGTGAAGGACATTGAATCCACGTTGCTGATTTCGATCGTGCTGGTGATTCTGGTGGTGTTCGTGTTCCTGCGCACGGTGCGGGCGACGGTGATTCCGAGCATTGCCGTTCCGCTTTCGCTGGTGGGTACTTTCGGCGGGATGTATCTGCTGGGCTACAGCTTGGACAACCTGTCGCTGATGGCACTGGCCATTTCGACTGGGTTCGTCGTCGACGATGCGATCGTGGTTCTGGAGAACATCACGCGCTACGTAGAGCAGGGGATGGATGCGGTGCAAGCGGCGTTCAAAGGCGCGGCCGAGATTGGGTTCACCGTTATTTCCATGAGCACGTCGCTGGTGGCTGTGTTTATTCCCTTGCTGCTGATGGGCGGAATCGTTGGGCGGCTCTTTCGCGAGTTCGCGGTTACGCTGAGCATTGCCATCGGAGTTTCGTTGGTAGTCTCGCTGACCACCACCCCGACGATGTGCGCCAAGTTCCTGCGGCGATCGCCACCGGACGAGCGCCATAACTTTTTCTATCGCGCCAGCGAATGGTTCTTCGACAAACTCCTGGCGACGTACCGGCATTCGCTGAAGTGGGTTCTGGCGCACCAGCCTCTCACGCTGGTGGTGACCATTCTTGTTGCCTGCCTAAGCGTTTACCTCTACATCCAGGTGCCCAAAGGATTTTTCCCGCAGCAGGATACGGGACGGATCATGGGATCTGTCCAGGCGGCGCAAGATATCTCGTTCCAGGCCATGAGCAGCAAGATGGAACAGTTCGTGAAAATCGTGTTGAAGGATCCGGCGGTCTCCACGGCGGTCGGGTTTGCTGGAGGAGGTTCGGCGACAAACCAGGGGCGATTCTTCGTCATGCTGAAGCCGCTTGAGCAGCGCAGCCCCTGCCGGAATCTCCACTTCTGGCAACGTTGCCCGAACGTTACGGCCGACGATGTGATTAATCGCCTGCGGGGCAAACTTGAAGTCGTGCCGGGAGCTACGCTATTCCTGCAATCGGCGCAGGACCTGACCATTGGCGGGCGCTTCGGTGCGGCGCAGTACCAGTTCACTCTGCAAGGCGAGGATTTGAACGAACTGAACAAATGGGCGCCGCTACTGTTTGATAAAATGCGCGCCCTGACGGAACTGCGCGATGTAAATACCGACCAGCAGGATAAGGGATTGCAAGCGCAACTGGTCATCGACCGCGACACTGCCAGCCGCCTGGGCGTTGCGGCGCAGGATATCGACAACGCGCTCTACGACGCTTTCGGACAGCGCCAGGTTTCCACCATGTACCGGCCGCTCAATCAATACCACGTGGTCATGGAGGTCGCACCCGAATTCCAACAAACGACCGAAGCTCTACAGAGTATTTACTTGCGCTCTACCAGCGGCGCACCCATCCCTTTGGCCGCGTTCACGCGGTATATTCCGTCTAACATCCCGCTGGCTGTGAGTCACCAAAGCCAGTTTCCTTCGGTCACGATTTCATTCAACCTGGCTCCCGGAATCTCTCTGGGACAGGCAACACTCGCCATCGACAAGGCCCAACGTACGATCAGCTTCCCGAGTACGATTCAGGCCAGCTTTCAGGGGACGGCGGCTGCATTCAAGGATTCCCTTTCCAGCGAGCCAATGCTGATCCTGACGGCTCTGATTACGGTTTATATCGTGCTGGGAATGTTGTACGAGAGCTACATTCACCCCATCACCATTCTCTCCACGCTGCCGTCTGCGGGTGTGGGAGCGTTGCTGGCGTTGATTTTGACGCACAACGAGCTCAACGTCATTGGCACGATTGGCATTATTCTGCTGATTGGTCTGGTGAAGAAGAACGCCATTATGATGATTGACGTGGCTCTCGATGTGGAACGTACGCAAGGGAAAAAGCCGGTCGATGCCATCTACGACGCCTGTTTGCTGCGCTTCCGGCCGATCATGATGACTACGATGGCGGCTCTTCTTGGCGGTCTCCCGCTGGCGCTGGGCACGGGGACTGGCTCTGAACTGCATCGTCCTCTGGGTATCACGATTGTCGGCGGGCTTATCGTTAGCCAGGCGCTGACTCTCTTCACCACTCCAGTAGTGTATGTTTATCTGGATCGTCTGCGGCTGGCATTGCGCGGTGGAGAGAGTTTGTCTCTCTCCGGCGCTCCCCGGCCCAGCCCGGCCCACTCAGCGGATTAGAGCGCGCCTTCGAAGTGAGGCCGGGCGAGGAGCATGGCCGCGTACAACCAGATTTCAGCGGCATTGCATCGCAGCAGTCAGCGGAGCATTCTGGACGCGTGCAGGTAACCGCCCGGCCGGTCTACATTTCTTCCGGCGTTCACCGTATGATAAAAACGTTCTGTTTCCAAGCCGATTTCCCGGCGTCCCGGTATTATTGTTCTTCGCTTTCAAATTCTCTCAGGAGTTGCGGATGCTTCAGAAGGCATGGGTCGTGGTATTTGTTTTAGCAGTCGTTGCAAGTTTTGTGAGTTGTGGTCACAACGCGAGTCACTACGTCTACGCGACTGTTCCTGCCGCGAGCCAACTGGCGGTCTTCCGCGAAGATCCTTACTCCGGGGTGCTGACACAGCTGGATACTAGTCCTTACTCAGTCGGCAACGGACCTCAGTCTGCGGTCGTCCATCCTTCCGGAAAATATTTGTACGTCGCGAACGCCGGCCAGGGGGAAAATGATGTGTCGCTGTTCGACATTAACGGCGACGGGACCGTGAGCGAGGTGACCCCAAGGACCCCGGTTGGAACACTCCCATTTCTTCTGGCGATGGATCCGGCGGGAAATTATTTATACGTAGCGAATGCCCTGTCGAACAATATCTCCGTCTTCGCAATCGCCAGTAGTACAGGCTCTCTGTCCGCGGTCACGGGATCGCCGTTTCAAATCAACATTTCGCCGAAGAGCATGGCGTTATCGCCGTCGGGCAATTTTCTTTACGTCAGCGCTCCGAGCTCTCCGAGCGGGATCATTGCAGTCTTCAGCGTGACTGCCGGGGTGCTTTCGTCAACGCCGATTGGTATCACCAGCACGGCGGATAACAATCCCTCCTCGATAGCGATTACTCCCAACGGTTCGTATCTCTACGCCGCGAATTCGACTGTCACCGCCAATTCCATTTCCATCTACTGCATCGCCCCGTGCCTCAACGCCACTATTCCGGGCACACTGCAGGGAGTGTCTGGGTCTCCTCTGGCCGACCCTTTTCAGAATCCCGCCGCACTGATCGTGGATCCGACGGGAAATTACCTTTATGTAGCCAATCAAGGATCCAGCAACATTGCGACCTATTCGATTACGGCCAGTACCGGTTTTCCTGTCGAGGTTACGGATTCCCCGTTTGGCGCCGAGGCTCATCCTAGCTTTCTGGCGATAGATCCTAATGGAAAATATTTATTCGTTGGAAACCAGACGGGGTCCGCGGGCATTCAGGCGTTTGGCGTAAGCGCAGGGAGTTTGAACTCCATCGCAACTTATTCTGTGGGCAACACTGCCACTTCGATCGCGATACAGCAGTAGTTGCATCACGTCGTACTCGCGGAGGTGTTCTTGCTCGCTCCGCACCATATATGCCATAGTGAGGTGCTTTTTTAAGTGCGAAACGAACAAAATTTCTCAACTCTGCGACAATACGTACACTGGCACCAGGTATCCCGTTGTAACCGGCCAGGGATCGCCGCCACCTAAGCGAGAAAGGTTTGTAAGATTCGATCAGCTTGGGGCGGGTTCGGTGCCGAGACCGAGGTCAGGAACTCACAACCCATGAAGATTGCAAGCGCAGCTAGCGCGTTCCCAAAGAATTATTATTCCCAGAAAGTTCTCCTGGAGCGCCTCCAGGATTACTGGGGAGCCCAACTCAAAAACCCCTTGCTGCTGGCGCGGCTGCATCGCAATGTCACGGTGGATGGCCGATACTTAGCGATTCCCGCTGAACAGTATGTCGACATCAAGACCTGGGGAGAGGCCAACGACATCTGGATCAAGGTTGCGCAGGAATTGGGAGAACAGGCTCTCTGTCTGGCACTTCACAATGCCGGGGTGAAGCCGGGGGAGCTGGGAGCGCTGCTGTTCACGACCGTTACGGGAGTCGCCAGTCCTTCGATCGATGCTCTCCTGATCAACCGGATGGGCCTTCCGACGAACATTCGCCGGACGCCGATCTTTGGCCTGGGATGCGTGGCTGGGGCTGCGGGGATCGCTCGCGCTTACGACTACGTTCGCGCCTATCCTACGCAGGCAGCGGCTCTGGTGTCGGTCGAGCTCTGCTCGCTCACGTTGCAGCGGGAAGATTTGTCGGTCGCAAATCTGATCTCGTCCGGGCTCTTCGCCGATGGTGCGGCCGCCGTGATCGTTACCGGCAAGGACTTCGTATCGTCGAACGGCAACGGCAATGGCAACGGCGGAATTCCTGGACCTACGATTCTTGCCACGCGTTCTGTCTTTTATCCCTCCACAGAAGAAATGATGGGCTGGAACATTTCCGAGAAGGGTTTCCGCATCATACTGTCTACAGAGGTTCCGACTTTGATTCGGGAAAACCTGGGACGCGACGTAGACGCTTTTCTGGCCGACAACGGATACCAGCGGAGCGATCTCAAGAGCTTCGTTCTGCACACCGGAGGTCCGAAGGTGCTGGACGCCTCGGCTGCTGCCTTGGGTCTACACAATGGAGAGCTGGATGCTTCGTGGGATTGCTTGCGCAAGGTTGGCAACCTTTCCTCGGCTTCCGTTCTGTGCGTGCTCGAAGATGTGATGAAGCACCGGCGTCCTGAACCTGGCGCTCTTGGTCTGCTGGCTGCCATGGGACCGGGATTTTGTTCCGAGCTTCTGCTTTTGCAATGGTGAGGGCGGGTAGTTGTTGAGCTCAACAGACGTCTTTGTAATCGGGGGTGGTCCGGCGGGGCTGGCTGCGGCGATTGCCGCGCGACAGCAAGGATTCCGCGTGGTGGTAGCCGACGGAGCCAAGCCACCCATCGACAAGCCTTGCGGCGAAGCATTGATGCCGGATGCGATTGCGGCCCTGGAAGAGCTCGGCGTTGCGCTGTCGCCCAGCGACGCGCGTCCTCTACGCGGTGTGCGTTTTCTGAGTTCTGAATTATCCGCGGAAGCGGACTTTCCCTCCGATTGCGATTGCCTGTCGATTCGCCGCACCCTCCTGCACGACATTCTGAACGAGCGCGCAGCAGAGCTGGGAGTTGATCTGCTCTGGCAAAGCGCGGTTACGCGGATTTCCGGTAACGAAGTTTGGCTGGGGGATCGCGGAATCCGGACCTCCTGGATCATCGGCGCCGATGGCTCGAACTCGCGCGTGCGGAAGTGGGCGAGACTTGAGCCACACTCCTCGACTGGTTTGCGATATTCCTTTCGCCGCCACTATCGTATCGCGCCCTGGACGGATCGCATGGAAATCTATTGGGGAAAGCGAAGTCAGGGATATATGACAGCGGTAAGCGACGAGGAGATCTGCGTGGCTGTCGCCTCGCGGCAGCCAGAACATCGCCTGGACAAGTCTTTGCTCGATTTCCCTGAACTCAGCGCGCGGTTGGCCGGCGCAGAGGCGACTTCCTCCGAAAGAGGAGCTCTCACCTCAAACCGCAAGCTGAAACGGGTCTGGCGCGGGAACATTGCATTGGTTGGCGATGCGTCGGGCACGGTGGATGCAATCACCGGCGAGGGACTTGGCCTCTCGTTTCGCCAGGCCCTGACGCTGGCGAGCTCTCTTCACGCCGGCAATCTTGTCGGCTACCAGGCCGCACATCGCAGGCTCGCGCTGCGCCCACTGCTGATGGCGCGGTTGATGCTTACGCTCGATGGGCGTCCGAGGTTTCAGCGTCGTACTCTAGGCGTCTTTCGAAAGCATCCTGAAGTTTTTCGCAGACTGCTGGCTCTGCACGTAGGGAAACTCTCGCCACTTCGCCTGGCCATGGATGGGCTCACCCTGGGATGGGGAATGCTGACCTGCTGCCCAGACAAACCATGAAGAAAAGTCCCGAAGATTCTCAGGGGAGTTGTGCAAAGCTGCCGGCCATTGCCGCCGTGGTATTGCTTTTTGCCGGCGTGGCATTCGCCGCGCAGGATGTCGCCCTGCAGTTGGATCCGCAACACACCGCGATAAATTTCACGCTTGGGGATGTGCTCCATACGGTTCGCGGAACATTCCAGCTGAAGCGAGGTGCGTTGCAGCTCGATCCCGCCGCGGGAAAGCTCAACGGCGAAATCGTGGTGGACGCCAGGAGTGGCCAAAGCGGCAACGGAATGCGCGATCGGAAGATGCATCGCGAAGTGCTGGAGAGCGACCGCTACCCGGAAATCGTATTTCGTCCGGACCGCGTTGACGGAGCCGTATCACTGTCGGGAACGTCTTCTGTCCGCGTGCATGGAGTCTTCAGCATTCACGGAGCGGAACACGAAATGACCGTTCCGGCCGAAGTGAAGACGGCGCCCGGCTATTGGACCGCGACGCTACATTTCGCGGTGCCTTATGTGCAGTGGGGGATTAAGAACCCGAGTACTTTATTCTTGCGCGTCAGCGAATCGGTCGACATCGATGTGACTGCCTCGGGAAACCTGAATCGACCGTGAACTGATTCGCCGCCCAGGTCAGTATCCATCCTGCACGGCGATTCCCTTACCTTCGGTGCATTCGTAGCATCGGCCCGCAGACAGATTGGTGAACTCCTCCGTTCTGCCGCTGGGCCAGGTGATGACAACCTGCTCGACCCGATCATGCTTCTCCAAGCCGAAGGTGATCGGAAGTTCCGACTGCGATAAATAACTGGACCCACTCTTCACCACGCGGGACTGGGTTAAACCGCCGGAGACGATACGCACCGCAGCTCCGATGGCATCGCGGTTCGACTTGGTTCCGATAAGCCTGAAGCGAATGCTGCGATTTCCACCGAGCTGGTCATTCCGGTACAAGTAAGCGGCGCCGTTGTTCGTAGTCAGCAGCAGGTCGAGGTCGCCATCACGATCGAAGTCCCCATAGGCCAGCCCGCGGCCAACCTTAGGCCGCTCGAACCCTCCTCCAAGCTCGGCGGCGATATCGCGAAACTTGCCTGCACCATCGTTCAGAAACAAAAGCGGTGGCTGAGCATAGCCCACGTTGCCACGAATGTTGCGCACGGTTTCGTCGATGTGTCCGTTCGCCACGGCAAGGTCAAGCCAGCCGTCCAGGTTGGCATCGAGAAAAACACATCCGAAGCCCAGGCTATTCTTGGAAGCCCTGCCCACGCCGGTTTGCGCCGCGATGTCTTCGTAATTTTTCCCGGCGAATTTGTACAAGCCTGTCATCTCGTTATCGAAGTTGGTAATGGCCACGCCCGGCCTGCCTGAGTTCGTGAAATCGCCAACGTCGACGCCCATGCCCGCTCGAGCCTTGCCTTCGGTGCTGAAGGCCAATCCAGCCTCGACCGCCGCATCCTTGAACGTTCCGTTATGCTGGTTGCGATAAAGCTTGTTGGGTTGCGTGTCGTTGGCTACCAGAAGGTCGGGCCAGTCGTCTTCATCGCCGTCGAGCATGGCGACGCCGAGAGATTTTGAACTGCTGTCGAAAATGCCACTGGACGCAGTGACGTCCTCGAAGGTTCCGTTGCCGCGATTATGAAACAGCCAGCAAGTCTCGCCGCGGTAGGCTTCCGGCGTGCAATAGGATTTGTGCTTGCCGTCGAGGCTGCAGAATACGTCGCGCTCGGGCGACCACTTCACGTAGTTGCACACGAAAAGATCGAGCAGGCCATCGCGGTCGTAATCGAACCAGAGAGCTGAGGTGCTGAAGGCCTGGCGCTGGCCTAATCCACTGGAATTGGTTACATCGGTAAACGTGCCCTTGCCAGTATTGTGGAACAGACGATTCTGCCCGACACAAGTGATCAGAATGTCGGGGAAGCCGTCGTTGTCATAGTCGCCGACGGCCACGCCCATGCCATACATCTCAATATCCAGTCCGGCGCGGGAAGTGACGTCTGTAAAAGTTCCGTTCCCGTTGTTGTGATAGAGGCGCAGCGTGGATCGCCGCTGCTTGTGCCCGGGCCAATCCATTCCATTGACCAGCAGAACGTCTTGCCAGCCGTCGCGATCATAGTCGAGGAAGGCGCAGCCGGAGCCCATGGTCTCGGGCAGGAATTTTCCGCCAAAGGCTCCGCTGTTGTGCTGAAACTGAATGCCAGCACTGGAAGTTACATCGGCAAATCGAAAACCGGGCGAGACCTGGCTCGGGCCGGCTGCGCCGAGGGCCCGCAAAAGCGGTAACTGTGAAAAAGATGCCAGCCCCGCCATGTTGCGCAGAAAGGATCTGCGATTCACGGAAGGTTCACCAGCCCGGCGCGAATAGCGTAAACCACAAGTTCGGCAGTCTTGTGAATGCCCAGCGCGTTCATGATGTTCGCCCGATGAACGGCAACTGTATTGGCGCTGAGCTCAAGGGCAGTTGCAATCTCCTTGTTCGACTTGCCATCCACAATCATCTGGAGCACTTCGAGTTCGCGAGGCGTCAGCCCGCTGCTGCGTTCGCCGCGGAGCATGGAATGCTGCTCGACCTGGGGATCGAAAATCGTCTCTCCGCTGGCCACGCGCCGGACGGCCGGCCCCAGCTCCAGGTTCATTGCGTTTTTCAGAATGTATCCCTTGGCGCCGGCCTCGATGGCTTGCCGCACCCACGTGCTCTCGGAATGCATGCTCAGCATCAGCACCGCCGTCTCGGGCAGGTCTTCAAGGATTTGCCGCGTGGCATCGAGGCCATTGGTCTTCGGCAAAGCGCAATCCATAACCACGACTTGCGGCCGCAGATCTCGTGCCAACCGAATGGCCTCATCACCGTCGCCGGCTTCAGCGACCACCTGCATATCCGGCTCGTCTTCCAACATGCGCCGGAAGCCGCGCCGCACCAAGGCGTGGTCATCGACTAACAATACCGTGATCTTTTTTGTCATGGAGATTGGTTTCAGCGTCAAGGATCTCGACCTTTTCGCGCGGAGCGGTCAGGCGCAACAATGTCCCACCCGCGGAGGGTATGGAGAATGTGATTCGTCCGTCCATCAATTCTGCGCGTTCACGCATGGCGACCAGACCGATGCCTTGTTTTACGGGCTGCCCGTCAAAGCCTCCGCCGTGATCTTCCACCTCCAGTTCTAACTCCGAAGGTAAGAATCGCAACCGCACCCAAGCCTGCTTCGCGCCCGAGTGCCGCGCCACATTATTCAACGCTTCCTGCAACACGCGGTAGATTTGTACCGCCGCGCCCGCATCGATGACGAAGGGCGCACCCTCCTTTTTATAGGATATGGCAATTCCCGTCTGCCGTTCCACGGTTGGAATGTACCAGTCGAGCGTGCTCTCCAGCCCTGCTTCATCCAGCATAACCGGATGCAGCGCCTGTGACAGCGTTCTGACCCGATCCAGGGTGTCCTGTGCGATCTGCCGGACTTCCTGCAAGTCCGCGCGCAAAGCCGAACCTTCCGGAGCGTGCGTGCCGGCGCGGCCAAGCATCGCTCCCATCGCCGTCAGGATTTGGCCGAACTCGTCGTGCAATTCTCGCGAAATATAGCGCAACGTCGATTCCTGGGTTGCAATCAGCTTCTGCGCCAGTTCGCTGCGGCGTTCGGAAAGTTCGGCCATGCGCGCGAACAACCGGCGATTCCACCGGATCATGGAGAATCCCGTCAACAGAATCGCGCCCAACGTCGCGGCCAGAAACACATAGACCTGCCGCTGCACGCGGTCATAAATCTGAATGATTTGCTGAGCGGCCTGTTCTTCGTTTTCACTGTTTTGCACCAGGAGCCGGGCCACCGTTGTGCTCAGCGCCGCTTGGCGGGCCTGTAGCGAAAGCTGGATTTGCGTCCGCGCATCTTTTTCCTGTCCCGAACCCGCCAACGCAAAAACGCGATCCACCGCGTCCCAGAATTGAGCCAGCGAGGCGCTTAAGGATGCACTCTGCTCGGTCGTACGCCCCACCGGAGCCAGTGCGGCTTCCAGGTGCATGGCATCGTCCAGATCAGTGCGAATGCGCTGAAACTGCGCCGACCACGCGGTCAACGGATATGGTTCGTCGTTGTCGATCATGTCTCGCATAGCGACCGCGAGCAGGTTCAGGTCGTTCTGAATGCGAAGCAATTGCAGGGAATCTTTGCGGTTGCGGTCAATCAATTCGGATTGCAGCTTGCGCAACCCCGCCACTTGCCAGGTGATGTACGCCGAGTAACTCACAACTGCCGCGAGCGTGATGAGCAGGCCGAGCAACAAGCCCGGCGTGGGAGAGCGCTCCGGCGAAGACTGGCGGGACACGCCCCGAGCATACAACGGCTGGCCCGGACGTGTCACAATGCAGTGATCAGGATTCGGTAATAATGAAGCGAATCAGGCTCGGGCGGAGTCCAACAACAGATTGAGTACCGACCCTAAAGCAGCCCCGAAGAAACCCAAAGTCGAGAGACTGCGCGCCATCCTGCCGGAAGTCTGGAAGCTGATGCGCCCGCGGCGTGGGCTGCTGGCGCTCGGCTTCTTGTTGATGGTGATCAATCGCGTGGCCGCACTGGTCCTGCCTTACTCTACGAAATTCCTGATCGATACCGTCATCAACAAGCAGCGCTTGGATAAATTGCTGCCGCTAGTGTTGGTCGTGCTCGGGGCTACTCTAGTGCAGGGCGTAACTTCTTTTTCGCTAACTCAATCGCTGTCGAAAGCGGCGCAAAGGCTGATCATGGAATTGCGCCAACAGGTGCAGGCTCATATCTCGCGCCTGCCGGTTGCCTTCTACGATGCCAACAAGACTGGCAGTCTGGTTTCGCGCATCATGAGCGATGTTGAAGGCGTGCGGAACCTGCTGGGAACCGGACTGGTGGACTTCACCGGCGGCCTGCTTACGTCCGCCATTGCGCTGGTCTTATTGCTCCGCACCAGCGTGCAGATGACCCTGATTGCGGTGGGGGCGCTGGTATGTTTCGGCATCGCGCTTAATAAGGCATTCGCGACCATCCGGCCAATTTTTCGGGAGCGCGGAAAAATCAATGCCGAGGTCACCGGCCGGCTCACCGAATCGCTGGGCGGAGTGCGCGTGATCAAGGGCTATCACGCCGAACAGCGCGAAGAAGGGGTCTTTGCGAGAGGCGTCCGGCGTCTGCTGGATAACGTGATGCGCACTCTGACCGCAACCTCAGTCATGAGCTTGTCAGCCAGCGTGCTGCTTGGAGTGGTGGGCGCGGTCACCATGTATGTGGGCGCGCACCAGATTGCTTCCGGCACGCTGACGGTCGGAGGATTTGTTTCCTACACGCTGCTTCTCGGTTTTTTGGTTGCGCCCATCATGCAGATCGTTTCCATTGGAACACAGCTTACCGAAGCATTGGCCGGTCTCGAGAGAACGCAGGAGATCATGCAGGAGAGGCCCGAGGATCAGGATCCGAACCGCTCCGTTCCGCTGCGCGACATCGTCGGCCAGATTGAGTTCGACCATGTGAGCTTTACGTATGACGGGATCCATGATGTGCTGCGCGACATTTCATTCCGCGCCGATCCGGGCACGGTCACCGCCCTGGTGGGTTCCTCCGGTTCCGGTAAATCCACGACAATTGGCCTGATCTCAGCATTTTACGTACCCACGAAAGGCAAGATCCTGCTCGATGGCATCGACCTCAGCACAGTTCGGCTCGACTCTTACCGAACTCGTCTGGGAGTCGTGCTGCAGGAATCTTTTCTTTTTGACGGAACAATTCGCGAGAATGTTTCGTTTTCACGTCCAGATGCGACTGAGGACGAAATCCTGCGAGCCTGCCGGATCGCGCGAGTCGACGAATTCGCGGAAACGTTTGCCGACAAGTACGACACGGTGGTGGGAGAACGCGGCGTGAAACTTTCCGGAGGCCAGCGGCAGAGGATTTCGATCGCACGCGCTATTCTCGCCGAGCCACGCATCCTGATTCTCGACGAGGCAACCTCAAGCCTGGACTCGGAATCCGAGCAGATGATCCAGCAGGGACTTTCTTATCTGATGAGAGGCCGGACGACGTTCGTGATCGCTCACCGTCTCTCGACCATTCGCCGAGCCGATCAGATTTTGGTGATGGAGCAAGGACAGATCGTGGAGCGAGGCACGCACGAGCAACTCTACGCCGCGCGAGGCCGGTATTACGACCTTTATACGAGACAGCATGGCGTGGAAGAGAACCTGTTCCTCGCTCCCGGCGAGGGCGATTTTGCGGAACTGAATGCGCCTGGAAATGGCTCCTCGGGCGCGCCACGGAACGGCGAC
>Ga0074045_10000290_pt1 | contig 48672 bp, 53 predicted proteins | sample BogForMeECP23OM2_FD_94442 | JGI IMG/M metagenome (GOLD analysis project Ga0074045, IMG submission 94442) | Bog forest soil microbial communities from Calvert Island, British Columbia, Canada - Bog Forest MetaG ECP23OM2 | ecosystem: Environmental > Terrestrial > Soil > Wetlands ... | reverse complement strand
GGCTGGAGTAGTAGCGGCCTCCGAAGTCGTCATTACCGTTGGCGTTGCCGGGGAGCGTGCTAGTTTCTGGATCGCGCTCCTTGCCTTCGAACTTGTAGTTGTTTTGCGTGCAAGTGTCCGTATAGGGCGTTACTTCCCCACCGTACGGATAGAAGTCCGCGTCGTAGCAGACTACTCCGGTGTTCGTGGTCATAACGCGCGATGAGCCTAACGAATCCTCGATGTAATACTGCGCGGTGCTGCCAGCGGGGAGGAGGGCGACGTGCTTGCTACCGAAGAAGACGTATTCGTTCATGGTATTGCCGGAGGCGTCCGTTTCTGCAAGAATTTCGCTGCCGGAGCCGTACCAATAGAGCTTGCTGCCAACCTTGGCAACGCGGCGACCATCCGCGTCGTAGCTGTAAGCTACGCCATTGGCAGTTTTGACTTCGCTTTCCGCATTCCAGGTGTAGGCAAATGCTCCGTCGCTTGAGGTATTGCCCGAAGCGTCATAGGCGGGTGGCCCGGATTCGTCAATTTGAATTTTCTTGACATGGAAATCGTCGAGAGGATATCACTGCGGCACCTTTCGCGAAAGTAAAGTTAGGCGGGGGTGCCCCAGGTTCCGGTGTTTGGTACCTGGGTCTTGGGGTGGACTTTTCCTTCCGCGGGGTTTGCCATGCCGTCGGGATTGAAGCGCTACCATCACCAAAGCCACCGCCCAACATCAGATCGGGACTCTCTCCAGCGGGATGATGAATTGGATGCCCGCCACCTGTTGGTTGTGTAAACGAGCATCGTTGGTTACGAACAGATCCACGCCAAACGCGGCCGCGCATGCGAGTTGAATGGCATCCGGCGCGCGCATGCCCGCGTCCCCACGCAAGCGGGCGTATACCGTTGCCGCCTTTTCGTCGAATGGCAGCATAACCGCGACGGCAGGAATCACTTCCGAATACTCTTTCAGCAGCTTTGTGTCGCCCTCTTTCATCGGTTTGACCAGCACTTCACCCAGTGTCAACGCGGAAGTCACCAGTTGGTCGCCCCGGCGCAACATCTTTTCCCGCAACGCCGCGACCTTCCCCCCCAATTCCGCGGAACCCTCGAACAGATAGATAAACAGGTTCGTATCCCAGAAAATCCGGCTCATTGCCAGCCTTCTCGCAGCCGGTTCACATATTCATCCGCAGGCTCACTTTTCCACAATTTCTTGCCTGAACCCCGCAAGCGCAGTAGTGGATCTCTTTCCACTTGCTGGCCAGCAGTGGCCTGAGTCCACTCCTGATACCAATCCAGTAAAGGCTGATACTCTTTGGGCAAGTCCTCGGACTCAGGAACCGTCTTGGAGCCTTCTCGGTCCGGGTGATAGGAATCACCCTTGCGAAACAGCCGTCGACGCCCTTCCGCTGTTTCCAACAGCATGCGATAGCGTCCTGGGTTCGGCGCACGGTTCGCTACACAGTGCTGGACAATGTGCACGTAAACCCCCGGCCGCAACTCCTTCGTGATTCCCTCTCTCCGGGCTCTTTCGAGAATCTCATCCACAAAAAAATCAATCGCCCCTCGTCGCTCACGATGCAGCAGAGCGGTCGCCACCCAAACCTCATCCGCGACCTTGATTTCAACTTTGGTTGCCATTCCTCATTCTCCACAAAATACCCTAATACCAAGAATAGTATCGAATTCCACTTTTCAAGGCAAGGCTGGGAAGAACCGCCTTTAAGAAAAAATGGCAGATTGATACTGCTGACCTACCGCGCGGCGACGGCGTGGGTTTCTTTTTTGCGGGCGGTTTGCCAGAGGGAGATGTAGGGCTGGAGGTCGAGCATCATTTTGGCGAATTGGGTTAGGTCCAGGGATTGGGCGCCGTCGCTGATGGCGCGTTCGGGGGCGGGGTGGGCTTCGACGATGAGGCCGTCGGCGCCCACGGCTACGGCGGCGCGGGCTATGGCGGGGACCAGGCTGCGCTTGCCGGTGGCGTGGCTCGGATCGAGAATCACGGGCAGGTGCGTTAGTTCGTTGAGCACAGGGATGGCGGAGATGTCGCAAGTGTTGCGGGTGGCGGTTTCAAAGGTGCGGATGCCGCGTTCGCACAAGATTACGTCGGGGTTGCCGTGGGCGGTGATGTATTCCGCGCTCATGAGGAGTTCCTTGATCGTGCTGCTGAGGCCGCGCTTCAGCAGGACGGGTTTGCCGCATTTGCCGAGCGCCTTGAGGAGCATGAAATTTTGCATGTTGCGGGCGCCGACTTGCATCACGTCGGCGTATTGCGCGACCAGATCCACCTGATTGTCGCCCATTACTTCGGTGACGATGGCCAGGCCGGTGGCTTTCTTGGCTTTCTGCAGGAGCTTCAGCCCTTCTTCTTCCATGCCCTGGAAATCGTAGGGCGAGGTGCGCGGCTTGAACGCTCCACCGCGCAAGAGTTTCGCGCCTGCCTTTGCTACCGCTTCGGCGGCACGCATGATTTGGTCCTCGCTTTCGACCGAGCACGGGCCAGCCATAACGATAAATTCGTCGCCTCCAATTTCGGTGCCGTTGACCTTGATGCGGGTCTTTTCCTTGCGAAATTCCTTGCTGACAAATTTGTAGGGAGCAGTGATGCGCATAACGTGCTCGACCTGCGGCAGCGCTTCCACGGATTCCATGCAGGCGGTGACGTCGCCGACGCCGACGACGCCGATGACCACCCGCTCTTCGCCTTCAATCGAGTGCACCTTGTAGCCGAAGTGGTGGACGATGGCGGTTACCTGGTCGATCTCTTCGCGAGTTGAATGCAGCTTCATGGAGATAATCATGGTGGTTCCTTCCCTTTCGCTCTGGGCCTTTCGCGTTGGCCCTTTGGCTCTTACGCGTTCGCTTTTTCCCCCGGGCCCTAAAACAAAAAAGCCCACTCTTTGCGAGTGGGCCAAAATCCTGTGATGCACTCGAACTAGACGGCGGCCCCTCGCTTCCGGTTGCTCCGGTACGTAAATCGCCACGCGTAAGAATGGAACGAGGACGTCATGAGGTTGAGTCTATCGCTTTCCGGGAAAAAGGCAAGGGCATCCTGTGCGGCAGAGGCGGAGAAGAGCACAGCCAGGAATGGCTGTGCCACAGGGCGAGTTAGTAGAGGAGGATGGCGATGCGGAAGCGGGTGAAGGACATGGAGCCTGCGGCTTCGCACGCGCCTACCGCGGCGGAGTGATATTTTCCGGTGCGCAGCTTCTGGTCGATGTCTTCGGGCAGGGTGCCGAGGTCGGAGGTTTCGTAGCGCATTACGGCGAAGGGCTTCTGGCCAGCCCAACCGCGATCCATCTCACAGGTCTTGCGGGCGTCGAGCGTGGCGTCCACGACACGCATGCCGCGCGCGGAGAGCTGCGAGCTGACCTGCGATTCCTGCTCCTCGAGGCTGAGCTGCGGAACACCGACGGAGAAATCCTGGACGGCGAAGAGCAGGTTGCCGCTCTGCACCACGGCGATGCCGATGGAGTTGAGATCGCGGTCGAGCAGGTTGGCGCGGTGCGGCGGCGAGTTCATCCACTGCGCGTGCAAGCCTTGCGGCGTGGGACCTTCGGCGACGTTTTCGGCAATCAGGCTGAAGCGGGCGCCGGCTTCCATGGCGCGGACCTGCAGCGGCTGTTCGCCGGGGAATTGGTGCGAGAGAGCGCTGCGCTGGGCCATGCGCTGAGCGTGGAGGCGCGCGGCGGCGGCGAGGTTGGCGTCCCACTGAAAGGGAGCGAGGCCAATGGCGACGCGGTCACGGTTGGCGGCGATGAGCAAGATGGATTCGGGCGAGTTTACTTGCGGGTGCGAGGAAGAGGCGGCTGCGTGGAGAGATGGCGTGAGAAGCAGGGCCGCGAGTAGCAGCGCCGTTAGCAGGATGATGCGGCGCAGTGTGGTGCGCATGATTAACTCCTGTTTCCATTGAACACGATGGGGTGGAAAAGGATGCGGGGGCGAGGGTCAGGCGTTTACAAAGGGGAAGCTGGCCTGGGGGACAGGGGGAAAGAATTCAGGTTGAGGAAGTTAAGGAAGTAAAGGCGGTAGAGGAATTTGAGAGCGGCGTGGTTCCCGGTCGGCTTGGCAGAGGACGGACCGGTCTAAAGACCGGCCACTGCAGGTGCTAGCCGCGGACGTGGATGGCGCTGAAGCTTAGGACTACGTGGCCGCCGGGAGTGGGCCGGCCGAAGCTGAGCATCGGGCGGAAGCGGGAGAAGAGCAGGACCTGGTCGAGTTGGTGGCGGACGGCGGGGGAGTCGGGGCCGTCGATGATGTCGTAGGTGGACATTTGGCCTTGGGCGTCGACGATGACGTCGACGAGGAGATCGTGCTGGAGTTGCACGTCGGGATGCTGCATCTCCGGGGAGATCGGCATATCGGAGAGCGAGATGAGCTCGGCGGGACGCAGCAGCGCGGTGGGAACGTCGTTGGGATCGGCCTGCACGGTGATGCCGGGGAGAATGATGTGCAGGACGAAGACGAAGATGATGATGGCGGAGAAGAATCCGCCGGTGGCAGGAACGGTGAGCGGGCGAAAGACGTTGTCGACCAGGATTTCGCAGCGATCCTTGATGTGCTGCCAACGACCGCGCCAATCCTGGGTGGCCTGGGCTTGCGAGGCGGCCACTTTAATTTTGACGGCGAGATCCGCGGGGGGGACGGCCCGCGGCACGCGGGACATCAAAACGGCGAGCTTGCGGTAACGCTGCAATTCTTCGCGGCAGGAATCGCAAACTTCGAGATGCTGGCGAATGGCGATGCGCTCTTCGGAGCGAGCCTGAGAAACACTGGCGTCGTCGAGATAACCGGCGAGGCGGCGATGGACTTTATCGCACGTCATGGTTGCTCCTCGCGCGCTGTCTGCGGGCGCGTCATATTCTCTGCCGTTGCGGGCGTGGAAACTCGTACGTAGGCCAGTTGCAGACCGACCTGATTGGTGGAGGAAACGCCGGAGGCTGCGGCGGCGGCCTGGCGGGTGGCTTCGGCTTTGCGCCACTGGGCTTCGGGGGCTTGGGTGTCCCGGTTGGCCTGGCGTTCGGCGGAGTTTTCACCGAGGAGCGGCTCGAGGATTTCTTTCAGGGAGCGGCGTCCGCGGAGGATGCGGGATTTCACGGTGCCGACGCTGCACTCGAGAACTTCGGCCACTTCTTCGTAGCTGAGACCTTCGATGTCGCGGAGGATGACGGCGCTGCGGAAGACGTCGGGAACTTGCTGCAGCGCGCCTTGGACGGCGACTTGAATTTCGTGGGCGGCGAGCTGGTCAAAGGGCGTGGCGCTGAGATCTTCGATTTCGATAGGGGCGCAGCCTTCGGCGGGTTCGGCGTCGATGGAGATGTTCTTTTGGTTGTGGCGCTGGAACCAGCGGCGGTGATTGAGGGCTTCGCGAATGGCGATGCGATAGAGCCAGGTCTTGAGGGAGCTGCCCTGGCGAAAGCTGCGAATTCCTTTGAAGGCTTTCAAGAAAACTTCCTGAGCGGCGTCGGCGGCGTCCGCGGTATCTCCCAGCATCCCGAGGATGAGGTTGTAGACGGGAGCGTGGTAGTGGTTGACGAGCCAGTCGAAGGCGGTCTCCGAGCCGGCTTGCAGTTCGGTGACAAGCTCGGATTCGTCATTACCCCACGAGAGGGCACTGGCCCAATCGGACACGGTCGGCCTTTCTGCCCCACCTGCGAAGAAGAACTTGGGGGCTGCTGGCGATGGTCGGTTGGGCGCTGGATGTTGCGGAGCGCTGCAACCTTGGTCCGCTCATGTTATTAGACACCGTGGAGCGGGCGAATGTTTCTGGGGCCAGCAATGGAGTGATTTTGGCATTAAGGGGGCTGGAGCGCAATGGGACGGGGGGAGTGGCCCGTGACCCGTGGCCAGTGACCCGTGGGGAGGCGGAGATCGGTGGTAGCTGGCGCATGTGGTTAGAACGTGGAAAGCTGAATTGCTTGCGGCGTGGGTGGACCAATTGGTCGGACCGGGGGCACCCCCCTCCCCCTGTGGTCTGTAAGATATAGAAGGGGCACAGGTTAGGTTGCAGTGGCGCAAGTGTTGGAAATGTGGGGGTTAGGGGAGAGGGGCTAGCTATTGGCTGTAAGCGATTAGTTTTAAGCAGGATTGGTGGCGCGGGGAGTTCGGGATGGTCGCCTTTGTCGTCGTCGTTGAGAAGGTTGGGTAGGAAGGTCTCATCGGGGTCTTGGTTTGAAAAGAAAGAGGGGGATTCGGAGAAGAACCCTTCGGCTGGGCTCAGGGTGGACATCCTTCGTCGGATGTCCAACGCGGAGGTGATGGAGGGCTTGCTGGACACGGGGAAGGTATAGCAAAAGTAAATAGTATCGACAAGTAACTGGTTGGACAAAAAATGGTAATGGGACTGGGGGCGTTCGAATGAAAGGCGAGCGGCGAACAGTAATCAGCGATCCGTAATCAGGCACGAACACGAAGAATCGGAAAACCCAAGACCCGGGTACCAAAAACCGGAGTCCGGGGCACCCGGCAAGTGTTCAAAGCTCGTTGCCCAGCAAGCACGTCTGTTCTTCCCAAAACTAGTCGGAGGCGACGCTTAATGCTCATTTTCTAGGGGCATACTTCCACTCATGTTCTTCATGGTGGGCTACATCGGCTAGACGATTCAAAGCACCGGAAAAGCGAATGCCATCTCTTTCTTTGCTCGACTTCATCGAACGCTGGGAAGCAAGTGCACTCTCCGAGCGTGCTGCTTCTCATAGTCACTTCATAGACTCGTGTGAAGTGTTAAGACAACCGCATCCGGCAGCGGCAGATCAAACCGGCGATACCCTCACATTTGAAAAGCATGTGTCCACTTTGGAAGACGGAAAGGGCTTCGCCGACGTTTGGAAGCGTGGCTTTTTCGGCTGGGAATACAAGGGTAAGCACAAGAGTCTAAACGCAGCATATGCGCAGCTTGTGCGCTATCAGGGAGACCTGGAGAACCCGCCACTGTTGGTAACCTGCGACCAAAATCGCTTTGAGGTTCACACCAACTTCACCGGCACGCGTCCGTTGGTTTACAACTTTACATTGGATGACCTGCTCAGCTCTGCGCCAACCCCAAACTGTGCGCTGCAACCCTTAGAGGTCCTCCGTGCGGTTTTCACGAATCCTGAGTTGCTTCGTCCCGAAGCTGCGCAAGTGCGGGTCACGGAGCATGTGGCGGAGGAATTTGCAAAGCTCGCAGACAGTCTGGAGCAGCGTGGTGTTAACCCAGAGCACGCCGCGCATTTCCTCATGCGCTTGTTATTTTGTCTCTTTGCGGACAGCACTGGCTTATTGCCAGACCATCTCTTCCGACAGATGATTGCTAAACCGGAACACTTTAGCCGTAAGCTACAACAGCTTTTCGCGGCGATGGCTGCGAAAGGCAGCACCTTCGGTCCGCACGACATTTATTATTTCAATGGTGGTTTGTTTGCTGACGATGAAGTATTCGATCTCACCGCCCCCGACATGGCCGTATTGAAGGCCGCCGCCGCGCTTGATTGGTCACAAGTGGAACCGGCAATCTTCGGGACACTATTTGAACGCGGCCTGGACCCCGGCAAGCGCTCGCAACTTGGTGCGCATCATACTAGCCCGGAAGACATTCTACTCATAGTGGAGCCTGTGATAATTGAGCCGCTGAAACGGCGCTGGGCGGCTGTCAAGGCAGAGGCTTTGGCGCTAGCGGAGGCTTCTGAAAAAGAAAGGGCTGCAGAGATGGCAGCCAAAAGAAAAGGAACAGCCTATCCCAAACTTCGGAAACAGTTGCAGGAACTACTCTTAGCTTGGGTGGAGGAATTGTCCGAGGTCCGCGTCCTTGATCCTGCATGCGGCAGCGGAAATTTTCTGTATCTGGCTTTGCGACGAATGCTCGATTTGTGGCACGAAGTCCGCGTCTTCTCTGCCGAGCATGGTCTCCCGACATTTCTGGAGAAACAGGTCCATCCGTCTCAGCTCTACGGGATAGAGACCAACGTGTACGCGCAAGAGCTGGCTTCAGTCGTCGTATGGATTGGTTACCTGCAATGGCTCAATCAGAATGGCATTGGTTGGCCCACAGAACCAATTCTCCGGAGGCTCGACAATATTCAGCATCGTGACGCAGTACTGACCCATGATGCTGAAGGCAATCCGGTAGAACCCGAATGGCCGAAAGCAGATTTCATCATTGGAAATCCCCCGTTTCTAGGCGGCAAACGCTTGCGGACCGAGTTAGGTAATAGCTACGTGGACGCGCTCTTTGCAGTCTATGATGGCCGCGTTCCTCCCGAAGCTGATCTGGTCACGTACTGGTTTGAGAAGGCGCGAGCGATGATTGAAAAGCATAGTGCGAAACGCGTCGGCCTATTGGCGACGCAGGGCATTCGCGGCGGCGCGAATCGGAGGGTCTTGGAACGAATCAAGGCGAGCGGTGATATTTTCATGGCACACTCTGACCGGGATTGGGTGCTGGATGGAGCAAACGTTCACGTTTCAGTTGTGGCCTTCGATGATGGCTCACAGAAAGAAAGAACACTAGATGGCTTACCCGTCACCGTTATCCACGCCAACCTCACTAGTGAGGCACAAACTACATCGGCCATAAAGCTGCCCGAAAACGCCAATCTTTGTTTCATGGGAACAACAAAGATCGGTGCCTTCGACCTGACTCCAGAGACAGCGGCAACAATGTTAGAGTCTCCGCTCAATCCAAATGGGCGGCCTAACTCAGAGGTGGTGCGACCTTGGGTAAATGCAATGGACATTACCCGCAGACCTCGCGGGATGTTCGTGGTTGATTTCGGAACCGAAATGTCGGAGTCAGATGCCGCTCTGTACGAAAAGCCATTTGAGTACCTCCGCAAGCATGTTTACCCTAAGAGGCAGGAGAACAACCGTGAGGGATACCGTGTAAAATGGTGGATTCACGGCGAGCCTCGGCCGGATATGCGGCAGGCTTTAGCCCCTTTGCAGCGATTTATTGTCACCCCTGGGGTTTCTAAACATCGCGTATTCGTCTGGCTCCAGAAGCAAATACTACCGGACCATGCTCTCTTCGCTTTTGCCCGTGACGATGACTACTTCTTCGGCGTGTTGCATTCACGTGTTCACGAAGTTTGGGGTCTTCACATGGGCACCGCGTTAGAGGATCGCCCACGTTACACTCCTACTTCTACGTTTGAAACCTTTCCCTTACCTTGGCCACCCGGAAGCGAGCCAATCGCTTCCCCTTTATTAGAAGCCATTGCGGTGGCAGCACGAGAACTGGTTCGCCAGCGTGATGCGTGGCTCGACCCACCCGGTGCGAGCAGAGACGAATTAAAAATCCGCTCGCTCACGAACCTCTATAATGCCCCGCCCACATGGCTACAGGATGCACATCGGAAACTTGATGAAGCCGTTTTTGCTGCCTATGGCTGGTCCGTAGCGCTGACAGATGCCGACCTCCTGCAACGGTTGCTCAAACTGAACCATGAGCGCGCGGGTGCCTCTCAGGAGCGTGAAACCACTAAGATATCGAGTTAGTGTTTCTAGGCTCTTCTCAGCTAGGACGAGCGCGAATTCAGCCGTAGACTTCTCGCTGTTGCGCTCGACCCCCGCGCAATCCACATTTACACGGACGGTTCTTGCTATAAAAACCCAGTTGCGAATCTGGCGGAAACCCAGGGACAGACGGGAAGTTCCCCACTGGTTCTCCAAGCAGGAAAAGAATGGAAAACGTCCCGTCTGTCCCCTGGTTTAGCGGCTGAGCGCTGCGCGAATTTCGCTGCATGCCAAACTGTTGCGCTCCGTGACCTGCCGGAGGGATGGGGCACCGGGCGGTATAGAGAATTAAAGAGCAGGGACAAGGAGCGGACCCACCCTTCGCGAACGGCGCGAAGAGTAGGCCACCCGCGAGGAAAAAGAGGCGAAGAACCCCAAGACCCGGGTGCCAAAAACCGGAACCCGTGCCAGCCGCCAATCGAATGGGGCTTCCAGGTAGCGGAAAATTTATGTAGCCGCCTTTAGAACAAGCGCATCCAACGCGCGAGCGTAGGATTAGCGAGCTTCGGACGAGCAGCTAGTGCGAGTCTGCGGAACAAACCCTGCGCATCGACTAGAACTCATCTGGCTTTGTTTACATCCCTGGAGGTGGGTAGTCAAAGAGTGAAAAGCAGATCCCTCACCCCGCCAAAACCGCGGGGATTCGGGATGACAATTGTGCTGGAGGGGATTCTGAGTGAAGGATGTCGAGAGAGCCAACTCATCTCATAAATGGGCACCCCGGGTTTTTCCAAAACCGCAGAGGCTAAAACCTAAGGTTTTCCGGGGTTTTTCGGCACGACTCAAAGTCGTGCCCTCCCGACGACCATTTATGAGACGGCCTCTGGTGGGAAGAGTTGGCGCGATAGCCAGGAGGAACATTGAGCGAACCGAGCGAACTTCGTTGCAGAAAAATCCCGATGAACAACGGGAGAAGCATGCCTGCCCTGGGTTTTGGCACCTTGATCGCCGATCCTGGCGAAACATTACGAGCAACCAGAGCTGCTTTAGAAGCCGGGTTTCGCCAATTCGATTGCTCGGAGCGATATCGAAATGAAGAGGCGGTGGGGGAAGCGATCCAAGGCGTGCTGCGAGAAGGAAAGGTGCGGCGCGACGAGCTGTTCATCGCCACAAAGCTGTGGAACAACAATCACCGGCCCGAGCGCGTCAAACCGGCTTTCGAGGCGAGTCTGGGGAGACTCGGGCTCGCGTATCTGGATCTCTATCTCATTCACACTCCATTTGCGTTTCAACCCGGGGACGAGCAGGACCCGCGGGATCAAAACGGCAATGTCCTTTACGACCACGACGTGACTTTGCTGGACACCTGGAGAGCGATGGAGAGTCTTGTGGATCACGACAAGTGCCGGGCCATCGGACTTTCCGACATTACTTTAGACCAATTGAAGCCCCTCCACGACTCAGCGAGGATCAAGCCAGCCGTGGTCCAAGTGGAGGCACATCCGTATCTGCCGGAAACGGAACTGTTGGGATTCTGCAAGGAGAAGGGCATTGTGTTTTTGGCTTTTGCACCGCTAGGTCACGGGATGCGGCCGGGACTGCTCGAGGATCCGGTCATTTCGGCTGTCGCCGCGCGAGTTGGCAAGACGCCGGCACAGGTACTGCTGGCTTGGGCGGTGCAGCGCGGCACGGCTTTGCTTACCACGCCCAAAAGTGCGGCGCGGGCAAAAGAGAATTTCGACATCTCTGCCCTTCCGGAAGACGCGCTTGAGGAAATCAATCGAATTCAGATCCGACAGCGGCTGAATCCAGTGGTGAGCACCGGCGTTCCGGGTTTTATTCCACAAGGTGGACGAACATGAACGCGAATCCGCAGCGAGAGCAGTCCATGCGGGAAGAACAGATCCGTGCGGCACTGGATCAGCATTGGGCGGCGTCCGATGCCAACGATTTTGAAACGGAGCACCGCATCTATCACGAGGACGCGGTGCTGGAATACCCGCAGTCCGGGGAGCGAACGCGCGGCCGAAGCAACATACAGAACCAGCGCGCCAGTCAGCCGAGCAAAAAACGGTTTGCTGTCCGGCGAATCATTGGAGGCGGCGATCTTTGGGTCACCGAATTCATCCTGACCTATGACGGCAAGCCGTCCTACACCGTGAGCATCATGGAGTTCAGGGGCGAGAAGGTTGCGCGGGAAACACAGTACTTTGCGGATCCTTTCGTGGCTCCCGCCGGGCGCGCGCAATGGGTCGAACGGATGGACACATAAGCTTGAGGCGCGGGAATTCGCTGACGACAGCGCCATTTGCGGTTTGCAGCAGGATTGTCGAAAACAGAGATTAACGCCAGAGACCCGCAGCGTTAACCGGTAAAGTCGGTACTGGGACGCGGTATATCAGATTCTCCGGCCGCTTCCCCTCAATCTTCTCCAGCATAAACGTGGCATCGCTAATTAGTGCCTCACTTCCTGAATACTGACCGCTGGGCTGGGGCGCCAGCGGAATACGGGACAATTGGCGGGAGGGCGAAATTTCCTGAATGCCAAGATGTTGCGTTCCGTGGCCTACCGGACGGATGGGGCACCGGGCCGCGATCCGTTGACAAGAAGCGGAGAGGAAGAGGCGGAAAGCAGCAATAGGCTCGAACAGTCAGGTCGCATCGCCGATTTGGACAATTTCACCAAGCTTAATGTTCTGAATGGCCAGGGCGCAAGCCGGAAAGTATTGGCGTAGGTGATCGAGGCGATTGGAGGACGAATGAAGAACCACGATAGCGATCTTGCGGCCTGTCAGGTTTTGCTGATAGCGGAGGTTTGTGTCCACGGTAATCAAAACGTCGAAGGCGGTTTCCGCAAGGCTTAAAAGATCGCCATTCTTTTTTCCAGACCAACCCGTTTCCTGCACGGTGCGGCATGCGTGCCCCTGCTCCGCGAGGAAGATCTTGAGTGCTTTAGGGGTGCACTCATCGATCAGAACTCTCATTTGAGCTGGGCAACGAGGCTGAGCCTGGCTTCTTCGATGGCGGCGACGGCCGCTCCACGAGTGACGCTGGGATACTGCTCCAGAAACAGGTCCAGCGTGTCGCCGCCTTCCAGATAATCAATCAAAACTTTGAAGGGGACGCGGGTTCCGCGAAACACGGGCTCGCCGCCGAGAATTTCGGGATCCTTGATGATGATGCCGGGCATCGACGTTCACCTCGTCCAGTAAAGTGTACAGCCAATGGCCGGGAACTGTAAGTGGAGCGCGGGTAGATCCAAGGATAAAAGTCATCAGCAATCAGTGAACGGCGGCCAGTTAGCGAGAGTTGAGGAGGAGAAAGGTGAAAACTCCATGAGCCAGACCGGGCACTGGGTGGCAGTTGGAGCGGTGGCCGCATGATGGTTTGGGCGGAGGGCTACTGCTGGGTGCGGATTACGCCTACGCCGATTTTTCTGCGCTCGCGCTCGGGAAATTTCAGGCGGGCCTTTTCGGCGAGTTGCCTGGACTTGAAGGGTTTTGACAGCGGGGTAAATTCGAGTCCCACGTATTTGTAGAGGAGCCATTGCTCGGTGATTTTGGGCATGTGAATTTATCTGACGGGGGGAGGGTGGTTGTCAATGCGGGTGGGAACGAAAGATACGTGCCGGGGGGAGCAGTAATTGATTGTAAGTAATCAGTAATCGGTAATCAGCGATCGGGAAGAAAAGCGCGAACAGATCGCAGAGAGCAGATAACACGAAGCGAAGAGAAAGAGGGGGTCTACCCCTTGCAAACAGCGCAAGGGGCAGGTCGCCCGGGCATGGGCGGATGCTCGGGGGCGGAAAAGCTACCTTGCGGCGGCCAGGGACTTGGTGGGCTCGGGGACCACGCCGAGTTGGCGCAGGAGACCGAGAGCATCCCAGTTGACGTAGCCTTCGACGATCTTGCCGTTGGAGAAGCGAGCGATGGTTACGCCGGTGATGGCGAATTGCTTGCCGGTGGGGGCAATGCCGTTGAGTTCGCCCTTATGGACGCCGCGGCAGGACCAACGGGCCACGACGGTTTCGCCTTCGGCGTAGAGATCCTCGATGTTCAAACGAAAATCCTGGAAGGCAGTGCGATAGAGGTTGACGCGCTTCTTTTCGCCTTCGGGACCCTTGCCGAGATCGGGCGTGGAAGCGTCATGGTGCTGGTACGTGGGGGCGATGATTTCATCCGCGACCTGCATCTGGCCTTTGTTCCAAAGTTCATCAAATAGACGACGGACTGCAGTTTTATTTTGATCAGACATGGTGGATCTCCTTAAAGGAATACGAATTTCCGGCTCGCGTGAGGCGAGTTGGAGTTTTGTGGAACCGCTGGCGTCTGGGTGGTGAAGACCTGTACGTCGAACAGGAGGTAGGGCCCCGCGCGAGGGAATAAAAAGGAACCCAGTGGGTTCTACCCTGTTAGCGCTCGGTGCGGGACTTGTCCTTGAAAAGACTGCGTTGGGAATCGGGACTGGGCGTTTCGCGTGAAACTGCGAAACCTGAAACGAGCTTGTGCTTCGCTGGTGTGCAAGTCAAGGAGAATCGAAGGTTTCTTTCGTGGATAAAAAGGGGAGAGGAGATTTAGCGCAGAGGGCGCTGAGAGGGAGCGCGAGCGTGGAGGGGGCAGCGTGGTAGAGTTTTGGGCTTATGAGTACGAGGATTAAAGCGAAGAGGGAGAGCCGCGGGTTGATGGTGATCGCGGCGTTCAAATTGGTGAAGGGGATTGCACTGCTGGCGTTGGGATTTGGGACGCTGCATTTTTTGCACCGGGATGTGGCGAAAGAGATTGCGCGCTGGATTGAGTTGTTGCGGGGGGATCCGCATAGCCGGGTGTTGATCTGGTTGTTGGAGAAGTTTTCGAAGGTGGATGAGCATAGGCTGCGCGAGTTGAGCGTGGGGACGTTTTTTTACTCGGGGCTGTTTTTGTGCGAGGGGACGGGGTTGGCGCTGGGGAAGAGGTGGGCGGAGTGGTTGACGATTGTGTCGACGGGGTCGTTGATGCCGGTGGAAGTTTACGAGATTTATTTGCATGTGACATGGGCGAAGATTTTGGTGTTGGTGGTGAATGTTGGGGTGGTGGGGTATTTGGGGTGGGAGTTGCGGCGGAGGAGATGAGGAGAAGAAAAAACTTAACACAGAGGACACAGAGGGGCCACGGAGGGCACAGAGGAGAGGGGAGAGAAGATTTTGCGCAGAGGTGGGAATTGAGACGCAGAGGGCGCGGAGAAGAAGGGAGAAGAGAGGAAAGGAAAAACCCGCACCCTTAAAGACGAAGGGTGCGGCACCCAGGTGTTGGGGGTTAGCCGCCGGCTATGGCGCCTATTATCAGGAAGGGTTCGGCGCCGGAGGCTATTTCGAGGGGGAGCGGGGCGTCGGGGGATTCGTTGGAGAAATCTTCGGCGCAGGCGAAGAAGCGGAGGAAGGGGCGGCGCTGAAGGGAGTCGTGATCGCGAATGGTGCCGCGGAGCATGGGGTAGCGGGATTCGAGGGCGTCGAGGATGGATCGTTGGGTGACGGGACCGACGATTTCCAGGCGGACCTCGCCGCCCACGTGAGCAAGCGTGCGAAGATGCGCCGGAAGTTCAACGCGGATCATGGGAGCGTCTGCACCTCGACGGATAAGACTGCGGGGAGGTCGCGGACTATTGGGAACCACGAATCACCCGCACTGGAGGAAGCATACACCTGGCCACCGGAGGTGCCGAAGTAGATGCCGCAGGAGTCGAGGGAGTCGACGGCCATGGCGTCGCGGAGGATGTTGACGTAGCAATCGCTTTGCGGGAGGCCCTTGGTTAGAGGTTCCCATTCGTTGCCGCCGGAGCGGCTGCGGAAGATGCGGAGTTTGCCTTCGTGGACGAAATGCAGGGAGTCGCTGGTGATGGGAGCGACGTAGATGGTTTCAGGTTCGTGGGCGTGGACATCGATGGCGAAACCGAAATCGGTGGGGAGATTGCCGCTGACTTCGTGCCAACGGTCGCCGGCGTTGTCGCTGCGCATGACGTCCCAATGTTTTTGCATGAAGAGGGTGTCGGGGCGGGATGGGTGCATGGCGACGTGGTGGACGCAGTGGCCGACTTCGGCGTTGGGATCTGGAATGAATTGGGAGATGAGGCCCTGGTTGATGGGCTTCCAAGTGCTGCCGGCATCGTCGGAGCGAAAGGCACCCGCGGCCGATATGGCGATGTAGATGCGATTGGGATTCTTGCGATCGAGAATAATGGTGTGGAGACACATGCCGCCTGCGCCGGGCTGCCACTGGGGGCCGGTGCCGTGGCCGCGGAGGCCGGCGAGTTCGTGCCAGTTTTCGGCACCGTTGGTGGATTTGAAGAGGGCGGCATCTTCGACGCCGGCATAGACGGTGTCGGGGTCGGTGAAGGAGGGTTCGAGGTGCCAAACGCGCTTGAACTCCCAAGGATGTTGGGTGCCGTCGTACCACTGGTGCGAGGTGAGGGGCTTGCCGGTTTCAGCGGAGGTGTCGTAGGCGAATTTGTTGCTTTCGCCTTTGGGCACATTGGGGGGAGCGGCGGGTTCGCCGGGAGGCGTGCCGGGCTGGAACCAGGTTTTGCCGCCGTCATCGGAGCGCTGCATGATCTGGCCGAACCAGCCGCTGGATTGCGAGGCGTAGATGCGGTTGGGATCGGCCGGGGAGCCTTTGAGGTGATAGATTTCCCAGCCGGCGAAGTGCGGGCCGCTGACTTGCCAGTTTTCGCGCTTGCCGTCGGCGGAGAGAATGAAAGCGCCTTTGCGAGTGCCGACCAGGACTCTGACTTTGGTCATGGGTGCCTCCAGGGAGTAGTTATACATCGTAAGTTTTAAGTTTTAAGTTTTAAGTTTTAAGTTTCAAGTTTCAAGTTTCAAGTTTTAAGTTTTAAGTTTTTGGCCGCGGGCCACTTGAAAGTGGCCGCTACGCTGGCTTGGCGGAGGCCGCTTCTACGTTGATCATCCAGGGGATGCCGAAGCGGTCTTTGAGCATGCCGAAACGCTGGGCCCAGAAGGTTTCCTGGAAGGGCATGGTGATGGCGCCGCCTTCGGCTAGTTTGTTGAAGATGCGCTCGCCTTCGGCGGGGTCTTTGAGGCCGAGGCTTAGGGAGAAGCCGCCGGCCGGGTGTTGGCGGCCTGGAGGCGCGTCGGAGGCCATCAGGACGGTGTTGCCGATCTTCATGCGGGCGTGGAGGATTTTCTTTTGCCATTCGGGAGGGACGGTGCTTTCGGCAGGTGAGCCCTCGTGCGTGAGCATGGCTTCGATTTTTCCGCCGAGAAGCTCGGCGTAGAAATGGAGAGCGGCCTCACAGTTGCCGTTGAAGAAGAGATAGGTGTCGCATTGCATGGGGAGCTCCTTTTTGAGTGATTCGTTTTAGTTTTAAGTTTTAAGTTTTAAGTTTTAAGTAAAAGAGTAATCGGCTTCGTGGTTTCAGGAAGCGGCGGACGATTTTGCTTCGGCCGCGGCTTGCTGGAGTTTTTGGATGTCGAGTTTGGACATTTTTAGCATGGCTTGCATGGCGCGCTGGGATCTTTGCGGATCGGGGTCGCTGAGGAGTTCCATGAGGACTTTGGGGATGATTTGCCAGGAGAGGCCGTATTTGTCCTGGAGCCAGCCGCAGCGGTCTTCGCGGCCACCGGCGGAAAGTTTTGCCCAAAGTTGGTCGACTTCTTCCTGGGTTTCGCAATTGACGAAGAGGGAGATGGCGGGAGTGAATTTGAAATGCGGGCCGCCGTTGAGGGCGTAGAAGTCCTGGCCTTCAAGTTGGAAGGTTACGGAGAGGACCGAGCCTTTGGGGCCGGGGCCGGCTTCGCCGTAGCGGGCGATTTTGCCGAGCTTGGAGTTTTTGAAAGTGGAGATGTAGAAGTTGGCGGCTTCTTCGGCTTGAGTGTCGAACCAGAGGAAAGTGACGATTTTTTGCATCGGGCTATCCTTTCACCAGAGTTGGGCTTCTTCCTTGCCACCTAAGAGCACAGCCAGGAATGGCTGTACCACCAGTTCCCTTCCCTGGCGGTTATTTTTTGGTGGCGGCTAGTTTCTTGCCTATTTCTTTGTGGTCGTCTACGGCTTGGCTGGGGGCGAAGTCTTCTAGTTCGAAGAATGGGCGGATTTCGAGTTCGCACTCCTGATCGGGGCCGTGGGGAGCGGGCACGCGCTTGGCCCAATCGATGGCTTCCTGGAGGGATTCTACGTTGATGATCCAGAAGCCGGCGATTAGTTCCTTGGTTTTGGCGAAGGGACCATCGATGACGATACGCTGGCCGCCGGAAAAACGGACGCGTGCGCCGTTGGCGGAGGATTTGAGGCCGGCGAGGTCAACGAGGACGCCGGCTTTGACGAGTTCTTCGTTGAATTTGGCCATGGCGGCGAGCATTTCTTCGCTGGGCATTTTGCCGGCTTCGGAATCCTTGCTGGCTTTGACGATCATCATGAATCTCACGGTGGTGTCTCCTGTTTGATCTGACCGCGAATGAGAGCCGGAAATTGCTGGAGGGCGAGCTTGCACCCTACCAGTAAGACGAATAGCGGGGAGCGAAATCGACAGGCTTGGAAAATTATATTTTGGGAAGGCCGGTGACCTCGACGAGGGGTCGGATTTCGACGGTGCCCCAGCGGCCTGCGGGGGCGCGGGCGGCGATGTCGATGGCTTCGTCAAGGTCTTTGGCATCAATAAGAAAGAAGCCGCCGAGCTGCTCGCGGGTTTCCGCGAAGGGGCCGTCGGTGACCAGGCGCTTGCCATCGACGAGGCGGAGGCTGGTGGCGGTGGAAGTGGGTTGGAGGGGAGCGGCGCCGAGGAATTTGCCGGATTCGTGGAGCTTATTGGCGAAGGCAGTGGATTCGACGTAGCAATGTTCACGCTGCTCCTGGGTCAGTGCGCCGTTTTCTTCGAAATACATCATCAACATATATTTCATGAGCTTCTCCTCAATGTGTAGTCGAACAGGGAGGTGCGGAAACGACAAGGTACCGTAAGATGTTGGGGATCCTTATGAGTTCTGCCGCAGCCACCGCCGTTGAAACCGTATATCGGGCCGATTGGGGCCGGATTGTTGCAACCTTGATCCGGCTGATTGGGGATTTTGACCTAGCCGAGGAGTGCGCGCAAGAAGCGTTCACGGCGGCGGTGGATCAGTGGGAGGTGTCGGGGGTGCCGAATGCGCCGCGAGCGTGGATTATCCAGACGGCGCGGCATAAAGCGATCGACCGGATCCGGAGGCAGGGGCGGTACGCGGAAAAGCTGGCGTTGATTGGGAATTCGGCGGTGGTGACGGCTAGCGAGGAGCCGGATTTCGATTCGAAGGGGATTTCCGACGACCGGCTACGACTGATATTTACGTGCTGCCATCCGGCGCTGGCGGCGGATGCGCAGGTGGCGTTGACGCTGCGAACCTTGTGCGGACTGGAAACGGATGAGATTGCGCGGGCGTTCTTGACTTCAACGACGACGATGGCGCAGCGGCTGGTGCGGGCGAAGCGGAAGATTCGGGACGCGAAGATTCCTTATGTTGTGCCGGAGGCGCAGCAGATGGCCGAACGGTTGGGGGCCGTGCTGACTGTGATTTATCTGGTGTTCAACGAGGGGTATGCGGCTACGCGGGGCAATTCCCTGCTGCGGGGAGATTTGTGCAGCGAGGCGATACGGCTGGGACGATTGGTTGTGAATTTAATGGGGCCGCAGCCTCCGCGCGAGGCGACGGCGCTGGTGGCGCTGATGTTGTTGCATGATGCGCGGCGCGAGGCGCGGATGGATGAGGCGGGAGAGATTGTGGTTTTGGAGGAGCAGGATCGGAGTTTGTGGAAGCGGGAGCAGATTGAGGAGGCGCAGCCGCTGGTGGAGGAGGCGATGCGCGGTACGCCGGGACCGCTGGCGTTGCAGGCGGCGATTGCGGCGGTGCATTGCCGTGCGACGCGGCCGGAGGAGACGGATTGGCGAGAGATTGTACGGTTGTATGACGAGTTGGGGCGCGCGCAGGCTTCGGCGGTGGTGTTTTTGAATCGGGCGGTGGCGGTGGCGATGGTGGAAGGGCCGCGGCGGGGATTGGAGTTGATTGAGGAGTTGGCGGCGACGAATGATTTGGAGAATTATCATTTGTTGCACGCGGCGCGGGCGGATTTGCATAGGAGATTGGGAAGGTCTGAGGAGGCGGCGGAGGATTATCGGCGGGCGTTGGGGTTGGTTACGAATGAGAAGGAGAGGAGGTATTTGGAGAGGAGGTTGAGGGAGGTGGGCGGTTGAGGAGCGGAGAAAAACCGCACCCTTAAGGGCGAAGGCCCTTCGACTTCGCTCAGGACTAAAGGTGCGGCACCCACGCGGGCCGACGATTAGCGGACTGGCTCGGACCCTTCGGCTACGCTCAGGGCAAAAGGCGGCCTAAAGCCGCCCCTACACATGGAAGCGATTAGGGTTTGGGGTTGGCGTTCCACATTTCTTGCTGGATTTTCCATTCGCCAGTGGCGTCTTTGTGGAGGACGAAAAGAAGTTTGCCATAGCCTTCCATGGCGGGTTGATTGGGAGGCTGGAGGCCTTGGGTTTCGAGGCCCCACTCGGAGGCCCAGTCGCCGGAGACTTGGATGTCGTGGAACTCGATTCGTTCGCGGACAATTTTATAGCCGGGCATTTGCGCGGAGATGTCGTTGATGAATTTGCCGATGGCGGCGCGGCCGACCATGGGAGCCATGCTGGGGAGCAGGCTGACGCCATCTTCGGCCCACATGGCGATGATGGCGGGATTGTCCATGCGGAGATGCGCGTTGATAAATTTTTCGTTGAAGGCGAGGATTTCGGCTTTGGGATCGGGTGGAGGAGAGGGAGTTTGTTTAGGAGAGTGGAAGAATAGGAAGACCGAAGCCAGCACCAGGAAGGTCGAACGACACGCAGAAAGCATGAGCGTACCTCCTGAGCGACCTTCATATCGGAATTGCGGGGGAATTGGAAGGGGGATGGGGTGGAGGATTAGACAAGGGAAAGGGATGGAGCGGAAGGCATGGTGGATTGTTAGATCCAAGAGGCACAGGCAGATTACCTGTGCCACGGGTGATGAGGGGTTGAGGCGGCGAAGGCAAAGAATCTGCCGCACGTCCGGCGCTGGCTGAAGGAAAATCTGGAGGAAAAGCAAAACTGGATTACATGGCGATGGGATCTTTGGCGTGGCGGATTACGTACCAGCAGGGATTGTGGGTGGCGTGGGGGAAGAGGGTGCGGGTGCAGGGGACGTCTTCTTCGGGTTGGACGGCGTCAATTTGGTATTCGGTTTTGTTGCCTTTGTCGGGGATGGCGAGCAGGCGGACGCGATGGACGGAGGAGTCGGCGGCACCGAGCTTGGGAACGGCGAGGCGCAGGTGATACCAGGTGACGTCGATGGCGTACACAACAAAGGAGAAGAAAATGATAGCGGCGGCGATGCGCATCAGGAGGCGAGCGCCGGGAGAAGGGGTGTCGTTGGGCTTGGCCATGGGAATGTGTGCCGGGTGTATTTTGCCCTGAGTGGGGATTTGGTGGAAGGGCGATTTGTGTGAATTGGCTCAAAGGGCTGGGTTGGACGGCGCAGAAATTGGCGGAGAAGTAGTGATGCGGCTGGCGGGGGTCGGTGTGAGGCACGAGAAACGAAGGAGTTAGCAGGGTGGGCGGGGGAGCCGCGAAATGGCGTGGCATCTGCACATGTAAGAAGCGGACCAGTTTGGCGTGGGGGGGTTCACGCAAATAAGTGTCCGGTCCTTACGAATTCCAACTGAACCCCCACGCAAGACTCACGCCGTGCCTGCGCGGCAAAATCCCGAAAAAATAGAGACTCTGCCCTAGGCATGGGGTCAACGTGGCATTTGGCGGACATTGGTGTAGCCTGCCACGGAGGTGGATTATGAAACTCCTTATGGCTTTGGATGGTTCGGCGGGTTCGGATGCGGTGGTGCACGAGGTGGCTTCGCGGCCGTGGCCGGAGGGTTCGGAGTGCTGCGTGATGACGGCGGTGGATCCGTACTTCTTTACGAAGGCGCCGCTGCTGCTGGCGGAAGCGAAGAAGAGCGCGCAGGAAGCGCTGGACGAGAGTGTGGAGAGTCTGAAGAAGGCGGCCTTGAGGCTGAGCACGCTGGTGGCGATGGAGAATCCGCGGCATGGGATCCCGAAGACAGCCGCTGAGTGGAAAGCGGACTTGATCCTGATGGGGTCGCATGGAAGAGGAGCATTCGGGCGCTTGCTGGTAGGCAGCACGGTGCAGGCGGTATTGCGGCACGCGGGTTGTTCAGTGGAGATCGTGCGCGAGGGGCGGGAAAGAAGCGGCGGGATGCGGGTGCTGATTCCGACAGACGGCTCCGAGTGCGCGACGTTGGCAGTGCGCGCGGTTGCCGGGCAGCCGTGGCCTGCGGGGACGGAGATGCGGGTGATTAGTTGTCCGGAGATTCCAGTGATGACCGGCGCGAATCCCTACTATCCGCCCGATTTGGTGGTGGAAGTAGCTACGGCAAATGCAGCGCACGCCAAAGAAGCGGTGGAGAAGGGCGTGGAGATTTTGAAGCAGGCAGGATGCAGTGCATCCGGGGAGGTGACGGAGCCGAAGGAATCTGCGGTGCGGGCCATTCTGGGAATGGCGGACGTGTGGGGAGCGGATTTGATTGTGGTGGGCTCGCACGGACGGCGGGGATTTGACCGTTATGTTCTGGGGAGTGTGAGCGAATCGGTGGCGCTGCATGCGCACTGTTCGGTGGAAGTGGTGCGCGGGGTTGCGCAGAAATAGGGCAATTGAAATGGGAGTGCAATTTGACAAGAAGGAGGGGGTCATGAAAGTAAGAGAAGTAATGATGAGAACCCCGTATCACACGACGTTGCAGGCAAATCTGGGAATGGCGACAGAACTAATGTGGATCGGGAACTGCGGATTCCTGCCGGTGGTGGACGCCGATATGAAGGTTTGCGGCGTGATTACCGACCGGGATATCTGCGTGGCACTGGGAACGCGAAATCAGATCGCCGGAGAGGTGCGGGTGGAAGAGGTGGTGCAACGGAAGGTGTACGCCTGCAGTCCGGAAGATGACGTTCACGTTTGCCTGGAAACGATGCGCGAGGGACATGTGCGGAGGCTTCCGGTGGTGGACTTCAGCGGCAACCTGGCTGGCGTCGTGTCCATGGATGATCTGCTGTTGCGTGCGGAACCGACCCGCAATGGGAAGGAACCGGAACTCTCGACTGACGAAGTGGTGCGGGGATACCGGACGATTATGAAAAAGGATTTGCCGGTTAGCGTGAAGAAAGCGACGGCGTAAAGCGGCAAAGCGTTGCCGGGTGAAAGCGAAACGGAAGAGTTTTCCGTGGATGTGGGGCAGGGACACTGACGTTGCGTGTCCCTGCTTTTTTTCTTGGTGGGGCGTTCACCGCGACAGATCGGTGGCCATTGTCGATTTTTCTGCGCGCGAGGGAAAGGCGCCTGCCTGGGACCTTTCGACTACGCTGAGGGCAAGAGGTGGCCGCTCGAGGGGCGTGGAGGACTTAAGTAGTGGCCGATCTGAAGATCGGCCACTACAAACGCGGGAAAAAGTTAAGAGGGCGGGATGAACACCGCCCTTACTAAGGTGTGCAGAACATCATGAATGCAATTTAGAGGCTGGCGGCTTTGCGGTCGCTGGTGGAGGGCGCCAGGGGGAAAGGATAGTCGACGATTTGATTGTTGGAATAGACGGATTCACGTTCACAGGAACGGCAACGGACGTTAAAGACGCGGGAGACGAGTTGGTAGTGGATGTCGCCGGAATCGGAATAGCTCAAGGCATCGCTTTCCCTTTTCATGACTAGCGCCGGGACGCGAATGGGTTTGCCACAATGGCGACAGACAACCGCGCGAAACTTTTCAGATACTACCGAGGATGACATTAGAAAAACTCCTTAGAGATGGTAAAGGGCCCAGGGGAAGAGTGAGCATACCGGAAGGCCCTTGAACTTGTCCAGTCGAGGATAGGTGGAAAAGTGGTGGAAAAAAGTGACCCGGGTCACCGTCGGGAAGATAAATATAACCCTATTAAATACAATATGTTAGCGAGGGATAAGGTGGAAAAGAATGGCCGGCCCCATGGAGGAAGGGGTCGGCCTGGGGCGCCCTGGGCGGCCGCTACTTCAGGCCGACGCCGTAGAAGTAGGTGTAGGGATTGCTGCTCTGGCCGGGCAAAGCGGACTGAAAACCGCCGAAGATGAGGAGATCTTGTTGAACGACATTCGGAGACGGCCTCCTTGGGCAGAGGGTCTATCGGCAGGAGGAGGGAGGACATTTCGGAAGAAGTTGTAGCTCAGGCCTTCGAGGCCCGCGGGGGTTCGCGGCGTGGGCGTGGTTCGTGATGGGAGGGAGAATTAGTGGGACCAAGACGCGAGGGGGCGGAGAATCTGTCGGAGATCGCTTGGAAACCCTCATCCCTGAAGGGATGAGCTACAGTAAATTTGGTGGAGCCGATGGGGTTCGAACCCACGACCTCCTCGATGCCATCGAGGCGCGCTCCCAGCTGCGCCACGGCCCCACCGAAGGTACTTTTTGATTCTACCATAAGAGCTAGTGTCAGCGGGTTAGGCGGGCCGATCTGAAGTTCGGCCACTACATTAGGAGGGGGAAAACCCGCCCTCCTGAGGCGGGCGCAGACGGCGCGCACCCTGAAAGGCGCAGGCCCTTCGACTTCGCTCAGGACTAAAGGTGCGGCACCCACGATTTTATCGAGGGGGCGATGCGCGGAGTTTAGCGGAGGTGGGAGAGGAGGGCGCGGGCGCCGCGGTTTAGGGAGCGGCCGCGGAGGACTACGGCGGCAATGGTGCGCTCGGCTTGGGGATCGGCTAGGCGAACGAAGCGGCAGGGCTTGGATTTGTCCACGGCCATTTCTGGGACGAGGGAGACGCCCATGCCTGCGCCGACCATGGCGAGCAGGCTGGAGAGGTGACCGCTTTCGAAGACGACGCGGGGATTGAGGCGAGCGCGATCGCAGGCGGCGACGGCGGTTTCGCGGAAGCAGTGGCCATCACGGAGGAAAAGAAATGGATCGAGGCGCAGATCCGAGAGTTGCAACGATGGGCGGTGGGCGAGCTTGTGTTTTTTGGGTAGCACGGCATAGAGGCGTTCGGTGAAGAGCGGGTGGGAGTCGAATTCGTGGCCGCGAATAGGGAGGGCGAGGACGGCCAGGTCCACGGAACCGGCGCGCAGGCGATCGAGGAGGACCGGAGTGATTTCCTCGGCGATGGTGAGATGAATTTTGGGAAATTTGCGGGAGAAGACCGCGAGGCGAGAAGGCAGCCAGTAGGGCGCGATGGTGGGAATGGCGCCGATGGTGACGGGGCCGGATTCGGATTGCAGGCGTTCAGTGACTTCGTCTTTCGCGGTGGCGAGTTCGTGAAGGACGGAACGGGCGCGCGGGAGAAAGGCCTGGCCGAGTTCGGTGAGGCGGACGGAACGGCCGAGGCGGTCGAAGAGCCGGCCGCCGAGTTCGGATTCGAGCTTGAGGATTTGCTGGGAGAGGGAGGGTTGCGAGACGTGGGATTTTTCTGCCGCGCGGGAGAAGGAGGCGGTGTCGGCGACGGCGCAGAAGTAGCGGAGTTGGTGGAGTTCCATTTTCGGTGGTCAGTGGCCAGCGACCAGTGGCCGGGGGGAAGTGACTGGTGACTGGTGATTGGTGACTGGTGGGAAGAATCGGGGCACCTCTCTGGGTTTGGTGGTTTGTTGTGAATTCACAGAATCGATCTCCGCTGGGAAACAACGACCAGTCACTGGTCACCAGTCACCGGTTTTGCTGCTATAGGCTTTGCCTATTTATTGTATCCGAAGTAGATATTGGAACAATAGGTGGGGGAAGGATAGTATGGGCGTTGCATGGGATTGCTCCCTCCGCGATGTGCGGCTGCCCACGAGATTGGGTTTGATTGCAAGGTTGGATGATTTTTAGTTTACCGAACGAAAAAAGCGAAAAACGATTGGAGAGAAACATGGCAACTGAAACGAAGTGCCCGTTCGCGGGAACTCCCGCAAACACGAACCGTGACTGGTGGCCGAACCAGTTGGACGTTCAGATTCTGCATCAACACTCGAACCTGTCGGATCCGATGGGTGAGGAGTTCGACTACGCCAAGGAGTTCAAGAGTCTCGACCTGAACGCGGTGATCAAGGATCTTCATGCCTTGATGACGGACTCGCAGGATTGGTGGCCAGCGGACTTCGGCCACTACGGCGGGCTGTTCATTCGCATGGCGTGGCACAGCGCCGGCACCTACCGCATCGCCGACGGTCGAGGCGGTGCCGGGGCGGGCCAGCAGCGGTTCGCTCCATTGAATAGCTGGCCGGACAACGTGAGCTTGGACAAGGCGCGGCGGTTGTTGTGGCCGATCAAGCAGAAGTACGGGCGCAAGATATCCTGGGCCGACCTGATGATTCTGACGGGCAACGTCGCTCTCGAGTCCATGGGGTTCAAGACCTTCGGCTTTGGCGGCGGGCGCGCGGATGTGTGGGAGCCGGAAGAAGTCAACTGGGGCCCGGAAAGCACATGGCTGGGCGACAAACGCTATAGCGGCGACCGTGAACTTGAGAATCCGCTTGGTGCCGTGCAAATGGGACTTATCTATGTGAATCCGGAAGGGCCGAATGGCAAGCCGGATCCGATCGCGGCGGCCAGGGATATTCGCGAAACGTTCCGCCGCATGGCCATGAACGATGAAGAAACCGTCGCGCTGATTGCCGGTGGTCACTCGTTTGGGAAAACCCATGGCGCGGGCGACGCGGCAAACGTGGGGCCGGAGCCTGAAGCGGCTCCCATCGAGCAGCAGGGCCTGGGGTGGAAGAGCAAGTTCCGCTCCGGCAAGGGCGGCGACGCGATCACCAGCGGACTGGAAGTGATTTGGACCGAGACGCCGACCAAGTGGAGCAACAACTTCTTCGAGAATTTGTTCGGCTACGAATGGGAACTGACCAAAAGCCCGGCGGGTGCGCATCAGTGGACACCGAAGAATGGCGCGGGTGCCGGGAAGATCCCGGACGCACACGATCCGTCCAAGCGTCATGCACCGACCATGTTGACCACGGATCTCTCTTTGCGCCTTGACCCTGCGTACGAAAAGATTTCGCGGCGGTACCTGGAGCACCCGGATCAGTTCGCGGATGCGTTTGCGCGGGCGTGGTTCAAGCTGACGCACCGTGATATGGGGCCGGTGGTGCGTTATCTGGGGCCGTTGGTTCCGAAGGAGACGCTGGCGTGGCAAGATCCGATTCCGGCGGTGAATCATCCGCTGATTGGGGCGCAGGAGATTGCGGCTTTGAAAGCGAAAATTCTTGCTTCAGGGCTGTCCATTTCGCAGTTGGTGTCGACGGCTTGGGCGTCGGCGTCGACGTTCCGCGGCTCTGATAAGCGCGGCGGAGCGAATGGGGCGCGCATACGGCTTGCGCCGCAAAAAGACTGGGCCGTCAACCAGCCGGCGGAGTTGGCGAAGGTGCTGACGAAGCTGGAAGGCATCCAGAAGGAGTTCAACGCTTCGGCAGCTGGCGGAAAGAAGGTTTCGCTGGCGGACTTGATCGTGCTCGGCGGAACCGCCGCGGTCGAGAAGGCTGCGAAGGACGCTGGAGTGAGCGTGGAAGTTCCCTTCACGCCGGGGCGGATGGACGCGTCGCAAGAGCATACCGATGTGGAGTCGTTCGAAGCGCTGGAGCCGAAGGCGGATGGATTCCGCAACTATCTGCAGGGGAAGCCGCCCGTGTCACCCGAGAAGCTGTTGGTGGATCGGGCGCAGTTGCTGAAGCTGACGGCGCCGGAAATGACCGTGCTGGTCGGCGGGCTGCGCGTTTTGGGTGCGAATACCGGGAAGTCCACGCACGGCGTGTTCACCAAACATCCGGAGAAGCTGACGAACGACTTCTTCGTGAATCTGCTTGATATGGGCACGCAATGGGAACCTTCGAGCACATCCAATGGATCGGGAGAGGTGTTCGAGGGGCGCGACCGCAAGACGAACGAGGTGAAGTGGACCGGGACGCGTGTGGACCTGATCTTTGGTTCGCACTCTCAGTTGCGGGCGTTTGCGGAAGTCTATGCGTCGGCGGATGCCAAGGAGAAGTTCGTGAAGGACTTCGCGGCGGCGTGGAGCAAGGTGATGAATAGCGATCGGTTCGATCTCGCCTGAGAACGGCGAGAGAAGAGAGCTGTCGGGAACGGGGCGGGCCGAGAGGCTCGCCCTTTTTCTTTTGAACGGTGTATTATCAACTTTGCGACGAGCGAGACCGGCGAGGTTCTCATGCCGACGAATATTCCTCGAAAAGTCACTACGCGGTGCCTAGTGGGTGTTTTTTTGCTCATCTCGGCTGCGATGGTAGACGGGAAACGAACTAACCGAGAGGCCCCTGAATCCGGAGGCGATTCCGACTGGGCACAAATCCACCAGCGAGATGATCAAGATTGGGCCAGGGTCAGCAAAATGTCGCTGGCCGATGTACAAAGATTGCGGCGGATAGCAGGCGTAGACGACAACACTGCGAATATCGCAATTGAGAGAATGTGGCCGATCGGTGCGAGTAATCGGTACCTTGTCTCAACCGTCGCAGGAGACGCTGACTGCATGACGGTTGGCGTATACAAACGACAGAGTGAAGGATTCCTAAGGATTTGGGCGATAGACCAGTTTCCAGGGGGCGGGAGTCTGTGTCGAGGGCTTTATTGTCCCAAGCCGAGGATCGAACTGACGGAAAACGGCGAGATTAAGATTGAAATAAGCTCACCGGGGAAAAATACCGAAAGGAATATTTGCGATCTTTCTATTCGTTTAACTTACATTCCGAAGGACGAGAACTACGAACTCGTTGGCACGCAGAGTGGGACGACCGAGTGTAATCTGTGGACTTACAAACAAGCGCTGACAGAAGTTTTTGGGGTTACCACGGAAAACTACGGCAGGATTTTGACGATTGAAGTTTTGCCGAGCTTTCGAAATGAATGGGCCATTACTTTTGACAGAGCAACGAGTGGGCTAACTGTAAGTAAAATAGCTTTCGATCAACAGTTATGGGCGAAATTAGGCCTCGGTGGCACAAGCCCTGTACGGAGCGGACAGCAGTGCCTGAATATTGCCCGCGATGCGTCGGCTACCCGGAATTCCATTGCGATTCCGCAGGAAGAAGTACAGAAACTGTTGGTGAACTTTGGCAAAGTGGATCTGCACATGGACAAATGCCCCAGAAACGCTCGCGGGGATTGTATTGGGTTAACAGACGGAACAAAGTATTACGTGTTGGTGCCAAATCGGCGGGAACTAGGGCTAAGCGACATGGGGAATTTATCCGGAGCAAGCAGCGAAAATCCAGCTCTATCGGCTTGGGTAGATGAAGTGATCGACGCGATAAATGGGAGCCATTGACCGGCTGTCCATAATCACGAAAGAGCATCGGAAGCGGGGCGGGCTAAGAGGCTCGCCCCGTTTTTGTTTTTGGCGGGGACTCGCTTGACAGGGATTGCGTATCTTGGTACATATGTACCTTGGTTGTCGAGGAGGCAGAGATGATTGAAGTGGAGCGGGTGCAGACCGGGGTGCGGATGGAGAAGAGGTTGTTGAAGGTGCTGAAGGCGTTTGCGGAGTTGAAGGATCTGACGTTGGGAGATTTGCTGGAGGGGATTGTGTTGCATGCGTTCGAAGGGAAAACGCCGTTTGGGAAGGAATCGCTGGGGCAGATTGCGGAGTTGAAGAAGATTTATGGGATGACGCTGCGGGCCAGCGACAGCCATAAGCTGAAGGAGAAGGGGTGACGGGGGAGGTTTGCGTGTGGTTGGTCGTTGTGGAATGAATTGGGGTTGGCGGATCGCGGATAGCAGATAACAGCGAACAGATAACAGGAGGCAAGACGGAGGGGCGGGCTTTGCGGCTCGCCCCGTTTTGTGTTTTGGGCGGTTAGGCTTTGGCGGCGCGCATTTGGGCCAGGCGTTCCTGGAACTGGCGGGTGATGTGGGGGACGATGCCGAGTTGGCGCTCGATCAACATCAGTTGGGCGCGGTGGTGCATTTCGTGTTCTTTGGCGCCGAGGAGGCGCTCGAAGCGCGAGCGATTGGTTTTGCCGTCGGGGTCGGTAATTTCTCCGGCGAGTAGTTCTGGCGTGAGCGTTTCCAGCCACGAGGCGAACTCATCGCCTTCGCTGCGCAGGAGATCGAGAATTTCCGCTTTAGTGCGGAGTTTCGCTTCTTCGGCGTGGAAGCGGTCTCTGACGGCGAGAAAGTCGAAACCGACGAGGGTGGTCAGGCCTGGGGTGTTGTTGATCTCCTTAAAAATACGAGGGGAGATGGCGATGTGCGTGAGCATGTGGCCAACGGTGCGCACATCGGGAGCGGCGGAAAAGGTGTAGCTGGATTCGGGGATATCCTCGGCTACCTGGATGGTGTTCTTGCGAACGGTCCGGAAAGCGTTTGCGAATTCTTTGCCGGTATAAGACATGGGCTCACCTCGAAATTTGAGTGCGCTGCCGGGAAGTGGCAGGCTAAACGTTTCGATGCGCAAATCTGGTGATCGGTGACGAGGCTTTGGGAAGATCTAGGTCCGGGTTGCCGTTCGTGAGATTCGACACCCCTCGTTCACGGCTCTTAGAAGAGCCCGAACCGCTTATGGGGACGGACGAGGGAAGGACGTTGTGGAACTATAGGGTCGGTGACTTTGGCCGCTTCCAGCTTTTTTAGAAGAGCTTGGCTCCCCTTCTGTAGCTTTAAATTCATTTCCTCCGCGTGCAAAGGCAGCACGGAAAGGAAGTAGATGGTCTTTTCCGGGGAGATTTCCAGGCTAATAAACTCTTCCGGAACCGTTGGTGAGGGCAGGATCATCGCGCAGCAGAGTTTTGTGCCTGAAGCATATGGTTTTGGGGGATCCTCGTTTGGGAGGGTGTGGCCGTAGCCGAGCCAGGTGGCGTACTGGTGAGGAAATCTGGCAAGTACCTTAAGGAGACGAGCTGGCCAATACCATCCTTCATCTTTGAAAGATTCCGAATCAACTTTCCAATCCGGTGGCAGTGTAACCATCAATTCGAGGAACTTGGGGACATCGAGTTCCTCGGGAACATTCATTGGTAGGTCGCTCATCCCAGAAGTAATGAGCCGAATATAAGGAAACCGCGTGTTTGGCTTAACGACGTGAATATCAACGTGGACAATACTGGAGGCGATTTCATGAAAGATGGTATCTACTTCTCCTAGGTGGGTGACGATATGGGCCGAGATGGCCTCTAGCGACGAACTTCCGGAAACCGGCAACCAAGACTCGATATTCTGATGTCGTAGGATGGGGTCTCCAGCTTCGGAGCGTTCAGGCTTTTGGTCCGATTCACTCATCGCGCAAGACCCCGTTCAACAGATTTTGAGTTCGCAGCTGTCACGCCATTGTAAGTGGCAATCGGCACCCGTTCCAGTAGAATGCTGGGGCTATGGCGAAACTTACATTTTTGGGTGCGGCTGGGTGTGTTACGGGGTCGAAATATCTGGTGGAGGCGGCGGGTCCCTCCGGGACAGGCAAGAAGCTGCTGATTGATTGCGGATTGTTTCAGGGGACGGATGACTTGAAGCAGCGGAACTGGAATCCGCTGCCGGTGGATCCGAAGACGATCGATTACCTGGTGCTGACGCACGCGCATCTGGACCATACCGGTTGGTTGCCGGTGCTGGTGCGGGACGGGTACAAGAAAGCGATTTTTGCGAATCCGGCGACGATTGAGTTGACGGGGATATTGCTGAAGGATTCGGGGCACTTGCAAGAGGAAGAGACGCAGGACGCGATCAAGCACAAATGGAGCAAGCACCCGCAACCGCGGGCTTTGTATACGTCGGATGATGTGGAGCCGGTGCTGGAGCTGCTGAAGCCGATGGCGCGAAGCGGGGGATTTGATTTGTCGCCGGAGTTTCATTTCGAGTCGTATGACGCGGGGCACATTTTGGGCTCGTCAAGTTTGGAATTGGCGATTACGGAGAATGGGAAGAAGACGGTGGTGGTGTTTTCGGGGGACGTCGGCCGGTATGAGCAGCCGATTTTGAATGACCCGACGACGCCCGCTGCTAAACAGATTGATGCGCTGCTTTGTGAATCGACTTATGGCGACCGGGAGCATGAGGCGGGAGATCCGCTGGCGGCGTTGGGCGAGATCGTGAACCGGGTGGTGAAGCGAGGCGGGTCGATTGTGATTCCGGCGTTTGCGATCGGGCGGACGCAAACGTTCATGTATTACATGCGGCAGCTGGAGGATTTGCAGCGGATCCCGAAGGTGCCGGTGTATGTGGACAGTCCGATGGCGCTGAGCGCGACGGATTTGTATTTGAAGTACAAGGAAGACCACGACGTGGAGTTTGCGCGGGACGAGCAGAATGGCGGCGATCCACTGAGCGTGCACACGTTTCACCTGGCGCGGAGCGTGGAGGATTCGAAGGCGATTAATGATGTGAAGACGCCGTGCATCATTATTTCGGCGAGCGGGATGGTGACGGGCGGGCGGGTGCTGCACCATTTGGCGCAGCGGCTGGGGGATGCGCGGAATTGCGTGATTTTGGGAGGATTTCAGGCCGAGGGGACGCGCGGGCGCGCGCTGCAAGAAGGCGCGAAGACGCTGAATCTGTTCGGGCAGCCGGTGCCGGTGCGGGCGGAGATTGTGGAGATGGGGCAGTTTTCGGCACACGCTGGGAAGAGTGAGTTGCTGCGGTGGTTGGGAGCGTTGCAGACGGCACCTCGACAGGTTTATTTGACGCATGGGGAGCCGGCGGCGGCGCAGGCGTTACAGCAGGCGATTACGGAGAAGTTCAAATGGAAGGCCGCGGTGGCGCGGTATTTGGATTGCGTGGAGATTTAGTTCGGATTGCCAGCAAGCACATTGTTCGTTCGCACAGTTGAAATCGTGCCCCGGTTCTTCCGCTCCGGGCCGGCAAAAAGAGCCGTCCCTCCGGTCGGAATGACGGGTTTTCTTTGGCGACGGTACTTGCATTGCGTGGATGTTGGGTGAGGGATACCAAAAACGGGAGAGTTATGAGCGGTTTGGCGGGCCAAATTGGTTGCTGGAGAATTGACAATTTGGAGGCAGAAATCTTTCGGGGACGAGGAAACATTTGGGGGGGAAGAGTCGTCTATATGGACAAGACCACTCGCGGGGTAGGGGACTGACCACCACAGGGCAACCGACCATCAGTCTCTTACCCCTTCATTCCATGCAAGCGATTTGGTGTGCTTCTGCAGTGATAATTTCCTGGAAATTATGGGGCATGTGGGCTGGCCGATCTGAAGTTCGGCCACTACATTCGGAATTAAGAGGGGAAGGCAGCGTAAAGCCGCCCCTACACAGACTGCTTAACGGCTAGGACTGCGCGCTTGGTGGTCGTGTCTCTGGACATTGGAGGGATTTCTTCGAGTTGCAGGCCGGCGATGAACATGGGGGCGGGAGTGCCGCGGCCCCAGCGGTTGAGTTCCCAGCGGGCGCGGAGGAATTTGATTTCGGGCTTGAGGGAGACATCGAGGACCATCTTGGTGGTGCCGCAGTAAAACTGTTGGGGGAGTTTGAGGAGCGGGCGCTTGCCGAACTCGAGGCCGTCGGGGGAGCCCCAGAGGGAGACGTCGAGGGATTCCTGTTCGATCTGGTCGGAGATCGCGAGCGTGCAAAAGAAGGTGCGGGAGATGGTTTCGGAGATGTCGATGGGTGCGCCGTCGGCGTTGGATGTTAGCCTGGTATTTTCGGGGATGAGTGAGAATTCGAGGGGCACGGTTGAGTTCCCTTCCTGTTGTTCGTGAGTTTAGCACACCAAGAAAATCCGAAACATATAGGAACCCCCGGGAACCCCAATCGGGAGTTTCATCTCGCTTAACCCGCGGGATGGAGCAGAGTTGGCGTTTCCCAGCGAAGGCGCACGCCTTTCACGTTGTCAAGCTCAGAGAAAAGCCGCAGGGCGAGCAAACAGCGCTCGCCCTGCGCTACAGGTGGAGATGGGCGAGGCGTGATTCGGCGGCGGCCAGGGTTTGTTCTTTTTTGCAGAAGGTGAAGCGGACCTGGTTGGCGCCGTCCTGGGCGTGGTTGTAGAAGCTGGAGCCTGGGACGCAGGCTACGCCGATTTTTTGGACGAGATATTTGGCGAAGGAGACGTCGCGGGAATCGGCGGGATATTTTGCTTCGTCGAAATGGAAGCGGGAGATGTCGGTCATGATGTAGTAGGCGCCGCGGGGTTTGTAAACGGTGAAGCCGGAGGCGGTGAGGATTTTGAGGAGGCGCTCGCGCTTGATGGCGTAGTTGGAGGCAAGATTGTCGTAGTAGGACTGCGGAGATTTTAGGGCGAGGGCGCCGGCTTGTTGGAGCGGTGCAGCGGCGCCTACCGTTAGAAAATCGTGGACTTTGCGGATGGCCTGGGTGGTGTCGGCAGGAGCTAAGGCCCAGCCGACGCGCCAGCCGGTGACGCTGTAGGTTTTGGACATGCCGTTGATGACGATGGTGCGTTCGCGCATGCCGTCGATGCGAGCCATGGAGATGTGCTCGGTGCCGTCGTAGAGAATGTGTTCGTAGATTTCATCGGTAATGCAGAAGGCGTTCCAGCGAACGCAGAGATCGCGGATGAATTCGAGTTCCTGCCTGGTGAAAACTTTTCCCGTGGGGTTGTTGGGAGTGTTGAGGATGATGGCCTTGGTGTGCGGGCCGAAGGCGGCGGCGAGTTCCCTTTCGTCGAAGGACCAGGTGGAGTTTACGTTTTGCGGATCGGGCGGGCGCATTTTGACGAAGCGGGGGGCGGCGCCGGAAAGGATCGCGTCTGGGCCGTAGTTTTCGTAGAAGGGTTCGAAGACCACGATTTCGTCGCCGGGATTGATGATGGCCATCATGGCGGACATCATGGCTTCGGTGGAGCCGCAGCAGATGGTGATTTCGCGCTCGGGTTCGTAGGTTACGTGCTGGGTGCGGGCGAATTTTTCGACGACGGCGTCGCGGAGGGGCTTGGCTCCCCAGGTGATGGCGTATTGATTGATATCGTCGGAGATGGCCTGGCGGGCGGCTTCTTTAATTTCTTCGGGGGCGGCGAAATCGGGGAAACCCTGGGAGAGGTTGACGGCGTTGTGCTGCATGGCGAGGCGGGTCATTTCGCGGATTACGGATTCGGTGAACTGTTCGGCCTTGGCGGAGAGCATGCGGCGGGCGATGTGGGTCATGTTGGTTTCGGGGGTGGACATTGGAGAATTGTAGCAAAGAGGAAGAGAGGAAAAAGGCTTTACCACAGAGGACACAGAGGGGCCACGGAGGTCGCAGAGAAAATAAAGAGCACAGCGAGGAGTCGCTGTGCCACGGGAGTTAGCGGAATTGGGCGGTGGCTATTAGGGCGGCTTGGCTGGTGGCGGCGGAGACTGTGGATTTGGGGGAGTCGCCGTAGAGGGAGCGGTACATTTGGGTATTGCGGAGGACGATCTGGACGTATTCGCGAGTTTCAGTGAAGGGGATGGATTCGACTAATTCGGGAACTTCGTCGTAGTTGCGTTCGGATTTCCAGAGGGCGATGCGGTCTTCGCCGGCGTTGTAGGCAGCGGCGGCGTATTCAGGGCCCCCAGTGGCGCGGGTGAGGTTGGCAATGTACAGCATGCCGAGCTCGATGTTGATGTTGGGATCGAAGAGAGAGTTTTTGGTGTAGCGAATTTTGCGTTCTTTGGCGAGGATGCGGCCGGTTTTCGGAAGAATCTGCATGAGGCCGATGGCGTTGGCGTGCGAGACGGCGTCGGCCTGGAAGGTGGATTCCTGGCGGATGAGGCCGGCCGCGAACATGGGATCGAAATCGTTGCGAGCGGCTTCGCGACGGATGACGGCTTCGTAGGGGAACGGAAATAAGACTTTCCAGACGCTGGGAGGGACTTCGTTGAAGTGGCGGGCGTCGAAATTGGGAACCGCCATGCGGCCGTAGTTCATGCCGCTGGCGAAATGGCCTTGATCGAAGGCGGCTTGCGCGGCTTCGACGAGGAAGCGGGGGGATGCGGTGGCGGCGTAGGCGGCTTTGAGTTCTAGTTCGGCGGAAGCGTCGAAGGCGATGGTGCGCAGGGCCTGGGCGCGATTCCAGCGATCGGCGATGACGGGTGCGATGGGTTCGTCGAAGGGACGCAGGGGCGGCGCGGGAGGAATTTGCGCGAGGGCGTCGACGGGTTCGGGATCGCCGGGGCCGAGTTTTGCCAAACGTAGTTCCGCGGCGTGCGCGAAATAGGTGGCCGGGTAGCGATCGTCCGCTTTTTGATAGTAGGCGCGGGCGTGCGCGGGATTTCCGTTGCGTTCGGCATTGCGGCCGAGCCAATAGAGCGCGTTGACGGCGCCGCCGGTGACCGGATATTTGCGGAGGAAGTTGGTCATCTTCTCTTCGGCGTAGGGCTGGCGCTGACTGAAGGCGATCCAGGCGATGCGCCATTCGGCGTTGTAGGCGTCTTTGCCGCCGGGGAAGGCATCGAGGACGCGCTGGTAGTAGTTCCCTGCCCTGAGCCGATCGAGAAGGACCCAATAATAGTTGCCGGTGGACATCAAGGCGTCTTCGGTCCAGCGGCTCTGCGGATATTTTTCGGAAACTTTTTCGACGGCGGTGAGCATCTGGACTTCGTTTTTGTCGGAGCGCCAGGCTTGAGAGAGATCGTAGAGGCGTTCGGCATCGGCTTCGGGATCGCTGACCGTGAGCTTTGTGAAGAGGCTGGGAGCGGCTTTGGGATGCTGGCGGCATTCGGCGGAGCGGACGAGAGCGCGCTGGCGAATGGGGTTCGCGGGATCCTTGAGCATGGCGGCGAGTTTGTCGTATTCAATGCGGGCTTCGCGCCATTTGTGGGCGTCGAAGAAAATCTGGGCGCGTTGATCCTGGAGTTCGCCGGTGGCGTAGGGAAATTCGGTGTGCAACTGCTTGTTGAGGCGCGGAAGAGCTGTGGCGGCATCTTTGGATTCGTCGGCGAGCGGGTATTTGTAGTAGAGCGCCTGATAATCCTTTGCGGCAGGGACAGATTTGTGGGCCGCTTCATTGGCGCGGGCGCGGGCGAGGAGCAGCGCGGGCTTGGAGCCGGTGGCGGGATAGGCGGCTAGCGTGTCGAGGGCGTCCTGCGGACGGTTGATGGCCAGGGCGGCGGGAATGTAGGCTTCGAGAATCTGTTCGTGGAAGGCTGCGCCGGGAAAATCTTTCAGGATTTGCGCGAAATCATCGGCGGCAGCGGCGTTCTTGCCGAGGGTGCGCTCGGTTTGCGCGGTCCAGAAGAGGGTGTATTGGAGGAGCAGCGCGTCGGCCTTGGCTTTTTGCAGCCAGGCGAGGGCTTGCGGGGCGCGGTTTTTCGAATAGTCGTCGTAGCCGAGAGCGAGGGCGGCGCGTTGACCCCAGACGCTGGAGATGTTTTTGTTGGCGAAGGCGGCGAGTTTTTCGTAGGCGCCGGGAAGGGTGCGATGGAGATCGCGGGCCAGAGGCTCGAGTTCTTTTTGGGCGGCGGCGTCTTCGGGGGTCGCGGAATCGAGAGCGGGAGAGGTAGTGGCGGGTTTGCAGCCGTCGGCGCAGGCGGGAGATTTTGGGTGGGCGGGGGGTTTATGTTTTTTGGTGGTTTGGGCGGAGAGAGACGCGGCGCAGAGAAGAATTAGGAAAGCGGAAAGCGTTGCGGTTGCGAATCGTGTGGGAATGGAAAATCTTGTGGAGACGCAATGGAAACCCTCAGGCCTGAAGGCCTGAGCTACAGCGTGCTCACTAGCGGGATTTGCCGGCGGCGGCGTAGGGATATTCGCCGAGAGCGTTGGAATCACCGTCGGCGAGGATTTCCACCATCCAGCGATAAAAGTAATCCACCGGGTGGTCCATGATGGGTTTGAATCTGCGGTCGTATTCTCGATGGGCTTTCTCAATGTCGTCTTTCAGTCGGATGCAGATATCCCGATTTTCGCGGCCTAGCCTGACCTGCTCCGGTCTTAGCATTTTAATATCCTGCATGGATACTTTCGCAACGCGATTTGCGCGGCGATGAAGTTCCTGTTCCTCAGGAGTCAACTGGTTGATGTCGAATTCGCCGGGGGCGGCGGGTGTGACTTCGGTGACGTGGAGTTCGGTTTCGACGTGAGTTTCGGGGACCGGCTCGATGCGAGGAGCAGGAGCGGCTGGAGCGGCGGCGCGCGGTTCTGGGACACTGGGAGCGGGACGGGCAGGAGCAGGAGCAGGTGCCGACGGTTCGGAAGCGACGCGGCTGATGGCTTCCGTGATTTTTTCTTCGAGCGGGCTGCGCGGGCTGGGTTGCAAAGACAGGGTGGTGAAACGCGTGAGAACTTCGAGAGCCGCGGAGAGCGAAGCCGCTGCAGTCTGGGCGCGAAGCATGGGAGGGAGAGCGTTGGTGGGCTTGCTGCTGGAGCAAGCCGCGACGATGTCGTTGATGGCCTGTTGGAGCTCGTCGCCAGTGCGCTGAATGCGCTCGAGGTTGTCCCGCAGAGCGCGCGCGACGGCTTGTTCGACCGCGTTGGGTTCGGGTGCCATACCTGTTTGTTGGGCGTTTTGCCCGATTTTCTCCCGTTTTGCCATTGTGGGGGCTGGGGGGAGGAGCGTCAACGGTTTGGGGGCGGGGGTGTGACTAAAAGAGTGATGCGGAGTTGGGTGGTTGGGGATACGGGGCAGCAGTAATCGGTAATCAGTAGGGGGGGGCGAGCGAGTGGCGTCCTGGAGGGCATTGAATGGCGAACAGATAACACCGATCAGATAACAGGAGGCAAGAGGGGGAGCGGTGGCGGCCGGGCGAGATAACTATTGATCGAGGGGCTTGGACATTAAGTAGCGGTGGTGGTCGGTGAAGCCGCGGCGGCGGTAGAGTTCGATGGCGGGGTTGCCGTGGTTGACTTCGAGGTGGAGGACTTTGGCGCGATGTTCGCGGGCGGAGGATTCGGCGAGATCGAGGAGCTGGGTGCCAATGCCCTTCCCGCGGTGGGCGGCTTCCACGAAGAGTTCGTCAATCCAGGCGCCTTTGCCGCGGTATTCGAGGCTGTAGTCGAAGCAGAGGACCAGGTAGGCGATGGGGGTGATCTCTTCGCGCACTATATAGATGACGCCATAGACGGGATATTGCAAGAGTTCGGCGAGGTGGGTGCGGACTGCGGGTTCGTGGAAAGGTTCTTCCCAAGGATCGTCAAGTTGCATGTGGCGCATCAGCGGGAGCAGGGATTCGAGGTCTGTGGGAGTGGCGAGAGAGATGGAGATGGACATAAGGTGCGTGGCCGCCTTGGCGAGCAGGAATGAAATTGGCGACGACGATCATACTACGCCAAGAAACAGGCAGAGGCGTTGGGAATGCGGGAGATGGGGAGACACGCGAGAAATCGTGTCTCCTGAATGGGAGCAGATGCGGCGCGCTAAACGGAAATGTTGAGGTTGCCGCCGGTGGAGTTGGATGAGGTGCTGGAGGAATTGGAGGAGTTGCTCTGGCCGAACTGTTGGAAGTCCTGCTGCAGGGTGGAATAGGCTTGTTGGGCGCCGGAAAGATTGCCGGACTGGAGTTGCTGGCCGAGTTGGGCGAACAGCGTGGAGATTGCATTTTGCTGGCTGGAGGATTGGCTGGAATCGCCACCGCCGTGATGGTGATGATGGTGCGCCTGGCCGGCACCTTGCTGCTGGCCGACTTGCTGGGCGTCCTGCTGGACGGTGGCGAGGTCGGATTGGGCGGCCGTGAGGTTGCCGGATTGCAGATCCTGGGCGAGTTGCGAAACTGCGGTTGCCAGTGGATTGCTGCTCTGCGTGGGTGAGCTGGAAGAAATAGCGGAGCTTTGCTGTCCGCTGGGAAGCAATTGCTGAAGTGAAGCGAAGTCACTCTGCGCCTGGGATAAGTTTCCCGATTGCAAATCCTGCCCGAGTTGCTGAAAGCCCTGTTTGATTTGCTGCGGTCTGCTCTGCGTGGTGCTGGAATTTAGCTGACTGAGAATGCTACTGGCAATTCCGAAGATCGACATGCGCGCTTCCTCTTTTCTGGGCGGGCGCAGAAAATTCGTGCGTTCGCATCGCCATTTGTATCATCGGCAGATCGCCAGGGTTCTTCATAGTACCCGGGGACAGTTGGATGAGTTGCGATGACGGGGCCAGCCCGAAGGAGGAAAGGCACGAGGAGGGCCACGAGAGGGCGTTTGAGATTTTCGCTAAGAGTAGGAGTATAAATAGCTTACGGAACCATGCAGGTTGATTGGGGAGATTCCCAAAACGGGACTGGAAGAGCTTGCCCAGGCACCCGGCAAGTCTTGCCGATGGTAACTAAATGGAGAAAGCGAGGCGGAAGCGGATTGCGTGGTAAAATGAGGAGTCAAGGGGGCGACCCGGTTTCGACGGAAGCTGTCGCGTCCCGGAGGCATGCCGGGGGCCAACCACCCGTAATCGGCTGGAAACTAGAACTGCCAACAATAACTTGGCACTTGCAGCTTAATTAATTAAGCGCACGCTTCCCCGGGCTTTGCTCATGGGCCCGGTAAGAGGCGTCAAACAGTGAGCTGGCCTGAGCCTTTCGGTCCGTAAGGCTTGGGCGAGAACCATCGGACTAGCCAGCTGCGTTTCTTGCTCGTTCTAAGCGCGGAGGGCGAACCAAACGGAACTGAGATAAGCATGTAGGCTCCGTGGCGTAGCGCTTTTCGGACGGGGGTTCGACTCCCCCCGCCTCCACCATTCTTTCGCCTTGATTTGAAAGGGATTATTTGTGTGGGTGCTCCCGTGTACCCGCCGTGTACCTCTCGTTGCCGTTTCTCCTTCGGCCAGGTCCGCCGGACATCCGCTTCCAGCTGCTCCTGCCGCGCCTTCACCCAGGGCGCGTAATGCTTCTCGGTAATCCGCACGCTCTGATGTCCTAGCAGGATCGAGACGCGTTCTATTGGCACTCCTGCAAGCAAGAGCTCAACAGAAAATGTGTCCCGGAATCGGTGAGCGTGCGCGTCGGGAACTCCGCCGAGCTCGAAGAGCCGTTTCAGACTTCGCTGCCAATCCCCCACTGCACTCTTTGGTTTCGAGAGTCCCGTCCAAAAATAATACGTGCTGTCGGGAATTGCGTTGAGTGCATTCATTACAATCGGCGGCAATGGGCAATACACCGGCGTTCCAGTCTTTGCAGTAAAGAGAAAGAGCTTGTCTCCTTGGACTCGATTACGTGGAAGCGTTATCGCATCCCTGATTCGCAGACCGCTGTAGCGAAGCAAAAGCACTAGCGCTCTGAGACGAATTGCATTGGCTTTGTCTGGGTATCCATCACACGCCTTAAGAATGCTGTCTACCTGCTCTTTAATGAGGGGTGCAGTGGGCGGTTCAGTTATTTTCGGTGGCTTCAGGCGGCTGGCAGGATTTGTCGGGATCCAGCCACTTTCATGTACGAAGCGGAAGAACGCTCGAAGGGCCTCCAACTTCTTCCGCGCAGCAATATTCTTGTTCGGCCACGAAGCGCGGAACCGCCGGGCCCAATCCACATCAAAATTCACCATCAAGGGGAGGCCGTACACTGCAGCAAAGTCCTGGAGCTGACGAAACAGCAGTCGGTACTTATACACGGTTGGCTCACGGAGACCGCGCGCCTCCGCATCGGAAATGAATTTGTCGCAGGCATCCTTTACGGTGATCGGTTGAGGGCGCTCTTCCCTTCTTCCGTCCGCTTCCCACTGACGTACGAGCTCATGCGCTGATTGCCAATCTCGTGTCTTGAGCGACCTCCGAAGTTCAACCCCATTCAGTAATCCGTCCACCCAAATGGGACAGAGGCAACGGCGATAGCTGCGGCCATCATGGCGTTGCTTGCAACTCTTTCGATGTCGTCGATAGATCGTCAGCATTTTCTCGATTCCCTACCCTGCTGCGCCCTTCAATGATAAACCCGTATATACACGGTCCACAACGGCCTTTGGAATTCGCAGTGTGCGGTAACGTCGCTTGCCACGAGGATTTCTGTCCCCAATCACAAGCACTCCGGGCTCCTGCTCGAAGAGCTCGCGAACTTTATCAGTGCTCAGATTCCACAATGTTGCGATTTCGGCCACCGCGTAATGACGCTCAGCCACCGATGCATTTTCAATCTGTGTTGCGAGTTGCATTTCGATTTCCTCACAAATTGTATTGCGTCTAATGTAATTTTATGAAGACTGGTGACAAGGCATCAGCTCGCATCAAGCGCGACTTTACCGCTTTCCCGGTTCACGAACTCTTTGCAGGGGATGCAGTTGCTTTCGTCTCTGGTTGGATCGGACTTTCCTTCTCGCCGTGCTGTGCCATCCAGTCGCGGAATTCGTGGTCTTTGTTGAACAAGAGCCTCAGTGATTCAGAAACGACATAGGCGGGTGAACCGCCAATGAACTCCGCATACTTTCGGAGCCGGAGGTTGATTTCTTCTTCAACGCGGACTTGTATTGTCGCGCTCCTGGGTAATCTCGGCGGTGATTTTAGAACAGGCATGATTTTTCTCCTCCCCCTGTGGCGCTGCATCGCAGCCGTCCTGGGCACATCAAGCTCGACATCCTGCGTTAGCCGGTCACCAGTCGCCAGGCAGACCGCACTGGTGGGCAGGAGCGACGTTGTCCCCCGGCGTAACGCATTGAGATTTGCATCGGCCGCTCGTCCCTCTGCCCTCAGGCTTGGCGTGTGATAAGTAATTGGCATTCCGACCAGGTCGTACTTCGGAATAGCGGGACACTTATCCCTCTATCCATCTATTCAGTGTGTGAAAAGGAATTTGAGTCGCAAGAACTTCAAGAGTTTTCAAAATTCTGGCGATCGCATGGATAGCCAAGGTCTGTATGTACTAGGAAGCTCCCGATGCAGGTGTTCGGGCAGCCTCAGAGCGCGTCGAGGTCCTTCCAGGTATTGTCTTCAAAGACCTCGATCTTCGTAATCGGATGAATCTCCCAGAGAGTGAACCGGAATTTGCCGAGGTGATTACGATGGTCTGGATCAAACATGAGCCAACCAGTGATGCGTACAGGGGCGTCGGTGTCCAGATATTTCGACAGAGACGCCTTGGTCCAATGGGGATGTGATTTCAGAAAGCGTGGGGTGAACTCGATAACGACGGAGTTCTTCTCGGCGTCCCCTACTTCGCCCACCAGTGCAAGATGCGTGTCCGTTTCTGAGGACAGGGTGAACCCGCAATTCGTGCCCTCGCCATGTCCATTCTGCGGCTTAATTGCTACCAGATAACTAATAGTTCTAACGGCCTCCCCTTCATATCTGGCGATTTCTTGCAGGTGCTCTGGACTCCAATTGGCCCGTAGCGGCTTATCGTCTGGAAATGGCAGATCGTGGACGGCCGACCAGAGAACGTCATGTATCTCGCTAATGTCAGGAATATCGCTCCGATTCTTTCTGACATACGTGTCTGGATCTGAGCCGTTGCCGTTCCAGGGACAACTTCCGTCCGGTCCTGTGAATGTGGTTTTGTTGGCGGCAGGTTTATCCCAAGTCTCTGAGACGGCATTCGTGGGCTGCGAACTCGCGGTTGATAGCGCCAACGCTTAGACCCCTTGAGGTTTTATACTGACGTACCTGACCGAGACCCATCCTTCATCTCCTTCCTGAGTTTGCACGTGATAGAAGCCGTTTGTTGGGGTGGACTCCAAGAGCTGTAGCTCCTCTCCAGGCCGTAGGACCATGAGCGCTTTGTTGTCGGTTGAAGGAGCTGTACGGAGGCGAACATTGTGAGTGGTCACTCCTTGCTGCCCCCGCTCCCCGGTTGGATCTTGATGAGCCCGCGTCGGAGAGACCGACAGCACCATGAGGGTGATGGCGATGAGCACGTTCAATCGAGACATGGGGAGAAGTGAGGGATAGTGCAATTTCCCGGCGTCAGTAGACTGGATAGGTTTCATCAGTGCCCTCGGAGGTATGTTGTCGTGGCAAAATTCATTCACATATATTAAAGCTAGGCACGTCCGTCAAGGATAACCCTGGGTCGAGACCCTTTTCATCGGAGCCAATAATTTTTGGGTTTCAGACGGTCTGACACGCATTAGGTCGAACGTAAATCGAGAATGCGAGAATGTATGGCCAGATTTATGCAAACCGGATGATTCCATTACCGTACAATCCTGGTTTACTGCTATCCCCAGTCTCGTGGATGCCGTGGCAAATAAAAACTGGGCTGGAGCGACCGTCACGTATTCGGTGGCAACAAAGTGGGGTCCCTCCAGCCCAGTTGAGTGATTTGGACAGGTACAAGGTGACCATTGCGTTTTGCGCATCCGACGTACCATGTGTAATTTGCGTTGGCCGCCGTAGTGACGGCACGGTGAACGACCAGGCGAACCGCGTAGTTGACGCCCCGTTCACTTGAAACCACATCGGAATGACAAAACATTTGTGCCTCTAATTACCTGTTGAGTGTTTGGAACGAAATTTGTGTCGCAGGAACATGAAAATAACTGGGGCACGGCCGGTTGAAAGGCTGAAAGCTGGGTGTTCCTACGAATAGTGCGATATGCCGGTGTTGTGGGATCAGGACCGCGACCCGGCTTTGGTCGCACTCTGCAAAGAAAGGGCGGGAGCGACCCCAAAAACTTTTTGGGCGGCTGGAAGCCGAAAAAGTGGGGTCGCTCCCGCCCGTTTCGGTCCTTCAATTTCCGGTGCTTTTCTGCGTTGAGATCAACTAATTGCGTTTGTTTTCCTTGGTTCGGTCGATGAGGAGGGTGAAGGACTTCGAGAAGAAAGCAGTGCGGGATGAAATTCTTACCACCTTCACCGGAAACGTCTGTGCGCTTCACCAAAATCCTCGATTGTGACCGCGGAATCTTAGGGATGACCGGAAGCAGAACTGCTCCTCTGGGTCTTGGGGCAAGGCACGCCAGGTTCTGTCCCGGTCGGCGGGTACGCTTCGTGCAGGGAGTGGCGGGTGATGGCGGTCGATTCATTCTGTAACCTCCATAGAAGAGATCGGAGCAAGATCTTCCTCCATAGATATCTATTCTGTGTGTTCAGAGGAAAATGTGTCTCTCAAAGAGACAAAAAGTCTTTAAACCTAAGAATTTCCTTCAACTCGCCTGCTACGGACCAAAAAGTAAAAACGGTCCTTATCTGGCTATTCCGGGGAAATGGCCGCATTTGTATCGGTGAAATCGAGAGATGCAGATTCTATAGATTCAACAGCGCACCCATGATGCGTTCAAGTTTCCGGCCATATGGCCCGAATGCTCTTGGAAGTGAAGTGGAAGTTTGTAGAGCGGAACTTTCTGTGGGGAAAGGGCTTCTCGGCAGAGTCTGCAAGTCTTAGAGACGCTGTCATAAAAACGCAGTAGCTCTTTTACCGCATCTTTCCGCAGAAATCGCGAGATGTGCGCAAGCTCACGGTCGGTCTCCCTGCCAGGGATTTCGCCATGTAGATGATCTGAGCCTTCGCACTTTTTGATGTCAATTGGTAGCAATCTCTGCAGACAAAATGTTTCAGTTGGATCGACCTTGCTATCCGAAATTAGATCGTCCCCGCGCGCAGCTTCACTGACCGCCGAGCTTCTGGTAGCTGTAATTTGTCGTAGTCACGACAAGTTCCTTGGCGCTGGCATTGAGAACGGTCTTCTGCGCATAGTTGGGGCCATTCGGGAGGGTGGCCATTTGAACATGGAGCGTCACTGCATGCTTCTCTTCATCCAAGTAGGTATCTACGTCCAATAAAGTGATCTTCTTTGCCGTGGTATCAAAAGCGATGCTCATCCGATCGCCGGGTTGCGCATAATCGGTGAACACCAATCTCAACACGCCTGGCATAGGGTTCAACGAGAACTTCCCCGCTTGATAGGCTTCCTGCATTCTCTGAGGATCGGGAGGCACGTATATGGATAGAAGGGCCTTAACCTGCTCCATATACCCCTTTATCTCGGCCTTTTTCTTGGCGATGATTTTCTGTTTCAACCGGCCACCGCTGGGTTCTGGTGGGGGAGCACCAATCGGAGTCTTCTGAACTTGGCCGTCGGATCCATACTGGCACAGGCTACTGGTTGGGGGCTTCGGATCTCCTTTCAATGTCAGCTGGATTGTTTCGGTCCATTGATATTGGCGGAGTTGCTGTTTGTTTTCGGCAGCAACCGCCTTTACGGCTGCCAGTTTTTCCTGCATTTCCGAGTTCTGAGCGATCGCTGGTGCAATTGCAAGAAGGGCTACGACAGGAACGACCCTGCATCTCTTACTGATCAGCGACAAAATCGTGGTGGCGGTCTGCCACCCTTGCAAAATTGCGGCATTGCGATTCATTAGAATTCTCCTTGGACCGGGTCAACCATTTCCGAAATAACGTTTACAAATTTGAGCGATTCGTTTCTTACGGAGCGGGCACCACTCTGTAAATCACCCCGTTCGCGCTGTAGGAAGGGCTGAACCAGGTATTGCCGCACAAATAGTAGGTTCCACCTCCCGAGACACTGGGACTGATGCAGCCAGCAGGCAGCGCCGCATAAACCGCACCCATCTGGTACGTGCCCCCCGTAACGCTGGTCGCGGTGCCTGCAGTGGCGTAACTGGCGTTCGTAGACGCGGCATTGGCGTTCGCCGCGGCTTGGTTCGCATTGGCGGCGGCCTGATTCGCATTGGCCGCAGCTGCGTTAGCGTTCGCAGTGCTCGCATTGCTTGCGCCTGCGGTATAGCCCGCGTTGTAAGAACTCGCCGATTGAGAGTTGTTATTGGAAGAGGCAACCGCGGCCCCAACAGCCACTCCGACTATTAAACCCGCCGCCGCAGCACCTGCAGTTGAGCCGGAGCTGCAGTTGTAGCAGCTTGTTCCGTAGTACGCGGCGGTGGTCGGCGGATGGTATCCATAGTAGGCAGTCGGCGGATGATATACCGCCGCGGTCTGGCCATAGGGAGTTGTAGCGACGGTGCCAGCTCCTGCGTAATGTGTCGCGCTCCCACCATAGGCGTTGGTACCAGTCGTGGTTCCAGACCCTTCCGCATGATAGGCAGAGCCGCCGTAGCCGTTGGAGGCGGAGGTTCCTTGTCCGGCAGTGTGGGTCGCGCTGCCACCATAGGCATTGCTGCCAGTGGTCGTTCCAGACCCTTCGGCATGAGATGCAGAGCCACCGTATGCGTTGGAGGCAGTGGTTCCTTGCCCGGCGGTGTGGGTCGCGCTGCCACCATAAGCGTTGGTGCGCGTGGTGGAATTTCCACTGTGGGAGGTGGAACCGCCGCCGTAGCGGTTAGCGTGTGCTTGGGCCCGGGCCGTCCCGCAGGAGAGCAGTGTGAATACCAGAGTTACCAAACCAACTATAATTGTTTTCATTATGTATCCCCCTTCGTTCATGGTTTCTTGTTGGGTGAATTCGCCCTCGCTGACGGCATAGTGCCTGACGCGGCCTGCGTCTTGATCTCAGCGAACGGGATGCGCTTCGCGTTGGGGGCGTTCGAAAGCGCGAAGGCATCTGGGGAAACGGTAGGGTCGAGTTGCCAGTTGGAGAACTCGACCTGGCTGCGCAAACGCTCTGGATCGTCGAGAAAAATTGCCCGGACCATCTGAGGGAGCTTGTCCTCCGTTCCAATCCACATCTGGATGAACACGCCGTTGTCAATGTATGCCACCATGTCCGTCGTCGTTCCGAGGACCACATGGGATTGGCCGACATAATAGGCAAGCGTCAGCCCTTCGGACATATCCTTATAAGGATCGGCAACCACCAAGTCGGTGAAGGTGAAGAAGATCCCCGCGGAGTGGTAGACGGCTTCCAACATGGCGTCAATCGTAGGCGGAGCATCGCTCACGGCGAGTAGGTTTTCGGCCGGTGCGAAGGCCATCATGGTTTTGCCGTTGTAGTAAAACTCCGAGGCGGGACCGTCGCCGGAAATGATCACGCGCATCCTGTCAGGCCTCTGCAGAGTGACCTCTGTCTTCTTTGCATAGGCTAGGGGAGGGCCCTGGCGGCTCGGGGACTCGAAGATTTGCACCGCTGTGAACGACAAGGTGTGTGCGGCAGCCAAGCGGCTGCTCACGGCTTTTAGGAGTTCAATTGCTTTGGGCTCCAAATCGGGTTTCGGCGGCGTAGCCGGCAGTTTCGTACTCTTAGTTGCGCTCTTTTTTGCAGGTGGCGCGACAGTTTGCGCGTTCACAACTCCCGCCACAATCGAAAGAGCCAGCAGCGATTTCAGCAAAGCTTTTGCATAATTGTAGAATTGGATTTTCATGATTTTCCTCGATTCAATGCCCGAACTCATCGGCTGACCGCCTTAGGGAATCATCCCGCAATCGAACATTTTGTTGGCGATCGGCGGTGCGATTCTGGTGATAAATGCTGCGCGCATCTGGGGGTCGCTCTTCAGAAATGCAACGACCTTTTGTTCTTCAGCGCTTGGCGGAGCCTTTTCGGACTTCTTTATCCACAATTGCTCGCAGGTTGACTGCTGGTATTTCAAAATGATCTTATCGGCGACCTTGTCCATGATCGGGTATTGCTGCGGCGGCTTCGCTTGGGCACCACCTGGGCGTAGCAGAGTCACCGATCCGATCAAAATCGAAAACACTGCCAGTCCGACAATCCAGGGATAAAAACGTTTTATCATCTCTTCCTCCTTAGAAGATTCGAATCCACCTGCTACCGAAGAGCCTTATGCTGATCTACCAAGAACTTTGTTGACTCCTTCTTCGACCGGAATCCGGGCTTTTCTGCTGGCCGCCTCACCCTGCCAGCGGGCTCGATTTATGCTCCCGACGGGCGTACTTTCAGGGGTCGAATGGGCGGTGACATCGAAATAAGTGGTCTCCCCAGCCGCCGCTTGAAACTGCGACTGAGGCAGCAGAGTGAGCCGCCCGATGGTGTGAAAGGGGGCTTCGGCTTCATTCCATTCGAGGCTGGCGTTTTCTGTCCAGAAACTGTTGTCGTAGTGCTTTCCCCAATAGGTCATTTTGTCTGCGTCGAGAAACTGGACTCCAAAGTTGAAGCTGCTCATCCGGCCATCTTCGTTGAGGTGACGGATCAATTCGTCCTGCAGGGCGTTTGCGTTGCTTCTTTGCAGAGGACGCGCTGGATTGTCTGGCCTGGGAGTAGCCGAGTGCTTGACGACATCCACGGGGCCGTGACGAAACGGCACGTTGCTCCCGTAGCGCAGTAACTGGTACGGCTTGATTTTCTGGTGGGCTTGAATTTGCACCAGTGTGAGAATCCGCAACACGCGCAACTTATCCTCGAACGGCAGAGACCATAGAGCGGCAGCCGGGTTCGATGCCGTAAGAAGCTTCATAATCGCCACAAATCCGCGTGCGTCGTTGATTGGGAGGGTGGTCGTGTTCTGCAAGGAAAAATCCTGCCGACGCGAGTTGTCATCCGGTACAGCTTTACCTTCACAGGTGAGGTCGACTGAAAAAGACAGTGAGCGAACATCGGCCTTGAAATCTGAGTTCACTTTCGGATCCGCGTTTCCGAAACGC
>Ga0074045_10000289_pt1 | contig 48679 bp, 50 predicted proteins | sample BogForMeECP23OM2_FD_94442 | JGI IMG/M metagenome (GOLD analysis project Ga0074045, IMG submission 94442) | Bog forest soil microbial communities from Calvert Island, British Columbia, Canada - Bog Forest MetaG ECP23OM2 | ecosystem: Environmental > Terrestrial > Soil > Wetlands ... | reverse complement strand
GTTCTTCGGCGAATACTGCATCGCCACGGTTTTCCCGCGGCCCAGCAGTTTCTTCAGGTTCCCGGCGAGCTCTTGCTGGCCGGCAAAATATAGCGTTTCTCCCGGCAGTGCCGCCAACGATGCCGACTCAATCTTGTGCACCAGCTTCCTCGGCTCGCCTTTCGCGGGAACGAAATAGAACCACCGCCGTGTGCGCATCCCGGGCGGCAATTCTAGGATGCGCTGCGCGATCGGATCGCGCCCGCGAAAATCATAGAACAACCAGCCGTCCAGCTTGGCCGCACGTAAGTCTTTCTGTACTTCCGCAATATTCAGGCTCATCGGATATTCACCCACCTGGACAACTTTGCAGCTTCACGCATCTTGTTGAAGGAGGCCCAGCACCTGCTGCTTCGTTACTCCTCGAATTTCCACGCGCTTGGTACGGGAATGTTCGCCGCTCTGGATTCTAACAGCCGACTTTGCGGTTTTCAAAAGACCCGCCAGGAATTCGATCAGCGCTTCATTCGCGCGGTTCTCCACGGCCGGAGCACAAAGCCGTACCTTCAGCGCGCCTTCCAACGCCCCGGTTACTTCGTCCTTGCTGGCCCGTGGCTGCACGCGCACCGTCAACGTGATGGTTCCCCGCGCCGCATCCTCGTTCACATCCAGAAAACTCATCCTTCACCACGCTCGTTCATATTGCGGCGGCGCTTTGATCTTTACGTTCAGCGCTTTGGCCGCGCGCCTCGGCCAATACGGATCGCGCAGCAGCTCTCGCGCCAAGAAAACCATGTCGGCTTGCTCGCTCATCAGGATCGTATCGGCCTGCGCGGGATCGATGATCATGCCCACTGCGCCCGTGGGAATCTCCACCTCTCGGCGGATGGCTTCCGTGAACTCCACCTGGTACCCGGGCCCAATCGGGATTTTCACGCCGGGTATCACCCCGCCGCTCGATACATCGACAAGATCGACGCCCAGCCCTTTGAATCTTCGACACAGTTCAATAGACTGGACGATGTCCCACCCGCCCTCTTTCCAATCGGTCGCGGAAATGCGCACGAACAACGGCAAATTCTCCGGCCATGCCCCGCGCACCACCTGCGTTACACGCACCAGCATACGAATCCGGTTCTCGAAGCTGCCCCCGTACGCATCTTTGCGGTGATTGCTCAACGGCGAAAGAAACTGGTGGAGCAGGTAGCCATGCGCTGCATGGATCTCCACCACTTGAAATCCTGCCGCCAGAGCGCGCCGCGTCGCACTCTGGTATTCGATCAGGATTTCTTCAATCTGGCTGGGGGAAAGTTCTTGCGGCAACGCGTAGCCTTCGTCGAACGGCAGCGCGCTGGCGGAAACCGGCGTCCACGCGGCCTCGTCTTTTCCCAGCGGGCCGCCTCCCTGCCACGGCACCTTGCTGCTGGCCTTGCGACCTGCATGCGCTAACTGGACCCCCGCTACCGCCCCTTGTTGCTTCACAAAATTTACAATCGGCCGCCATGCTTCCGTGTGCGAATCCAGGTACATACCCGCGTCTGCCGGCGAAATCCTGCCAATCGCCGAGACCGCGCTGGCCTCGGTCATTACCAGCGCCGCTCCTCCCACGGCCCGGCTGCCCAAGTGGACCAAATGCCAAGTCACCGGATGCCCTTCCTCCGCCGAGTATTCGCACATCGGAGAAACCGCAATGCGATTCTTTAGTTCAATGTCTCTCAATCGAAATTCAGTAAATAGCTTCATGCGGCTTCTGTGCTCTCCTTGGCTCCCTTTTCGATTCCCTTCACCGGAGCGCGACTTCCAAACAGCGCCGTGCCCACCCGCACTTCCGTCGCTCCCTCCGCAATGGCCGCCTCAAAATCATGCGACATGCCCATCGACAACACCGGCAGCTTCTGTCCCAAGCGCCCCTCCAGTCTATCCCGCAACTCACGCAAACGTGCAAAGTATGGCCGAACTTCCTCTGAACTCTCCTGGTAAGGCGGAATGCACATTAATCCACGAAATTGCAGCCGCTCGAGCGTTAGAATTCTCTCCGCCAGTTCTTCCAGGCCTTCCTCGGCTACGCCCGTCTTGGTTTCTTCACCGCCCAAGTGGACTTCGACTAACACTCGCAATATCTCCCCTTCAGTCTTTCCCTCACACGCGCGGTTTAGTTTAAGCGCCAATTCCCAATCATCCACGGAGTCCACAGAATGAAAGAGTCTCGCCGCCTTCCCCGCTTTATTGCTCTGCAAGTGTCCAACCAACTGCCATGTGGCGCTGTGAAGATCATCGAGCCGCGCCCGTTTCGCTTCCCACTCCTGAACGCGATTCTCCCCAAAGTGCCGCACCCCTGCTTCGTACGCTTCGCGAATCGCCTCGCTTGGATGCGTTTTGGATACACCGATCAAGATAATCTCATCCGCGTGGCGTCCGGCCTTCACTGCCGCGCCTTCGATCCTTTCCCGTAACCTCGCCAGGTTCTCGCGAATCGTCATCAGCATTCCGTGCAGTAGCTCTCTTCGAAATCGTAACACGGCCTTTTCATTGCCAGTGCTCCGTTCTCCGGTTACACTTGCATGAAATGGTGGCGTCCCCTCCGCCACGGAACGGTGATATGACGACCCATGGATTACTAATCGCCATCGAGGGAATTGACGGCAGCGGCAAACATACCCAGGCGAATCTTCTCGAACAGTCTCTTCGTTCAACCGGGTTTCCCGTTTATTCCACTGGCTTCCCGCAATACGATTCCTGGTTCGGCCAGATGGTGGGCAAATTCCTCAACGGCGACTTTGGACCACTGGAAAGCATCGACCCTCATTTCACCGCGTTGCTTTATGCCGGCGACCGCTTCGAGGCCAAGTCGCAACTGGAGTCTGCGCTGCGCGAAGGCAAAGTCGTGCTCGTGGACCGCTACATCGGCTCCAATCTTGCCCATCAAGTGGCCCGCGCCCCTGCCGAGAAGCGCGCGGAACTTCTTCGCTGGATTGAGCATCTCGAATATTCCATCTACGGTTTGCCTCGCGAGAACCTGATCCTTTACCTGCGCGTCCCGCCGCGCGAAGCCCAGACGCTAGTCGCTCGCAAGCCCGAGCGCAGCTACACCGCTGCCCGGCACGACATCCAGGAGACCAACCTCCGGCACCTGGAAGACGCCGCTGAAATGTACGATATGCTTTCTCGCACTCGTCCCTGGGCCACGATTCAATGTTTCGATGCACAGCGCAACGCCATGCGCCGGCCGGAAGAAATTTCCGCCGAAATGATGGACGCGGTAAGGAGCCTGCTGGTGACGAAAGGCACGAGTTGAACGATGGGCTTTCCCGAGTTTACCGGAAACCACAAGATCGTCGCGGCTCTGCAAGGCGCTCTTCGCTCCGGCCGCGTTCCTCATGCGCTCCTCTTCACCGGGCCTCGGGGCGTTGGCAAATTCACCCTGGCGCGCATGTTTGCCCAGGCCGCCAATTGCGAGCGCCTTACCGACGATTTTTGCGGCGGGTGCGCCACCTGCCTTCGCATCGCGCAACTCTCCGACCTCCAGCGCCTCATCGAGCAAGGTCTGGCCGAACGCGGGGAGAGCGCCGATGCCGCCACCGTCGAGCGCATTCCGCTGATCCTGCAATCTCATCCGGACGTGTGGGCCTTGGTTCCTGATCCCGTACGCCTGAAGAGTCCTGTCGCTCGGCCCGTCCTGCGCATCGGCCAACTCCGCGCCGTCCAGCGCGCCGCCTACTTTCAGCCTGTGGGCCGCCGCCGCGTCTTCATCCTCGACGGTGCCGAGACCATGCGTTACGACGTCTCCAACGTCTTTCTGAAGGTCCTTGAAGAGCCACCTGGTTCCGCAACTCTAATCCTTACAGCTCCCACACCCCATTCCCTGCTGCCCACAATCGTTTCCCGGTGCATGCAGTTTCATTTCGCGCCTCTGCCGCTATCCGAGGTCGAGGAGATCCTCAAGACACACGGCGGCCGAAAGCCTTCGGAGGCAAAGCTTGCCGCGCAATTGTCGGAAGGAAGTCCCGGCCAAGCCATGGAACTCGATGTTCAAAAGGCTGTCGACAAGCGCAAAACGGCGCTGCAAACCTTGGAACGGGCAGCGCGCGGTCAGGGATTCAGGGAGTTGTTTGCCGACACCAATGCGTTGGCCAAAGATCGCGATTTCCCTTTTGAAGAGCTCATCGGCATCTACCTTGGCCTGTTGTCCGATTTGCTGGAACTCACTTCCGGCGCAAACACCACCCTGCTTCGCAATCCCCATCTCGCCAAGGAATTAGAAGCTCTCGCGCGCGTTGTGAATACCTCCTGGGTTATGCGCGCCATCGCCGGTATTGATGAAGTTGCCGCCGGGGCCCGCCGCAATCTGAATCGCCAACTCGGCTTAGACGCACTGGCCGCGACTTTATCTTCTTCCGACCCTCCTCCTCTCCGAAAATAATCTTTCTCTCGCCCTCCCGGCCAAAAGGGGCGATAATGGGCGAAACGTAATTCCCGCCCGGCGCATCTAAACGGATAGAAATACCCTTCTTATCCCAAGGAGTAGTCATGGTTAATCGCCGCATGTTCCGTCCCAGTTTCGCGGACGTTAAAGAGGCCCCAGCGCCTCGCCCCCAGCACAACGGTCCCGCACCAAGCAAGAAACCCGCCCCTCCAGAAGTTACTCACGCCGAAAATTTTTATTGGGTCAAGCAGATGCAAAGCCGCACACCGATGCTGGTGGTATTGGAAAGCGGCGAAGAACTCCGCGGCATTATCGAATGGTACGACCGCGACTGCATCAAGCTTACGCGCCAAGGCTCGCCGAACCTTATGATTTTCAAACGCTTCATCAAGTACGTTTGTAAGGACGGCGACGAAAACGGGCAGGGCAACGAAGAGTGAGTGTCGGCAGCTTCTGCCGTCTTTTGTTCCCCACTTGTGGTGTCAAAGCACGCTGGTTATTTCGCCAGCGTGTGGGCGGCGGCCGCAGAAAACGTTAAAAGCGCCTTCGCCGCCAGCGAGCCTGATTCATTGAATATCTCACACTCCGCAACAATGAAGTTGCGCCCAGCCCGCAGAACCTTCGCGTCCGCTTTTATCGTTCCTCCGGGCACCGGCTCCATGTAGTTGATCTTCAATTCCAGGGTGGCCAGCTCCACGCCGCGCGGCACGGCCGTATACGCCGCAATTGCCGCGGTCGTGTCCGCCAGCGCCGCCAGTATCCCGCCATGCACCACGCCGTGAATCTGCTTGTGCCGGGGATGCACATCCAGACGGAAAATCGCCCTCCCGTCCTGCACGCTTTCCACGTCGAATCCCAGCAGCTCCGTGGCCTTGCTTTCCTTCATGCGCTGCCGCACCAGCTCCGTTACACGTTTTTCTTCCTTGCTCATTTTCCGCGCCATTCTCGTCTGGGCTCCTCAATAGGCCGTAAGGCCTCCGTCCACCGGAATTGCTGTCCCCGTTATCCAGGATGATTCTTCCGATGCCAGGAAGACCGCCAGTTCCGCAATATCGTCGGGTTTGCCGAATCTTCCCAGTGGAAGCGTCGCCAAACGTGCATCTCGTGCCTGCCGGCCTTCTTCGCCCTTCGACGCACAATAGGCCGCGCGGTCCTTCATCGCAACTAGCCCTAGCACCGAACCCACATTCACAATCGCTCCGCCGCCCGCTCGCCGCATCGCGGGCAGCACTGCTCGCGACATTAGAAACGGCCCTTTCAGATTCGTCGCCAGCAAGCGGTCCCACTCGTCCACGGAAATGCTTTCGACGGTCGAAACGCTTAACGCCCCGGCATTGTTCACCAACACGTTCACGTGCCCGAGTGCCTGTTCCGCCTCTTTCACCGCTCGCTGACTATTCGCTTCGCTCGATACGTCGCACACTGTGACCAGCGCTTCGCCTCCAGCGCGCCGGATGGCCTGCGCCACCTCCTGCAACTTCTCTCGCCGCCGGCCCGCCACCGCGACCTTCGCGCCTTCCCGCGCCAGCGCCAGCGCGATCGCGCGTCCTATGCCCGTCCCCGCGCCTGTAACAATCGCTGCTTTGCCTGCCAGCCGTGTCACGGAATCCCCCTAACCTGCGTCTAACCGGTGTACCATGGCAGGCAATATGGTACGCCACTTTCTGGCCTGCCACCCGAGCTAGAGCGCAACATCGGCCTGTCAGTGGCAGAGCTGTAGCGCACCACAAGAATTTCAGGGCCTCACTATGCGAATCGGCATCACCGGCTATCCTACATACGGCGGCTCCGGCGTCGTTGCAACCGAACTTGGCCAGGAGCTTGCCGCCCGCGGGCACGACGTCCATTTTATTACCTATGCCCCGCCCATTCGCATGAATCAAAATGATCCCCACATTCATTTTCACCAGGCCGCCGTAGTCTCCTATCCGCTGTTCGATCATTCGCCTTACACCCTCTCCCTCGCCACGGAAATGCTCGAGGTCTTCGAGAAAGAATCGCTTGACCTCCTTCACGTTCACTATGCCATTCCCCACTCCGTCAGCGCCTTGCTGGCACGTTCCATGGCCGCTCCGCGCCGTCTTCCGTTCATCACCACTCTTCATGGCACTGACATCACCCTCGTGGGCAACAACCGCAGTTTCCTTCCCATCACCCGCTATTCCATTGAACAGAGCGACGGCGTCACCTCGATTTCGCGATATTTGCTCGATCGCACCCTGAAGGATTTCGACATCAAGCGCCCCATCGAAGTGATCCCCAACTTCGTCAATTGTGATTTATATTTTCGTCAGTCGGACCCGAAATTGCGCGCCGAGTGGGCGGCCAACGGTGAGGCCATCCTGATGCACCTCTCCAATTTCCGCCCCGTTAAACGGATCCTCGATGCCGTCGAGATCTTTGCCTTGGTTCGGGAAAAAATGCCCGCCAAACTCGTCATGATCGGCGATGGCCCAGATCGCGGCCCTGCGGAAGACTTGGCGCGCACCAGAAGCGTGGAGAAGGATGTGATCTTCCTCGGCAAGCAAAACGGCGTGCAAGCCAAGCTAAGCCAAGCCGATCTATTTCTCTTGCCTTCTCAGTTGGAATCGTTTGGGCTGGCTGCGCTGGAAGCCATGGCCTGCGAAGTGCCTGTCATCGCCACAAATGTCGGCGGCGTTCCGGAAGTCGTCGAACATGGCGTTGACGGCTACCTTGTGGAACCGGGCGACGTGAAACTTGCCGCGAAGTACGCGATTGATTTGCTTTCGCGCGCCGACCGCGGCCGCGAAGTTGGCCAACTCGCCCGCGCCCACGCCAAGAAGAAATTTTGCGCCAACGACGTGATCCCCATGTACGAGCGCTATTACGAACAGGTTCTAGCCCAGCAGCGCTCAACGGCGCGCGCCTAACCTGGCATCTTCCTCCGCCAGCCTCTTCACGTGCCGAAACACCCGTCCATGGACTTGGTGAATGATTTCATCCGTCCACAATCGCCAGTAAGCGCCAGGCCACATGCGATTCTCATACGTTGTCCATCCATCGAGCCTGGTCCGTCCACCAGGCAGCGCCGTCAAATAAAAATCCGCCCGTTCCGGCTTGAAATCGTGATCTTCCAGATGCCGCACCTGGATATCGCCATAGGGCGACCACTCTTTCATCAATGGCGGCTCTTCCAACACTCCAAAGGCAAAGTGTTTCCCTTGGTCCCACGCAAGAATCGGCTCGCGAAAAGCTCCGGTGGAAAAAATGCACTGACGATCCGCGCCAAGCCCCGACCCAACGGTGCGCGCTTCTAATGGATACGACATTCCCAGGCGGAACACCCAGTGCACCGGCTCATCGATTCGTGGGAACACGACGATTCGCCGCCACACCGCTTCCGGCGGCGCTGCAATTTCAATCGACGTGTGCACCTTGAATCGCGGTGTTGTCGCAGGCGCCCAAAATTCGGCTCCCGCCAGCAGAGGAATTACCAGCAACAAACTGAGCATCGTGTGCGGTTGCGGCTGCAGGTATCGTGCTTCCTGCATCTTAAACGCAAGATACGCGCCCAGTAGCGCGAGAGGCAACGCAATCGGCGCAGCCATCGCGACACAGAAGATACCCTCAATCGCAATCCCGACAAGCATCAAGCCAGCCAAAAACACACTCGCCAGTGCGACGGAGCAACATTCTCCAAAACTTCTTGGCGCACGATAGCAATAGAGCCAAGCCCCCAGGTAGCCCATAAAGAATGGAATCGCCAAAAATAGGGTGAACCCGTACCCGCCGAGCAGGCTAATCGAGAACCAGCTCAAAACGGAGCCAAATATAGCGCCTGCCAACGCACCGAGCATTGCGCTGCCCCACCTTGAATTCGGCAAATAGGTCTCCAGAACGCCCCAGCCCCCTTTGGCCGACATTTCCTGGTCTGCGCGACTCGGCAACAAACACAGAAGCAGAAAGAAAACTACGTTCACGGCGGGAATGAAAAACAGAAAGACAAACCGGCTCGGCATGCCCGCGTCGCGCAAGCGCTTCACCGTCATCGCAATGCCCACCCAGATAAAAGGTACCGCCACTGCCGCCATCGTTAGGAGAAACCGTTTCTCGTCGCTGCTGAGAGGATAAGGCCGGTTCAACACGCTCAGAGGAATCATGTAATTCATCAGTCCCCATCTTTGGCGGTATATTTGCAACGCCAGTGCGCGATCGATGTTGTGTTTGATAAGCGTGCCGCTGATCCCTGTGAGGACGTATGCCGAGCGACCTACTCGGCCCTGAAACGTGAACAAATCCTGGATCTTCATGGCCTCGCCCTCCTCCCTGCAGGGAGCCTCAATTCCGTTTGAAGCCGCACACCGCTGAGTCCGCTGCTGCGCAACTCCGCTGCGTGGCCACCCAACGGTACGCCACATGCCAAAGCGGCATCATTCCGGGAATTTTCGCCAACCAAGCCAATGGTTGAGCCCACCAGATCTCGCGGGTCATCGCCACAACTGCGTCTGCTCCGCCAAATTGCGTTCCATCGGAGAGCAGGAATCGCAGCTCACGCAAAACCTCTTCACCAGACAAGCCTAGAAGCGCCCACACTCGCGGATCCTGTAGCGGTGCTACCGCGAAGCCTCGCCGCCGCAGCACCGGAGCCAGCCAGCGCGCGATCCGCGTGCAGAAGCGGCATTGCGCATCAAAGAACAGCCACCCCTGCGCGTGCCGTCCTTTTCCGTCGGTGTACTCGCTAGCCAGTGAAATCATGTCCCGTCCTCGTTGTTCTCCCGCTGTTGGCGCTTTCCTCTTTTTCCGTCTTCTCTCGCTTCTCCGTGGGCTCTGGGTCCGCGGTGGTAAAGCTTCTGTTTTTGACCTCACTTTAACCCACTTTCTTCTTCGCGCTCCCCAACAACGTGATCACCTTCCCTCGCAGTTTCCCCACGCCTTTCAGCGCTCCCGTCGGCATTCGCAGCACTTCCTCAAACAGCCCACTCATCGTCGTCAAGAATTCCAGCATGCTTTCCAGCCGCTCCCTGGTGTGCGCGTCCCCCTGCCCACCCGTCTTCACTTCCTGCACGCATTCATTCAAAACGCGCAACGTCGGATCGATCTCCCGACGTTTTCTCTCCTCCGAGACCGTCCGGAAGATCTCCCAAACGTCCTTGGTCGTCTCAAAGTGGTCTCGCCGGTCCCCCAGCACATGCACAACCCGCACGATTCCCCAGCCCTGCAATTCACGAAGGCTGGTGCTCACGTTCGATCGCGCCACCGAAAGCGTCTCGGATATCACATCGGCTGGCAGCGGCTTCGGCGACAGGAACAGCAGCGCATGCACCTGCGCCACGGTACGATTGATCCCCCACTTCGTCCCCATCTCGCCCCAGTGCAGGATAAATTTCTGCGCCACCGGCGTCAGCGTTGTCTGCGTCTCTCTAGGTTGTTCGCTCACGTGCTTCCTCCAGGCTTTTCTGTATTTGCTCTTTCGATTTCGCTTTCACTACTGCTTCGCGCACTCTTCGGACGAGGTCCCGCGCAGCTTCCGGCCACGTGGGAAATCCAAGCGGAAAGCCATGCGCCCCAAGTCTTCCGGGAATCACGCGCCGGCTTTTGAGCAACCATTCCGACTCGCTGCGCTGGACCAACGTGGCCCCACCCAACATCCACTCGTACTCAGGAAGCGCAAACCCAATTCCCCACGCTTCGCGTATCGCTCGCATGAAATCCCTGTTGGGCAGCGGCGCGGGCGCGGTGACGTTCACCACGCCCTCCATCTCCTCAGGCTCAATCAGGTAATCCACCGCCCGCGCAAAATCCTGGTCGTGAATCCAGGACATGTACTGCTTCCGGTTACCCGCTGCACCGCCTAAACAAACGCGAACCAGCCGCAAAGACTGGCCGAAAATGCCGCTGGCATCGGGACTCATCACCATCCCTCCGCGTGGGGCTACCTTTCGCGTCCGCGGTGCTGCCCCAAAAAAACTGGCTTCCCACTGCGTGGCCACGTCGATACTGAATTTCCAGCTCGCCGGAGCTTGGGCTTCCCTTTCGCCAATCTCCCCCGAAACCTCGTCCATGGCGCGATCGAAGCTGTGTCGGTAGATCGTCGCGGTACTCGCGTTCAGCCACACCTTAGGCGGGTGCGCAAGCCCACGAATCGCTTTTGCGAGAACCTGCGTCGAGAGCACCCGCGAATCCAGGATTTCGCGCCGGTTTCTCGACTTGTAGCGGCAGTTTACGCTGCGCCCGGCGAGATTAATCAAGACGTCCGCGCCCTCCAGAGCACTGCTCCACTCGCCGAGCGTTTCCCCGTCCCATGCCAGCGTCCGCCAAGGAACCCAGTCCTGCGTAGGGCCCGATGGGTTGCGCGTCAGAATCTGGCCTAGCTGTCCGGTTCCTCCGGGAATCGCGATGCGGAGCGCCTTCGTGGTGGTTACCATTCAGCCTCCTCTCGCTTGGCCGGATCCAGCAGTCGTATCAGTTCATTCTGTTTGTACAGACAATACAGCAATGACAAACGCCTGTCAAGCTTTCCACCCACCGCTTAATTTCGGGATTCCCTGCTAGAACACGCTGACTTCCGGCAGGGCCGGTACCAGTTCCGGAACGTCAATCCGAATCGTGGTTCCCTGCCCTTCGTGACTCTCGATTTCCAGGCGGAAATCGGTTCCGTACAAAACACGCAAACGTTCGCGCACGTTACTCAATCCAATTCCCTCGACGTAAACGTGCGGCAGTTTCTCTTCGGAAATGCCCACACCGTTGTCCGCGATCTCAATGTGCAGCCGCCCATCGCGATTCGACGTCCGCAGGTGGATTTGTCCGCCCTCAAGTTTCGGCGCCAAGCCGTGCTTCAGGCTGTTTTCCACAATCGGCTGCAGCAACATGCTGGGAATGAACGTATCCAGCGTATCGACATCGATCTCCTTCACGATGTCCAGGCTGTCCTGGCCGAAGCGCGCCACCTCGATATCCAGGTAATCGTCGATGAAGGATAATTCCTCCCGCAGCGGCACAAATGTCTCGTGCTTCCGCAGCAGCCGCCGCAAGATGTTGCTGAGCTTCAGCACCACGCCGCGCGCGGTGTCGGGATCCAAGCGAATCAGCGCCGTCACGGTATTCAGTGTATTAAACAAAAAGTGCGGATTGATCTGGCTGGCAAGCGCATCCATCCTGGCGCGCAAAAGCAGTTGCTGGTGCCGCTCCAAGTTCATCTCAATGCGCGTGTTGTTCCAGATTTTCAGTGGCGCCGCCACAGACATCAGGGTTCCGATCACCACGATCGGGAGCTGCCAGTTCCACCCCGGATCGATCGCGAACAGCCACTTCGGCTTGGTGGCAATCACCAGCGCCACGCGGCCAACCTCCAACCCCACACAAGTCATCAGCGGCAGCATCTCCCAAAGAAATTCCCGTTCGCTCACGAATCGCATGATGGCTTTAGGAATGTTCAAGAACGTGAATGGCCCGAAGTTCCACAAATCCTCTTTGTCCGGAATCAACTGGCGGATTAATCCGCCCAGCAGTCCTGCGGTCGCCGCGGCCGGCATCGCCAGCCATTCGTGGGCCATCAGCGCGGGAATAGTCGCAATCGCGCCCCCCAGTGGACCCACCACGCGGCCCCCAAGCAGTCCCATCAGGAACGCCCCCTCCAACGACAAGTCCGCGAACCGGTAAGCGGGGCTCACCAGCCGCAACGTGACGCCGACGATCAAGGGTGGCGTCATAAACAGCATCAGTTTCAATTTTTGGTCGGAATCGCGCTCTTCGGTAAACAGCACCCGCCGGAACGTGTTCCACCGCGCCAACAACGCGGCGATGGACGACGCCACGCCCACTTTCAGCAGCAGTGTGAACAATATCTCCTGAAGTGTGGGTGAGGTTTCCATGTACTTGGGCGGTCTCGTTTACGCTAGCCAAACGCTGCCTTATTGTAAAGAACTCCCTCTGCCGCAATTGCCCACACCCTGTGGCAGCCGCGATTGCCGCGCCGCCTCCCTGCTATACTGGACCATTCTTATGAACACGAAATCATCCGCAAGCAAGACCAGGCGTTCTCCCCGGCAAGCTGTACAAGAGATTGCGCACGCAGTTCTCCCAACGCGCTACGGTTCATTCACAATCTACGGTTTCAAGGGAACGGGCCCCCGGGAAGAAGCCGTCGCGCTCGTCCGTGGCAATCTGCACGGCCACAAAGCGCCGCTGGTGCGCGTGCACTCGCAATGCCTTACCGGCGACGTGCTTACATCTTTGCGTTGCGACTGTCGTGCTCAGCTCGAGCTGTCGCTCAAAAAAATCGCCCAAGCTCCTTCGGGAATCCTCTTATATCTTCCGCAAGAGGGCCGCGGCATTGGCCTGATGAACAAACTCCGCGCCTACCAGCTTCAGGATGGCGGCATGGATACCGTCGAGGCCAACGAGTCATTGGGGTTTGCCGCCGACGCGCGAGAGTACGAATTTCCTGCCAAAATCCTGAAGAAGCTCGGGGCTCGGCGCATCCGCCTGCTCTCCAATAATCCCGATAAGGTTCGGCAACTCGAATCCGCCGGAATCCACGTGGCGCAGCTCGTGCCCTGCCAGCCGCGCATTTCCAGGATTTCTCGCCGCTACCTGGAAACCAAAAAGCATAAGATGGGCCATCTGCTTCAGGGCGTCTGAGCTCGATCTATTCTCCTACAGGAGATTTTTATGACACCGGTAATCCATCAGCGCGTGCGCTTCCGCACGTCTCCTCGCGCTCTGTTCGATCTTTATCTCGATTCGCGGCGCCATTCTCTTTCCACCGGCGCACCCGCTACGATCAGCCGCAAGGCCGGCGGAAAGTTCAAAGCATTTGGAAGACAGCTCGAAGGCAAAAATCTCTTGATCGTTCCGGGCAAGCAGATCGTGCAACTTTGGCGGGCAACTCACTGGAAGAAGGCGGACTGGTCAATCTTGATTTTAACGTTCACGGCTGTCGCAGGCGGCGCCCAGGTTGATGTCGTCCACGTTGGCGTCCCCGCGTATGACCACAAGGGCGTGAGTGAGGGCTGGCCGCAATATTATTGGCACCCCTGGAAGAAATACCTCCGCAAATCCGCCAAGAAATAGTTCGCCGGCCGCATCTTGTCGTTTGGCACCGAGTTTGCGGAGTGAGGAATCTCTCCGGACTTTTTTTTCTACCCCCCACCAACGAACTGCACAATTTCCAGTTTGTCCCCGCTAGCCACGCGGGTCTGTTCCCACTTCGTCTTCGCCAGAATCTGCAAGTTATATTCAATCGCCACGCGTCCCGCATTCAGCCCCAGCTGTTCCAGCAGCTCTCGCACCGTCGTGCCCGCCGCCGTCTCGCGGCTTTCCCCATTCACCTGAATCACAATTCCTTTGGTCATGGCCTGCTCACCGCTCCCAATTCACACTGTAGGCACTTTCGATTTCGCGCGCAACGCAAACCGCAAGTGCCCTTCTCCATCTTGCTTCACCGCGCGAATCGCCAGCGTCGCTTCCCCACCGCCAATTTTCGGAATTTCAAATTCGATCTGCGCCTGGCCGGATGCTCCTGTCTCAGCCGCATAAACGCGCGGTTCCACGCTGCCCTCGATTTGCGCTTCCACCTTGGCGCCCGCTGCCGCCTCGCCATTTTCTTCGTTCACGGATATCTGCAACGCAGCACGCTTTCCCGTCAGCCACGATTTCGCATTTGTCAGTTCCACGCTCAGCTTCCTCCTCACTTCGGCCATGGCAGGTGGTTCAGGCAAAATGGCCACCGCTTCTCCGGCGGGCCCTTCCACGCGCGGAATGCTCAGTTGAACCACCCCGGCACGCATTTCCTGCAAAACCGTGCGATGTTGCTCATCGAGCCGCAACTTCAGCGCTTGTTCGCGGTCGCCATCCAGCGGCAGCAGATCAAAGTAACTGTTTGTGCGCCGGTGCAACACGCGTCCGCGGTAGTAGACCGTCGTATCGATCAGGGCGTGCGACGCGCCGCGATCTTCCGTCTGCACGTGATAGACGATCGCTCCCAGCGTCACATTTGTGTTGTGCCCGAATACCATTCTTCCGTCCGTCCCCATGCCAGCCGTGGCGCTGCCTGGCCAACGGCTCTTCCGCTTTTTCACCGGAACATTTGACCCGGTGGCTCCTGAATCGCTATTATAACCCTTCGACCATGACGCCTTCCGGCCTACATTCGTACGTTCCCCTTCTAATACACCTGATCGTGGCGGGAATTCTTGCTGGCGCGCTTATCACTGTCTCCACGGTGATCGGCTATCGGCGCCCTAACAAGGCTAAGCAGCAGCCCTACGAGTGCGGCATCACGCCCACGGGCGACGCGCGGGAACCGTTCCCCGTAAAGTTTTATCTGGTGGCAATGGTATTCATCCTTTTCGATGTCGAAGCCATTTTTCTTTACCCCTGGGCTTACATTTTCAAGGATTTAGCTCGCAACGTACAGACGCGGTGGTTTGGCTTCATAGAAATGATGATGTATGTGGCCATTCTCCTGGTCGGTTACATCTATCTCTGGAAGAAGGGCGCGCTCGACTGGAACAAATCGCAGAAATAGCGCCAGCCCCTCAAGGACCTTAGTAACGTGACGCAGCTTGTCGATGCAAAAGCTAATCTTGTAGTCGAACAACTTCGCAATTGGAACGCGAAGGCGGTCTCGCAGGTCATCGAGTTTCACGGCCAAACCACCCTCGTTGTGCCCAAGGACCTTCTGCGGGACACCGCCCTGCAGTGCAGAGACAACCCAGCCCTGAACTTCAATCTATTGAGCGATGTCACCTGCGTGGACCGCTTTCCCTTCGAACCGCGCTTTGAATTGAACTACCAGCTGGTTTCCATCCCTCGCACCGCTCGCATTTCCCTGCGCGCCAGCGTGTCCGTCCAGCATCCAGTGGTCGAGTCACTCATGCCCGTGTGGCCTGGGGCCAACTGGCTGGAGCGCGAAGTCTTCGATCTTTTTGGCATTCACTTTGAAGGACATACCGATCTCCGCCGCCTGCTCTTGCCCGAGGGATTTGTTGGTTTTCCCCTTCGCCGGGATTTCCCGACGGAGGGTCAGCGCTAATTTCCGCCGCGCGGGTTGAATCTCATGACTACTACGGTTGAAACAACACTCGGCACCTCCAAGACGATGGTCCTCAACATGGGACCTCAGCACCCTTCCACGCATGGGGTGCTGCGCGTTTTGATGGAACTGGACGGCGAGAATGTCGTTACCTCCGATCCTGATATCGGCTATCTGCACACCGGCATCGAGAAGAGCTGTGAAGACAAAACCTATTCCCAAGCGATTACGCTCACCGATCGCATGGATTACCTGAACCCGCTGGGAAATAACCTTGCTTATTGTCTGGCCGTCGAAAAGCTTCTCGGCCTGGAAGTGCCCAAACGCGTGCAATACATCCGCGTGATGCTGGTCGAATTGCAGCGCATCTCGTCGCACCTGGTTTGGCTGGGCACGCACGCCCTCGACATGGGCGCAATGTCAGTGATGCTCTATTGCTTCCGTGAGCGCGAAGAAATTCTGAAAATCTTCGAGCGCTTCGCTGGGCAGCGCATGATGACGAGTTTCATCCGCATCGGCGGACTGGCGCTGGAACCTCCGGCAGGCTGGCGCGATATGGTCAAGCGCTTTCTGGACATGATGCCGCCGCGCGTCGACGAGTATGAAGGGCTGCTCACCGAAAACCGCATCTGGCAAGGGCGTCTGCAGGGCATCGGTTACCTGCCACCCGAGCAACTCATCGCTCTCAGCACCACCGGGCCGGGACTTCGCGCGGCGGGCGTGGCCTTCGACAATCGGAAGGCGTTCCCCTATTCCTCGTACGAGGAGTTCGAGTTCAATGTGCCCACACGCACTGAATCCGACTGCTTCGCCCGGTACATGGTGCGTGTGGCGGAGTTGCGCGAGAGCCTGAAGATTGTCCGCCAAGCCATGGACAAAATCACCGATCAGGGTCCGTTCAAAGCCGAGGCTCCGGGAATTATTCCGCCGCCACGCGAAAAGATGAAAACGGAGATGGAAGCCCTCATCTACCATTTCAAGATTTTCACTGAGGGCTTTTCTCCGCCGCCGGGCGAAGTTTACGTGGCCGTTGAATCGCCGCGTGGCGAACTCGGCTGCTTCGTCGCCAGTGACGGTTCTGCGAAGCCGTTGCGCGTGCATTTCCGCGCGCCCTCATTCGTCAATCTGCAGGCTCTGCCATTCATGATCAAGGGCCAGTTGATCGCTGACGTCGTTGCCTGCATTGGTACAATCGACATCGTCCTTGGAGATGTGGACAGATAAGCCTATGGAACTTTCCCCCAAACTCGCTGCGAAATTTGAAAAGCTGCAGACCGCCTATCCGGTCAAGCGCAGCGCGCTGATCCCCATGCTGATGTACGCGCAGGACGAGTATGGGTACATTACCGACGCCCTGATTCAGGAAATAGCGCGCCGCCTCGAGCTGCATCCCGTGCAAGTGGAAGAAACCCTGGAGTATTACTCCATGCTGCACCGCAAGCCCATTGGTAAGCACCATGTTCAGGTTTGCACCAACGTGGCGTGCATGCTACGCGGAGGCACGGAACTCCTCGAGCACGCCAAAAAGCGCCTGGAAATTGGGAATCGCGAAACCACGCAGGATGGCGTGTTCTCCCTGGAAGAAGTCGAGTGTATCGGCGCCTGCACCGGCGCACCCGCCATGCAGGTGAACTACGACTTCCACGAGAACGTCACCACGCGCAATTTTGATCGCCTCATTGAAGAGCTCGACAAGGGCCAGCGCCCCGCTCCCGTACCCGTCACTTCCGGCGCGCTTCACGAGCGCAATCAGCTCGAGACTCCGCTCATCAGCAAGCGCTTCGGTATCCCGGATTCCCGCAAGATTGACGTTGCCATTCAACTCGGCGCCTATCAGGCCCTGGATAAGGCCCTCAAGCAGTTCACGCCGGAGCAGCTCATCGACGAAGTGAAGAAATCCAATTTGCGCGGCCGCGGCGGCGCAGGATTTTCTACCGGCATGAAATGGTCTTTCGTGCCCAAGAACTCACCGAAGCCCAAATACGTAATCTGCAATGCCGACGAGTCAGAACCCGGCACCTGCAAGGATCGCCCGCTGATGGAAATGGATCCCCACCAGTTGATTGAAGGGATCGTCATCGCGGGCCGCGCCATCGATGCGCATCGCGGTTTCATCTATATTCGCGGCGAATATCGCTACGTTCTCGATATCGTCGAAACCGCCATCGAGGAAGCCTACTCCCGCGGCTATCTGGGCAAGAACATTCTCGGCTCCGGCTTTGATTTCGATCTCCTCATTCACACTGGCGCGGGCGCCTACGAGTGCGGAGAAGAATCCGCTCTGATGGAATCGCTGGAAGGCAAGCGCGGAAACCCTCGCATCAAGCCTCCATTCCCTGCCGTAGTGGGTCTGTATGGCTGCCCCACCATCATCAACAATGTCGAAACGCTCAGCGCCGTGCCGGCCATCATTCTGGAAGGCGGCGAGGCTTACGCCAATCGCGGCACACCGAGAAATGGCGGCACGCGCCTGCTTTGCGTGTCGGGTCATGTGAACAAGCCCGGCATCTACGAAATTCCGCTAGGCATGAACATGAAAAAGTTTCTGGAGGAAGTCGCTGGCGGCGTTCGTGGTGGAAAGAAGCTTAAGGCCATCATTCCCGGCGGAAGCTCCTGTCCGGTGTTCAAGGCCGACGAAATCGATATCGCCATGGACTATGACACCGTGGCCAAGGCCGGCTCGATGCTCGGCTCCGGAGGCATGGTTGTCATGGACGAAGATACCTGCATGGTCGACATGGCTCGCCGCATCATGCACTTCTACGCTCACGAATCCTGCGGCTGGTGCATTCCCTGCCGCGAAGGAACCGCCTGGCTGCAAAAGACGCTGGACCGTTTCCACGCGGGCTATGGCAGGCCGGAAGACATCGGCCTTATCGGCGACCTTGCGTCGAACATGCTCGGCCGCACATTCTGCCCGCTGGGCGACGCCGCGGCCATGCCCACCATCAGCATCGTGAAAAAGTTCCGTAACGAATTTGAAGATCACTTGCAGGGGCGTTGTGCTTACAAATCCGCTGAAGCTTTGATCGGTTCGCGGTAGACTCACATGGCAGAAACCAAGCTCATCAATATGAAAATTGACGACCGCGACGTTCAGGTGCCCGCCGGAACGCTGGTGATCGAAGCGACGCGGCGTCTCGGTATCGAAGTTCCTTCGTTCTGTTACTACCCCGGATTGGCGCTCCAGGCCGCGTGCCGCATGTGTCTGGTGGAAGTGGAGAAAATGCCCAAGCTGCAGACCGCGTGCACGCTGGTCGCCGGCGAAGGCATGGTGGTGCGCACCAATACGCAACCGGTCCGCGATGCTCGCAAGTTCATGCTGGAGTTCCTGCTGTCGAATCACCCGCTGGATTGCCCGGTCTGCGATAAGGGCGGCGAGTGCGAATTGCAGGACATGGTATTTCGTTACGGAGTCGATTCCAGCCGCTTCACGGAAGAAAAAATCCACCGGCCGGAAGAGAAATGGTCTGACCTGGTTTATTACGACGCGCCGCGCTGCATCCTGTGCTATCGATGCGTGCGCGTCTGCGACGAAGGCATGGATGTTAAGGCCCTCGGCGTGGGCATGCGTGGGGCGCACTCCATCATCATTCCGAATGAAGGCGATCATCTCGATTGCGAAGAATGCGGCATGTGCATCGATATTTGCCCCGTCGGCGCGCTCACCAGCGGCACCTATCGCTACAAGACGCGGCCATGGGAGATGACCTATGTCTCCACAATTTGCACGCATTGTTCCAACGGATGCAAGATCACTCTCAGCGTGCGCAATCACGAAATCATGCGCGCCAATAATCGCGACCTTTCCGGCATTAACAAGGAATTCCTGTGCGTGAAGGGCCGCTTCGGATTTGATTTCGCGACGCATCCGGAGCGCCTCAAGCAGCCGCTGCTGCGCAAAGAGGGCAAACTCTATCCCGTTTCCTGGGAAGAAGCCGCACAAGCCGCCGCACAGCGATTGAACGAGATTCACGGCGCATATGGCCCCGATGCTGTCGGCTTTATCGGGTCCAACCGCACCTCGAACGAAGAGAATTACCTGCTCCAGCGGCTGGCGCGCGTCACGTTTGGAACCAACAACGTCGATCATCACCGCACCGCGGATTACACCGGCCTCGTTACGGCACTCGGTGATCGCGCCGCGGACTCCTCGCTGACCATGGAGCAGCTCTACCAATCGAGGGCTGTCCTGTTGATTGGCAACGATCCGACGAATCAGAATCCGTTCGTAGCGTGGCAGATTCGCACCGGAATTCGCCATCACGGCACCAAACTGTTCATCGTGAATTCGCGCGACATCAAGCTGAAGGACAAGGCTCACCAATTTGTGGGTGTTCCCTCCGGTCAGGAAGCCGCCGCGGTTCGCTGGCTCGCGACCGGTGAAGGACGATTCCCGCAAGAATTAACCGAACAGCTCGCCGCGCTCAAGTCCGCGCTCGCAAACGAAAGCGACGTCGCAATCGTTTTCGGCTCCGAAATTGTCGGAGCGGCGATCGCAGATCTGGTCGCGTTTGGCTCCTCGATGCAAAACGGCCGGACTCGCTACATGATTCTCGGCGACTACGCCAACTCGCGTGGCGCAGCGGATATGGGTGTGCTCCCCGACCGGCTGCCGGGCTATGCGTATCTCGACAACAAGGCCGCCGCGGAAATCATGGAAAGGCATTGGGGTGCGAAGCCGCCCGCGAAGCCTGGCCTTACCACTCCGCAAATGGTGGAAGCCGCGCAAGCGGGAAGCCTGAAGGCGCTGTATGTCGTGGGTGCCAATCCCTTCGCGCATTTCGGCAAGCCAGGAGCAGGCCGCGGCAGTTTGCAGCTCTTAATCGTTCAGGAAATGTTTCTGACCGAAACCGCGCAGCTCGCCGATATTGTTTTTCCTGCAGCCTCAGCCTACGAAAAAGAGGGCACCGTCACGAACACATCGGGCGAAGTACAACTGCTGCGCAAGGGTGCTGAAGTGATGGGCACGCGCTCGGATTTCGAGCTGCTGCGAATCTTGTCACACCAACTCGAGCGCCTCGGCCTCGGCAAGGCTCTCCATTTCAAGGATCCCTTCGTGGTTCTGGACGAAATACGAAAGACCGTCTCCGGCTATAATCTCCATCCGGCGGAACTGCTCACCGGTGGCGCCGAACCAACGAAGCTGCACTTCACCAACAATGGTCACGCACCCTACGACGTTCCCGTTCAACTCATTCGCGCCGCCAACGATTCCCTTTTCACCAGCGGCTCTCTCACCCGTTTTTGCACCATGATGCATTCTCTGCCGGAGGCGGAAGCCAAACCGTGAGCGAATTCCTGCACCAGTACGCGTTCCTCATCGTTCCGATCATCAAGATCGCTATTCTCGTCTTCGTGGTGCTCACCGTGGATGCCTACCTTACCTGGCTGGAGCGCAAAGTGATCGCGCACATCCAGGCGCGATGGGGACCGCACCGCGTCGGACCTCATGGCCTGATGCAACCCCTGGCCGACGGATTGAAGTTCATCTTCAAGGAAGATCCCATGCCGGCTAACGTGGACAAGCCGGCCTACTTCATCGCTCCGTTCGTGGCCTTGATGCTGGCGCTGACATCTCTGGCGGTAATTCCGTTTGGCCCGCAGAAGTTCACGCTCTGGGGATACCAATCGTCTCTCGGCATCGCGGACGTAAACATCAGCTTGCTGGTGCTGTTCGCCATCACCGCGCTGGGCGTATATGGCGTTGCGCTCGCTGGTTGGGCTTCCAACAATAAGTATTCCCTGCTCGGCGGCCTGCGCAGTTCTGCCCAGATGATCAGCTACGAACTGGCGCTGACGCTATCCGTGGTTGGCGTCCTGCTAGTTGCCGGCAGCTTCAGCCTCCGCGAGATTGTCGAGCAGCAGGGCACTTCAAACCTTGGTTTCCTCAGTTGGAACCTTTTCGGCTTTGGCAATGGGGTGGGCTTCACACAAATCATTGGATTTTCCTGCTTCTTCATCGCGGCCATTGCGGAAACGAACCGCGTGCCATTCGATTTGCCGGAAGCTGAATCGGAACTGGTCGCGGGGTTCCACACCGAATACGCCAGCATGAAGTTCGCCATGTTTTTCATCGGCGAATATACCAGCATGATCGCCGTCTCCTGCCTGGCCACCATTCTCTTCTTTGGCGGCTGGCTATCGCCCTTCCCCGCTTCCTGGACGTTCACAGACTACGTGCCGTCGCTGCTCTTGATTCCCTTCGGCCTGTGGGTGATTTACGATGGCATCCACTACGAGAATGTTTTGGGACGCATCGTGTTGCCCGGAATTGGAACGGTCCTCACGGCAGTTGGCGCTGCGCTGATCCTCTTTCCGCCTGCGAACCAACTCCTGCAAGGTCTCTTCTGGTTTGTCATCAAGGTGTTTATCTTCCTGTTCGTCTACATCTGGATGCGCGGCACGCTGCCACGTTTCCGCTACGACCAACTAATGGGTTTTGGCTGGAAGTTCCTGTTGCCGGTATCCATCGCGAACGTCGTTCTCACGAGCGCCGTGATTCTGTGGAGAATGCACTAATGAACGCGTCACTGGCGATTTTCTTCGTTCTCGCTGCCGTTGCGGTTGCTGCCGCGATCAGCCTGATTTTGCAGCGCCATCCGATTCACAGCGCGCTCTCGCTGATCGTCGTCATGGTCGCATTAGCCGGCCTCTACCTCCTCATGGGAGCCGAGTTCGTGGCCGCCGTTCAGATCATCGTCTATGGCGGCGCCATCATGGTTCTCTTTGTCTTCGTCATCATGCTGCTGAACGCCGGTGAAGAAGAGCACACCAACTTTTCGAGGCTGGCCGCCTACGCGGGCATTCCGATGGCTGTTGCGGTCGCCGGATTGATCGCCGCGGCCATTGCGCGTTCGACGCTGCCTCCAGCACAAGACCCCACGGCACTCACTTCCACCAAGTCGCTCTCCATGCTTCTTTTCCAGGATTTCGTATATCCCTTCGAACTTACATCCTTTTTGATTCTGGTGGCTATCCTCGGCGCGATCGTCCTCGCTCAGCGGGAGGGCAACTAGCATGATCCCCACCAACTACTACCTGATTCTGAGCGCGATTCTGTTTGGACTGGGAATCGTGGCGTTCATTTTCAAACGCAACATCATCACCATCTTCATGGCCATCGAATTGATGCTCAACGCCGTCAATCTGGCCTTCGTCGCTTTCAGCAAGGCCTTTGGAAAGTCCGACGGCGAAGTGTTTGTGCTCTTTGTAATCGTGGTGGCAGCTGCGGAAGCGGCTGTCGGTCTTGGCATCATCATTCTGACGGCGCGCAATCGGCGTTCGCTCAACGTCGAGCGCGTGGATCTTCTCAAACTCTAATGCGCCTCATACTCGACTATCTGTGGATCATTCCGCTGCTGCCTCTCCTGGGCTCGGCCATCAACGGTATTTTTGGGTGGAACTGGCCCAAGAGCACCGTTAACGCCGTGGCTCTGGGTTCCACGGGCCTGTCGTTCCTCTGTGCCATTGAGGCCGTCCGCGAATTCCTCGATTATTTCGCCCAGTACCATCAGCCATTCACGAAGCACTTCGTCGACTGGATCGTTGCCTATAAAGACCTGACCATTGGCCTCGATCTGCAAATCGATCAACTGACCGTGGTGATGTTACTCGTCGTCACCGGCGTAGGCTTCGTCATCCACATTTACTCCACCGGTTATATGGCGCATGAAGAGGGCTACTTCCGCTTCTTTGCATACATGAATCTGTTCATGTTCTTCATGCTGATCCTGGTCCTCGCCGCCAACTACACTCTCCTCTTTGTGGGCTGGGAAGGCGTGGGTTTGTGCAGCTACTTGCTGATCGGCTTTTACTACCTGCGGCATTCAGCGGTACAAGCTGGGAAAAAAGCGTTCATCGTCAACCGCATTGGCGATTTCGGCTTCATGCTGGGCATGTTGCTATTGTTCCGCACATTCCACTCCCTGGACTTTCACACGGTTTTTGACGCCGCGTCGCAACCCGGCGTAGCGCACGAGAGCCTCGGGCAGTTTGGCATCCTGACGATTGCCTGCCTGTTGCTCTTCATGGGCGCCACGGGTAAGTCTGCGCAAATTCCTCTGTACGTTTGGCTCCCCGACGCCATGGAAGGCCCCACCCCGGTGAGCGCCTTGATTCACGCTGCCACCATGGTAACGGCCGGAGTTTACGTCGTGGCTCGCTCGCACGTCCTCTTCCTGCATTCCGAAACCGCCATGTACGTCGTGGCGATTGTGGGCTGCGCCACTGCCTTCTATGCCGCGACGATTGGCCTCGTTCAGTCCGACATCAAGAAGGTCCTTGCCTACTCCACCGTCAGCCAATTGGGCTACATGTTCCTCGGCTGCGGTGTTGGCGCCTTCAGCGCGGGCATCTTCCACTTGATGACCCACGCGTTCTTCAAAGCATTGCTGTTCCTCTCCGCCGGTAGCGTGATTCACGCCATGGGCGGCGAGCAGGACATGTGGCACATGGGCGGGCTGGCTTCCAAGATCAAAGTCACCTTCTGGTGCATGCTCTTCGGAACCATTGCGATTGCCGGATTCTTCCCCTTCGCGGCGTTCTTCTCCAAAGACGCCATCCTCTTCGCGGCATACAATTCGGAGCACGGCGGAAAGGCACTCTACGCCGTCGGGTTGCTCGCGGCCATTCTCACATCGTTCTATATGTTCCGTCTGGTCTGGCTCACGTTTTTCGGCAAGAGCCGCTATGACGAACATCATGTCCACGTTCACGAATCGCCCAAGAACATGACCGTGCCGCTGATGATCCTGGCATTGCTCTCGCTGACCGGCGGCTGGTTCGCCTTCCCTGCCCTGTGGGGCGGCAAAGATTATTTTTCGGATTTCTTGTCGCCAGTATTTGGCTCCGGTGAAATCGCCGGCGGCGAGGCGCTGCACTCGCTCGAACTCACTCTTTCTGGTGTAGCCATGGTTGCGGCTACGATCGGGTTGCTCGTGGCGTGGCGCATGTATTCAAAAGACGTGAAGCGCGCACCAGAGACGGGCTTGCACAAGTTTTTGTACAACAAGTACTACATTGATGAACTGTATCAAGCTGCAATCGTTAACCCGCTGATCTGGATTTCCCGCAACATCCTTTGGAAGGCCGCTGATGAAGGCACGATTGACGGCGCCGTGAATGGCATCGCTTATGGCGTCAGGGAAATTGGCGACGGGGTACGTCACGCGCAATCCGGCAATACCCGCAGCTACGCCGTGTGGGTTCTTATCGGAGCGGTTGTGGTCTTCGGCATCATTTTCTGGCCGATTCTCCACCCCGCCCTGTTCGGAGGAGTACGCTAATGGCCATGAGCGGAAACCTCCTCACCGTCCTTCTTTTCTTTCCGCTCGTTGGAGTCCTTGCGGTTCTGTTGCTACGCAAGGAAGACCATTTGTGGATCCGTCGCATCAGTCTGCTTGTTGGCGTGGTCGAATTTCTCCTGTCGTTCCTTCCCGTCTGGGCCATCTCGCCGGGCATGACGGGTTACAGGCTGGAAGTCTTCCACCAGTGGATTTCCACGCCTGCAATCAACTATCACCTGGGCGTTGACGGAATCAGCATTTTCCTCGTGCACCTGATTACCTTACTCACCCCCATCGGCATTCTGGCATCGTGGAACGACATCAAGCACCGCGTCAAAGAATTCCACATCATGCTGCTCCTCCTGGAAGTTGGCGTGATTGGCATCTTCCTCTCCCTCGATCTCTTCCTGTTCTTCCTCTTCTGGGAGTTCGGCCTGATTCCTTTGGCCTTCCTGATCGGCATTTGGGGCCATGAACGCCGACTCTACGCGGCCATCAAATTCATCGTGTACACCATGGGCGGCTCAATCTTCATGCTCCTTGGCATGATCTGGCTGTACAACAAGACCGGCACGTTCGATTTGCCCGCGTTGCAAGCCATGGTTCATAGTGGCGCCTTAATTCTCGCACCCGGCGCCGAAATGTGGCTGTTCTTGTCCTTTTTCGTTGCCTTTGCCATTAAAGTCCCGCTGTTCCCCTTTCACACTTGGCTGCCCGACGCGCATACCGAAGCTCCCACCGCAGGTTCGGTGGATTTGGCCGGCGTTCTGCTGAAGACCGGTGCCTACGGTCTGATCCGCGTTTGCCTGCCTCTGTTCCCGGATGCTGCGCGCCGCGCCGCGCCCTATGTCGCTGTTCTGGCCATTATCAGCATTATTTATGGCGCGCTCGTGGCCCTGGTGCAGCCGAATCTGAAGCGCCTGGTGGCCTACTCGTCGGTCAGCCACATGGGCTTCGTGGTTCTCGGAATCTTCGCGTTCACCAATGTGGCTCTGCAGGGCGCGGTGTTCCTGATGCTCGCCCACGGCATCTCAACCGGCGCCTTATTCCTGCTGGTCGGCATGCTGTACGAACGCCGGCACACCTTTGAAATTTCCGAGTTTGGTGGGCTGGTACAGCCGATGCCCCGTTACGCAGCCTTCTTCCTGTTTGCAGCGCTCTCTTCCCTCGGACTGCCGCTCTTGAATGGCTTCGTCGGCGAATTCCTGGTGCTCATCGGAACCTATCAGGCGCACTGGAAATGGGCTGCTTGGGCCGCGACCGGCGTGATTCTCTCAGCCTGCTATTTGCTGTGGGCCTACCAGCGCGTTTTTTTCGGCGAGATCACCAACGCGAAAAACCGCGATCTGCCTGATGTTAACCCGCGCGAAAAGTGGGTGCTCGTGGCCATGTGTTTCTTCATGATCTGGCTGGGCGTGCACACTCGATTCTTCACTCTTCGCTTCGCTGCATCCTGCCAGGAAATTCTCATGCAGATGAACCGAAACGTGATGCACGAAGTCACGCTCCCGGGCGTCGTGCATCCGGCCGGAATCGCTGTCCTCAACTCGACGGCAATCTCCATGAAGAGGCCTCGCTAATGATACCGCGCACCCCAGACATTCTTGGCGTCCTGCCAGAGCTGATTTGGTGCGGCTTCGGCGTCTTCCTGATGCTGTTGCAGCCGTTCCTGAACAATCGCCAGGCGCTCACATTTTTCGCCATGCTCGGCGCAGCACTCGGCACCCTCAGCACTTTCTTCGCCAACAGTGGAATCGGATTCGGCGGACTGGTCATGTTCGACACCTACAGCCTTTTTTTCCACTGGCTTGTCGGGCTGGTAAGCTTCCTCGTCATCTTGAGCGCTGATTCTTATCTGCAGCGTGAAGGGCTGGACCCGGCGGAGTTTTATGCGCTGATTCTGTTCGCGACCGCCGGTATGGGCGTGCTCGCGTCGGCCCAGGAACTGTTGACAGCATTTATCGGTCTGGAAATGTCGTCAATCTCCAGCTACATCCTGGCAGGCTACCGGCGCGACTCGATCAAGTCGAGTGAATCGGCCATGAAGTATTTTCTGCTGGGCTCGTTTGCCACCGCGTTTTTCCTTTACGGCATCGCCCTCGTCTATGGAGTGACTGGCTCGACCACTCTGGGCAAGCTCGCCGACGCCGATCCGTCCAGCACACTTTTGCACCTTGGTCTCACGCTGATTCTGGTAGGCCTGGGCTTCAAGGTGGCCGCCGCACCTTTCCAGGTTTGGACCCCGGACGTATACGAAGGCGCGCCGACGCCGGTTTCCGCGCTCTTCTCTGCCGGGCCGAAAGCCGCCGCTTTCGCGCTGCTATTGAGGATTTTTGCTACCGTGCATGCCGCTACCACGTACTGGTTCTGGGCATTCTGGATTCTGGCTGTGCTCACCATGTTTGTCGGAAATCTGGGGGCGGTCGTGCAGTCGAACATGAAGCGTCTGCTGGCCTACAGCTCCATCGCGCACGCGGGATACGTTCTCGTGGCCCTGGCTTCTGTAACGACGCTCACGGCCGATGAACGCCTCGGCCCTGTGGGCGCCTACGCGGCTGTACTTTTCTATCTCTTGAGCTATTCCCTGGTTTCCGTTGGCGCTTTCACGATTGTCTCCGAACTCGGCGGACGCGGCGAACGCTACTTGACCGTCGACGATCTTGCCGGACTTGCAACTCGCCAGCCCTTCACTGCGGCCGCTCTGGCAATCTTTCTATTGTCCTTGCTCGGACTTCCCATCACCGCCGGCTTCCTCGGGAAGCTGTACATCTTCACCGCTGCGCTCAATTCCAACCTTTACTGGCTGGCAGTTTTGATGGCCATTAACAGCACCATCGGCGCCTATTACTACATTCGTGTCATCGTCGTGATGTATATGCACGAGTACAAGGGGCCGTTGCCGGCCGATGCGCCTGCCGGACTCACGGCAACCGCCCTGATGGTGGTCGCGGTCACGGTGATCGCAACCATCTATCTCGGTTTGTGGCCCAATCAGATCTTGTCCCTGCTGACGTCGCAGAACCCTATGTTAACGGCTCGTTGAAGATTTTCCGCGGAATCGCTCGCAGTCCTACCAAATCCCCGGCGCCAGACGATACTTCACTCTTGCGGCGTACTCTTTGTAACCGGAGAGTCCTTCCCGCAGCATTTTGTCCTCAACAAGCGTGCGGCGCAGCAGAATCACAATCATGGGCACGCCGGCAATTATCGTGGCAGTCCACGAGCCGAGCGCCAGGCCGCCGAATGCAAGATACGGGACAGCTCCCAGGTAGCCGGGATGAGGTACGAATCGGTACGGCCCCGAGTCGATCACCACCTGACCGCGGTCCGTCTGCAACCGCACCGCGGAAGAAAAGAACCGGTTCACCAGCGTAGCCCAGGTCATGAACAGATATCCCAGAAACACGCAGACCAGAGCCGTAATCTGCAACCACGGGGCGACTGCGCCGCTCCAGCGGTACCGGCCGACATCAATCCCCGCTACCACCAGCATCAGGGCCGTTAAGGTGCTGATGCCAATCTTGAAGACTCGATCCTGCTCGCCGGGTCCCGGCTTGAACCGTTCCGCGATCAGACCTGGATTCACGATCTCCAGAACCATGGTGAAAATCACTCCCACACCAAGGTTGATCCCGAAATAGGCCCAGGCGAGGAAGGTCCATCCGGCCGGCGCTCGCAAAATAGATGGTCGCGGACGCGGCAAAGTAAAGAATCAGAAAAAGAATCCCCAGGATTGCTTTGCGCATAACTGCTCCCTCGCTCGATTCGGCTGAAAGCGTAGCCATTCGCCGGCTTCGCGGCAAGTGTGTCCGTCACCGTTTCGCGCAGGCATCATCGGATTTTCACTGAGCACGCTTCAAAGAGAAAAAGGCCCGTCCGGGATTACCGAACGGGCCAGAATCGCAAAAGTCCTGGGTCTGCTATCAGACCTTCAACATGATGATTGCCAGCGTGAACAGCGAGAGGGTCTCAATAAACACCAGACCGAGAATCATGGCTGCGCGAATCGCGCCAGCCGCTCCCGGGTTCCGCGCCATGCCTTCGCACGCCGAGGATGCAACCTTGCTCTGTCCCAAGGCACCACCGAACGCCGCGAGGGCCATGCCGAACCCAGCCGCAATCGCCAATGTTCCCCTTCCTGCTGTCGCACTGTCCTGGCCAAACGCAGCTGGTGCCACGATCATCACCGCCGCGAGAGCCGCCAACAACATGACTGCTTTCTTCATTCCTGCCTCCTTGAACATGCCGCCAGTGGGTGGTTCCCGGATCTGCGCACTGCAACCGGTCTCACGCTGCAACGGCAAAACGAAAAACGCAAAATTCAGTGCTCGTCGGCGATGGCTGTCCCGATGTAAATGGCCGGCAGCACGGTGAAGACATACGCCTGAATCACCGATACAAAGATATGCAGGGCCACAAAAACAATTGGAACGAAGGCTGGGAAAATGCCGAACGCAATTCCGAGAATGGGGCTCCTGGACCAGGCCCACTCCACGGGACCAAGCAGCAGCCCCAGAAAAATCATGTAGATCAAGTCGCTGGCGAAAATGTTGGCCCACAGACGGACGGTGAGCGAAAGGATTCGCGCCGCGGTGCTGATGATTTCCACCGGAAACAACAGGACCGCCAGAATCCAGCCGCCGAGATCATGCGGAGAGCCGGCAAACGTCTTCAGATACCCACCGATCCCATGGCGACGAAAGCCTTGATAGTTAAAATACAGGAATGTGAGAATCGCGCAGCCCAGTGGCACGATCGCCACACCGGTAGGCGAGCGGAAGGCCGGAAACAGGCTCAGCAAATTTGAAAACAGAATGAAGATCGAGACGGAGCCGGTGAAAGCGATAAAGCGATGCGCCGCGGGTCCCACGTTTTCTTCCAACAGGTCCTTGATGCCAAATCCCATCGGGTTGGTCAGCAGCAGTTCCGCAATTTGTTGCATTGCTCCCGGACGCTCAACGGAGAGCCGCGGGCGCAAGATCAGCGCGAGGATGGTGCAGACGATGAGCACGATCAACGACATCACTACGTACTCGGGAATGGGCCGATCGAAATTCTTGGGCTGGATATGAAGTGCATGCAGGAGCCGAAGAGCAGTCGGCCCGAAAACTTGATTGAACCAATGAGTAATTGCACTTAACTGTTCTTCCATGAATTAGTCCGAAGAGTGCAATAGTTCCTGCACACTAACCGCAATCGTGGCCGCTCCCAAGGCACACAGTCCAAAAATCATGCTTAAAACGGGAACGCTCAGATACTTAAAAATAACATAGACGCAGAGTGCTATCAACCCATAGCGGAACATCGCTTTGAAGTAGGCCAGAATCGGGACTCTCGCCTTTGCCTGGTCGGCTTGTGCTGTGGCTGCACCGGCTAGCGCGTCAACTCCCTGCTTCAGCCAGCGAAAATTTATCCAGGCAAGAATCGCGCCGATCAGGATGCCAAGCCCCCAGCGCCATCCGCGAAAATAACCGACCGGAAGACCGGCAGCAACCCCAAGCAGCACCGTGAGGAAGGAAATCCGCGATTCGGATCGCACATAGCTTGGGGCGTCGATGGCGGCGTCAGTCAAGGATGCAGGCCCTCGGACTCGGACTCACGCAGACGATCATAGACCATTTCACGTTGGATTCGTTTGTGGACGGACTATCTACTTGTCCGGAAGCCGCCGCAGCACATCGCGTACGCCGCCAAAGAAGCCGAGCGCGCCAAAAATCAGCATCAGGTACGGCTTGGTGTGCATCCAGCGGTCGAGCGCGAAACCAATCAGTCCACCAACCACAATGGTGCCCACCATGACAAACGGCAGCTCCATGGCGGTGGCGAACTGACGTGAAAATCCCTTGGCCTGCTTCGCGGCAGGGGTCAGATCGTCGTTGCGGTCAGCGTTAGGGTCCGAAGGCATAGCGAGCCAGGTGTGTGAACGGTTCAGGATACAATCCCGCCGCCAGTGAAACAAACAACGCTACCCCCAAGGCCAACGCCTGCGCGCTGCTGATTTGCGGGATGGGAGCGCCTTCGCCAGGATTCTTCAGCCAGGCATGTTTCACCACGCGGAAGTAGTAGTAAAGCCCTGGAACAATGTAGAGCGCCGCGAACACGGCCAGCACCGGGTGATGCGTTTCAATGAGCGCCTGGAAGATGAAGTACTTGCCGACAAAACCTGCCATGGGAGGAATGCCGGCGAGAGAGAGCATAAAGATGAGCAGCAGTAGCGCTGCGACAGGGCTCCGTTGATAGAGACCGTCGAGGTCCTCGAGTTCATCGCCAATCAGGCCGCGTTGGCGAAGCACGATGACCACCGCGAAAGCGCCGAGCGTCATGAACGCATAGGCAATCAAATAGTAGAGAATTCCCGTCAGCCCCGTAGCGTTGCCGGCCGCAAGCCCCAGGAGCATGTACCCGACGTGCGCAATCGAGGAGTACGCCAACATGCGCTTGATGTTGGTTTGCGTCAGCGCAGCCAGGTTGCCCCAAGTCATCGACGCGATGGCGACGCCTGCAATCAGATACAGCCACGAAGGATAGTAGTCGCGGAACGCGCCAACCATCAGGCGCAGAAGCATCGCGAAGCTCGCGGTCTTGGATGCCACGCTGACAAACGCGGAGATGGGCGTAGGCGCGCCTTCGTACACATCGGGAGCCCACTGGTGGAATGGAACGGCCGCAATCTTGAAGAACATGCCGGCAGCGACCAGCACGAATGCCAGAATCGGCAGAATCTGCAGCAGGAACGGATCGAAGTGCAGAGCGGTCGGAAACTGCGCGGCGAGAGCCTGGCGGACCTGCTCAGCCTGAGGGCCCGCCTGGCGGCTTAAAGCGACATAGTGGACCAGCTCGTCGCGCGACCGCAACGCCTCGCTGATGGCGCCGAGGTTGCTGGAACCGCTCATGCCGTACAGCAGTGAAAAACCGTAGGCCAGAATACCCGTGCTGAAAGCGCCAAGGAGAAGATATTTCAGAGCGGCTTCGTTGGAGCGTTTCTCGCGGCGCAGATACCCGGTCAGCACATAGAAGCTGAGGGCCATGGTTTCCAGACCAAGGAAAAGCACGATGAGATCCGTGCCCGAAGCCATGAACATCATGCCGATGCACGCCAGCAAGAGCAGCGCGTAGTACTCGCCTTCCTGCTCTTCTTCAATATTCAAGTAGCGCACAGAAAGAAGAATCACCAACGCGGTGGCGGCGAGAAAAATGCACGAGAACACCAGCGAGAACCCATCAATGAGCACCGTATTGTGGAAACCCAGCAGGCCGGGAACGCCGAATGGGCTGGCTCTTTGCGCGCTGTATTTCTGATACTGCAAGAACAGGCCCGCGCCGCCCGCCGCCACGCCCACAAGCGCAAGAATGGCGTTCCATTCCTTCTCTTTTTTCTCCAACAGAAAATCAAAAATCAGAATCCCGAGAGCGAACAGCAGCAATTCCATCTGCGGCAGGATGACCAATCCATCCCCGTGAATGTAGTTGATGACGGAATCGACGAAGGAGAAGTGCATCGGGGTTCCTTACTTGACCTCCGCCGGTACTGAAATCGCCGCCGTCCCCGCCGATTGCGCAGGAGGTGCCGGGTAGAAGCCCGGATTCACTTGCCTCACGATTCGCTCCACAGGCTTCTCGATCACCGCGAAAAACGGCTTGGGATAGATACCGATCCAAAAGGCCATTACCACCAGCGGAATAAGCACGGCATGCTCGCGCAGATTCATATCTGGCAGGGTCTTGTTCACATCGTGCGTCACGGGGCCGAACATGGTTCGCTGATAAAGCCATAAAAGGTACGCAGCGCCGAGAACGATGCCCAGCGAAGCCCACGCGGCCCACGCTTTGTTCACCACAAACGTTCCCTGCAGAATGGTCACTTCTCCGATGAAGCCATTCAGCAGCGGCATGCCCAGCGAACTCAGGCTGACGATCAGATAGATGGCGGCGAAGGTGGGCATCGGCGTTGCCAGACCGCCAAATTCCGATATCAGACGAGTGTGCCGACGTTCATAGAGCGCTCCGACGATCAGGAACAGCGCGCCAGTGGAAATGCCGTGATTGATCTGCTGAAGCACACTGCCCGAAAGCCCGAGTGGCGTGAGCGCAAAGATGCCTAAGGTGCAAAACCCCAGGTGGCTGACGGAACTGTAGGCGATCAAACGTTTCATGTCCTTCTGCATCAGGCAGACAACCGCGCCGTAGATGATGCCGACGATAGAGAGCACCACCACGATATGGATGATTTTCGCGCGCATCGCCGGGTCCGCCGGCAGCAGCGGCAAAGAGAATCGCAGAAATCCGTACGTCCCCATTTTCAGCAGAACGCCGGCCAGGATGACGGAACCCGCCGTCGGCGCTTCAGTGTGTGCATCGGGAAGCCAGGTGTGAAACGGAAACATGGGAACCTTGATGGCAAACGCGAAAAAGAATCCCCAGAAGAGCCAGCGTCTGAGGGGGTCCGGAAACTGTTGCGCGGCAGCCAGCAGGGTGGGGATATCGAACGTTCCGACACTCCCTGCGGGCAGAGTCTTCGCGTGGTTGTAATAGAGCGCCAGGATGGCCAGCAGCATCAGCACCGAACCGGCCAGCGTGTAGAGAAAGAACTTGATGGCGGCGTACAGCCTGCGATCGCTGCCCCAAACGCCGATGAGGAAGTACATCGGCACCAGCATCACTTCCCAAAAAACGTAAAACAGGAAGAAGTCCAGTGACATGAACACGCCGAGCATTCCGGTCTGAAGTAACAGCAGCAGAATGTAATACTCCTTGGTGCGCGTTTTGATCGCGGACCAGGAAGAAAGTATGGCCAGCATGCCGAGAAGTGTGGTCAGCATGATCAGCAGCAGGCTGATGCCGTCGATGCCGAGCGAATACTTTGCGCCGATCGATGGAATCCAATCCGCCGTCTCTTTAAAGCTGAAACCCTCGCTGCCGACCACGAAACGCGTCACCAGAGGGATGGAAACGAGGAAACCAAGGACGCCGAAGACATTGCCAACGGCGCGATGAAGCGTCTGCGCCTCGCGGGGCACCAGCAACAGCAGCAGCGCGCCCACGAGCGGCGTGAACAAAACCACGCTGAGAAGATGGTTAGTAAAAAGCACGATGCATTCAGCCTTTCAGCGCAAATTGCGCAACCACACCTGCATGTGATGGCCGTAGTAGCCCAGCAAAATCACCACGCCAACCAGAATCCACATGGCGTAGGAAGAGAAAACGCCTGTCTGGAACATGCGCACAGGCACGCTGAGACCTTCTGTGATCTTGCCGATAAGATTCACGAGCCCGTCGACCACCCACTTGTCCCACCACATCGATATCCGCGAAAAGTAACGCGTCAACCAGCTCGCTCCGTCGACGCCCAAACCGTCGATGATGTGCGCATCCACCCAGGCCAGGGCCGTACTCAAATCCTTGATGCGGTTCACAAATAACGCATCGTAGATTTCGTCCACGTAATACTTGTGAACCAGAAGGTTGTGCAGGCGCGGGAACGACGCGGCAATCTTGTCGTGCATCTTCGGATTCTTCAGGAACATCTGGTAGGCCGCCCAGAGGCCCAATCCAACGACAGCAAGCGACAGAATCATCAAGAAATATTCCTTGAACAAGGTATGTTGTCCCAGCTGCACCGCGCCCGTTTCGGTCTCAACGCCTCCGAGAACCGGCTCGAGGAATATCCCAAACGTGTTTTTCTCGCCCCATAAGACCGGAAGCGCAAACCAGCCGCCGCTGATGGAGAGGAAGGCCAGAATCATCAGCGGGACGGTCATGGTCTTCGGAGATTCGTGAATGTGTTCCTCGAGTTCGGGTGAAACTCGCGACAATCCAAAAAAAGTGAGGAACAGCAGGCGGAACATGTAGTAAGCCGTCATGCCTGCGGTAATCAAACCCACCAGCCACAGAAAAAGGTAGCGGTCCATCATTTGCGAACGGTGGAAGGCGTGGCCTAGAATTTCATCCTTGCTGAAGAAGCCGGCGAACGGAAAGATCCCGGCGATCGCCAGCGTTGCGATCAGAAAGGGACGCGAAGTGGCAGGAATCGTGTTCCACAGCCCACCCATTTTGCGAATGTCCTGCTCGCCGGAAAGCGAGTGGATCACGCTTCCGGCGCCAAGGAACAGCAGGGCCTTGAAGAAGGCGTGCGTCATCAGGTGGAAGATTCCCGCGGCAAAGGCACCTACTCCCAGCGCCAGGAACATGTAGCCCAACTGGCTGATGGTGGAATACGCCAAAACCTTCTTGATGTCCGTCTGCACCAGCGCCATCGACGCGGCAAAAATGGCGGTGGTGGCGCCAATAAAGGCGACCACGTCCATCGCGATGGGTGCCAACTGATAGATGGCGTTCATGCGCGCGACCATGTACACGCCCGCCGTGACCATGGTCGCCGCGTGAATCAAAGCGCTAACCGGCGTCGGGCCTTCCATGGCGTCAGGCAGCCAAACATACAGCGGGATCTGCGCGGACTTTCCGGTGGCGCCCACAAAGAGCAAAAGTGCGATGATTGTCAGCACGGGAGCGCCGGCAACAAGCCGGCCCTGACTGACCATCGCACCAAGCGTTTGCACGATGCCAGAGAACGCGACCGGATCGCCAAGTCCTTGCGAGCTGAATCGAATGGTTCCAAACGTCGTCGCAATCAGAAAAATTCCCAGGATGAATCCAAAATCACCAATGCGGTTGACGATGAATGCTTTCTTCCCTGCGTCCGCCGCCGACTTCTTCAGGAAATAAAATCCGATTAGCAGATAGCTGCACAGCCCCACACCTTCCCATCCGACAAACAGCAGAAGCAGATTGTTGGCCAGGACCAGCGTTAGCATCGAGAACATGAACAGATTCAGATACCCGAAGAAACGGTAATAGCCGCCTTCGTGCGCCATGTAGCCGATCGAGTAGACATGGATCAGAAAGCCCACTCCGGTAACCACCAGGATCATTACGCAGGCGAGCGGATCGAGCAGATAGCCCCAATCAGCGATGAATGGGACAAGTCCGCCGTGGGCAGGGGTCATGCCCGGACTAATCCATTCAAACAGGATTTGCTGGGAGACGCGGTGCTCCGGTGCAGCGGCGAGAAGCTGAAAGACCGCACCGGCGGCGTGCAAAAACGAAAGAAACACGCTGCCGACGCACAGGAAACTCACAGCCGATTTGGGGAGCCGCCGGCCAAAAAAGAACATCAGCGCCGCGGTGATCAGCGGAAAGACAGGGATTAAGTAGAGATGCGAGAGGAAATAGCCGGAGGGATTCATGAACGCTGTCTCCGGAAGGAAATGCCTCTCGTTGTGGCGTTGACTACCATTTCAGAAGGTCCATTTCGTCGGCCAGCACCGTTTCGCGATTGCGGAAAAACGCGATGATGATGCCAAGGCCTACCGCTGCTTCGGCAGCCGCGTCGGCAATGATAAAGAGCGCAAAAACCTGGCCGTGGACGTCGCCGAAAATGCGTGAGAACGCAACAAGGTTAATATTGACGGCATTCAGAATCAGTTCGATGGACATGAGAACCACGATGACGTTGCGGCGCGTGATCACACCGATGGCGCCGATGATGAACAGCGCAAAGCTGAGAAACAAGTAGTGGCCTACGGGCATCATCGCAATTAGGTCCTTTTTTTGGCCATGACTACGGCACCGATCATCGCGACCAGCAAGAGAACGCTGGCGATTTCAAAGGGCAGCAAATAGTTGCTAAAGAGAACTTTGGCAAATTGTTCGGAGTTGGGCGGCAGCTTGTCCGCGGATGGTGCAGGGGGTGTCAGCAGGCCAGCGCTGGGCAGCTGGCGGACGTACCAGAACATAACCCCAACTTCGCACGCGAGAGCAATAGCGACAAGGAGCGCTACCCATTTCTGAAAGCGAAACGTGATGTGGTGCAGCGGAACGTCCAGCCGCACCAGCATGATCACGAACACGAATAACACCATGATCCCGCCAACATAAAGAATGATCTGCGCGATGAACAAGAATTCCGCGCGCAGTTGCAGGAAAATGCCGGCGGTGGCCAGAAGCGTGGTGATCAGGAAAACCGCGCTATGGATCGCGTTGCGGCGCGTCACCATCAATGCGGCGCTGAGGATCGCGACGCCGGCAAAGAAATAGAAAATGATGCTATCCAGCATAAGAGTCCGAAGTCTCGGCAACAGTCGAAGAAGCGGCCGCGGTTCGTTTATCGTTCAGATGCATCAAGAACGCGGCAGCAAGCAACGTTAAGACCGTGGTGGCGAGCAGCGCCAGCCAACGATTCCATCCAAATTCGGTTTCCAGCATCATGGCCACTCCCACGGAGAACACATTCACGATGGCCAGCGGAATCAGCAGGTACCAGCCCAAATGCATCAGTTGATCGAAGCGGTAGCGCGGCAGAGTAAATCGCAACCACATGAATACATAAATGTAGCCACTGACTTTCATCAGGAACCAGAACGCTCCCAGAAGGCCAGCCTTGGCGGCTTGCAGAGGCGGGACGAAGAGAGTGGCAGCAAGAATCAGGGCGACGAGGAAACAAAGCCCGGCCACAGCCCACATGAACAACGTTTGCACACGCACCGGCTGCTTCCCTGCCCTGTAAACGCAGTACCCTCCGACGGCCGCGGCAAAAAGTGCGGGCAGGATATCAAGCCAGTTCAGCCAACGCACGTTGGGAAACGGCCTCAGCCAGCCGCCTAGGAAAAGCGTGGTGGCAACCGCCGCGACAACAATCATGTTGGCGTACTCCCCCAGGAAGTAAAGCGCCCAACGGAAACCGCTGTATTCCGTCATATAGCCTGCAACAAGTTCGGATTCGGCTTCGGGAAGATCGAACGGCGCGCGATTGGTTTCCGCGATTGACGCGACAAGGTAAATAAAGAACGCCACCGGCGCCAGAAAAATAAACCACACGCCATAGTGTTGTTGCGCGTCGACGATCGAACGAATCTGCAGAGTGCCGGCGAGAAGAAGTCCGCTGATAATGGCGAGCCCTGCGGCCGTCTCGTAACTCACGAGTTGCGCCGTGCTTCGAAGCGCGCCGATCAGCGAATAGTGACTGTTCGACGCCCAGCCGCCAAGCACGATCCCAAAAAGTCCGAGAGAGCTGACTCCAAGAATGAAGAGAATGCCAATGTTAATGTCCTTGGCCACTTGAAACCATGGGCCAAAAGCAATCGCGCCCATCGAAACCAAAGCTGCCGTCATGGACACAACCGGCGCAAGCCAAAAGATCACCTTATCCGCATTGTCGGGAATAATGTCTTCCTTAATGAGGAGCTTCAATGCGTCAGCAATGGGTTGCAGCAGTCCATGCGGACCGACGCGCATTGGTCCCAGCCGCGCTTGCATATCCGCCATCAGCTTGCGTTCGACCAGAACGACGTAGCCCGCGATCAGAGGAACTACCGCGACAATCAGCACGCCGGAGACCAGTTGCACCCACCAGGTTTGCAGAAAACTGACAATGGAATGAAGGGCGGGATTCATGGGCTAGCGGTCCACCTCGCCAAGAACGATGTCGAGAGTCCCGATAATGGCAACGACGTCGGCAACCAGGTGGCCGCGCGCCATCTTGTCGAACGCCTGCAAGTTGACGAATGACGGCGGACGAATACGCACACGATACGGCTGCGTGGTGCCGTCGCTGACAATGTAATACCCAAGAATGCCCTTCGGCGCTTCGATGCAGTGATAGATCTCGCCCGGAGGTGGCTTCAGAACCTTGCCGACCTTACCCAGAATCGGGCCTGCGGGAATATTCTCGATGGCCTGTAGACAAATCAGCCGCGACTGTCGCATCTCTTCCATGCGCACCATGTAACGGTCGTAGGTATCACCCTTCGTACCAACGGGAATTTCAAACTTGTATTGGTCATACGCGGCATATGGCGTAGCCTTGCGGACGTCCCACGCCAGACCACTCGCGCGGAGAATGGGCCCTGAAGCGCCGAGGGCAATGCAATCCTCGACTGAGAGAACGCCGACGTTCCGCGTGCGCCCGATCCAGATGCTGTTGCCGGTAAGCAGATCGACGTATTCCTGGATGCGCCGCTCGAAGTCCTTGCAGAAGCGCTCGACGTCTTTCTCAAACGTGTCGTAAGACTCGTACTGCAGCCCGCCAATCCGAAACGCGTGCGTGGTAAGCCGCGCTCCACAATACTTCTCGAAAATCTTCAGAATTTCTTCGCGCTCGCGCATACAGTAGAAAAGCGGCGTGAGCGCGCCGATATCCAAAGCATGCGTGCCCAGCCACAGAAGATGGCTGGCGATGCGTTGCAACTCTGCGAGAATTGTGCGGATCACTCGCGCGCGCGGTGGTGCTTCCACATTCAAAAGTTTCTCGACCGCTTCACAATAGCCCAAACCATTGCTGACGGCCGCCACGTAATCCATGCGATCGACGTACGGGGCGAACTGCTGATACGAACGATTCTCCGCAATCTTTTCCACGCCGCGATGCAGATACCCAATCACACACTCCGAACCAATCACGCGTTCGCCATCCAGCTTAAGTTTGACGCGCAGGACGCCATGGGTGGAAGGATGCTGCGGGCCCATGTTAATGACGAGCTCATCGGCGCCCAGGAGCGTGTTTGGTTTCTGTGTTGTCTCGTCGTGCAAAGTATTTCCCAAGTTTTTAGGACCTATTGACCAGATTCGATTCCGAGATTTTCGCGCACCCATGCTTCGTCTTGCTTCAAAATGTCGTAATCCTTGCGGAGAGGATGGCCTTGCCATTCTTCCGGCAAGAGAATCCGCTTTAGATCCGGGTGACCCGTGAAACGAATACCGAACATGTCGAAGATTTCGCGCTCCAGCCAGTTCGCCACGGGCCATACGGAGACCAGGCTGGCGGCTTCTTCGTTTGCGGCCAGTGGGATCTTCAGGCGCAAGCGCAGGTTGTGCGGAAAGGAATAAAGAACAGCGAGAAGATCGAAGCGCTTCTCGCGGCGAGGCCAGTCGACAGCAGTGTAGTCCTCCAGCAGGTCGAACTTCTCTTCATCGCGTGAGTAACCGGCGATCTCCGTCAACCGCGCAGCGTCAATCACAAGATACGGCTGCTTGCGATCTTCCAAGGCATCCAGAATCGCCGCGCCGAAACGCTCTCGGTAGCGCCGCGTGAGCTCGTTGTCGAGCGGCAGCTGGAGAACAACGGGAGGCTTCGGAGGTGGTGCGGCAGGCTTTGCAGCAGGAGGAGCAGCGGGTGCAGTCGGGCTCTTCGGCGCTCCCGGTGGCGTAGCGGAAGCGCCGGTTGAATCCGGCTTAGCACTATCGGGCGATTGGGGTGGCTTGGACTCGTCTGCCATGGACCCTAGGACCATTAGGCTGCAACATGAAGGCTTGCGAGAAAACAGCGAGCAAACCCCCGAACATTTACTCCTGAAGATGCCGCAAAAAAGTCTGCGCGCGAAGGAAGGAGCGAGAACGCGCAAACCAAACGCTACGGCGGACAGGTGCATCCGCGACTTAGCAGCCAGTATTGTCGCTGACAGAGTTTTTAACACACGAGGTAAGGGCAGTCAATGAGGCGCAGCACAGACAAGTGTAGATGCGAATCAGGCCCAGTCGAGGGCGCCCTTTTTGTACAGCCAAGCGTAACCGACGAGCAGGATGCCGAGAAAGACGAACATGGAGACGAGCGCGAAAGCGCCCATGTGTTGAGCGATCCAGCCGCGATAGAGAATGGCCCAGGGAAACAAGAACATGGTTTCCACGTCGAAGATGACGAAGAGCATCGCGACGATATAGAAACGCGCGGAATAACGGCCGCGGGCGTTGGACTCCGGAGGGATGCCGCATTCGTAGGGGAGAAACTTTGCGTCACCGAGGCGCGATTCGGGACGAATGAACTTGAAGACAATCAGCGCAATCACGGGAAATGAAAGAACTAGCAGCGCGAAGATCAGAACCGGGATGTAGGCCGCGGGCATAGTTTTGCGTGTGCGTCGATGCTAGCACAAAACATGGGCCGAAATTCAAGGGCGATGGTCACAGTGCGATTACTTCTCAAAAAGAAGTTCGCCGGCGCGTTGCGTGGCTTTCACTACGGCCTTGATGAGCGTGACGCGCAACTTCCCTTCCTCCAGTTCCATGATGCCGTCGATGGTGCAGCCAGCGGGGGTTGTCACCGCGTCTTTCAGCAGCGCGGGGTGATCGCCGGTCTCGAGGACAACGCTGGCGGCACCCTTCATAGTTTGCGCGGCCAGGAGAGTGGCGACGTCGCGAGGAAGACCCACTTTCACGCCGGCTTCGGCGAACGATTCCAGAATGATGTAGGCGAACGCGGGGCCGCTGGCGGAAAGTCCTGTGACCGCGTCCATGTTCTTTTCGTCAACGACAACGGTGCGGCCGACGGCGTTGAACATAGCCTTCGCAATTTCGAGATGCTCCGGCGACGCGTGGGTGCCGCGGCAGATCCCGGCCATGCCGCAACCGACCGTGGAGCAGGTGTTGGGCATGACGCGGATGACGGCAATCTTGTCGCCAACGCGCTGTTCGATGTAAGCCGTGGGCACAGAAGCGGCGACGGAAAGGATGAGCGTGTCCTTGCCAAGGTCGGGCTTGATCTCTTTGAGGACGTCGCCAACGACCTGAGGTTTAACGCCAAGAAGCACGATGTCGGCGTCTTTGACGGCTTTGCGATTGTCGGTGGAAACCGAAACGCCCAGTTCTTTAGCGAGAGTGGCGGCCTTCTCTTCATGGCGAACGGTCGCGGTGACACGCTTCGGCATGAACAGACCCTGATTGAGATACGCGCGCAAGAGGATCCCGCCGAGTTTGCCGGTGCCCAGAACCGCGAGATTCTTGTCAGCAAGTTTGTTTGGCATGGTGGAACCATTGTTATGGAGGCGGAGAGGAGCGTCAAGCGTAGCGGGCTGGCAACCAGTAAGTCGTGACCTGTGACTTGCGAAGTAGCGATCAGTGCCCGACCCAGCGACCTGTGGGGAACCTGTTACCGCTTTAAGGTTGTGTGCGCGGCCAGCCACAACCGCCTCCATCTACTATCGTATTGGCCACCTACCATTTATCAGCAACTGCTTACTGGTTCGGCGTATACTACTGATTCGATGTACCTTATGGATTGTACGGCCAGAACATTCTTTGCGCCAAAATGGCGCATTTGGTCCTTAACTTCCCTGGTGCGCGACTGCCTACAGCGGCCTCCGTGGCGGCGTAGCGCCGGATAATTAACAGCACGAGTCTAGCGAGGGGGGATCTGATGAATTCTAAGCGGTTGCTTTGCGCTGTCGCGATTTGTGGTTTAGCTGTTGCATTTGGGGCTCTCCGGCGAGTTTTGCTAACTCAATCAATGGGACACTCACTGGCACCTACTACTGTATTGCCCACTGATCCCGACTTCGGAACGCAGTGCTGTGGCACGTACACCGACCTGGTAAATTGGGGCCAGATGGCCTCCCGGTATACCACACCCACACCAGTGATCCGTTCACCATTCATAATTTGAACCGTTCGGGTGAGATCACCTGGTGGAGCACCACCAATCCCTACGCCCTCCGCGGCAGCGTTGAGCTTTCAGCTGGATAGAGCCGGAATTGTGATCGCGCCGCCGCCGGCGTCAACCCCCGAACCGAGCAGCTCGGTTCTCCCCTTGCTGGGCCTTGTCGGCGCCTTCTGCGTTTCGCGAAAAGTAATGCGAGCAACCAGCGTATAGATTGGGCCGATTGAGGAGTTAGCACTCGGGTGGCCCATCCTTTGCCTTTGCAAAGTGTGGGCCCTCTCTTTGACGCACCGAAAGCGTCAGCTCCCTTTCATTTGCAGTTCGTTCCCGCGTTCAACTCGACACAACTTCGGTTCCCTGCCTCCGAGGCTTCATCTCTGTCGGATCCTGCAAGCCCAAGCGATGGCCCGCTGCCCTCAGTCGCTGCCCCCACCCGTGAGCTGGATATCGTCAACAAGATCTGCGTTTCATTTCAGTTGCCTCGGAGGAAAAAGTGACCCAAGATCCACCGTTGCATAAACCAGGGGCGCACCCAAGCGCAAGGATGGGGCACCCAAGTCATGTTACCGGCTAAGGATACGCCATCTGCCAAAGTGATTCATCCCAGAGGACACCGAGAGAACACCGAGAGGGACCAGGTGCGATAGAAGCGACAGAGATGACGACAGGGTGGCTATTGGGGTAGGGGGACGGAGAGGTGCTCGTGGACCAGGAGCCAGTTTTTGCCGCGGCGTTCCCAGATGCCGGTGTAGCGGACCTGGAGGTCGATGGATTTGCCATCTTTGGTTTTGTCGAGAAGATGCATGGGGACGACGGTCCAGGCGACGTTGCCGCGGCGAGTGGTTTTCAGTTCCTTGCCCGCAGTGAGAGAGATGGTGGCAGCGCTATCGAGAAATTCCTTTTGAACGCCTGCGGCGTATTCCTTCCAGCCGTTGTACTGGAACGGAGCTAAATCGTAGAAAACCGAACCGGAATCCTGGGCGTAATACCTCGCGGCGTTTGCCGGATTGCCGGAGCTCCAGGCAGCACAGTAACCATCAATGAGTTTGCGGAACGTAGCGTCGTCGGAAGCTTTTTGTTGAGCGCGAGCGCCGGCGAAAGTGAGCAGACCTCCGAAGAAGGCAACCGCGACATAGATGAACCAGTGATGACGCGGGCCAGCGGCGCGTGGGGTCTCGACCTGGGCAACGGACATGAGCACCTCTCCTGAAGGGCCCGCCAAAAGCGTGGCGGTGCTTGTGTCTTCCACTCATCGGATTGGGCGGCTTCTCTTCGCTGAAATCGAAGAGCGATTCCTCACTGCGTTCGGAATGACAAAATTAACGTCTTTCCGCTAACGGAGAAACCGTGCCCTCAGGGAGCAACGGCCTCACCCCTGAAGGGGTGAACTACAGGAAACCCTGACCGAGTGATGAGAGAAAACTTGTAGGGATAAGGTAGACGGGATTGCGAGCGTTTGCAAGCGACGGAGCGAAATACGGGGGGGCGCAATAACCGGCGAGTTGGCGGCGTTCGCCGGTGAGGAGGGGATGTTCGCCGATTTGTTCGTGCGGGGTAAACGGGGGAGACCTAGTCTGGCTGTGGGCAGCCGAGATGGCAGCCTGGAGGCGGGCATGGCAAGCGCGAGGGCAAGCGAACGGAGCATGAGGAACTGGATGATGTTGGCGTTATTGACAGTGGGCATCGGGCTGCTAGTAGTGGAAATGAGCGCGGGTATGGATTATGTTCAGGCGAGCCTGAAGCAAGAGAGGGTGGATTTCCTGGATGGGATTCCGGCGTTGGGAGTGATGGTGCTGAATTTTGCGCAGAAGGCGTTCTGGGGTTACGGGAACGTGGAGGGCCTGCTGCGAGTGCTGCCCTTGGTGACACTGCCGTTCGTACTTGTGGGAGTGGGGTTGGCATTAGGAAAGCGCACGACCCGGTAATGAGTGAGGACAGGGACTGACAGCGGCGATGGACGACCAATTCAAACGCGATCTTGAAAGCGATATCCACCAGCATATTCACGAGAACATTCGCAGCAATATGCAGGAGAGTCTGCAGCGGAGCACGAAGCCGCCCGGGCTGGCGGCGGGACTGATTCTGATTGGGCTGGGGACGTTGTTCCTGTTGGGCCACATGGGGATCGTGGACACGGGGAAGCTGTGGAAGTTCTGGCCGTTGATCATCGTGGTAGTGGGGCTGGTGAAATTCTTTAAGGAGCGGAGCCAGGTAGGCGGGGCAATCACGATCGTGGTCGGGGTGCTGCTGCAGTTGAACCAGTTGGGATATTTGCAGCTGAGTTGGGGTTCGTTGTGGCCGCTGATTTTAATTGCGGCGGGGATTGCGATGATCTGGAGCCGGTTTGAAATGCCCAAATTTCCGGCGCCGCCGCTCGACGCTGGTGTCGCTGGCATGGGGACAGTGAGCGGAACCAGCAGTTACGAAACATTGAACGAATACGCGCTGTTCGGCGGAATCGAGCGGCGGATGCACACCAACCATTTCCGAGGAGGAAGCATCGTCTCGGTGTTCGGCGGAGTGGAAGTGGACTTCCTGTCCGCGGACATCGAGGGCCAAGAAGCAGTCATTTATGTGGAAGCGGTTTTCGGCGGAATCGAATTGCGGGTGCCGGAGCGGTGGAAGGTGGTGTTCCAGGGACAGAGCATCTTCGGCGGTTACAGCGATGAGACGAGACCGCCGCTGGCGGACGCGCTGGGAACGGCGCCCGGGAAGACGCTGATCCTGCGAGGCAAAGCGGTGTTCGGCGGAATCAACGTGAAGAACTGAGCCGGGCGATGAAAACAATCCCGTTGAGCAAAACTCACCATGTGGTGTTCTGGGTCGGCTGGCTGTTCTTTGGGCTGGTTCTGGCGGCATTGCTGCGGTCAGCCGGAGCGATCAGTTGGAAACATGCGCTGGCCCTCGCGGCGCCGCTTTCGGCAATGGCGCAAATCAGCGCAATGTCGGCGGGTTTCTCCTCCAAGACCACGCCGCTGACAAAGACACCACTGTGGCGGCTGCTGCTGACGCATGTGACGGCGGCTGTGGTGCTGACGTACTTCTGGGTGAGTATTGGGGAGTTCGTCGCGCACGGATTTGATTCGATACAGGGATGGGCAGGGCTGTACAGCGAATACGCACGAAAAACATGGATGCTGTACGCGGCGGGCGTTTTTTACTACCTGCTGAGCGTGGCGTTTAACTACGCGATCATTGCGCAGAAGGCCTCGAGCGATGCGCAGGCGCGGGCGTTGGAATCGAGCATGAGAGCGCGCGAAGCGGAACTGACTGCGTTGAAGGCGCAGATCAATCCGCATTTTTTGTACAACAGCCTGAATTCCATCAGCGCGCTAACGAGCATCGATCCAGCCAGGGCTCGGGAGATGTGCGTGTTGCTGGCAGATTTTTTGCGGATGACCCTGGGGATGGGAGAGCAGGCGCTGATCCCGTTGCGCGAGGAACTGGCGCTGCTGGAGAAGTATTGCGCGATCGAGAAGGTACGATTCGGGGATCGGTTGACAGTGCAAGAAGAGATTCAGGAAGAGACGAAGGAGTGCGCGGTGCCCCCATTGCTGCTGCAACCGCTGGTGGAGAATGCGGTGGTGCATGGCATTGCGCAATTGCCGGAGGGCGGCTGGATCCGGTTGAAGACGACGCGAAGTGCGGGGAGAATCGGCGTGACGGTGGAGAATTCGTGGGATCCGGAAGCGGGGCCGTCACGGAAGAATGGCGTGGGATTGAAAAATGTGCAGCGGCGGCTGGAAGCGCGGTACGGAAAGGAAGCGCACCTAGAAGCGAAGGCGGAGGAGGAAGTGTTCCGGGTGAGCTTGTCTTTTCCGGCAGAGGCGGAGGGCAAGGCGTGAGCGCGAATCGGAAGTGGAAAGCGCTGATCGTGGATGACGAGGAACTGGCGAGGAAATTGTTGCGGGAGATGCTCGCCAGTCATCCAGAGATTGAAATTGTTGGAGAGTGCGGGAACGGGATGGAAGCGGTGAAGGCGGTGGCGGAGCACCAGCCGGAGTTACTGTTTCTGGATGTACAGATGCCGAAGTTGAGCGGGTTTGATGTGTTGGAGCTGGTGGATCCCGCGGGGTTGGCGGTGATTTTCGTGACGGCGTTCGATCAATATGCGATGAAGGCATTTGATGTCCACGCGGTGGACTATTTGCTGAAGCCGTACAGCAAAGAGCGATTCGAGGCGGCGCTCGGGCGGGCAAAGAGCCAGAAAGCGGAGAAAGCGCCGGATGCGACGGCGTTGGCGGCGACGGCGCGGCCCGCGGGGCAATTCCTGGATCGGATCGTGGTGAAGGATGGAACGAAGGTGACGTTGGTGCCGACAGCGAAATTAGATTATGTGGAAGCGCTGGATGATTACGTGTCGCTGGCAACGGAGGGCAAGAAATTGTTGAAGCAGCAGACAATCTCGAGTTTGGAGGCGGCGCTGGATCCGGCGGTGTTTGTAAGGATACATCGATCGTTTGTGGTGAATTTCGAGCGGGTGAGCCGGATTGAGCCGTACGGCAAGGAAAGCAAAGTGGCGGTGTTGGGGAACGGCGTGAAATTGCCGGTGAGCCGCGCGGGATATGAGCGATTGAAGAAGGTGATGGGGGAGAAAGATTAGGAGACGCGCCCAGCGGATGAACACTTTGATCGCCGTGAGTTTAGAGCTAGCCACGATCCCTCCGCTCCGCGCCAGAAAGGCACTGGCGCTCCGGTCGGGATCACAAATCAGGACAAGGCGACCTCGGATCGCATCAGGCTAGGGCGTAGAGATATTCGACGAATGAGCCGACGGCTCCTTCGATTCCGGAGACTTTTGGATTGGTGGAATCGATCAGATAGTACTCATTGGGAGCGTGAGCGCCGGTTCCATGGCCCAATCCGAAATGCCCCGCGGGAAGATTGAGCGGTGCGGAAGTGAAGATGTATCCAGGCCAGGAGCCAGCGGATCTAGGCCAAAGCACGGGATTAAGACCGAGTTTGCGGTAAGTGGCGATCTGGGCCTGAATGAGTTTGGAGTCGGGTGAAGTTTGCGTCGGATCATAGCCACCGCTCATGTTGACTTCGATGTCGGCGAAGCCGTGCTTGGCCAGGTGGTCTTTGAGAAGGGCGAGAGTGCCGGCGGCGGTCATGTCAGGAACCAGGCGCATATCGATTTTCGCAACGGCACGGTGAGGAAGAACGGTCTTGCCGCCAGGACCGGTGTAGCCCGCGACGAGGCCTTCGATGTTGATGGTGGGCTTGGACTCGAGAAGGATGAGGGAGTCAAGCCAATTGGTGTCATGCACCCAGTGTTCGACACCGAGTTGTTTCTTCACCGTGGCTTCGCTGCGGACGGCCGAGACATCCTGGATCATTTTGATTTGCGCGGGAGTGAGCGGCTTGGCTTTATCGAAAAAGCCGGCAACGGCGGGAGTGTGACCGTCGGGTTCGATGAGGGTGCTGAGAGCCTGCACGAGATGCCAAGTGGGACTATCGACTTGCGCTTCAAGGCTGGAATGCACGTCGTGCTTGGGGCCGCGCCCCCAGCGTTCGCCGGTAGAGACGAGTTCGAGTTCGACGACGCCTTTCGCGCCGAGTGAGATTTCGACGCCACCATTTGCATCCTGGCCAGCCTCCGGAATAAAGACCCCCATGCATTTTTTCAGCGCGGCGGTGACTTTGGGTTGCTGGACAACTTCGGGAAAGTGAGGCGAACCGATCTCTTCTTCGCCTTCACAGACAAGGACGAGATTTACCGGGAGCTTCTTCCCTGCGGCCTTGAAGGCATGAAGCGCGCCGAGAAAGGCAGTCTCTGGGCCTTTCTGGTTGACAGCCCCGCGACCAACGCACGTTTTGCCCAAGCCTTCCTTGTCGACGAGGCGAGCTTCGAGCGGAGGTGAAGACCACTCGGAAGGATCGAACTGTTTCACGTCGTACATGAAGTAGATACCTACCCACGTCGCCGCGTCGGAGTCGAGGAGACCAAAGACACCTGGCTTGCCCGAGGTGGGAATAATTTCGACATTCGAGAATCCGGCGTCGCGAGCGAGCTGCGCCATGTACTCGGGGCCTTGCGGGAAATTGCGATTTTCGGCGGCGATAGATGGCAGAGCGATCCAGTCCTGCAGGCGCCTCACGTTTTCGTCATGGAGCCTGGGAATTTGGCTCAGGACAGACTGAAGATCGGGATTGTCCGCGGCAGCAAGGGCGGGAATTGGCAAGGCGACGGCGGCAGCGCCTGCCAGCGCACCGTGGATGAATTCGCGACGATTGAAGGCGTTATCGTTCGACGTGGTCACTGCGTCTCCTCTCGAATAGGCGTTTGCCGTGGTCCAGCTGGTCATGACGTGGCCCGTGAGACCGCTAGAAAGAACAGCTTGAGTTTTTGGTAGAACAATTCTCGAGAAAGCACCCCGGGCCGTGCGTCGAGGGGCATCATGGTAGTTGATTTTAGGAGCAGCGGCAATCCCGGGGAGTCGATAGTGTCAAGCCTCTTTAGAAATGTCCCCTTCTTTACCTCATTAGAAGTGTCCCCTTTCTTTTGATTTGCTGTTGTCGTTGGGGAGTCCGCCGGAGCGAAGCCCTGCGCCGCGGTTTGTGCGGCG
>Ga0074045_10000288_pt1 | contig 48718 bp, 36 predicted proteins | sample BogForMeECP23OM2_FD_94442 | JGI IMG/M metagenome (GOLD analysis project Ga0074045, IMG submission 94442) | Bog forest soil microbial communities from Calvert Island, British Columbia, Canada - Bog Forest MetaG ECP23OM2 | ecosystem: Environmental > Terrestrial > Soil > Wetlands ... | reverse complement strand
CAGCAGTTTCGGAAATATCGTAGATGTCCACAAGCGAACGTTTGATTTCGACTGAGTTTCTTGCGCGATGGTGGGGGTGGCAGGAGAGGTCTATTTTCAGACAGGTTTTTTCTCCTAATTTTGTAGCCACTTGAACGGTTTGGCGTTGCCGGGTCTGATGCGCAGAGTGTGACCTTTCGTTTTTGCGACGGGCTCAGCTACTGTCGGCCGCACCTGGGCGAGAAAGACTGAGCCAGAGAAGCAGCAGCAACCCGGCACTGCTGTGCACCCGATGTTTGCCACGGTGGAGGTATCGGAGTCGGTAGAGTCGTTCGATGGTCAAGGCCAGCATAGTGAGGAGCCAGCCGACCAGCAGACTGTTGGCATGATGATGACAGATATGCTCGAGGCCGTGCCGACTCTTGGCATCGTTGAGCCTTGGTTTTCGATCTCCCAGCGACTCTTGGCCATACGGAATAGCGATTGAGGGCCCACGGTGGACGAGGCAAAATTGGTCAGCCAGTACGCTTGCACCACCGTGCCGTCCGGCTTGTGCTGACGATAGAAGAACACTCGAACGGTTTCCCAAGCGAGCGTTGCCCAGGGATCGAAGTCTTCCGCGTCCCACACCTCCACGCGATCGGCCCCGTGCTGAAAAACCGCGGTGGGAAGTCCAGAAGGAAAACGCTGCTGGGCGGCGGCAAATAACTCCGGCAAATTGTCTTTTAGCCGTGCCACCACCCGGAGACCGAGCTCTCCGGCGGTATGCAGGAACGGTGCAGTGGCAAATTCTCCATCGGCGACCACATACTGGGCAAAGCGTTTTCCCATGCTCCCGATCACCCGCCGCAGCAAGCGCTGTCCGGCCGCGTACTCGCTATCACCAGGTCCATAGGGTTCCCCATCAAAGGGTAGAGAAAGGCCGGTTCCCACCACGCTGATCATCACGAAAGAATGTTGATAGCCTTGAATCTGTTTCGCAGCGTTCTGTTGTGGCCGACAGAGTTTGCAACCCGGGTGCGTCCGCCATCCTGCGCCGGTGCCGTCGAGGGCCAGACCGATCCAGCGGCAATCATCAAAGGCTTTGTTGCGTTTGGCACCACGGATGAGGGAGAGCAGAGCTTGTCGCGTTGGCTGGGGATCGAGGCGCTCGGTGAAATAACCCAAGGTATCGTCACCGAACGGAGTGGCAATGGAGAGCGTGCGTCGTGCCGAAGAGTGCACCAGCGCCTCGACCGCATGAAAACTGGATTGCCGGAGGATTTGCCCGATCAACAAGGCCCAGAGCAGAGCCTGGGCTGGAATCTGAGGTTGTTGCCGACCGTCTCCCGGATCCTTGAGATACCGTCGGAGACGAAGACGCCGTGTCACATAGCGAAGCAGATGACGTGGCGTAGAACGGTTCATTTTTTCTTTTTCTTGAGCTTCTTGCGCTCCAGTACGAGTAGTTGTGCGTTGGCCGCCAATACTTCGCGGACGGCATCTTGAAACTCCCGTCCCGCCTTGACCCGGCGTCGCACCTCCTCGACCCACTCCTTGGGGATGTGCTGGACACGTTTTTTACCTTGGACCATAAACGTTAACGACCAGACGGGATGGCCACGGTCCTCGGCACAATGACACGTGGGCTTGCCGCAACGGAGATGGGTGAGGACGAGGGAGCCAGGGAGGGCATCCTCAGGGATAGAGAAACGGCGCAACAGCTGAAACTTGCGCTGACGCAGTCGAGAAGCGAGCGGTCCGTTACCTTTATGAATCATCTTATTGTATATATACTATAAGACATAGAACAAATCAAGCTGGGTCTGCGAATGCGAAAATAGGAGTCTACTGTGGAAGGGCCAACGAGCGAAGCAAAACCGCAATTTCACTGGGGATGGAATGGCTGGTGGCTGTCAATCTTCCGAAACGGCTGGCCGACACCGCCGACACTGCCGACACCGATCGCCCATGTCCGAATCGCAGCAGCAGGCGCAGGAGGCGGTGTCGGCAAGAAGCCAAAGGGCTGCCAATTTCTGGCAGCCCTTTTATGTAATTCGATTAAATTCAGTATTATGGCTTTGCCGCTGGCGGTGGTGTGGCGGGCTTCGGCGTGGCCGCTGGCTTGGTTGCCGCTGGCTTGGCTGCTGCCCCTCCGGGATAGGCCTGATCGTACAACTTAATGATTTCATTGGTCACGTCGATGTTTGTTGAAGCATACAAAATCGGCGAGTTCTGCGCGGAGGAATCGAAGATCGCGACAAAGCCATTTTCCCGAGCATAACGATCCAAGACATCGATCATCTTCCGGCCGATGCGATCCACAACTTCGCCTTGCGCTGCGTTCACGTCTTCCTGCATTTCATTCTGCTTGCGCTCCAGTTGAGCGGCCATTCGCTGGCCCTGAAGAGTGAGCCTTTGCTTTTCATCTTCGCTCAACGTCGCAGCTCCGGATTGCAATCTTTGCCGCAGATCGTTGATCTGTTTGTTCAACCCTTCCAATTCGTTCTGCCGTGAAGCAAATTGCGCCTGCAATTCCGCCGAAGCCTGCTTGCCTTCCACGGTGGTCACAATGGCTTGCCGTACGTTAATGACGCCGATCTTGCTACCGCTGGCCGCGCCCGCCGCTGTCTGTGCAGGGACCGCAACCGTAGCCAAAAGGTACGCCGCAGCCAACGCAACTGCTCGAATGATATTTCTGGAATTCACTGTTTTCTCCTTATTCATTTCCGGGTGCGTCTTTCGCTCCTCGCTTGAGCGACCAACGAAATGACATACCTCTGGATAACGTAGCCGTCTGCCGGCTAAAATTCGTTGCCCATCCTGCGCCGGTAATCACCCATCCGGCGATTTCAGGCGATTTCTCTCCGCGATTCCTTGCTCTAGGTCTACAGGCACGCTACAACTATCTCAACACAAACATAGAAGTATAACTGACTCCTAGAGATCCGCGCAATCCTCTGGCGGTCCAAAACGGCTCGCCGTGGCTCATTCCTGTGCTGCACACAAATACTCTCGCCTTCCCTACTTCGGGACTGGCAGGAACAGCACGCGATTATTATTCTGGTCCACGACGACCCCAATACTGTTTAGGTTATCCATGGCGATGGGGAATTGGGAAAGGCTACTGATGCCGAGGGTTTCCCTGGTTTTAAACGTTTGGGAATCGACAACGGACGCTGTATTGGATGTAGAGTTGATGGTCATGATTGCGCCAGTGTTGTAATTATAGGCGATACCGAACGGGTTGATTCCCACTCGAATGGGCTGTGTTGCACCGGAGTTAGGGTTAAACGCGTAGATGGCATTCTGCTGTGTGGATGTCGCATAAAACAAAGCGCCGGAGCCGGTCGTAGAAGTCGAGGTAGCTTGCGCCTGGTCAAAAACCAGGCCGGTGAGAGCTGCGGTGAGTGTGTTTACTGACGCGCTAGTACTTCGTGAAGGCGGTTGTGTCGTCAGGTTGATCACGTCCAAACCGGCGGTTGCCGCGGTCGTCCCTGAGTTTTGCAGCAGCGTCACTACTGCAATTCCGCGGTTCGTATCTACAGCAATGGCAGTTGGAGCTCCGCTCACGGCAACGGTGGTCGGCGTCGGATTCTTATCGGTCACTGCTCCCGGCAGCAGTACCGTGAGGTCAATGGAGGTAACGGTGTTCGAACCATTGTTGGCAATTAGCGCGTAGGCATGATCCGGATCCATGGCTACTCCTAATGGGGAAAGTCCCACCGGCACGTAGTTCGCCGTGGTGGTGGTAGTAACGCCTCCACTGGTGGTGCTGATCGTAAAGGACAGGACATTCATCACTTCCGGGTTGCTGGTATCGATGATCGATGCGGTTCCCGTTGGCGTAGCTCCGCTGTTGGCTACGACCGTGTAGCCGAGCCGAGGCAGCGTCGCAATTCCGATCGGCTGTGCTCCGACCGTAACCGTATTGAGGACGGTCATGTAGGGAGCGATCGAACCGTCCATTTTCTTGTACCCCGCAGGGTCAATGGCAATGGAAGTTACGCTGTTGCAGGAATAGTTGGTGATGAAGGCCACCTTGCGGGATTCATCAATTGCCACACCTTCCGGTCCTTGCGGAATTGTTGCATTCGGAATGCAAACAGCCGGCGTCGTCGTAGCCAAATTCAAAATCCCCACCGCATACAGGTCAATGGAATTCGAAACGACTCCACTCGGGAGCACCACATCGAGCGCATAGTCATGCGCAACCGTAAGCATCGACGCCGGAATGGTCACGTCAACCTCGCTGTCACTGATATATTGCGTGCAGAACGTCGCTGGATTCGTCGAGCAGGGGTTCATGGTACTTGACGAAGGTGGTGCGGTCGAGGGATTGGTATCCAAGCGAACTGCAGATCCGTAACCGCTGCCAAAACCCTGCCCGAACACTCTTACCGTCGCTGTCTGATTGAGCGGTACGGCTTGCGCCATACAAGTCAACGTAGGATTTGTTGGATCGCACGTCGTCGGATGGTAAAGGCCATCCACGGCGGAAAGCGTAGGTTGTGCGTTGGGGACGCCTGCGCTGGTGATTTGAATTTGTTGAATGCTCACCTGCTTAAACATGTTGCTCGGGTCCAAATTAAGATACGTCAGCGTGTTGCTACCGGCATTGGCTACCAACACATTTTTGGTTTTTGGATCGTAGGTCATCGGGCCATTGACGGTAACAGGCACCGTTTGCCCTGCAGGCGTATAACTTCCGCTACCTACCTGCCCCGTCAAAATCGCCTGGATAATTCGATAAGGTTGCAAGTTCGTTTCGTTTGCCGATCCTCCGGGATTAATCAGCGAGATGGCATTGTCAGAATAGTTCGGTCCACTGTTAACGCTCGGGTCGTAGGCAATCAAAACGTTCGTGTACGGATCAAACGCCACCGAGCGGAAGCCAATTTCGGGCGCGCCCGCCGGAGAGGGCGAGCAGTTTAGACAGCTCCCTGCCGTAAGGGTGAGTGTTGTGACTGTTTGATCTAGCGTTCCGATAAACCCGATCTGTTGCGAACTAGAATTGTAGTCCGCCCAAGCAAAGGTGCGGGTAACCGGGTTGATCGCCGCCCCTGCCGCGAAGGATCCAGTGTTGAAGGAGTAGTAAGGCATGCCGTACTGAACTTCTCCGGGCATATTCGCCGGGTTTGATTCTGTTTCGTCAGCGGTTCCGGGTTGCGAATAGGAAAAAGTGTACGGATCGATGACGCTTCCCGGAATTACCTGAAACGTTCCGTTTAGGTCAGCTGGCTGCAAACCGGAAATAATTACCGTCCCGCCCAAGGCCGGGTTGATTCCGTGAGGTTTTGTCGTAATAATTTTGACAATCCCGGCAGTGCGTACCGCGCCACTGGTTCCATTGGCCACATAGGGAGCGATAAATACTTGCGTTCCTGTTTGCAACAGATTGACAACCGAGGTTCCGCCAATACCCCCAGGCGTTACGTAAGCGAGTGGCGCGTTGGGCTGCATGACAACCTGCGGAGTGGCGCCAGTCACCAGAGACACCGGGGCAGTTACGCATGGCGGCGTCTTGCCGGCTAGGAAGCAAGCACGCTTGTCCGATCCGTCCAAATTGGGATTCACATCCACGATGAAAGCGATGTTGGTATTCTGGTACGTCACTACTCCCAAGTGCGTTCCAGGATCCACACCAACAGAGAATGGGGCGGGCAAACCCGTAGCGCCGGGTTCGCTAATCAAGGTAGCCAGATCGACCGGCACAGTTCCAATTAACGCAGCGCCGGTGGGGGCGTTCAGCGCATAAAGAGTGAGAGTGTTGTCCAAACTATTTACAACAACCCCCATATCCTGTCCGGGATAACCCACAATATTGATCTGGTTATCGATGGCGATGCTGGTCGGCGCATTTCCAGTGGAAAAGGAGCCGCTCGGATTTGGCGTTCCGCTGGTTAGATCGATGAATTGAACTTTGTTTATTCCTTGCTCTGTGATCACAGCGAACCCCTTTGGCGAATCCAGGGCAATGCTGCTCGGCAGAGCGTTTGTTGGCAACGGAAGGTTCGGAGGATAGGGCTGCGGCGGATTTACTGCCGGGTGATAGATCGAATTCAGATTGGTAAACGTGGGTTGAACCGCGATGTTGGTTGTAGCGATGGGGAAAAGTGGCAAGGACCCCATGGGTGCGTCACTCTCGACCGACACTTCAAACAAACCTGGGGTTGGAATCTGGCCGCCCTGTGGATTGCTCACCAGCAATCGTGCACTGGAATTCGTGGGGTCGACTAGGTTCGTCGTTCCATTAAACAACAATTTAACCAAGTTACCGGTATTGCCGAAATAACCGCCATCTACTGCGAGTGTTGTGCTGGTCCCTTGGGGAAAACTGTCCGGGACCGCCGCGACCAGTGCGGGGTCGGTATACACAAGCTGCACGGGACAGGATATCGACGCTGTTGATCCTCCGGACTCCACTGTCTCTATGCAAGGCGGAGTCGCCGTAACATTGCACGCACCGCCATTGGTGGAATTGCAAGGGATGCCGCTCACGATGACCTGACCTGATCCTGCTGTGGTCAGCAGATCCGGCGTCAGCCGAATTCGCGTCATGATCGACGCATTGCAGGTCACAATCGGGGTCACTCCCGTGGCTGAAGGGGTGCAATATTGCAGGCTAACCGGGATCGTGAAGATATTCGTATTGGGAATCTGCTTCGGCGCCTGTCCTGGCGGCGCAAAATAAATATTGGTGGTATTGAGGAAATTATCTGCATTGAGCCAAATATCCTGGTTCACTCCGCCGGCGGGAATGGTTGTCGGATAGATGGAATCAAAAGTAATGGGATTGGTCGTCGCATTCACCAGGGTGATGACTGCATAGGAGTAGTGAACTGTATCGGCAGACGACCAGACCACCGCATACACCGTTGTTGCTGGGGTATTTGCGCTTCCAGATGGCGTGGTGTTTGTCGGCAAGGTAGCGGGAGCAGTGTAAATCCCATTGTTATTGATCATGCCGCAGGTGGGACTGCAGGTAGTCGACAAGGGATTGGCAGTTTGATTCGCTACGGTGCTCGAGCTGGAATTCGGCTGAACCAATAACCATTGTTGTCCGGTGGCAGGCGAGTTGAGAAACGATGCGCTCAAGGAAAGCTCTTGCGCCGGGGTCAAACCAACCGGGACAGTCGCGGTTGAGGGCGTCACCGTGACTCGGATGCCAGAGTCGAGTCCGACTGTCGCCGTTCCCGTCTTGCTCTTGTTGGCATCGGCCTGCGCCGTGAATGTCAGCGTTGGCGCCGGATTGGGGAAATTCGAAAGCGGAGGCGCGGTATAGGTCAAAACGTTTGATCCGTTTGTGGTGGTGATCACCCAGGTTCCGACCGATCCACCATTGAGCGTCGAACCACTGGTGCAATTCCCGGTAACCGCCTTGGGATTCGCATTGGAGGCCGTTGGCAGCGGGGTGTAGGAGTAGGTGCAAGGCCAATTGGTCACTGTGGTTGTTGTGCTGCCACCTACAGTTGCCGTAAACGTTTGTACCTGCCCGGCAATGACGAGGACCGAGGCAGGGCTAACGGTTACGGTAATTACGTTCGGGCCCGAACTGCCGCACCCACTCAGTGCCAAAATTGCACCGCACACCATACCGAATGCGGCCTTCTGAAACGCTCGAAACTTCATAACGGACATCTCCCCCAAATGGGCGCTGCAGGAATTTCCGCGCACCCTCTTGCTTGTTCTTATTTCCTGGTATTTACCTAATCTCGTTTTGAATAGGATGCGGAAACCGCTCCCCTTCGTTGTTCCTTCATTCCCTAAAATGTCCGGCTGACCGTAAATCGGAAAGTGCTAGCCGGCTCGAAATAGTTCAGTCTCCCGGGGTTCTGCAAAATCGGTTGCAGTGGCGTTAAAACCAAAGGATCGCACCTTTTCGGATGAAGCGGGTCGGTCAAACCGAGCGCCTGGCACTGCAAAAAAAGATTTTCCGGATTGTAGATATCGTAAGGCGCCACCAGCGTTGTATGTAGCCGCAGTGGGTTATAGGCATAATAAATACGGAACGGCGCTTGAACGATCGGCAGATTCACGATGAACTCAATACCGGTTGACATTCTCAACTTAAAGTTAGTCCCGGAAGCAATTCCCAACTCCTCCTGCTGGTTGGCCAATGGAAACGTCGTATTGATGTTGGCTACGCCCGTGGGATCTAGCCGCAACCCGCTTTTCTGCAAAATTCCATCGGTTCCGGTATCGACGAAAAGAGACATACTCACCGGTCCGGCGATCGGAATCCGATATTCAAAGTTGACGACTCCCTGGGTATCTCCGCCAGGGAATGCGATTGTGTAGGCGACTACCGGCACGGTCAACGTGTAGATTCCCCCGTGGTAGGGAATCGTGATCGGCTGATTGACCACGCTCGGGATAAACGTAACCGGTGAAATTGCGCGAACGTCAAACCCTCGTAAATCGTTCTCGCCGCCCATATAGAAGCGACTGTAAGGTGGGACCTCCTTGCCGCCATAACCCGTGGTGAAAGCACCCAGAACTCGGAAGCCAACGGCATTACGTCGGTGATTGATCGGGTGGAAGTAGGTGTACATACCGGTGTTGGTGATGGTGTTGACGTTGCCACCGATCGGTCCGCCGGTAAACGCCAAGGAATAGAAGTAGCTCTTCCCGGATGTTGCATTGATGGGGCTGTTCAGGGTGTTGTGATTGAGCGATGCGGTAATCGTGCTCGCGATGATTCCATCCAGGGCGCTGGGCCCGGCGATTGCCCGGTACTGGAGTTGCGTAAACAACAAGTTCGAGGCGTCGTTGTAGGTGGTGATGTTGGTGCGCGTCAGTCCATAGGTCAGAGACAAACGGGTGAACGGCAACTTCTTCCAAGGATAGCTGGCAAATGCAGTGAACCCTGTGCTGTTCTGGTTATAGTTCTGGATGTATTGCGGGTTGATGCTGACTGACTGCCCGGTTACGAGCGCGGCTTGTTGCGCCTGATTGTATTTATACAAGGAGGAGAAAATGGTGAACCCGCTCGAAATCGGACGATCGAACAGATACGGTTGCGTGAAACCGAACATGAAGTTCCGCTGGTATTGGCCAACCTGCGCGGACAATGTGAGCGTTTCGCCTAAGCCCAGGAAGTTGTTGGTCTGGTAGGTCAAGCCAATAAACCCGCCAGAAAGTCCGCTGACACCGCCCTGCAAACCGATCGATTGTTTGCCCTTTTCTTTCAACTTAAGGAGCAAATCGACGGTGCCTTCTTTGGTGTTACGTTTGATTTCTGCCGCCTTGTCGGCCTCCAACTTATCGAAATAATCAAGTTGGTTCAGGCGGAGAATGCTCAATTCCCATGCGCGCTTGTTGAACAACTGGCCTTCATCGATTAGCAATTCTCGCCGGATTACTTTATCCCTCGTGGTGGTATTTCCGCTGAAGTCGATACGCCGAACGTAGTATTGCTTTCCTTCGTCAAATTTCAGGGTGACGTTGATTTTCTTGGTCGCATCATCGATATCGAATTCGGGTTGCGGGGTGAAATCGATAAATCCGTACTGCCCGTATATTTTTCCATAATCTTCCAGCGCTTTGCGGATCTTGGCGGAAGAGAATACCTCGCCGTCTTTTACAGGGAAGGCCCCCTTAAGAGCATCGACCTTCAAAGATAGCGCTTTGTCCGGGTCGCTGCTGACAATCTTCAGCGTGCCCATCATGTAGCGGTCGCCTTCTTCAATCGGAATCGTGATGTTTACCGCTTTCCCCTCGGACCTACCGAGAATTAGCGGAACCCCGTACTTCCATCCGTTGGTGTCCACGTTTTCAATTAGGGGATCCGGCAACACCACCTTAAAGTAGCCGTTGTCCTGATACAGTCCGCGAATTCCGACTTCCTGGTCTTCGATCAATTTGTCGTGGTCGTACGTTTTCGACATCACGTTGATCTCAGTGATGTAAAGAGGGATGGCGTAGGGGCGGTCATTATGCATAGCGCGAATGAGTTTGCGGTCGCTGAACGCGTGATTCCCGGTGAATTTGATTTTGCCGACCTTTACTTTCGGCCCTTCATCGATTTTGAATACCAGAATAACGGCATTGCTCGATGCAATTCGCTCATATTCTGGGGTCACTGTCGCGTACTGGTGTCCGTGCTCGCCCAACAAATCCTTCAAAACCACCTCGGCTTTTTTGATTCTGGTTGGATCAAACTGGCTTTCAACCGTCAGCCCAACCTTCTTTTCCTTGAAACGATCCAAAATATCTGACTCGGAAATCGAGTGGATACCTTCATAACGAATGCGGCGGATGATGGGCCGCTCCCGCACGTCGAAAATGATAATTTTCCCGTTCGGTTTGTCGGGCGAATCCTCAACGGTGAGCTTTACATCTTCGAAAAATTGCGTATTCCAGAGCGCCTGAAAATCCCGGCGTAGCGTCTCTTCGTTGTACGGATCGCCATCGCGGCTAAAGATGCGCGCTTTCAAGGTGTCCGTGCGGATGCGGCGGTTCCCGGTGAAGTCAATGCGTTCAATGAACTCTTTATCCGTGGCTTTGGGATCATCCGCAGTCCCGAACTCCTCGATTTTCTCTTCAAGCGTCACTTTGTTCAGGGAGGCATGAAACCGATAGGTGTTCGGCGTGGAATCAACGGATTTTTCGGAAGAAAAAGTGGACGCAACCAGAAAGCCTGGAGCCAATCCTAGCAGAAAAACGAATAGGTGGCATCGCAGGCGTACACCCTGCCCACCTGCGCGCAGAGCGTTCATCCGCATCAATAAACAAACTTTCCTTCGAGCGGCCGTTGATCGGCTCAAGGCCGCGCCCCCAAACCCAAGATGTTCTTCTCCCGCCAGACTCGGTATGGACTGGCCGTGCGTGGAACTGCGAAATCCTCGACAGGCAAATCGCGTTCTCTCACGTGTTGCGTCAGATTCGCTAGTGAACTACCGGGGTTGCCTCAGCTACTGGCCGGAATGCAAGACCTTCTCCGGAAACGTAAATTTGTAAGGTCGCTGGTCTCTGAATTCCACCCTGAATCAAAGCCTCGCTTAGCGGATCTTCCACATATTTTTGCAGTGCACGCCTTAGCGGTCGAGCTCCATAACTTCGGTCTGCGCATGTCTTCTCGAGAACCCACTGGCGCGCTTCTGGCGACAACACTACCTGCAGTTGACGATGAATGAGTGTGTCATTCAACTGTCCGACAAGCAAATCGATAATACGAAGCAGATCTTCGTCGCTGAGCGGGTTAAACAGAATCACTTCGTCCAACCGGTTCAAAAATTCGGGATTGAACGCTCGCTTTACTTCGGTCATCACCAAATCTTCCATGCTTTTGAGTCCCGCTTCGTCTAATCCAGCCTGGAAGCCAATCGAAGTGCGCTTTTGCAGGTGGCGCGCACCAATATTGGACGTCATGATAATGATGGTGTTGCGAAAATCTACCGTGTTTCCCAAACCATCCGTCAGTTGCCCATCTTCAAATACTTGAAGAAGTATATTGAACAAATCCGGATGCGCCTTTTCGATTTCGTCCAATAATATAACTGAATACGGAGTACGGCGCACGCGTTCTGTCATCTGCCCGCCCTCCTCATATCCAACATACCCTGGAGGCGCGCCAATTAATTTCGACACGGAATGCTTTTCCATGAATTCGGACATGTCGAAACGAATCAGCGATTTTTCTGAACCAAAAAGGAATTCTGCCAGGCGCCGCGCGACTTCCGTTTTGCCCACGCCCGTGGGCCCAAGAAAGAAGAAGCAACCAACCGGACGCGAAGGAGACTTCAATCCCGCGCGGCTGCGGCGAATGGCACGGGCCAGGGCTGTGATCGCCTTGTCCTGGCTGATGACGCGCTTGTGTAGCTCCGGTTCGATGCGCAGCAATTTCTGCTGCTCGTCCTCCTTAATCGAAGTAACGGCAACTCCGGTCCAGCGCGACACCACTTCTTCGATATCTTCGCGCGTTACAATTCCCGTCGAAGCATCGTCGAGTTTGTAGCGCTCGCGAAGTACCCGCAGATTCTCCTTCTCCTTGCGTTCTTCTTCGGAATAAAAACGCGCCTTCTCGAATTCGTGAGCCGCAATCGCCGATTCCATGCGGTGGGTGATGAACTTCACGCGCTTCTGCACTTCGCCAACTTCTCCCGGCACGGAAGCTTGTCGCAACTTCACGCGGGCGCCGGCTTCATCGATCAAGTCAATGGCCTTGTCCGGAAGGAAGCGGTCGGGAATGTAGCGATTGGAAAGATAGACCGAATAGCGCAGGGCTTCGTCGGTGTACCCGACGGCGTGAAATTTTTCGTAGCGTTCTCTTACTCCGTTGATAACTTGAATGGCCTCTTCTTCGTTCGGTGCAGGAACTTTTACTGCCTGAAAGCGCCGTTCGAGCGAACGATCTTTTTCAACAGACTTGCGGTATTCACCTGGAGTTGTCGCGCCGATGCACTGAATCTCCCCGCGGGAAAGCGCCGGCTTCAAAATATTAGCCGCGTCTAGCGAACCTTCGGCCGAGCCCGCGCCAACCAAGGTGTGCAATTCGTCGATGAACACGATGGAGTTTTGGCTCTCCATCAGCTCCTTCATGATGGTCTTCAACCGCTCTTCGAATTGTCCGCGGTATTTCGTCCCCGCAACGATCAGAGAAAGATCGAGTGAAAGAATTCTCTTGTCGCCGAGGAACGGCGGCACATCGCCATCGGAAATCCGTTGCGCCAATCCCTCGACAATGGCTGTTTTGCCAACGCCCGGCTCGCCGATCAGCACGGGATTGTTTTTGGTACGACGGCACAGAATCTGAATCACGCGTTCGACTTCGTTATCGCGTCCAACCAATGGATCAAGCGAACCTTCCGCAGCTGCTGTGGTCAAATCCCTACTGAATTCCGCCAGCAACGATGTTTCTTTCGGTCGCGCCGCGGTCGTCTTTTCTCCTGTAGTGCGCGACAATTCCTCGCGCAGCGTCGAGAGCCGCAATCCGCGCTCCATCAATATTTCCGCGCCAAAACACTTTTCTTCCCGCAGGATTCCCAGTAGCAAGTGCTCTGTGCCGACGTGCTTGTGGCCGAGCCTCTCCGCTTCTTCCGCTGCCATATTCAATATGCGCTTGCACTCCGCGCTCAGCGGCACTTCCACGGAGGTGGAAATGCGCTCGCGGATCGTGATACGTGCTTCGATCTCTTTACGGATCGATTCGATCGAGCCCTGTTGCCGCAGAAACCGGTTCGCTAGGGCTTTGTCCTCACGCATCAGACCCAGCAGCAAGTGCTCAGTCTCGATGTACGGACTGCCATACTGGCTGGCCTCGTACCTGGCAAAAAAGATTACGCGTCGCGCTTTTTCTGTATATCGTTCAAACACGATTAGCTCGCTTCTCCCCCTGGGGTCCCCTTCGCTTCAGCTTTCGCCAAGCGAGTTCGCAGAACGCCATGTTCAAGGCCTAGAATCCGATCACACCGCTCAGCCAGCGCCAGATTATGTGTCGCAATTAACGACGTCAGGCGATGCGCGCGATGCAGCCGCTCCAACAACTCAAACACGGCCCAAGCATTCAGCTCGTCCAAATCTCCTGTCGGTTCATCCGCCAGCAGCACCTTCGGTCCGGTGACGAGCGCCCGGGCAATGGCTACACGCTGCTGTTCTCCGCCAGAAAGTTCGCCTGCGCGATGTTCGGCCCGGTCGCGCAGGCCTACTTCCTCCAGCCATTTCCGCGCTTCTAGACATGCCGCGCTTCGTGGCTCACCACGCACCAGCAGCGGCATCGCTACATTTTCTGTCGCCGTAAAATCCGGCAACAATTGGTGCCTCTGCCAGAGAAACCCCACGGCACGATTGTGAAAATTTGCTAGTGCCGCATCCTCTAAGAATTCTATCGCGTTATTTTCAAAGTATACTGTACCGCTTGTTGGAGTGTCTAGCGCAGCCAGCAAATGCAATAACGTACTTTTCCCCGCTCCAGATGGAGCGACGATTGCAACCATCTCGCCTTCGCGCAAAATCAAATTTATATCGACCAGAATTTCCAGCCTTTTCTCGCCCTGGCCATACGCTTTCTTCAGTCCGCGCGCTTCCAGGATGGCTTTTCCCCGCTCGACGTTTGCTGCGATGAGCTCTGTCCTCATTCCTTCGCGCCCCAAGCCTCGCCAATCGACTAGCGAACTTTTCTGCCTGCAAATCCCAGACCAGGCAAATCGATCCTCGCCCTATCTCTAAGATGCTCGACTCGCCCCGCATGCCCTGGCCTGCGGCAAATCTCGCCAGTTTGCCGCTCTAGCTACCCAGCTATTTTCCCTTTTCCTGCCCTCCCTTACCCTTTGCCCACTCGTTTGCAACAGCGCAAATCGGGGAGACGGCTAATCCATTATGTTTCAATGGCTTGAACGGCTACTTTGGACCGGGCCTGGAGCAAGCAGAGAGGTGCCCTTTCTCTGCGGCTCTCGGTTGACCCCTTAGGAGCAAATGGCCCTCCAAAGCAGGCCCGGCTCCCACAGGGGGGACGCCAGTTTCGCGCTACTCAAATCGCAGAATTTCCACCGGCAGAAGCCTTGCAGCCTCTCTTGCCGGCACGAGCGTCGCTACCATCGCAATGCCCATTGCCAGAGCAGCGATCCAAATTCCATCCACAGGATTAGGCAGGAAGGGCACATAGGGCACGGCATAGACTTCTGGATCTAGGGGTATCAGATGATAGGTTCCGGCAAGCCAGGTGAACAGATAACCTACGAGCAAGCCAAGAATAATTCCCGTGGCACCGATGGCAATTCCCTGTAGCAGAAAAATTCGGCGGATCTGATCGCGTCGCGCTCCCATCGATAGCAGCACAGCGATGTCGCGTGCTTTATCTGTCACGGTCATCGACAGCACCACCAGGATATTCAGCCCGGCGATAAACGTGATCAGTCCGATAAAAATGGCGGTAACAACTTTTTCTAACCGCAAAGCGCGAAACAGGGCTCTGTTCTCTTCCATCCATGTGCTGGCAACCAACCCTTGTCCGGCGGACTCCTCGATTGTTTTTGCAATTACGGTCGCCTGGGCTGGCTGTGCCAAGCGAAACTCCAACACATTTACGACATCGCCGGTTCCAGCAAGTGATTGCGCCCCTGCTAGGCCCACAAAACACCAGTTTTCGTCGTAATCGTAAAATCCGGAATCGAACACCCCGGTCACGCGGAATCGCCGCGTGCGCGGAATCAATCCATAGGGAGTCAAACGTCCCTGGGGACTCGTTACCGTAACATAATCGCCGGGGTGCAACTTCCATTCGTCGGCTAACTGCTTGCCAACCAGGATTCCTGCAATCCCTTCGCTGTCGGCCGCAAAATCCAATTTCCCCACTGCTAATTTTTGCAGCGCTTCGTCGCTGCGCTTTTCCATCTCCACTTCAATGCCTTTCACTACCACGCCGCGCGCTTGCCCGCCAAAGGAAAGCAGCACCGTCTGATAAATTCCCGGTGTAACCGAACGCACGCCCGGTGTCTGTCCCAGCTTTTCCGCTAATGCGTTGTAATCGTGAATGCCGCCCGGACCGGGCCGCGTCAGAGATATGTGTGCTGTTACGCCTAAGAGTTTTTCTTGGAGAGTTTCGCGGAACCCACTGTTCATCGCCAGCGCGATCACCAGCGTGGCCACTCCCGCGCTGACTCCCACTATCGAAAACAGCGTGACCAGCCGCAGCACCGCTGGCCGATTGGGCGACCGCAGATATCTTCGCGCCACGAACCATGCAAATCCCATGGCGCGGCGCCCGCTACTCCCGCACGCCGTCGGCTGCGTTATCGGCAACGGTATTGGCTTCGGGGCGCAAGAGCGGAAAGAGAATGACATCGCGAATCGAATGCGAGTCCGTCAGAAGCATCGTCAAGCGGTCGATTCCGATGCCTTCACCTGCGGTCGGAGGCATACCGTGGCAAAGCGCCCGAATATAGTCCACGTCCACTAGTTTCGGCACTTCGTCCCCGCCCGTCGCAATCTGCGCCAGGAAGCGCCGCTCCTGCTCTGTCGGATCGTTTAACTCGGAAAAGCCGTTGGCAATCTCCATCCCTGCCACATAGACCTCGAAACGTTCCGTCAAGGAAGGATCATCTGGCTTTTGCTTGGAAAGAGGCGAGATCTCGGTAGGAAATTCATACAGGATCGTCGGCTGAATCAACTTGTCTTCCGCCATCGTCTCGAACAATAATCCGGTCCACTCGCCATCCGCTAACTTTCCTTTGGCAGCTGCGTACGGCGCGTGATTCGCCTTCGCCCATACGTTATAGGTCTCTGTGGCTTTTTGCGGCCCCCCCGGCGAAGCGAGTTGCTCGAGCGGCGGAGCGGTACCGGCGCCTTCCGGCCAATGCTTGATGATCGCTTGGCGCATTGTCAGACGCTCGAACTTTCCAAAATCCAGTTCGAGTTCGCCGTACTTCACCCTAGTGGATCCAGTGATCTTTCTCGTCAGCAAAGCGAAAAGCTCTTCGTTCAAATCCATCAAGTCCTGGTAATTGCTGTACGCTTCGTAAAACTCCAGCATAGTGAATTCAGGATTATGCTGCGTCGAAATACCTTCATTCCGGAAATTGCGATTGATCTCGTAAACGCGGTCCAATCCGCCAACCGTCAGTCTTTTCAGATACAGCTCCGGTGCAATACGCAGATACAAATCAACGTCCAGGGTATTGTGGTGCGTGATAAACGGCCGTGCCGCAGCCCCACCGGGTATCGGATGCATCATTGGCGTTTCCACTTCGATATATCCTCGACCATCAAAAAACTTGCGCAACTCTTGAATGATGCGCGCGCGTGTATGGAAAACTTCGCGCGTCTTTTCCGTGGCAATCAAATCCAGATAACGCAGGCGATAGCGCAGCTCAATATCCGCCAACCCATGCCACTTCTCAGGCAAAGGCAGCAACGCCTTCGACAAGAAGAATAGTCCCTCCACCCAAACGGACAGCTCGCCAGTCTTGGTTCGGAACAGGCGCCCTTTTACGCCAACGTGGTCGCCCAAATCGAGTAATTGAAACAGGGCAAAGCCCTGCTCGCCGACCACATCTTTCCGCACGTAGATTTGTACCCGATGCCCGGATCCCTGTAGATGCGCAAACCCCGCTTTGCCCATCAAGCGGTAGGAAACCAACCGGCCTGCTACGCGAACCTCCACTGGCTCCGTCTCGAGTGCCATGAGGTCCTTGGTTCCATATTTTGTGAGAATGTCCCCAGGCCTCTCTGTCCAACGAAACTCCCGCGGAAACGCGTCGTAACCCAACGCCTTGATCTGTTCCAGTTTTTTTTCTCGCTGTTCAAACTGATCCCGCGGCTCAAAGTCCAATGTACTCGACAACCTTTCTTTCCGTAACCAGAGTATAAGTTGACCCTGTTGGCCAGAGCAAGGAATGGAACTGCCCCAGGAACTTGCCTCCAATATATCGCCTATTTTGGTCTACTTCCGCAACTAGAGCCGATCCTGTCTATTACCATAAATCTCTATTACTAACTAATTAAGAGACGCTACCGCTGGGCCCTCCATTCGCTTCTTCGCCGGTAACGGCTAACCCCGCTCCGTCGGGCTGCGACTGAGCCTGGCGTTTGTGGAGCTTACTGTGGCACTCTCCTCTGCCCGCAAACCCACTGAATCCGTGTCTCTTGGCGTAGGATATCCCGAGCCGCCCAGTCAAGCCCATCCCTACGCCCCGCCCGGTTCCGGCATTTCCGCAGAATCTTGCCCATAGACGACCAACCCCGATCAAGGGACAATAACGATATCCAGGGCGCGGTTTTTTCACTGCCACCGTGCAACCTATAGGACGCTTTCGCCTTCTATAGCTTCATATGTGTGCCTCGACCGCCATGCCAGGGACAACTCTCGGAGGTATTCGGCGCATCCGTAATTCTAGAAGCGGCGCCATTGCACAGTTGGCCCGACAACGACCAGCCGAACCGGTTGCGTGGACTGAAGCGGAAGCCATTCGCCGAGCTCAGGCGGGGGACGCTGCGGCCTTCGAACACCTCTATCAACTCCATAGCCGTAGGGTCTATGCCCTGTGCCTTCGGATGCTCAGCAATCCCGCAGACGCCGAAGACCTTACGCAAGAGGCTTTTCTGCAACTTTTCCGCAAGATCTCCACGTTTCGAGGCGAATCGGCATTCTCCACCTGGCTACACCGCATGACCGTGAACGTTGTATTAATGCGTCTGCGCAAGAAATCCCTTCCAACGGATTCGTTAGAAGAAACACTGGACCCGGACGCGGAGAACAGTGGCCCTAAAAGAGATGTGGGAGCACCAGACCTTCGTCTCTCGGGCGCGGTAGACAGAGTTAATCTTGATCGCTCCATTGAAAAACTACCCCCAGGCTACCGAACGGTTTTTGTTTTGCATGATGTCCAGGGTTATGAACACAACGAAATTGCCGACATCATGGGCTGTTCGGTGGGCAACTCGAAGTCGCAATTGCATAAAGCACGCACGCGTTTGCGCGAACTTCTTCAGGAAGAAATCCGCGATCAGGCGCGTCAGGAACGCCAGGCTTCTAGAACTCAGTCTGGTCACCAGGGTTGAGCTAACATGATGATAGCTACGCGTGCACAGTTTCTTAGAGTTCCCAGGTCTTTGTACTTAGAGATGGTTGGCCTGCCAGCTCCCATCTCTCCGGAGCCGATGTATGCAGTGTAAGGAATTTGTTTCCGTTCTTGAACAACAGGGTCTTTCTGTTTTACCGGATGCCGCTCAGGATCATCTTGCTGCCTGTGCCGCGTGTCAGGATTTCCTGGGCGATCTGAGCGCAATCGTTGTTACCGCAAAAGAATTCCCTGCCGAAATTGATCCTCCGCAAAGAATTTGGGTCTCTTTGCGGGCGCAACTAGAGGCCGAAGGATTGTGCAAACATCCTGTGGGGATTACCGCCGAAGCGTCTTCGCATTGGCTGGAAAGCTTGCGCGCCTGGTTCTCTCCCCGAACTTTGGCTACTCTAGGGGTAGGGTTGTCCCTCATGATTGCCGCTTTCCTGCAATTCCATAAGTCGCCAGCACGGGTGACTCCCTCTGCCCGACTAGCGACTCCACAGGTTCAACCTGACCTTCCCAAACTCGCAGACCAAACTCCGACGCCTCCTCCGCAAGTTGCCTCTACAATACGGCCAACTCAACTGCCGGTAACGGCGAAAACGCAACAGCTGAAGCCGTTGCAGGCTTCTGATCCCTCGATTGTGCCACTGACACCATCGGAAAATATTCAGTACGCCGGTACCGCCGGCTTCGGCGGACCAGGAGACGAGGGCCCGAATGGCCACTTGGTTAGCAATCCGGAGCTTGATGAGTCCATGCGCACGAATTTGCGCACGGTAAACGAATTTATTGCAGAATGTGAAGCGCATTTGAAGAAGCATCCGCATGACACGCTGGCTCGCGAATATCTGCAAAGCGCCATCCAGCAAAGACAGGAACTGATCGACGCTATCTTGGATAGCGGAAGGAGTGAGCAGTGATGATGCGTTGGATTTTCGGTGAACGAACGGTATTAACCGTTCTTGGTGTAGGCGCTCTTCTCTTGGGTTCTAGTCCGGTCTGGGGCGGTGGACCGGAAACGCAGGAACAGCATTTCGTAGTCAAGAATCGACCTGTAGTGGTATTGCAAAACATTGTGAACGGGCGTATCGAGGTAAAGTCGTGGAAAAATCCCGAAGTCGTGGTCACCAGCACCTATTCTCCTTCGAAGGTGGAGGTAGATATCGAGCAAGCGGGAGATCGCATCGATATCAGTTCGAGCGCTCTAACCGATTCGACAGCGCCGCATGACGCCGAAGCCAATTTTCAACTCACCGTTCCAGAACAAACTGAACTACAACTAAAGACCCAGACCGGATTGATCCTGGTAGAACAGGTCAGTGGAGACATGAAGCTACAAAGTTTTGCCGGCGATGTTCACCTGAAGGAAGTATCAGGCTATATCATTGTCCGGACTAGCGGTGGTTCCCTAGTTTGCACCCAATGTGCTGGTAAACTGGAATTCACCTCAATCTCGGGGCACGCACAGATCCTGCAGCCGGCGTTGACAAACGTGAATCTGATGACCACTACGGGCAATATCACCTATGATGGGGACTTTCTTCGCACCGGCATTTACACCATGAACAGCGGGCGTGGCCTGGTTGAGGTTCGTTTTTCCGGTGACGACTCGTTCGATCTGAAAGCCCAGACTATTCTCGGAACTGTCGATAACCAAGCCACCGAATATGTGAAGCCGGACACCCATGAGGGTCATCACAAGCGCAAGTTTTCAAACAGCCTGCTGTTCGGTACCGTTGGCCAGGGGCTTGCGAAGGTAGAACTCTCCTCCTACAGTGGTACAATTCGGATTCTGAAGCGGAATTAGCTTGCGCTCCGCAGAATCGTGACTCAAACATCTATTCCAGGCGGAAATCCACCGCGCATTCCAGTCATCTGTCTGGCCGGCTTCATGGGCTCCGGCAAAAGCACCGTCGGCTCGAGACTCGCCCAGCAGCTTGGCTGGCGTTTTGTAGACCTCGACGAAAAAATCGAGGACGTCTCAGGCATTCCTATCCCCTTATTTTTTGAACGCCACGGTGAACCTGCTTTCCGTCAGCTTGAAGCTGAGCAATTGCGCGCCGCGCTCGGTCGCTCCATCGAACGAGCCGAGCCCACAATTATTGCGCTCGGCGGAGGCACCTACGCGCAACAAGGCGCTCCCGAATTCCTGCGCAATTCCGGCGCTCGGGTAATTTGGCTGGATAGCCCCATCGAACTGCTACTTGCCCGTTGTACGATGATGACCGGCCGTCCTCTTTTTCGCGATGAAACCAGCTTCCGTGCGCTCTATGAACAGCGCCTCGCTTCCTATCAACTCGCCGACTTCCGCGTGGATAGTTCCGCTGATCCTGCCGTGGTCGCAGCTGAAATTTTGCGGCGGGGATTGCCTGAGGCTTCCGGCAACCTTGCTGAGACTGATTTTGCTGTTGAAAAGCCGCAACCCTGAGGGGAGAATCTGGATGTCGACGAATCGCAAATCATTTTTGCTCTGGTTATTCCTTCTATTGGCATTTTCATTTTGCTTGCTGGCAGAAGCATCGCAGAAGAAATCATCCACCGGATCGATCTTTGTTGCCGACAGAGGCAAATTGAATATTTTTCTCGATAACGTCAGCGTCGGTCACGAAGAATTTGAAATTGGTCAAAGCAGTGGCAGTTGGGTAGCGAAAGGGAATTCATCGATTAAGGTCCCCGAAACCACACCCACCAACGTGACCGGCAATCTCACTTTGCAAGGGGATGGCGCGCCTATCAGCTACGACTGGACCGCGCAAACGGAAAAAACCAATAGCGCCCACATTCTGTTCTCCAATGGCGTAGCGAAAATGACCTTGCAAATGCAGGGTGCTCGCCCCTTTGAGCAGGATCTAACGTTCAGTTCGCCCTTCGTCATCGTGCTCGACAACAATCTTTACCATCAATACGCCGTGCTAGCGCGCGTATACGACTGGTCCCGCAAGGGCACGCAGAATTTCTCGGTGTTGATTCCGCAGGAACTCACTCCCGGCACAATCACCGTCAGCGCTAGCGGCCAGCTAACCTCGGGTGGCAAATCCTATGAAGGATTGAAGGTCGTGACTTCCGACCTCGAAGTAGTCCTCTACCTCGATTCCAATCACCGCCTCATGCGCATCGAAGTTCCCTCCGCAAAGGTCGCTGTTGTGCGCGAATAATTTTTAAGTAAAGTAAGGCGAGATTGCTCGCCATCAACGCGAAAAAATAAGGCTCTGGTACTGCCGAACCCCGACATTTTTCCATCTTGTCTTTTTCTCGGCAACCTTTTATCGTACTTTCCTCAGCTCGAGACTATCCTGAGGTAGAAATTTCATGGACCACATTTCCAACTCTGTATTCCTCTCGAATCCCGGTGGTGTTTCTCGTCGCGAATTCCTCAACGGTATTCTTACCACTTCGCTTCTCACCGGCGTCGCAGCGACCGATCTCTGGGCGGCAGGCGCAGAAAATGCTGTTCCCTATCGTCGCCTGGGTCGCACCGGGGAACGCGTCTCGATGGTCGGCCTGGGCGGTTACCATATCGGCGTCCAATCCGATGAGCAGGAAAGTATACGCATTATCCGCACCGCGCTCGAGGGCGGCATCAATTTTCTGGACAACTGCTGGGACTACAATGGTGGGGAGAGCGAGCTTCGCATGGGCCAAGCGCTGCGTGATGGCTACCGGCAAAAGGCCTTTCTCATGACCAAAATTGACGGCCAGACCAAACAGGCCGCCGCCCTGCAAATCGACGAGTCGCTGCGCAGACTCCAGACCGACCATATTGATCTTCTCCAGTTCCACGAAGTTATTCGCATGAGCGATCCGGAGCGCATTTTTGGTCCGGGCGGCAGCCTCGAAGCGGCACTCGAGGCGCAAAAAGCCGGCAAGATCCGCTTTATCGGTTTCACTGGGCACAAAAATCCCGCGATCCATCTACACATGCTGGAAACGGCAGCCTCTCACAATTTCCATTTTGACGCCGTCCAGATGCCTCTGAATGCCATGGATGCTCATTATGAAAGTTTCGAAAAGCTGGTCTTGCCGGTGCTTGTCAGGAATGAGATCGGCGTCCTCGGCATGAAGCCGATGGGATCCGGGCTTCTACTAAAGAGCAACACCCTCACCCCAGCCGAGTATCTGCTCTACGCCATGAGCCTTCCGACCAGCGTAGTCATTACCGGTTGCCAATCCATCCCGAATGTCCAACAAGCTCTCGACGTTGTGCGCAATTTCAAGCCCCTCACTGCCACCGAGTCTGCCGCACTGCTTGGCAGGACGGCCGAAGCCGCTAAGAACGGTACGTTTGAGGGCTACAAAACCACAACCAGGTTTGACGGCACCGCCCACAATCCCCAGTGGCTCGGCTAGCTCTGCTGCCCAAGGATTGTTGATAGTTTGAATGCGGCCAGCTGTCTGCCTATTCTTCCTCACCCAAAAAGCAGATCCCTCAGTCGCGAACCAGGCAACTGAGGGATAACCATTTCCTAAGCTCCGCCCAGAGTAGCGCCTCGGAACTTCCGGAGCGCTATTCTTCCTGCATCCTGTCAAAACTCTACTAGCGCGCCAGCGGGCGTTGAAATGCCGCCAGTCCTGGACGCCGCAGCGCATAACCCTGCGGTTGACCATGGGCGTGCCCGGGCACGAGCCCATTCGAATGGCTGGCGTGGCCGATGTGCCCGTTTTGTCCGTTGCCATTCGCCGGCGCGGGCTGCGGCAGCCGAGCCGGGTTACCGATAGGGCGTAGGGTGATCGGTGCTGCATTCACGTGATCGCTGATGGCTTGCAAACGCTTCAAAATCGATTGCCATTGCTCCCAGTCCAGTTGGCGCAAGAAAGGGCGGAGGCCTTGTATGAATGGATCCTCCAGCAGCGCTTCGCCGTCCGATTCTGGGATGAAGAACCGGTTCAGACCAACGTTCAACGCTTCGGAAATCTTCTCAAGCGTGCCGAGGCTCGGCGTCATCTGCCCGCTCTCAATGCGTGAGAGATAAGAGCGGCTGACCTTCGATCGCGCCTGCAATTGGCTTTGGGTCATGCTGCGCGATTCCCGTAGTTGGCGAATCCGTTGGCCGATATTCTCGACCGTCTCCTGATTTGCGAACTTAGACGGCATCACTTCCGCTGGAACTTGCTCCTCTTTCACGGCCTCTTCCGGGATCAGATACTCCAACCTCTGAGGCAGTGCGTGCACGCAGCGACGACAGTTGCCGGTACGTGTCCGGTATTGGACAAGCCCACACGTTTTGCACCGTATGACTTCCCGATCGATCTCCAAAGTGTTCATAGTGGTTTCTTTTTCCATATTTGCCGACACCGGTACTCCTCGCTGACTGGTTTTTCCGGCGTGCGGATAGTTGAGGAACGTCGGAGCGTTCTTTGGGGAAGGATGAGTAACTGGCGCAACGGGAGTCTCGCTTGAATGCCTATACTGTGTCAAGAGTATTTTTTGATTTTTCGCAAGGAAATAGCGGTAATTCGCCGTGTTTACGCCCTGTTTTCGCCTGTACTGCCGAACGGGGATAAGGGACTTCCGCATCCTGTAGCGTTGTTCGTAATTCTGCACAACAACATATTGTGCTTTTGATCCTACGCTCGCTCATTTGCAAATAGACACATTTTTCACTTTAAAGCATTTTTAAAAAAAAATTCGACTCAACTGATGCTCGCTGGACTCGCGATGCGCCTCTTACGTTGGTTAGTGGTCACGGATTGGATTTCGGCCGCGCGGCTATTGTCACGCAAGAAGGTCTTCCCCTTTGATGCGGCGCATAGGTTATCCTTCTAGCTCACAGAGGGAGCCACCTGATGCTGTCTCGAGACGATGCCTGGAAGCTGGTTTGCGAATATACGGCTTCCGAGAGTCTTCGAAAGCACATGCTTGCAGTCGAGGCTTGCGTCAGCGCCTACGCTCGAAAATTCAATAACGATCGACAGCTTTGGGGCATCACTGCCCTGCTCCACGATTTTGATTATGAGCGCTGGCCTAACGAAGCTCACGCAGCAAATCAGGAGCATCCTGCGGAAGGGGCAAAAATTCTTCGTGAGCGTGGCTACCCTGAGGAAATGATCCGGGCCATTCTGTCTCACGCGGATTATACCGGAGTTACCCGGGAATCCGCGCTGGAGCACACCTTATTTGCCTGCGATGAGCTCGCGGGCTTTCTCACTGCTTGTACCTACGTTCGCCCATCCAAGAGTATTCTCGACCTGGAAGTCAGTTCGGTGAAAAAGCGCATGAAAGACAAAGCATTCGCGAAAGGCATAAGCCGCGAGGATGTAATTCGGGGGGCAACCGAATTGGGCGTTTCGTTAGAGGAGCACATCACCTTCTGTATCGCCGCGATGAGAGAGCAAGCCGACCCCCTCGGCTTGCGCGGCACACTGTGACTAGATTCCTGCTTCGAGAGGCGGTGCCACAGGCGCCCCGTTGCTGGGCTGAGTTTAGTTTTTAGAAGTCATGTACGAATCGACGAACTCGGTCAAAACTCAGCGCGTTCCCGAGCCTTGATTTTGGGGTTTGCCTTTGGGCTCGCCAGTCTTGGCGGCGAACGAACGCACATAGTTTACCATCATCCAGATCTCATCCGGCTTCATCTGCTGTTCCCCTGCAGGCATCTGCCCTTTGCCTTTTCCAATGATGTAGAACAATTCCCCATCGGTCCTATCTTTCAATGCCCCGGGATCTCGCCAATCGAGAAGTTTCAATTTCATGTCAGCGGCCAAATCGCCCTGGCCATCACCACTTTTTCCATGGCACATGGCACAATCATAGCCGTAAAGCTTCTTTGCTTGAGCCATACCGGCAGGGGTAGCTTTTACGGGGTTGGCCTTCTTGGCTGCCTCCTCAGGTATTTTTGTTTCTTGAGCGGGCGCCGCGGGTGCGGGATCTTGTTGCCATGGCGCCAGAGTTCCCACTGAGGACAAACTTACAATGAGGCAGAATTGCTTCAGCATAGGATATCCTCCATTCACCCCTATCGATATTGCGCGTATTCTACGCCCGCACTCACCCGAGAAGTAACAAATCTTCCATGCCAAGCTTAGAAGTGACTTCGTTTCGTGTGATGAAGGAAGAGGCAGGGTCTGCGGTTGGAGGTCGGTTGCTTTCCTACTTCTGCCCCGTCTGCGGCTCAGTCATGCTCATCCCGCCAATAATGTGCCATCCGTGGCCATTCCGGAGCCAGGTATGAGTGATCGGCAGAGTACTGGAAGTGCCATTTCCACTTTCATCCTGAAATTGATACGTGACCCAATAAGAAGTCACGCCAATGTCTCCCGAGATCTGGATGGCAGCCTGCTTCAATTCAATACGCTTGAACGCGAGGCCTTTCCTCGTTTGGCTTGTAATCCAACCTGTTATGTGGTCCTTGTGGACGGGAGCGGCACTCATGGCAGGCCAGCCGAGAAAATTGCTTTCCCAAAGCGTGGAGTACGCCCTCAAATCATTCGCTTCGACATACTGGAAATAGTCGTGCTCAAGTTTCCAGAGGGTGCGCTCGTCGCCAGCGGCCGAACTTTGAGCGCTTCCGTTATGTAGGAAAAGTAAAGTGCCCATAATTGCGGAGCCCACAAATTTGATTAGAAATTTCTGCATAGAACACCTCGATCGATGGCAAGCCAGTGATTACACAACAGTAATACAAAGCGTATAGGAATATCGGATTCTGCGCGGTTGGTCAGGAATGGAGGGGCGCTAAGACGGAGGAAAGCGCCCCTCTCGGTTTAAAACGGGGTAGATTTATCGAAACTCTATCTTCGCCTCCTTGACCAGAACATACCTGATTAGCTGTATGCCAAATTGTCCCGGCCAAAGCGAAAATGATCGCCCCGGCGCAACTGAATTATAAACACAGGGTTCGATTAGAGGTCATGAAGAGTTCCCTTAATCGCCAATGTTTCTGGTGCGGCAGCGAAGCCGTTTGGAGGGTGGAGCGCCACGGGCTTGATTGGCTGCTCGGCGGTATTTTGAGAGTTCGCCCGTATCGGTGCGATACCTGCGGCAAAAAGTTCTACAGGCGTCCATCAAAAACGGAACACAGCAGCCAGAGCACTCGGCCTCGCCCGCAGCGCACGTAATGGTGGGACGGAAAAATCACGGAGCCACTGGATCGATCCGAGAATTTTGCGGGGCGGAGATGGTGATTTCCACTTCCTCCCCCGGTTTGAGGTTTACAAAATTCCCGTCTTGGCCTTGGAAAGTATTGTCTACGCGAATCAAGCCTCACAAACTCGATCAAGGAAAGGCCATGGCCCGGGTATCCTGACAAGGTACGGCGTTCCCGGATCGCACAATTCCATTTTCGCCCTTCTTGGTAATCGGCCCTTCTGCGAATTACGTAGGTTTAGACTAGCCAAGTCTCTTCCGCGCTGGAGGGAGCGCAAGCGAATTCGTCCCGTGATTTTGAGACCTTCGCCACAAACCGGCACAGTTCGCATTGTTGCTGGTGTTTTTCCAACTGCGCATAAGACTTCGCGAATTTCGCCTGAAGTCGCAACAGTTCTTCGGTTACGGCTACCGGTGGCATTCCGACCAAAGAGTTCATCTCATCGCGCCAGCGGGACCAACTGCTTTGCGCACTTTCGCACCTGTGAAGCAGGGCATCGTATTCCTTGCAAAAAGAAGATTGAAACAAGAGTTCGGAGTTCATGTCTCGGTGTCCTCCCTGACAGGTGTCAATCGCATGCCAGCCGCCAATTCCTTAACTTCTTTGGTTTCTTGTCGTTTAGTCCAAAGGAGTACAGTGTATTCCGCTAGCTCCAGTACCCAAGAAGGTCGAGTGCATCGGGAATTTCTGTAATAATTACCTGAACGGAAAGGGGGCTGTGAGGAGACCAGTACCTTCCTCAAAAAAAAAGGGACGTCTCAGGGAGACGTCCCGGAAGGTGTAGAACGTAGCTGCTGGAAATTACTAAAATTCTAGTGCTGCCCTAGCCGGCCATCCATACATCGTTCAGTGTAAATTCTGGCAATTGCTGTAAATTTCGATTCACCGGAGGTAGCAGCTCATCGCATTGAGATCCTAACCTTAGCCCAGAATGGGAGCGCATCGAGCTTGGAGAGTCTCAAGCCTGAAGGGCCAAAACTGTCGGGTGAGCGGAGTGGCGTCGGAGGTCCCGGCGGGCAAGACAGAAATACAGTGAGACTGGTAAAATGGATGCATATGCTCAATCAGATTTCTGGATTTGATGCCGCAGGATTGCGGCATCCGCGCAGGAAGACTTACGGCGTCAAAGTCGGCCACGTGCAAGTTGGCGACGGGGCACCGATTGTGGTGCAGTCAATGACCAACACGGACACGGCCGACGTGGAAACGACGTTGCAGCAAACCCTGGAATTGGCCGAAGCGGGCAGCGAAATTGTCCGCTGGACCGTGAATGTTCCGGAGGCCGCGGGGGCTGTACCGATCATCAAAAACCGCTTGCTCGATGCTGGCTGCCGAGTGCCGATCATTGGCGATTTCCATTATAACGGTCACGTGTTGCTCACGAAATTTCCCGAATGCGCAAAAGCATTGGATAAATACCGCATTAACCCGGGAAACGTGGGCGCAGGCCAGCGGCGCGACGAACAATTTTCCACCATCTGCAAAATCGCCGTGGACCAGGGTAAACCCGTGCGCATTGGCGTAAATGGCGGTTCGCTCAATCAGGAACTTGTGATGCAGAAGATGCAGGAGAATACCGACAAGAACCTTGGCAAAGAGTCAGAAGAAATCATTAACGACTGCATGGTACTTTCTGCCTTGCAGTCTACCGAACTAGCTCTCGAGAGCGGATTACGCCACGACCAGATTATTATTTCCTGTAAGACTTCCCGCCCGCGCGATCTGATTACTGTGTATCGCGACCTCGCTCTAAGGACGCAACAACCCTTGCATCTGGGATTGACCGAAGCAGGAATGGGTATGAAGGGCCTGGTCTGGTCTTCGGCTTCCTTAGGGGTGCTCTTGTATCAGGGAATTGGCGATACGGTTCGCGTTTCCTTGACTCCGCGGCCCGGGGGAGATCGTCGTGAAGAAGTGTATGCCTGCTGCGAGCTGTTGCAGTCCCTTGGACTTCGCTCATTTTCGCCAAGCGTTACGGCTTGCCCCGGTTGCGGACGAACCACCAGCACAACCTTCCAAGAACTGGCCGAGCGCACGCAGGATTACATTCGCGAAATGATGCCCACTTGGAAAAAAGAATATGACGGCGTCCAAACGATGACGCTGGCGGTGATGGGCTGCATTGTAAATGGGCCCGGTGAATCGAAGGCCGCCAATATCGGAATCAGCTTGCCGGGAACAGGCGAAGCTCCGCGCTGCCCGGTGTATATCGATGGGCAGAAGGACGTCACGCTGGAAGGCACGTACGACGAACTGGCCGCGGCGTTTAAGCATCTGGTTGACACCTATGTGGCGACGAAGTACCCCCGCAAGAGCGCTGAATTTTCTGGCGTTTCCCGATAGGCAAGAGTTGGAACGAGAGCAACCCTAGACCCCCGCGGCGCCAGTATTCGCTGTGGTAGAATTTAAGCATTCGCGATACCAGAGATTACTAAAATAACCCCATGAAAATATCCCGAGAAGATGTGCTTCGTGTTGCCGAACTTTCCTACCTTGATCTGAGCGAACCGGAGCTTGAAGTGTACCGCGCGCAAATCGATGAAATTCTGGAGTACATTGGCAAGTTAAACGAGCTGGACACTAGCAACGTCGAGCCAATGGCTCAGGTGCTCACTGGCGATCAAGCAGCCGACGCGACATTGCGCGAAGATGTGGTGGTGCCATGTACGGTTGCGGGGGATGTATTGAAACACGCGCCTGATCCGGAGCCGCCGTATTTCCGTGTGCCGAAGGTGATTGAACGATAAGCGGGGTGTTCACCGAGAGATCAGCGAGAAAAGTGCCGGAGTTCGCGGAGGTAAGGAAAAAAAGCAGAATGACGACGGGTTGGACAGTTGAAAGTGTTCGGCAAGCGGTTCTCACGAAGAAGGCTTCGGCGCGAGAGATTGCTGGGGAGTATTACAAGCGAATCGCGGCGCAGAACCCAAAGCTGAATGCGTATCTGACTTTGTGCGAAGCGCGGGCATACGAGCAGGCGGATCGCGTCGATGCGATGGCCGCTCAAGGCAAGACGTTGCCCCCGTTGGCCGGAGTTCCAGTAGCGATTAAGGACACCATCAGCACCCGCGGCGTTCGGACGACATGCAGTTCTAAAATCTTGGAGAATTATGTTCCGCCGTACGATGCGACCGCGGTAGTCAAACTGGAAGCAGCAGGCGCCGTGATCCTGGGCAAAACGAATTGCGATGAGTTCGCGATGGGCAGTTCTAACGAGAATTCCGCGTTTGGTTGCGTGCAAAACCCTGTGGCAGCGGGACGGGTGCCAGGTGGATCGAGCGGCGGGTCAGCGGCAGCGGTCGCCGCAGATCTGGCGGTGGCGGCACTTGGGACGGATACTGGCGGTTCGATCCGGCAGCCCGGCTCGTTTTGCGGAATTTCGGCGATGATGGGCAGCTACGGGCGGGTTTCGCGATACGGTTTGATTGCGTTTGCGTCCTCGCTCGATCGCATTGGGCCTTTGGCCCGCAACGTTTCAGACACGGCAAGAATATTGCAGGCTATTGCAGGACGCGATCCGAACGACTCCACTTCCACTACAGCGCCTGTCGAAGACTACTCCCTGACTCTGACGAAACCGGTAAAGGGGATGAAAATTGGTATTCCCAAAGAATATTTTGGGGTAGGAATGGATGAGGGGGTCCGCGAGAAGATCACGGCTGGGATCGAAGTTTTGCGAAACCTCGGTTGCGAACTCGTGGACATCAGCATGTCGCACACGGATTACGCGATCGCAACCTATTACATCATTGCCACAGCGGAGGCGAGTTCCAACCTGGCACGATACGACGGCGTGCGCTACGGTCCGCGAGCGGAAGCGGATTCGCTGATCGGGATGTATCGCAAGACGCGTGGCGCCGGCTTTGGACCGGAAGTAAAGCGGCGGATCGTGTTGGGAACGTATGTGCTCTCGGCGGGATACTACGACGCGTATTACCTGAAAGGGCAAAAAGTACGTGCGCTGATTGCCGATGACTTCCGCCGGGCGTTTGGCAGAGTGGATGCGATTGTGACGCCCACTTCGCCGGTCCCTGCGTTTAAGATGGGTGAGCGAACCAACGATCCTTTGCAAATGTATCTGGCGGATATCTATACCGTGACTGGTTCGCTTGCGGGGATACCGGGAATTTCAATACCTTGCGGAAAAATTGGTGGTGAGTTGCCGGTAGGAATGCAAATTTTCGGGCCGGCGTTCGGCGAAGCAAGGGTGTTACAGTTGGCGCAAGCGTTCGCCTCGGCGGGCGGGGCGACAGTTTAGCCCGGGATCGGGGCATGAACTAGCTGCCCTTGCCCCTTTCAACAAGCAGGAGCGGGCCGACCACGGGCTTGGTGATAGAGTAGAGACGTGCGCTCGCTCGATCCAACCCTCACGAAGCTCGCACGGGCTCAGGCAGCCTTTTTCCGGGCTGCGGACGCCGTCTCCCCCGAACACTGGAACACGCCGCCACACGCGAACGAATGGTCCGCAGGCGAATTGGTCGCTCATTTGGTGATGGTTGAGCGGGCCGTGGTAGGCGGCGCAGACCGAATTTCGCAAAAAATTCCCAAATCCATTCCGTTCCACAAACGCTTTCACATTCCAATTTGGATTGTCGAAAGCCGAATGATCCGCAGAAAAACGCCGATCCCCTTGGATCAAGGATTGATCGGGACGAAAGAGGAGATGCTGGCGGAATTGCGCGCCGCACGAGAGCGGACGCTGGCATTCATGGAAGAAACGAAGGACCGCGATTTAAGCGTGTATTGCTGGGAACATGGGTTCCTAGGAATGCTCAACATTTATGAATGGTTTGAAATGATTGCCGCGCACGAGATCAGGCACACGAAGCAGATGAAAGAAATCGCCGCTCACTTCCCGAAAGCTGTAGGAATTTCGTAACTAACATACATTTTTGCATACCACCTGTACCTTTTGACAGGGCAGGGTTGCGGCATCATCCGCCCAAAAACCATGCGAAATACCTGGATTTCTGCCAAATCAGAAAAGTACTAGAGAAAAAGTTTAATGGCGAATAAAACGGAATGACTATTGCTCAGTAAATTGGCATCTTTTATCCTCGACCAATGCATCACATCCGGTGTGAGGGAGAAGCGAAGAAGAGGGCAACAGTGGTAAAGGTCAAGTCTAGTCAAAAAATATTCACTGATTCTGAAGTAGCCAGCTTGACGGGTATTTGCGTTGAGCACCTGCACAATTTCGCGCGTAGCCGACATCTAGGTATGATTGCGCGCGCGGCGGAGGCTGCGGGAGCACAGGCTGAACAATGGTTGTTCACGTTGTCAGACCTGATGGTGCTGGTCACACTCTTTCCCCGCTGCACGCATTAATCGCTAGCCAGAGCATCTGGCAGTCCTGTTGCCTGGCGTAAATGTTTCGTATATTTCGATTCCCCTCCCGTTCTATAAGAAATAATTTGCCAACTTGCGGAATTCTGTTTCACAGGACTATCCTGGAATCAGGCAGATCGAATGCGACGGGAGAGAACTCTGTAGCTGGGGGACAGCATGCGTGCAGCAAGGATTGCACTGCGCTTCGCTTCGTACCTTCCGCTTTTGATGGGCCTCACCGGCTTCCGCACTACTGCGTTTTCACCAGAAAAATCCGCCCAAGATCCCCCCGCAACCCAAAAAGATAAATCTGCACCCACGGCGGTTTTACCGCGCGGAAAAAAATTGATCTTGAAGGACGGAACGTATCAAGTGATCCGGGAGTATCAACGGAACGGAGATCGAGTCCGCTACTACAGCTTGGAAAGAGGCGATTGGGAGGAAATTCCAGCGTCGATGGTGGATTGGGAGGCCACTGCCAAAGTTGCAGGGGACGAAGAAAAATCGGCAGCGGCAGAAGTGGAGAAGATCCACCATCGGGAAGAAGCGGCCCGGATGGATAATGTGGCGGACATCGACGCCAGTTTACAGGTTGGAGGAAAGGGAGCATTTCTGCCGGATGCCGAGGGAATGTATGCGGTGGAAGGAAAGACAGTTCGCGTGATGGATCAGGTCGCATCGCAGCTAAAGGCCGACAAAATGCGAATTCTGGCCCAGATTATGTCGCCCGTGCCGATGGTGCCCGGGAAGCAAAACCTGGTGCTGCCCGGAGCCAGGGCCACGCTGCGGCTGAAGAGTCAAACCCCGGAATTTTATCTTCGCGAACCGCCTCCGGACCCCGAGAAGACTTCCACGATTCAAAAAAGCAAGCGTGCGGCGGACAGCGGGCCGGATGTGGAGTTGATTCGCGCCAAGGTGGTCCACAATGGAAGGCAACTCGAATCGATCAACACGATGTTTGGGGAGCAAGTTTCGAAAAAGGTGAACTCTGTTTCCATTCAGCGTTGGGAGGTTGCGCCGAACGTCTACCGGTTCACCTTGAGCGCGCCATTGCCGCCGGGGGAATACATACTGGCACAGGTCGAGGAAAACGGCTTGGATGTATTCGTCTGGGAGTTTGGGGTGGATGAGGCAGGAACGGGCACGGCGGCGGCGCCGGACAAGAAGTAGAAAAGGCCCAGCGCCTACGCTAGCGTTTGGAGCCTGCGGGCACGTGGACGAAAACGTCTAACAAGACATTGAGCACGTCAGAGATACGGAATGGCTTTTGAAGCTTGCGCGCCATGTCGGAATTACCCACTCCTTTATCCCCTAAGACATCGCCGGACATGAAAATGACTTCGAGCTTGTTTACCCCGGCCGCGACTTTCAGGCGTTCGGCCACGTTGTGACCGTCGGCGTTCAGCCCACTGCCAGAGAGCTTGAGATCGCAAAGCAGAACATCGTATTTGCGGCCGAGTACAAGGCTCAGGGCCTGCTCCGCGCTTGCCGCACAGTCCACACTTAGTCCTTGAGCGCCAAGTCCCTCGGCCAACAGCAAACGGATGCTTTCCTCGTCATCCAGAACCAGGACGGAACGACCATTCAGCACGTTGAACGATGGAGAGTCCCCCATCAGTCCAGCACCAGTATCAAGATCGCCGGCAACCAGGCGGTTGTGAGCAACAGGCACGGGGAAGTAGAGCGTGAAGAGGGCCCCGTTTTCAGGAATAGATTCGACCTCAATATTTCCGCCATGCTCGCGGACGATGGACATACAAATACTAAGGCCGAGACCTGTACCACCTCCGGGGCGCTTAGTCGTGAAAAAGGGATCGAAGAGTTTTGGGAGCGCTTCGGGCTTAATGCCCGGGCCGTTATCCTGGACGCGCACAAAGACATGCTTGTCTAATACACCGAGGCGAATCTGGATGCGTCCAGAGTTACGAACCTCCTTAATGGCCTGCTCCGCATTACTGATGAGATTCAAGAAGACTTGGATAAGCTGATTTGCATCTCCCACAATGACTGGTAAACCCTTGAACGGTCGGAAATCCACTTCGACATCACTGCGGCGAAGCGAATGATCATGCAATTGAAGGGTCCGGTCGACAATACCGTTAAGATCGACCGGTTTTTTCTGAGGAGAAGCAGGTCGGGAGAACTCGAGAAGATTCTGGACAATTCTGGCCGCGCGGCGGGCTTGGCGGTAGGTCATTTCGAGTTGTCGTCTGGTGCTTTCGTCGACACCCTGGCGATCACGAAGAAGCTCGCTCACACCGAGAATTGCCGTCAGAGGATTGTTCAGTTCGTGCGCCACACCCGCCAGCATCTGGCCCATGGCGGCAAGTTTCTCCGCCTGAATTAGTTGTTCTTCCAAGCGCTTCACTTCGGTAACGTCGCGTCCGGAGATGACCACAGCTTCGATCTGCCCGGTTTCGTCAACAAGCGGGCTGAAATGGCATTTCAAGCGGCGCCATTCTCCGCTTTTGTGGCGAACCTGGATTTCGATGGACCCGAAGGTCTTACGACCCATCAACAAGTCCTGCAAAAGCGAGAGAACCGCGCCACGTTCTTCAGGATGCGTGCGCTCTCCAAAAACCATCCCAATGGTTTCGCTGACCCCGTAGCCCAAAATTGCCTGGGCGTTGGGACTTACGTAAGTGTAGCGTTTGCTAACATCAACCACGAAAATAAGATCGGGAAAGCTGTCGACCAGGCGCCGGGCGAATTCCTGTTCCTTATGCAGCTTTTTTTCGATTTCGCGCTGCGCGGTGATATCGACAAGTGCGCCCTGATAACGAACGACTTTTCCGCCAGTATCGCGAATGGCAGTGGCCGTGTGGAGGCAGATGACGGACGATCCATCCTTACGGCAAAGCGTAATCTCCCGGCCTTCCGGTGACGGCTGACGGTTCACTTCTCGGATGATAGCGGTGCGGCGCGAGTCATCGACAAAAACCTCTGAGACGCGCTTGGTCAGCAGCTCCTCTTTGGAATCGTAGCCCAGCATGCGGACCAGCGCGGGATTCACTTCGAGCACCTTGTCTTCCGGGGTGGCAATATAGATGCCTTCCTGGAGAGTCTCGAAAAGCTCGGTGAAACGCGCTTCGTTGCGGCGCGCGGAAGTAACGTCGCGAGCAAGCACGGTGAGGCCGTGAACCTTGTCGTCACGCAACATGGCGTGCGCTACGCACTCGAAGTAGTGGATGCTTTTCTTTTCTCTAAGCCGGACATGAACAACGCCAGTCCAGGTTCGACGCTCGATAAACTTTGCCAAACCGCGGGCCAAACCATCCTGGTGTTCACCACTGGCATCCTCAACAAGGTCCATCAGCCGACGGCCGATGATGTCTTGGAACGGCAGGCCAAGAAGATCAGCAAAACTGCGATTGGCCGCGCGTAGTTCGCCGTCAAGACTCAAAGCCAGAAGGTGATCATCAAAAGAGTCAATAAGATCGCGGAAACCCTGCTGGGATTTCGAGATCATCTCGAATAGCTGTTCGAGCTGGCGGTCGCTCGGCAGGGCGGAATCTTTCTGGTCAAGGCCGCGGAGCAGTCCCTTTAATTCGGAAATCTCTGTGGTTTTCTTCCAGATATACGCGCCGAACAGGGCGACCAGCACGACCAGACCTACCGTGTACGCCAGTGCTTCACTGTGAGGCTTTTCGTGTAGCAGCGTGCCCCAGGCCATCCAGGAAAATACGATGGTTACAATCAGGAGGAGAAAAAAGGTGAGGCGCCAAAGCTCGGCTTGGCGCTTTTCAAACTTTTGCAAGCGTGCTTCCGCGGTCTGTGAGGCGTCTCTGGTGGGAGAGCCTTTTGGACCTGCGCCCGAGTTAATATCCGCGTGCATCGGCTCTCGTTAGCAGCACAGTGTTAAACGGTGAAGCTGAGTTGCTTCAACCATCTTAATGGAGGATTACCAGGCGGCAAGGCGGATCGGGCGAAGTGGTGCGAGAACCTTACCGGTACGAAAGTACTACGGACTCACAACTTCCGGCAGATGGGAGAAAAATACCCCAGGACGGTGGCTCAGGCCTGCGCGGCCTGAGGATTTTTCCAATGGAGTTGGCCCACCTGTCAGTTGACTTGGAGGAACGGATATAACCCCCACAGCCCTGAGCCTGCAGAAAAGAGACCTTTGCGCTAGGGAGCGCCGTTGGTATAGCGGGCGAGCGCTGGCGAAGCGAAAGTGCCAGCGCTCGCTCTAGTCCTGGCCCTCTGGCAGAATATCGGCGTCGATATCACCGTCCTTGTTGCCGAGGAAATCCAGCCCGGCTGCTTCGTCTGCTGCGGCAAACTCGGCGGCGTCGGAGAGTTCCTCGACAGGCGCTGGTGCCGGCATTTCGGTTAGCAGTTGCAGGCTACGATAGTGTTCGAGACCGGTCCCTGCCGGGATTAAGCGGCCCATGATGACGTTTTCCTTTAAGCCGCGCAGGTAGTCGACCTTTCCAGCGACAGCCGCTTCGGTAAGTACGCGGGTAGTCTCCTGGAAGCTCGCGGCGGAGATGAAGGAGTCTGTCGACAGAGAAGCCTTAGTGATGCCGAGGAGCAGCGGACGCCCAGTTGCGGGACGGCCACCTTCGGCAATCACCCGGTCGTTCTCCTCACGGAAGCGGAACTTATCAACCTGCTCTTCGAGAAGAAACGTAGTGTCGCCGACGTCTTCGACCTTGACCCAACGCATCATCTGACGAGAAATGGTCTCGATGTGCTTGTCGTTGATGTTCACCCCCTGCAAGCGGTATACCTCTTGAATCGCATTGACGAGATACGCTTGGGTGTACTTTTCGCCGAGAACGGCCAGCAGGTCATGCAGGTTGAGCGGGCCATCGATGAGCGCTTCCCCAGCGCGTACGTGCTCGCCTTCCTGAACATTGATGTGCACGCCGCGGGGGATGGCATACTCCTTGGACGTCTTGCCGTCTGCGCTTTCAACGTAAATCTTGCGCATGCCCTTGGCGATTTCGCCGTAGCGAACGGTGCCGTCGATCTCGCTGATAACCGCGGGATCCTTCGGCTTCCGGGTTTCAAACAATTCGACGACGCGCGGCAGACCGCCGGTGATGTCCTTGGTCTTTGTGGTTTCACGCGGAATTTTCGCGAGAACGTCCCCGGCCATCACTTCATCGCCGTCCTGCACCATCAAGTGGGCGCGCGAAGGCATGAGGTACTTTTTGCGAACCTTGCCGGAAGAATCGCGGATCAGGATAGCGGGCTGATGCTTTTCATCGCCCGGTGGCAGAGTCACGACCAACTGCGATAGGCCGGTGACTTCGTCAACCTGCTCTTCGATAGTGAGCCCGGGACGGAGGTCGTCAAACTTCACAGACCCAGCCGTTTCCGTCAAGATCGAGAAAGTAAACGGATCCCATTCCGCAAGAACCTGTCCGTGGGTTACGGCATCGCCGTCCGCAACGCGGAGGCGTGCCCCGTATACCACGTGGTAGCGCTCCTTTTCGCGGTTCTTTTCGTCAACGATGACAATGAGGCCGGAACGGTTCATGGCGATGCGAGCGCCGGCGCGTCCTTCGACGTGACGGAGGTCGACAAACTTCACCACACCGGCGTTTTTGGCTTCGAGAGTGGAACGTTCGCTCACACGGGTTGCCGCGCCACCGATGTGGAAGGTGCGCATGGTCAGCTGCGTCCCGGGTTCACCGATCGACTGAGCAGCGATGACGCCGACCGCTTCACCGAGTTCCACCATGCGGCCCGACGCCAGGTTGCGGCCATAGCAGAGGGCACAAACTCCCCGGCGGGACTCACAGGTGAGTACGGAACGAATGCGTACGCGTTCGATGCCAGCCGCCTGAATCTCGTTGGCGAGTTCCTCGGTGATTTCTTGGTTCACTTCGACAATGACGTCTCCTTCGAAGTCGCGGATCTTCTCGAGCGAAACGCGGCCGACCACACGGTCCCGCAATGGTTCGACTTCCACGCCTGCTTCGATGATGGGTTCGACATAAATACCGTCGGAAGTGCCACAATCGAGTTCGTTGATGATGACGTCTTGCGCCACGTCAACGAGACGGCGAGTGAGGTACCCGGAATCGGCTGTCTTCAAAGCTGTATCCGCGAGACCCTTACGGGCTCCGTGGGTTGAGATGAAATACTGCAAGACGGTAAGGCCTTCGCGGAAGTTCGAAGTAATCGGAGTTTCGATAACTTCGCCCGAGGGCTTGGCCATCAATCCGCGCATACCGGAAAGCTGACGAATCTGCTGTTTCGATCCGCGAGCGCCGGAGTCCGCCATGATATAGACGGGGTTGAGGTTGCCATCACGGTCCTGCGTTTCCAGGGCCTTGAACATTTCGTCGGCAACTTTTTCTGTAACATCGCCCCAGATGGCAATGACCTTGTTGTAGCGTTCGCCGTTGGTGATGGCGCCGTCGAGGTATTGCTGCTGAACCTTGACGACCTCTTTTTCGGCGTTTTCGACCAGCTTGTACTTGTCGCTGGGGATGAGCATGTCGTCGATGCCGATCGAGATGCCAGACTTGGTGGCATAGGTGAAACCGAGCGCCTTCAAGTGATCGAGCAAGGTGACCGTACCTTCCAAGCCAAAGCGCAGGTACGCATAATAAACCAGTTGCTGCACCCCCTTTTTCTTCAGCAAGCCGTTGATGTAGGGCATGTGCTTGGGCAAGTGCGAGTTGAAGATGACCCGGCCTACGGTGGTCTGAATGAACTGCCGTTCCATGCGAACAACTTCCGTGTGCGTAACGTCCTGGTTGTCGTATGCGGTCATTAGGTCGATGACTTCGCCGGTGTAGCGCAACCGGATGGGGGTCAAAAGCTCCACTTCGCCTGCTTCCAGTGCGAGAGAAACATCTTCGGGCGTACCGAAGACCCGGCCTTCGCCCTTGGCGCCAGGCTTGGCCTTGGTCAAGTAATAGATGCCGAGCACCATGTCTTGCGACGGAACGGCCAGCGGCAGACCGTGTGCCGGAGAGAGAATGTTGCGCGAGCTAAGCATCAGGACCGAAGCTTCCACCTGCGATTCAGGAGACAGTGGAATATGCACGGCCATCTGGTCACCGTCAAAGTCTGCGTTAAATGCAGTGCAGACCAGGGGGTGAATGCGGATGGCTTTGCCTTCGACGAGGGTTGGCTCAAAAGCCTGAATGCCCAGGCGGTGAAGGGTGGGTGCCCGGTTCAGAAGCACGGGATGTTCGCGAATGACGTCTTCGAGGATGTCCCAAACGACCGGATCCTGCTGCTCGACCATTTCCTTGGCTTGCTTGATGGTTGTGCAGTGACCCTGGGCTTCGAGCTTGTGGTAGATGAAGGGCTTGAAGAGTTCGAGCGCCATCTTCTTCGGCAATCCGCACTGATTGAGCTTGAGTTCCGGGCCAACGACGATGACCGAACGACCGGAGTAGTCAACGCGCTTACCGAGCAAATTCTGGCGGAAGCGGCCCTGCTTGCCCTTGAGCGTGTCGCTCAAAGACTTCAGCGGACGGTTGTTGGTGCCACGCAGAACCCGGCCACGGCGTCCGTTGTCGAACAGGGCGTCAACGGCCTCCTGCAGCATGCGCTTTTCGTTGCGCACGATAACGTCGGGTGCGCGAAGTTCCATCAGCTTTTTTAACCGGTTGTTACGGTTGATGACTCGACGATAGAGGTCGTTCAAGTCGGAAGTAGCAAAACGGCCGCCATCGAGAGGCACAAGAGGGCGCAACTCCGGTGGAAGAACCGGGATCACATCGAGAATCATCCACTCCGGCTTGTTGCCGCTCTTGCGGAACGCTTCGAGAACTTTCAGGCGCTTGGCGAACTTGATGCGCTTCTGCAGTGAAGGATCCGTCTTCATCTTCTCGCGGAGCTCATCGGCTAGGTGGTCGACTTCGACGCGGCGCAGCAATTCCTTGATGGCTTCTGCGCCCATCTTGGCCACGAACTGGCCAGGATACTCAGTCTGCAGCTTGCGATATTCCTCTTCTTGAAGAACTTGGCGTTCTTTGAGGACGGCAACTTCGCCCTGGTCGACCACGACGAATGCTTCGAAGTAGAGAATGCGCTCGAGGTCGCGCATAGAAATGTCAAGCAAGTAGCCGATGCGGCTCGGCAAGCCTTTGAAAAACCACACGTGAGAGCAGGGAGAGGCGAGTTCGATGTGGCCCAGGCGTTCACGGCGCACTTTGCTTAGGGTAACTTCAACACCGCACTTGTCGCAGATGACTCCGCGGTGCTTCATCCGCTTGTATTTCCCGCACAAGCATTCCCAGTCCGTCACCGGACCGAAAATTTTTGCGCAGAACAAGCCATCACGCTCTGGCTTGAACGTGCGGTAATTGATGGTCTCGGGCTTGGTTACTTCGCCGTGAGACCAGGACCGAATCTTTTCCGGACTGGCCAAGCTGATACGGATCGAATCGAAATCCGCGATAAGACTGGCGCGATCATAAGGGCTGCTGCGATACAAGGTTGTTTCCTCCCTCCCGAGCCTTTCGGCGCGGGACGCGTCCCGGTTGGTATCGTAGGGATGCCAAACGTGGACGGCTGAGAACCCAATTACTGGAATACTGCGTCACTTCTCGTAACTACTGCTTGGCGGAGGAGGACCATCCGAATTCTGTCCCCTGCTGCTAATCCGCCGCTTTTTCTACTGCAGGCTTTTGGCGCTTCATCAACTCGACGTCGAGACACAGCGACTGCAACTCGCGTACGAGCACGTTGAACGATTCAGGTACGCCTGGCTCGATGCCGGGCTCACCTTTCACGATGGCCTCGTAAATCTTTGCGCGGCCATACACGTCGTCGGATTTGGCGGTCAGCAATTCCTGCAAAATGTGCGCGGCGCCGTATGCCTCAAGGGCCCACACTTCCATTTCACCGAAACGCTGTCCACCGAACTGCGCTTTACCGCCCAGTGGCTGCTGGGTGATGAGCGAGTAGGGACCGATCGAACGAGCGTGGATCTTATCGTCAACCAAGTGACTGAGCTTGAGCATGTAGATGTAGCCGACGGTAACGGGCTGATCGAACTGCTCGCCGGTCATGCCGTCGAACAGGTTGATTTTTCCGGCATGCGGCAAACCCGCTACTTCAAGGAGGTGGCGAATTTCCGGCTCGCGCGCACCGTCAAAAACCGGCGTGGCGAAAGGAATGCCGTCCTTGAAGCCCTCGGCGTAATCCAGTAACTCATCGTCGCTCAGTTTCGAAAGCGTCTTCCAGATGACGGTGTCCGAAAAGACCTCGCGGTACCAGCGGCGAAGCGCTTCAGCCTTTACTTCCTTGCTGAGCAAACGCTTCAAGCTGTTACCCAGCTCCTTTGCGGCCCAGCCCAGGTGCGTTTCAAGGATCTGTCCGACGTTCATGCGGGAAGGAACACCCAGCGGGTTCAAGACGATTTCGACCGGGGTGCCATCTGGCAGGGTCGGCATATCTTCGTCAGGAACGATGCGAGCAATGACGCCCTTGTTCCCGTGGCGGCCGGCCATCTTGTCACCGATCGAGAGCTTGCGCTTCATGGCGATGTAGACTTTGGCCAGCTTGATGACGCCTGGAGGCAGCTCGTCACCTTTCTTGAGCTTTTCCTTGCGTTCTTCTGTAATTTTGCGAAGAACGTCGATTTGACGCGAAGTCATCTCTTCGATTTCTTCGATTTTCTCGATCAAGAGCGGGTCCTTTTCGTTCAGCTTCAAACGCTTCAGGTTGCGCGTGGAAATCTTCTCGATCAATTCACGCGTCAGTTCCACACCCTTGGTGAGCAAACGCTTATTGGTCTTTTCGTCGTGCAAGTCAGTTTGCAGGATCTTCCCGCCGAGCAAATCCCCTAGGCGCTTGAGGCGCTCGTCGGTCAGGATGCGGATTTCGTCGGCTAGGTTCTTTTCCAGCTTAAAAACTTGCGAAGCTTCGATGGCCTTGTGGCGCTCGTCCTTTTCTCCACCCTTGCGAGTGAAGATTTTGACATCGACAATGGTCCCTTCGATGCCCGGTGGACAGTAGAGAGAAGCATCGCGAACGTCTCCGGCTTTTTCACCGAAGATGGCTCGCAGCAACTTCTCTTCCGGAGTCAAGGTGGTTTCGCCCTTGGGCGTAACCTTGCCGACCAGAATGTCGCCCGGCTTCACAACCGCGCCGATGCGGATGACTCCGCTTTCATCGAGATTGCGAAGGAAGGATTCGCTGATGTTGGGGATGTCGCGCGTAACTTCTTCCGGGCCAAGCTTGGTGTCGCGCGCCTCGATTTCATACTCCTCAATGTGAATCGAGGTGTAGTAGTCGTCCTTCACCAGCTTTTCGCTAACGAGGATGGCGTCTTCGAAGTTGTACCCGCGCCAGGGCACAAAAGCCACGAGCACGTTGCGGCCCAGCCCGAGTTCACCGCGATCCGTACAAGGACCATCGGCCAAAACCTGTCCGGTCTTGACCCGGTCGCCTACGCGAGCGAGCGGTTTTTGGTTGATGCAAGTATTCTGGTTGGAGCGCTTGAACTTGGTGAGGGTGTAGATGTCCGCGCCTACTTCGCGGCTGAGCACGCCCGAGTGATCGCTTTCCACACGAACGATGATGCGCTCGGAGTCAACTTGGTCGACGATGCCGTCGCGTTTGCAGAGCACCACTGCTCCGGAATCGCGCGCCGTGACGCGCTCCATACCGGTACCGACCAAAGGAGCTTCCCCACGAATCAGGGGTACCGCCTGGCGTTGCATGTTGGAACCCATCAAAGCGCGGTTGGCGTCGTCGTTCTCAAGGAACGGAATCAAGCTGGCAGCAACGGAAACCAGCTGTTTCGGCGAAACGTCGACGTAATCAACTTCATCGCGATGCTTGAGGACGAAATTGCCGGCTTGACGGCAGTTTACCAGTTCGGTGGTGATGCGCAGTTTGTCGTCGAGAGCCACGTTGGCCTGTGCGATGACGTACTTGTCTTCTTCCCAAGCGGACAGGTAAAAGCAGTATGGCTCGTCAGTGACCTTGCGGCGCTTCAACTCCTCATTGAGTTCTTCGACGCGGTCGCTTTCGACGATGTCGCCGGCTTTGAACTCGCTGTCGCCCGCATTCATGATCTGGACGTAATCGATGATTCGCCCGCCCTTCACGCGGCGATAAGGCGATTCGATGAATCCGTAATCATTGATGCGCGCAAAGCAAGACAACGAGCTGATCAGACCGATGTTCGGTCCTTCCGGAGTTTCAATCGGGCAAATACGGCCGTAGTGGGTCGGGTGAACGTCGCGCACTTCGAACCCAGCGCGTTCACGAGACAGACCTCCAGGCCCAAGAGCGGACAGGCGGCGCTTGTGAGTAATTTCGCTCAAAGGATTGGTCTGGTCCATGAACTGGCTCAACTGCGAAGATCCGAAGAACTCCCGGATGGCAGCCATGACCGGCTTGGCGTTGACCAGGTCGTGCGGCATGGCCGTCGACATTTCCTGGTAAACGCTCATCTTTTCCTTGATGGCGCGTTCCATACGGACAAGCCCAATGCGGAACTGGTTTTCGAGCAACTCGCCAACCGCGCGAACCCGACGGTTACCAAGATGGTCGATGTCGTCAACCACGCCGATGTTCTTGCGCAGCTTGAACAGGTACTTGATAGCGGAAACGAAGTCCGTGGCATCGAGCGTGCGATTTTCCAGTGGCGTGTCGAGGCCCATCTTGATGTTGAACTTCAGACGGCCGACCTTGCTGAAATCATATTTCCGTGGATCGAAGAACATGCCACGGAACAGGTTCGTAGCAGTTTCTAGCGTTGGCGGATCGCCTGGACGCAGCTTGCGGTAGATTTCAATCAGGGCTTCCTTCGAAGAGCGGATGGAGTCCTTGTCGAGCGTTCGTGAGAGAACCAAACCGATGTCGTCCTTCTCTGGGAAGAAGATGTCGACTTCAGTGATCCCGGATTCCGCAAAGGCTTGCCACAAATCCGCGGTCAGCGGCTTGTTGGCTTCCAGGAGAACTTCACCGGTCTGGCGATTCACGACATCGGCGACGCTGTAGGCACCTTCGAGGTCGGCAAGAGCGGTGCGAACCTGCGAGATTTTCGCCTTGATCAGCTCTTTGAAGAGATTCTCGGTGATGCGCTTGTGCGCGCCGACAATCACTTCCTCGGACTTGGGATTGCGGATTTCGTGCGTCAGCTTACGATCTACGATGCCCGGCGAAATGTTCCAGTGAAGTTCCTTGTCGTGTAGGGAAATGCGCTCCACCTGATAGAAGGTGCGCAGAATATCTTCGTTTGACTTCATGCCCAGGGCCCGCAGGAAAATCGAGCCGAGGAATTTACGCTTGCGATCGATGCGGACGTACAGAATATTCTTGGTGTCGTACTCGAACTCCACCCACGAGCCGCGATACGGGATAATCTTGCCCAAGAAATAGGAACGGTTGTTTGCCGACTCAAAAAACACGCCCGGCGAACGATGCAACTGGCTGACGATGACGCGCTCGGTACCGTTGATGATGAACGTACCGTTCTCAGTCATCAGCGGAATATCGCCGTAGAAAACCTCCTGTTCCTTGATGTCGCGAATGGTTTTTGCGCCAGTGTCAGGATCTTTATCATAAATCGTCAGTCTGATGGTGACTTTGAGCGGCGCGGAATACGTCATGCCGCGCTCCTGGCACTCGTTCACGTCATACTTCAATTGCATGGCGACAGGGTCGCCGCACTTGTTGCAGAACGTCGGAGTGTTTTTGTTGAACGTGCCACACTTAGTGCAGATTACATCGCCGGTCTGATACGGATTCGTGACGACCGAGGCTCCGCAATTGCGACAGGTGGCGCGCAGGTGATGCAGACCCTTGAGGTTGCCGCACTTGCATTCCCAGTTCCCGATCGAGTAATCCACGAATTCAAGCTGCGACATTTCGCGGAAATCCTTGATGGGAAACACCGAGGTGAAGACGGACTGCAGACCGCCATCTTCGCGCTCGCTTGGCAGCAAATCCATCTGCAAAAAGCGTTGATACGATTTCTTCTGAACTTCAATCAGGTTGGGAATCTGAATCGCACCCTGAATTTTCGCAAAGTCCAGACGATGGCGTTCCCGAACGTGCCGGTTGCTATTGGACATAACTGCTTTACCTCATTCCCTTTCGGGCAGCCTGACAAAAAGATGGTAAAGACACTAAACCGTGCCGCATGGCGACTTGCCCGAAGCCGCCCCGCACACGGTAAGTGAAGGTCCCGGTGGGACCCGGATTGTGGTAGATAATGCCGGTCGTAGCTTGCGTGACAAATTCCCCTGGCACGGCGAGCAACCCTGCCGCGCCAAATGATGTGAAGCAGCCTGACCAAAACCGTGCCAGCCAGACATCGGCTGGCAGCATGTTACTTGACTTCGACTTTCGCGCCTGCTTCTTCGAACTTCTTCTTGATGGTCGCGGCTTCGTCCTTGGAAACGCCTTCCTTCACGGTTTTTGGCGCGCCATCAACGAGGTCCTTAGCTTCCTTCAGACCCAGGCTGGTGACTTCCCGAACAGCCTTGATGACGTTGATTTTGTTGCCGCCAACTTCGGTGAGGACGACGGCAAACTCCGTCTTCTCTTCCGCTGGTGCGGCTGCGCCTGCTGCCGCACCGCCGCCACCGGCAACTATCGTCGCGGCGGCAGCCGAGACCCCGAAGGCTTCTTCCATTTTCTTGACCAGATCCGACGCTTCAAGAAGCGTCAGACCCTTGATTTCTTCCAGAATCGTTTCGACTTTCGACATGACTGCTAGTTCTCCTCTCAAATTTTTGACTCAAATTTTTTAGAACCGGCACGGGCGGGACCCGCACCGCTCCAAACCTTTATGAACTAAACTTGTTGGCCTTCACCGCTTCGTTTACAACCACAGCGGCATTGCGTGGAACTGCGTTGATGACCACCGCCAAGCGTTGTGCCGGGGCATTGAGAAGGAACATAATCTTGCTGATCAGTTCTTCCTTGGACGGCATGTTGGCTAGCTGTTGGATCTCCGCGATGGAGATGACTCTGCCTTCAACAATTCCGGACTTGAACTTGAAGGCGGGAACGTCTTTGGCAACTCTGGTCAGAGCCTTTGCCAGCGCGACAGGATCGGTGTTGGTGTAGGCAATTGAGTTTGTACCCTTGAGATCTTTCAGAACTCCGCTCACAGGGGTGCCATTGGCGGCCAACTCGGCAAGGGTGTTCTTCACAACCTGATACTTGCCACCCGCAGCCTGCACGGCGCGGCGGAGTTTGGTGTCGTCTTCGACGGTGATGCCCTGGAAGGTGGTCAGAATGACAGTCGATACCTTCGCTAGGTCGGTTTTCAGTTGATCGAGGTCCTGCTGTTTTTCGCTCTTCTTCTTCATAATTTCGTCTCGTGGCGGTGCCGGGCATTACGCGGCGGCGGCCAGTGTCTCCGCTTCTGCCAGGTCGATGGCAATGCCCGGGCCCATGGTTGAGGTCAGCGTAATTTTCTTCACGTACTTGCCTTTGGCCGCGGCAGGCTTGGCCTTCACCACGGCGTTGATGACCGAGTGCGCATTTTCCGCAAGGTTCTTCGACTCAAACTGGATCTTCCCGATCGGACAGTGGACGATTCCGGCCTTATCGACGCGGAACTCCACCTTACCCGCCTTGGTCTCTTTCACCGCCTTGGCAACCTCCATCGTCACCGTGCCCGTCTTTGGATTGGGCATCAGCCCGCGAGGGCCGAGCACCTTACCAAGCTTACCGGCAGAACGCATCATGTCTGGCGTGGCGATCACTGCATCAAAATCGGTCCAGCCTTCCATGATTTTTGCGACCATTTCATCACCACCAACGTGTTCCGCGCCGGCTTCCTGCGCTTCTCGAATCTTGTCGCCACCGGCAAGAACCAGTACGCGAACCGCGTTGCCAAGTCCATGGGGCAGAACCACGGTCCCGCGCACAACCTGGTCGGAGTGCTTTGGATCCACGCCGAGGTTGATCGCCAGCTCAACTGTCTCGTTGAACTTTGTATGATGGGTCTTTTTAATCAGCTCGGTTGCTTCCGCGAGCTTGTAAGGCCGCGCTTCTACCTTCTTCCGCGCGTTCTCTACGTGTTTTCCCGCTTTTTTCATGGCTTCCTCTTCGATCCCCTGGCGCCTCTTCGTCCTAGGCTTCCACGACTTCCAGGCCCATGTTGCGCGCCGTACCCATCACGGTCTTCACAGCGGACTCTAGTTTTGTGGTGTTGAGATCGACCAACTTAATTTTGGCAATTTCTTCAACCTGCTTTTTAGTGACCTTGCCAACTTTGTTGCGGTTCGGCTCCGGCGAACCCTTGGCAATTCCTGCGGCGCGCAGTAAAAGAATCGACGCCGGAGGAGTCTTCAAGATGAACGTGAAGGTTCGGTCGGTGTAGATGCTGACTAGCACCGGGAAAATCATTCCGTCGGCTTCTTTCTGCGTCTTGGCGTTGAACTGCTTGCAGAAGTCCATGATGTTCACGCCATGAGGGCCGAGCGCGGTACCAACCGGCGGCGCCGGGGTGGCCTTGCCCGCCGGCAACTGCAGTTTCACGGTCGTTTGTAGTTTTTTTGGTGGCATGTATCCATTTCCCTCAATCTTTTTTTGATTGCGGCCAAAGACCGGGCCGCGAATATTTTTGACCGCTCCCCTATCCCAGCTTTTCTACGCTTGCAAAATCCAGTTCCACGGGAGTCGAACGGCCGAAAATTGTAACCGAAACTTTCAAGCGGCTGTGATCGTTGTCGATCTCTTCCACCGTGCCGTTGAAATTCGCGAATGGCCCGTCCACGATTCGAACTTGTTCGTTGCGCTCGTAAACCACCTTCGGCTTCGGACGATCCTGCGGCGTATGCACGCGGTTAATGATGCCGTCGACTTCCGCTTCGCTCAGCGGGGATGGCGAGGTGGCCGAACCAACAAATCCGGTGACGCGAGGTGTGTTGCGGACGATGTGCCAGGTGTCTTCATCAAGATCCATTTCGACCAGAACGTAACCGGGATAGGACATCCGCGAAGCCACAACTTTTTTCCCGCCGCGAACCTCGACAACTTCTTCCGTCGGAATCAGCACCCGCCCGATCTTGTCGTGGAGAGTGAAAGCGGCCACACGGCTCTCCAGGCTTTCTTTTACCTTCTTCTCAAAGCCCGAATACGTATGGATGATGTACCACTGCATCGACATAGTGTCGTTTCGCCTTTAACCGTGAAAATACTTTAGAAGTCTGTCGAGCCCGAACTGCGCAATCTTTTCGACAATCGCCAGGAACACACCGAAGAAAGCAACGGTGATGATTACGATGGTGGTCGTGGACACGACGTCATCGCGGCTTGGCCAGGTTACCTGCTTCATCTCCACGCGAACATCATGCAGAAATTCGCGCGCACCCTCGACGCTGCCAGTGACCTTTTGTCCAACGGTCGAGGCTACGCCTGTGATTGCGTTGCCGCCTTGCTCTTCGTTCTTCACTTTAGCCGCCTGCGTGGCCATGAATCCTCTTTACTTGCACGAACCTTGGCTCGCGCCTTTCTAAAATTCTGGCAGGGGAGGAGGGATTCGAACCCCCATACCTGGTTTTGGAGACCAGAGTCCTAACCGTTGGACGACTCCCCTAAAACCAAAACCATCCGCTGCGCTCGCTTACTTCGCTTCTTTATGAGCGGTATGCTTCCGACAGGAACGACAAAACTTCTTGGTTTCCATGCGCTCGGAATGCTTTTTCTTATTTTTTGTCGTGGTGTAATTCCGGTTCTTGCAATCACCACACTGCAAAGTAATGATTTCCCGCATTTCTCAAATTCCTTTTGGAAGAGTCCGGGCCAGCCCGTACCTTCTGAATGACTCGCTCAATTACTCGATAATCTCCGTGACCGCACCGGCGCCAACCGTGTGGCCGCCTTCACGAATCGCGAACCGCAAGCCCTTTTCCAGAGCTACCGGGGTTATCAGGGTTACTTCGCAGCTCACGTTGT